>Ga0190269_10000482_pt1 | contig 20209 bp, 21 predicted proteins | sample Popmic249IS_FD_133749 | JGI IMG/M metagenome (GOLD analysis project Ga0190269, IMG submission 133749) | Populus adjacent soil microbial communities from riparian zone of Blue River, Arizona, USA - 249 IS | ecosystem: Environmental > Terrestrial > Soil > Riparian zone | place: USA: Arizona... | reverse complement strand
GTCGCGCATCAACAGAAGCGGGCACGGCCCCGGACAAGCGCCTGTGGCGCTTTCCGGGGATGCAAGAGAGAGGGCGATGTCGCGCCGCCGGGCGCTGGAGCGCTCGAAACGCCCCCCGGGTGCACATCAGCTTCGTCGCTGCGGCAGGGCTTGCAACTTCACCCGTGCGCGCAATCTGCTAATGTCCTGCGCAATCCAAAACGAGGACGCTCTCGCATGCAACGCCAATCGCTCGTCGCCTATGCCAAGCCGCTTGAGACCACCGAGGTGCCGACGCCGGTGCCGCAGGGCACCGAGGTGCTGATGCGCGTGTCCCATTGCGGCGTCTGCCACTCGGACATCCATCTGCAGGACGGCTACTTCGACCTCGGCGGCGGCAACAAGCTCGATGTGCAGGCCGGCCGCAAGCTGCCGTTCACGCTCGGCCACGAGATCGCCGGCACGGTCGAGGCCGTTGGGCCCGATGCCAAGGGCGTCGAAGTGGGCAAGCGCTATGCCGCCTATCCCTGGATCGGTTGCGGCAAGTGCGGTCTGTGCGCCCGCGGCGACGAGCACCTGTGCAACATGCCCCGCGCGCTCGGCATCACAGTGGACGGCGGGTATGCGACGCATTGCATGGTGCCGCATCCCAAGTACTGCCTCGACGTCTCGGGCATCGATCCGGCGATCGCGGGGGCGCTGATGTGCTCGGGCCTCACGGGCTACAGCGCCATCAAGAAGGCCGTGGCCTTCCAGAAGGCGGGGCCGATCCTGATCGTCGGGCTCGGTGGTGTCGGCATGATGGGTCTGCAGTTCGCGAAGGCTATGAGCGAGGGACCGGTGTTCGCCGCCGATATCGATGCCGGCAAGCGCGAGGCGGCGCTGAAACTCGGCGCGGCCGAGGTGTTCGATCCTGCGGATCCGGCTTCCCGCAAGGCCATCGGCAAGGCGACGGGTGGCGGTGTCGGGGCTTCGGTCGACTTCGCCGGCTCCGACAAGTCGCTGGCGTTCGCGCAGGGTGTCGTGGCCAAGGGCGGCGCGGCCATCGTGGTCGGTTTGATCGGTGGCAGCTTCCAGCTGCCGGTGCCGATGTTCCCGCTGCGCGCACTGACCATCATGGGCAGCTACGTCGGCTCGCCGTCGGAAGCCCAGGAGATGCTGGCGCTGGTCAAGGCCGGCAAGGTGGCGCCGATCCCCGTCGAGACGCGGCCGCTCTCGGAGACCAGCCGCTCGCTCGACGACTTGCGCGAAGGCCGTATCGTCGGCCGCGTCGTGATCACGCCGTAGACAGGAGCAGCATCATGAAGATCGTAGTCATGGGGCCTGGGGGCGTCGGCGGGTATTTCGGCGCACGCCTGGCCGCGGCCGGCAACGATGTCACGTTCATCGCGCGCGGCAGCCATCTCGAGGCTATGCGCACGAAGGGCCTGCGGCTCGACGCCGAGCTCGGCCCACTGACCCTTGCGAAGGTGAGCGTGGCGGCAGACGCGCGCGAGGTGTCCAAGGCGGACGCCGTGATGTTCGCGGTCAAGATGCGCGACACCGAGAGCGCAGCCGAAAGCCTCAAGGGTCTTGTCGGTGGCGGGGCCACGATCTTCACGTTCCAGAACGGCGTCGAGAGCGCCGACCGCATCTGCCGCGTAGTCGGCGACGGCCACGTGGTACCAGGCGTGGCGCGCATTGGATCGCACATCTCCGAACCGGGTGTGATCAAGCAGATCGGGAAGTTCGCCTCGCTCGCGTTCGGCGAGGTGGATGGCAAGCAAAGCCCCCGCGTCACCGCGTTTCACGCCGCCTGCAAGGCCGCTGGCATCGATGTCAGCATCGATCCGGCGATCGGCCGTGAGCTGTGGCTGAAGTTCGCGATGCTGGCGCCGCTGGCAGCCATGACCGGCATCACGCGCACCTCCATCGGGCCGATCCGCGATCACGCTCCGACGCGCGCGCTGCTCGATGCGGCCGTCGACGAAACGGTGGCCGTCGGCGTGGCGCTCGGTACGGGGCTCGAGCCCGCGGACGCCGCACGGATCAAGAAGATCCATGACGGCCTGCCGCGCGCCATGATGGCGTCGATGGCGCACGACCTCGTGTCGGGGAAGCCGATCGAGGTCGATGGCCTGTCCGGGGCGATCGTGCGTCTCGGCGAGCGTGCCGGTGTTCCCACCCCGACGCACCGCTTCGTAGCCAGTGCCTTGGCGCCGTTCGTCAACGGGCCTCCGAAGGTCTGAGCATGGCAGGGTCCGCGCGCCTGACGCCCGAGGAGATCGCGCGCTACAAGCGCCATCTCGTGCTGCGCGAGGTTGGCGGCCAGGGACAGCAGGCCCTGAAGGCGGCCCGCGTGCTCGTGGTCGGCGCGGGCGGCCTGGGCTCGCCGTTGCTACTCTATCTTGCGGCTGCAGGCGTCGGGCACATCGGCATTATCGACGACGATACGGTGTCGCTCGATAACCTCCAGCGCCAGATCGTTCACGACACCGCCCATATCGGGGTGCGCAAAGTCGAGAGTGCAGCCGAAACCATCGCGAGCCTCAATCCGCACGTGACGGTGGAGGCGATCGCGGCCCGCATCGACACCGGCAACGCGCTCGACATCATCGGTCGCTACGACATCGTATGCGACGGCTCCGACAACTTCGCCACGCGGTATCTCGTCAGCGACGCCTGCTATCTCGCCACGCGCACGCTGGTGTTCGCAGCGGTCGGGCAATTCGACGGCTACCTCACCACCTTCAAGCCGCACCTGACGGATGCCAACGGCACGCCCTTTCCCAGCTATCGCTGCCTGTTTCCCGAGGCGCCACCGCCGGGCACCGTGCTCAACTGCTCCGAAGTGGGCGTGCTCGGCGCCTCCGTCGGCGTCATTGGCACGTTGCAGGCCGTGGAGGTGGTCAAGGAGATCCTTTCGATCGGGGACAGCCTCGCGGGCCGGCTGATGCTGTACGATGCCCTCTCGGCGCGGTTCAGCGAGATGAAGTTCGGCTGGGATCCGGACAATCCCCTTTCGGGGAAGGCCGCCAGCATCCGCACGCTCGACGCGGCGCGCTATGCGCCCGGCGCTGCAGCCGACGCCTGCCGGGCCTGACGCAGATGCGGGCGATCCTGTTCGACAAGGATGGCACCATCATCGACTATTGGCGCACGTGGCTGCCCATCAACGCGAAGGTGGCGCAGCATGTGGCGGGAGACGACGCCTCGATCGCGCGCGAACTGCTGCGCCTGGGCGGGCAGGATCCGGATACGGGTCGGCTGACGCCCGGCTCCGCACTCGCCGCGGGTGGCATCGCGGATATCGCCGCAGCGTTTGCACAGCATCCCGCAGTGGCGCATACGCCCGCGCTCGAGGCCGCCATCGATCGCATCTTTGCCCAAGGGGGTGCGCTGCATTCCGCACTGATCGAAGGCGTGCGTTCGGCGTTGTCGGAACTGAAGGCGCGTGGCTTCGTGCTGGGGCTTGCCACCAACGACAGCGCTGCCGGTCTCGAAGCCTCGCTGCGGCCGCATGACGTGCTCGATCTCTTCGCCTTCACCGCGGGCTGCGACAGCGGATGGGGCGCCAAGCCCGGCCCAGGCATGGTGCAAGCGTTCGCGGCATCCACGGGTGCGGCGCCAGCGGAGATCGCGGTCGTCGGCGATGCGGTGCACGATATCGCCATGGGCCGCGCCGCCGGGGTCGGCTTGACGGTCGCCGTTCTCAGTGGCACCAGCGGCGCCGACGATTTCGAAGGCCTTGCGGACCTGGTGCTCGACAGCGTGCTCGACCTCGTGGGCCATCCGCGCTTCCAGGCGCCGAGCTAGTTCATGGCAGAAGGACACAGAAAACGCATGCGACTGCTGAAGACGATTTCGAGTTTTGCGCTGGCGGCGGGCCTCGTCGCGGCCTATGGAACGCTGACGGTCACGCCGGCCGCAGCCCAACAGAGCGGGAAAGCCATGACGACGCCCTCCGGACTGCAGATCATCGACACGACCGTCGGCACCGGCGCCTCGCCGAAGGCTGGCCAGACGTGCGTCATGCACTACACCGGCTGGCTCTATCAGAACGGCCAGAAGGGCGCCAAATTCGACAGCTCGCTCGATCGCGGCAAGCCGTTCGAGTTTCGCATCGGCGTCGGCATGGTGATCAAGGGCTGGGACGAGGGCGTCTCGACCATGAAAGTGGGCGGCAAGCGCACGCTCATCATTCCGGCCGAGCTCGGTTACGGCGCCCGCGGTGCTGGCGGGGTCATCCCGCCCAACGCGACGCTGCTGTTCGAAGTCGAACTGCTCGACGTCAAGGGCTGACGGCGCGCCCGGCGGTGCACCTCTCCAGGTGCTTCGCCGGGCACCGCACGGCGTTTCACATGGCGTCGTAGTCGAGCACGAGGCGCGGCGATTTCGCCACCGCCTGGCAGGTGAGCACGAAGCCCTGCTCCACTTCCCACGGCTCGAGAGAGAAGTTGCGGCTCATCTGTGCCTCGCCTTCGACGATCTTGGCGCGACAGGTGCAGCACATGCCGCCCTTGCAGGAATAGGGCACGCGGATACCGGCAGCACTGGCGGCGTCAACCACGTGCGCGCCGTCCGGCAGCTTGAAGGAATGGCGCGCGCCATCGACGATCACGGTGACGTCGGCGCCATGCGCCGCTGCGCCCACCACGGCCTCGCGTTGCACCTGTGGCCGGCGCTGTTCGGCTTCGCTGCCGGCCCGGAAGAACTCGAAGTGCACGCGGTCGCGCGGCAGCCCCAGGTCCATGAGCTTGGCGCGCACGTCCTTGATCAGCGTGTCGGGGCCGCACAAAAACGCGTGGTCGATCTCGTCCACCCTGACCAGCGCGCGCAACAGGCGCTCGACCTTGGCCCCGTCGATGCGGCCGCAAAGCTCCGGCACGTCGGCATCGGCATCGCGCGACAGGACGTGCAGCAGCGTGAAGCGCTGCATGAAGCGATCCTTCAGGTCCTCCAGCGCCTGCCGGAAGATGATGCTGTCGGTGGCGCGATTGCCGTAGATCAGCACGACGCGGGTCTCGGGCTCGGTCTCCAAGGCCTTCTGGATCATCGCCATGATCGGGGTGATGCCGCTGCCGGCCGCGATGGCAAGCAGCGTACGCGGCCGTCCATCCGACGGCGGCAGCACGAAGCGGCCCGCGGGCGGCATCGCCTCGATCTCGGCGCCCGCCGCGAGCCCGTGCGCGAACGGCGAATAGAGCCCGCCCTCGACCCGCTTGATGGTGATCCAGAGATCGGTGTCGCCGGGCCCCGAACAGATCGAGTAGGTGCGGCGCACCTCGGCGCCGTCGCGCATGGCGCGCACGACGAGGTGCTGGCCCGGCTTGTAGGCGAAGTCCTTGGCGTGCTGCGCCGGCACGGCGAGCGCGAGCGAGATCGCATCGGGTGTTTCGCGCCGCACGGCCTTGACGGTGAGGGTCTGGAAGTCGTGGCTCATTTCAGCGCGCCCTCATATGCACTTAAAGTATTCGAACGGCTCGCGACAGCTGCTGCAGCGATACTGCGCCTTGCACGCCGTGGAGCCGAACTCACTGACGCGCTCCGTGTCGTGGCCGCCGCAATGCGGGCAGGTGACGGCTTCGCTGGCGAACAGCGCGCGCTTGCCGGAGGGCTTCACGGGCGGTGCGATGCCGTTGGCGAGAAGCTTGGCGCGGGCATCGGCCGAGAGCCAGTCGGTGGTCCACGCCGGCAGCAGCACGTTGCGCACGGCCGTGCGCGCGATGCCGGCCTTCGCCAGCGCCACCTCTACGTCGAGGCGGATCATGTCGGTGGCCGGGCAGCCGGAATAGGTCGGCGTGATGTCCACCTCGATGACGCCGTCGGCCGTCTCGCGCACGGCGCGCAAGATGCCCATGTCGGCAATGGTGAGGAACGGCAGCTCGGGATCCGTCACGGCCTCAAGCGCGGCGCGGGCCCGCGCGAGCAGATCGCTGCCCGCATCTGCACCCGGTGCTGTGGCCGCAGGCGTCACCACTGTGCTCCGGGATGAACGCGCTGCAGAACCTGCATCTGCGCGAGCAGATGGCCCAGGTGCTCGGTGTGGAGACCGCGACGGCCGCCAGTCTGCATCCAGCCGGCCGTGGGCTTGGTGAGCGTGGCTTCGGCGACGACCTCATCCATGGCTGCGGTCCAGGCGGCCTGCAGGTCGCGGGGATCGATGCCGATGCCCGCCGCGATCATCGCCTCGTCCACGGCGTCCACCTCGAACAGCTCGCCCGTGTACATCCAGATGTCGTCCAGGCCCGCCTGCATGCGGCTATGGCTTTCAGCCGTGCCGTCGCCCAGGCGGATCACCCATTCCGCCGCGTGGCGGACGTGATAGGCACATTCCTTCTCGGCCTTCGCCGCGACGCCGGCGATCACCTCGTCCTTCGACGCCTTCAGCGCGCCCCACGCCAGCTCGGCGAACGTGGCATAGGCGAGCTGGCGCGCCATGGTGACGGCGAAATCCTTGTTCGGGCGCTCGACGATCTGCAGGTTCAGGTATTCGTCGGCGTCGCGCAGGAAGGCCAGATCGTCCTCGCTGCGGCCCTTGCCTTCCAGCTCCGCGGCATGGGCGTAAAGGCTGCGCGCCTGCCCGATGAGGTCGAGCGAGATGTTGCAGAGCGCAATGTCTTCCTCCAGCGTCGGCGCCCGGCCCGACCACTCGGAAAGCCGATGGCCCAGGATCAGCGCGCTGTCGGCGAGGCGCAGCACGTAGCGGAAGTGCGCATCTGTCGGGGCCGGCATGGAAACTCTCCGCTCGAAATGAAATCAGCGCAACGCGCGCTCACATATGCCCGACCTCGTCGGGAATGTCGTAGAAGGTCGGGTGGCGATAGGGCTTGCGTTCCTCGGTCGAGGGCTCGAGCAGCGCCTCGCGCTCGTTCGGCGCGGAGGCGATGATGGCCTTCGACGGCACCACCCAGATGCTGATCGCCTCGCCGCGACGCGTGTAGACGTCGCGCGCGTTCTGCAACGCCATCTCGTCGTCGGCCGCGTGCAGCGAGCCCACGTGCTTGTGCGCAAGGCCGTTGCGGGGACGGAGGAACACTTCGTAGAGCGGCCACAGCTTCTCGGTCATCGGGCGTCTCTCCTCACGCGGCCTTGGCTTGTCGACGGGCGCGGCGCTTCTCAGCGAACGCCTCGGCGGCTTCGCGCACCCAGGCGCCATCGGCATGAACCGTGCGACGCAGCTCCAGCCGTTGCTTGTTGCAGGGCCCATCGCCCTTCACGACGCGCCAGAACTCGTCCCAGTCGATCGGGCCCGTGAGCCAATGCTGCGACGCCGCGTCGAAGCGCAGGTCCGGATCCGGCACGCTGAGGCCGAGGTACTGCGCCTGCGGCACCGTTGCGTCGACGAACTTCTGGCGCAGCTCGTCGTTCGTGAACCGCTTGATCTTCCAGCGCATGGCCTGATCGGAATGGATGCTGTCCTTGTCGGACGGCCCGAACATCATGACCGACGGCCACCACCAGCGGTTCAGCGCGTCCTGCGCCATGGCGCGCTGGCGCGGCGTGCCGCGCGCGAGCGTCATCATGATCTCGTAGCCCTGCCGCTGATGGAAGCTCTCCTCCTTGCAGATCAGGATCATGGCCCGCGCGTACGGGCCGTAGGAGCAGCGGCAGAGCGGGATCTGGTTCATGATCGCCGCGCCGTCGACCAGCCAGCCGATGGCGCCGATGTCCGCCCAGGTCAACGTCGGATAGTTGAAGATGGAGGAGTACTTGGCCTTGCCCGAAAGCAGCTGTCCCACGAGTTCCTCGCGCGACACACCCAAGGTTTCGGCGGCCGAGTAGAGGTAGAGGCCATGGCCCGCCTCGTCCTGGATCTTGGCCGCGAGTTGCAGCTTGCGTTTCAGCGTCGGAGCACGGGTCAGCCAGTTGCCCTCGGGCTGCATGCCGATGATTTCCGAGTGCGCATGCTGGGAGATCTGGCGGATCAGCGTCTGCCGATAGGCGCGGGGCATCCAGTCCATGGGCTCGATGCGCTCCTCCGCATCGATGCGTGCTTGAAAGCGGGCGAGCAACGCCGGATCCTCTGCCGGGCCGCTGACGGCGGCAGGACGCTCGGTGCTCAGGGCCTGAGTGTACATATCGGTCCTCCCGGATCTGGCCGTCGCGCTCGGCCATCGCTGGATATGTCACGATTTTTGATTTGAACTCTAGAAAACTGTAACATTTGGCGGTTGTCAATGCCCCAGGGCCGCGCTGCAACACGCAGCCCAAAGCTCAGCCTTCGCCGAAGCGGCGTCGCAGATCGCGGTCGGGTGCCGGCAGCGGCCCGTCCTGCGCAAGCGCCCGCGCGTCGAGCCACGCCTCGGCCGCGGGCAGCACCGCACGGTAGAGCTGGCGGCAGAGCCGGCGCGCCTCCAGCCCCGGCCAGTCCTTCGGCAGCATCGCCTTGGGCAGCAGCGGATCGCGCAGGATGATCCGGCGATATTCGTGGATCAGGAGGATGCGCAGGCGAAACGCGTCCGCCGGGTCGAGCTTGCGCTGGGCGCTGGCGGCGGCGAGCGGGCGGAACGTCTCGATGAAGCGCCCGTAGCTGTCGGCCACGGGCACCAGCTGCCAGGCGCTGGCGCCGAGCGTGCGCGCCGCGCTCGGTCCGCCCTCCAGCTGTGCGGTCAGCCAGACGAGACCATCGATCGGTGGCGGCGCGTCGGTGGCGCTGGTCACCGGACGGATGAGCACCGTGGGCGCCTGCTGGCCGAAACCCTCGGCCGCGAGCGCATCGCGGGCTGCAATGCGCGCCTTCGCGTCGAGGCCGGACAGGATCGCGACCCTGAAGGCGCCGTCCCAGGCGGGCTCCTGCACGTGATAGATGCGATGCGTCGCGGCGGCGAACATCCGCGCGCCCTCCGGGGAGAGGCGGTAGTAGCTGTTCTTGCCGGCGCGGCTGCGCTCGAACCAGCCTTCCTGCACCAGTCGCGACAGCGCGGTGCGCACAAGCCCGGCTTCGCTGCCGAACAGCGCCATGATGTCGAGAAGGGCGCCGAGCCACAACGATCCGCCGCGCGGCACGATGGCGTCGCCGAACACCGTGACGATGAGCGAGCCGGCACGCAGCGGACGCCGCTTCTCGAACGATCCGAGAACGCCGTCCAGCGCCTGTGGTGCTTCTGTCGTCATGATCCTATGAGAGCGATTTGGCGACGGCGTGCAAGGGGGCTGGCGGGCGCAACGCGTCGTGGGGGCGAGCCTTGGTAAGCATGATGTTGCACGCTGAGCCTCTTCCGCTGCCGTTTCGTGTTCGCCTCAGCGCGCCCGCATCTCCGACAACAGCGGCGCGAACGCATCGTTGATGCCCGTGACCAGGATCTGGACGCCCACGCACAGCAGCAGGAATGCCGCCAGCCGCGTCACCACGCGCGAGCGCGCCTGGCCAAGGAAGGCGACGACTTTGTCCGCCGAAGCATAGCTGACGCCGATCAGGAGTGCGATGACGAGCGCGGCGACCGAGCTGCCGATATAGAATGCGATCGGGCCGGCGCCGGCAGGGGCGCCGCTGGCGCTCAACGCAATGGCGACGGCGATGGTGCCGGGGCCGGTCGTGAAGGGCAGCGTCAGCGGGAAGAAGGCGACGTCGTCCATGCCGCCAGCCGGCGCAGCCTGCTGCGTCTTGCGATCTTCCTGGTTCTCGGGAACCGACAGCAGTTCCCAGGCGTGCGCGGCGACCACGAGGCCGCCGGCAATGCGCAGGGCGCTCAACGAGATGCCGAAGAAGCTCAGCAGCGGCGCTCCTGCGATGAGCGCGGTCAGCATGACGATGCCCGAGTAGAAGGCGACCCGCCAGGCGAGCTGCACCCGTTCGGCGCGCGGCCGGCTGGCCGTCACCTGGCTGTAGATGAGCGCGCCGCCCAGCGGGTTCACGATCGAGAACAGGGCGGAAAGGGCGAGCAGGAAGCTGGCGATGATGGCTTGCAGCACGGGACGGAGGAGAGCTGTTGGCGACGATGTGGGCCGCACCATGCTCCAATTCGCGCGCGAAGCATAGTCGTGCCAGGACTGCGCCTTTACCCCGTCCGCCCCATGCGTTACGCGTTAGTCGGAACGATCCTCCGGCCAGCAGCACGAGAGCACGATGTCGAACGCACAAGAGACGATCGAGACGATCCGCAGCTACCACGCCGAGCTCACCGCCATCCGCCAGGACATCCACGCCCACCCCGAGCTGGGCATGGAAGAGCGGCGGACCGCGGAGCTGGTTGCGAAAGAACTCGAGTCGTACGGGATCGAGGTGCATCGCGGGGTCGGGGGAACCGGCGTGGTGGGCGTGCTCCGCCGCGGCAACGGCCCCCGGGCCGTCGGCCTGCGCGCCGACATGGACGCGCTGCCGATCGTCGAGGCGACAGGGCTGCCCTACGCCAGCCAGTCCAACGGCAAGATGCACGCCTGCGGCCACGATGGACACACCACGATGCTGCTCGGGGCGGCGCGCTATCTGGCGCAGTCGCAAGACTTCAACGGCACCGTCAATTTCATCTTCCAGCCGGGCGAAGAGGGTTGCGGCGGCGCGCTCGCGATGCTGAACGATGGACTGTTCGAGCGCTTCCCGTGCGACGTCATCTACGGCATGCACAACCGCCCCGGCGCGCCCGTGGGCGAATTCTCGATCGCACCGGGAACGGCGATGGCGGGTGGTGCCTTCTTCGACATTTCCATCACCGGCAAGGGGTCGCACGGCGCCCGGCCGGAGGTGTCGATCGACCCAGTGCTGGCCGCGTGCCACATCGGTACCGCGCTGCAGTCGATCGTCGCGCGCAACGTGCCGCCCGCCGACGTCGGCGTGATCTCGGTGACGCAGATCCACGCGGGCGATGCCTACAACGTCATCCCGCAGTCGGCCCGCATGGGCGGCACCGTGCGCACGATGAAGCGCGAGACCATGGAGCTGATCGAGGCCGCGATGCGGCGCGTCGTCGAGAGCGTGGGGGCCGGGCTCGGCGCCAAGGCGGAACTGGACTTCCGCTTCATCTTCGCGCCGCTCGTCAACGACCCGCGCGCGACCAAGGAAGTGGCGGATGCCGCGGCCGATCTCGTCGGCGACGGCAAGGTGGTGCGCAACGCGGCGCCCGCCTCCGCTTCGGAAGACTTCAGCTTCATGCTGGAGAAGGTGCCCGGCGCCTACATCAATCTGGGCAACGGGACCGACAGCGCGCCGGTGCACAACCATCTCTACAACTTCAACGACGCCGCCATCCCGTTCGGATCGGCCCTCTACGCTCGCATCGTCGCGCGCGAGCTGCCCCGCATGCCCGGGCAGAGTGGCTAGCTAGAAGCGAATAGAGAGTTGCGAATAGCGAGTAGGGGATTAGTGCTGAAGCTGCCCACCCTATTCGCAAGTCGCTACGCGCGTCCTACTGAGGCCGTCTCCGGATTCTCCACACGAAGGCCTCGTCTCCCCAGTCGAGACGAGACAGCGTTTCCAGCAGCAGAAAGCGGTCGTGTACCGCGATGGCGCCTTCATGCAGTCCGTTCCAGGCCTCGAACACGGCCGGCGAGACCGGAGCGATGTTGCGCATCAGCCGCCAGCCCGAGCGGCGCACCAGGATTGCGTCGCCGTCCTGCGAGACAGTCGCATCGTCGCCTTCGCCGCGCGCCAATCCTTGCATGAAGCGGGCAAAGCCCTCCGCGCCGGTGCCGGCAGTCACGCCGAGCCGCTCCGCCGTCTCCGCGTAAAGTTGTGCGCCGATCAGGCGAGCCGCCGTGCGTCCGAGGTAAGCTGCCTCGGCAGGCCCGAACAGCTCGGCCAGCCGCGGCAGGCCCGATCGCACGTATTCCATCGCATAGTTGCGCTCGGCCTTGGCCAGGCGATCGGCCGGCCAATCGGCGGCGGGCAGCCGCGGCGCGGCCGCGGGATCGAACGGCGGCGGCAACTCGCCCGGCCGGAACTGCAGTCGCTCGTCGTCGCGCAGCGGGCGGTCGTGCTCGAGAAAGTAGCCCGACATGCCATGCTGGCCGTCGGTGGTCTGCGCCGTGCAGACGAAACCGAGCCGCGGGTTGCCGAGGGAAACGCCGTTCTGCGCATACCAGCCGGTGAGGAAGCCGCGCGACACTTCCGTCGGCACGCCGCAGATCGCGGCGCCGGGATAGATCCAGCGTGGCGGCACGAAGTTCACCCAGGCCTTGCGGTCGCTCTCGCGCATGAACTCCACGCGCACCCCGCCGACCGAATTGGACAGGTAGTGATAGGCCGCGCACGCCACCGCGTCCGGCATTCCCTTCAGGCCCAGCTTCTCAAAGCTCGAGAGGAACTTCTCGTGGTGCTGGTGCCGGAACACCTCGTGCACCCAGCGCGCGGCGGCGTCCGCGCTGCGCCGCGTGACCAGGGTGAGGATCAGCCCGGTGAAGAAGCCGTGATAGAGCGCAGCAGCCGCCTTCAGCGCCGCGGTGTCGTCACGTTGGGCGCTTTCAGCCATCCGGTCGATCCTCGCTCTCAGGCTGCTAGAACATCGCGGCGTGGACGCGGTCGGGCGGATTGTGGCCGTCGAGGAAGGTCTTGACGTTGATGATCACCTTCTCGCCCATGTCGACGCGGCCTTCGATGGTGGCCGAGCCCATGTGCGGCAGCGCCACCACCCGCTCTGAGGCGAGCAGCTTGGGGTTGATCGCAGGCTCGTGCTCGAACACGTCGAGGCCGGCCCCGGCGATCTGGCCCTGCTCGATCAGCCGCGCCAGCTCGTTCTCGTCGATCACCTCGCCGCGCGCGGTGTTGACGATATAGGCCGTCGGCTTCAGCAGCTTGAGGCGGCGGGCCGAAAGCAGGTGATAGGTCGCAGGCGTGTGCGGGCAGTTCACGGAGACGATGTCCATGCGCGCCAACATCTGGTCGAGGCTGTCCCAGTAGGTGGCCTCGAGCTCCTGCTCGATCTCGTCGGCCACGCGGCGACGGTTGTGATAGTGGATCTGCAGGCCGAATGCCTTCGCCCGTCGCGCCACCGCCTGGCCGATCCGGCCCATGCCGATGATGCCGAGGCGCTTGCCCCAGATGCGATGACCCAGCATCCACGTCGGCGACCAGCCGGCCCAGTTGGCGGCCCCTTCCTTCAGCATGCGCGTGCCTTCCGCCAGGCGGCGGGGCACCGCGAGCACCAACGCCATCGTCATGTCGGCGGTGTCCTCGGTGAGCACACCCGGCGTGTTGGTGACGATGATGCCGCGCACGCGGGCGGTATCCAGGTCGATGTTGTCGACGCCGGTGCCGAAATTCGCGATCAGCTTCAGCTGCGGGCCGGCCTGGGAGAGCAAGGCCCTGTCGATGCGGTCCGTGACCGTGGGCACGAGCACGTCAGCAGTTTTCACGGCCTCGACCAGATCCTTCTGGCTCATCGGTTTGTCGTCGAGGTTGAGGCGGGCGTCGAACAGCTCGCGCATGCGCGTTTCGACGGCGTCGGGCAGCTTGCGCGTCACGATGACGACGGGCTTCTTGGTCGCGGATGGCATTGTCGGCCCTTTGACGGTACGAGGCGAGATGGAGTGCGAGGCACACGTGCGCGCCCCCAGAAACGGCAGCGCACCCATGGATGTGACGCCCCCTCTCTAACAGAAGCGTCGGATGATGACAAAAGCTTCGGCGCTCTGTTGCCGACGGGTGTCAGCTGCCGCGCACAGACAGGTTGGCTCTTGATCCGCATGGGCAAATCATGGTTCTCGCTGGATGCATGAGAAGACCCACAGAGACTGCGGAAGCCTGGCCGAGAGTATTGGTCGAGAGTGGCGCAGCCGTTCTCGCGTTCGTGCTCGGCATTCTGGCAGCCGCCTCGTTCCACGGCGACGCAGCCCGTGCCTCCCAAAGCGCGATGGGTGCAAAGGCGGCCCAGGTGCCGCGCTTCGAGAGCCTGAAGTCGGATCGCGTCAACCTGCGCAATGGCCCAGGGCAGGACTATCCCATCGCCTGGCTTCTGACGCGTGTCGGCCTCCCCGTCGAGATCGTGCGCGAGGTGGACGGCTGGCGGCAGGTACGCGATGCCGACGGCAGCACGGGATGGGTATCGGCCGCGTTGCTGAGCGCGCGACGGACGGCAGTCGTGACCGGAAGGAATTATCGTCCGGGGCTGACGCCGCTTCCGCTGGTCGATCTCTACGAGCAGGCCGGGCCCAACGCCAAGGTGACGGCGCGTGTGGAGGCGGGAGTGGTGGTAAGCCTCGTGGCCTGCGACGGCACCTGGTGTCAGGTCTCGATCGACGGCAAGCGCGGGCATGTCGCGCAGACGAGCCTATGGGGCGTCTATCCGGGCGAGCGCATTCGCTGACTTGATTGTCAGGCCTTGACGAGGCGCACGACGACGTCGATGTGGGAAATCCGCAGACCTTCCGGCGGCTCGGGAAGGCCGTTGACCTGAATGGCGCTGTTCGGGATGTCGACGAGACGCCCCTCGCTCTCGATCAGGAAATGATTGTGGTTCGACACGTTGGTGTCGAAGTAGGTGCGCTGGCCGCCGATCGAGATTTCGCGCAGCAGGCCGGCAACCTGGAACTGATGCAGGGTGTTGTAGACCGTTGCCAGCGACACCTGCTCGCCCGCTTCCACAGCTTCCTCGTGCAACAGCTCCGCCGTTACATGCCGGTCGCCCTTGCCATAGAGCAGCGCCGCGAGAGCGATCCGCTGACGCGTGGGGCGGAGGCCGGCATCCCGCAGGAGGCCGCCGATGTCGTGGGGAATGTGGGAAGCTTCGCTCATTGCACCGAAGGCGTGTTGCACCAGAAGCGTAGATGGTCCGCGCGGCGAGAATGCTGCGCGAGGGCGGCGGTCATGGCGTGATGCCGGAAGCACGATGCCGGCGCGCGCGTCACGACCGCTCCCGAATTCATCGCCCGCGGTCATAGCCTGACCGAGCACGACCTAGCAAGTATAAGCGGCGGTTTATGAACGGGCAACGGCGGTGAGGGCCGGGTCGGTGAGTAAAAGTACCGCTGCCGAAAGGCCGGGCTTTTGAGGTGCTGGTCTCTGTGTTAGACACCCACGCACACTTGGTGCTCCAACTTTGGCTTGGCCCGAGGCCGACGCCCGTGAGGAGATGCGTAGGGCAGCGACCAGCAACACCCGGCAACAAGATGCGGCGAGCAATCCGAAGCCGCCGAAGGGAAGGATGAAAGTCTAGATGGGCGAGCGCGCAAATAGCTTTGAATATCAGGATCTTCTCAAGTGCGCCCGGGGCGAGCTCTTCGGTCCCGGTAATGCCCAGCTGCCGTTGCCGCCGATGCTCATGTTCGAGCGGATTTCGCACATCTCCGAAACCGGTGGGGCGTATGGAAAGGGCCAGGTGGTGGCCGAGCTGAACATCGCCGGGAATCCCGCCTGCGATTGGTTCTTCGGCTGTCATTTCAAAGGCGACCCGGTGATGCCCGGCTGCCTCGGCCTCGACGCACTGTGGCAGATGACCGGCTTCTTCCTGGGCTGGATCGGCGCCCCCGGGCAAGGGCGCGCCCTCGGCGTCGGGGAAGTCAAGTTGATGGGCGAGGTGACGCCCAGGATCGGCAAGCTCGAATACGTCGTCGACTTGAAGCGGGTGATCCTGAGGAAGCTCAAGCTCGCCCTGGCCGACGGCACGATGAAAGCCGACGGCAAGGTGGTCTATGAAGTGAAGGACATGCGGGTTGGACTGAAGGGGCCGGAAGGAGACGTGCAACCTGCGTAACAGCGCCGGAGCCGCGCCCGTGCCATTCAGGGTCTGCACACCGCGGGCCCGCCAGTGAAACGCGTCCTGACCGGGTCATCCCCCGGATGCGAGGAGATCGAATTCGATGAGACGTGTGGTCGTGACGGGCATGGGTATCGTTTCCTCCATCGGGAACAATACCCAGGAAGTGCTCGCCTCCCTGCGTGAAGGCAGATCCGGCATCACGCGCGCAGAAGATTATGCGCAGCGCGGTTTCCGCTGTCAGGTGCACGGCGCCCCGCAACTCGAGTGGGAGGAGATGGTACCGCGCAAGCCGCGGCGCTTCATGGAGGCCGGCGTCGGCTGGAACTACGTCGCGATGGATCAGGCGATTCGCGACGCGGGGCTCGAAGCGGGCCAAGTGGTGCACGAGCGCACCGGCATCATCGTCGGCTCCGGTGGTCCCTCGACACGCGCCCTGGTGCGCGCCGCCGACATCACCCGCGAGAAGGATCCCAAGAAGGTCGGACCATTCGAGGTCCCGAAGGGCATGTGCTCCGGCCCGTCTGCCGTCCTTGCCACGGCCTTCCAGATCAAGGGCGTCAACTACTCCATCTCATCGGCCTGCGCGACCAGCGCGCACTGCATCGGCAACGCGGCCGAGATGATCCAGTGGGGCAAGCAGGACGTGATGTTCGCGGGCGGCTGCGAGGAACTCGACTGGACGCTGTCGGTGCTGTTCGATGCCATGGGCGCCATGTCGAGCAAATACAACGACAGGCCCGCCACGGCGAGCCGCGCCTACGACAAGGATCGCGACGGCTTTGTGATCGCGGGTGGCGCGGGCATGCTCGTGCTCGAGGCGCTGGATCACGCGAAGGCGCGCGGCGCCAAGATCTACGGTGAACTGGTCGGCTACGGTGCCACCTCCGACGGCTTCGACATGGTGGCGCCTTCGGGCGAGGGCGCGGTGCGTTGCATGCGCATGGCCATGAAGGACGCCGCCGGCAAGGACATCGGGCCCATCGACTACATCAATCCGCACGGCACCGGCACGCCGGTCGGCGACAGCCGCGAGATCGACGCCATCAAGCAGGTGTTCGGCAACCGCATCCCGCCGATCTCTTCGACCAAGTCGCTCACGGGACATTCGCTGGGCGCGGCTGGCGTGCAGGAGGCGATCTACTCGCTGCTCATGCTTAACAATGGCTTCATCGCCAAGAGCGCGCACGTCGAGACGCTCGATCCCGAATTCGAGGGCGTACCGATCGCGCTGGAACGTCAGGATAACGCGAGCCTTAACTGTGTCATGTCGAACAGCTTCGGTTTCGGCGGCACAAATGCCACGTTGGTCATGCGCCGCTACGACGGCTGAAGATCCATAGTCATGACTGAGTGGCGCCGCTCCGGCAGATGCGGTGCGCGTGCAGGAGTAAGCGAACATTGGCTGCCGGTAACAAGAAGACGAGTGGTTGGGTCAGAGCTGCGAAGATGCACCGTGCCTCGCGCAAGGTTGTGCTTCAGACAGCGCGTCATGAATGGAAGCAGACGATGAGCGAGAGTGCAGGCAATTTCGCAAGCCCCGGCCCGCTGATGGCCGGCAAGCGTGGTCTTATCATGGGCGTGGCGAACGATCGCTCCATTGCCTGGGGGATCGCGCGGCTGCTTGCGCAGCACGGCGCCAAGCTCGCCTTCACGTATCAGGGTGACGCCTTCGGGCGTCGCGCCATTCCGCTGGCGAAGGCCGTCGGTTCCGACATCATCACCAGCTGCGACGTGAGCGATCTCGCCAGCGTCGATGCCGTGTTCGACGAGATCAAGAACAAGTGGGGCGGCCTCGACTTCGTCGTGCACGCGCTCGCCTTCTCGGATCGGCGCGAGCTGTCGGGCCGCTACGCCGACACCACGCGTGAGAACTTCGTGAACACCATGGTGATCTCCTGCTTCTCCTTCACCGAGATCGCCAAGCGCGCCGCCGAACTGATGACCGACAAGGGCTCGCTGCTCACGCTCACCTTCTCCGGCGCCACGCGCTGGGTGCCGTCCTACAACGTGATGGGTGTCGCCAAGGCGGCGCTGGAAGCTTCGGTCCGCTATCTCGCCGCCGATCTCGGCCCGCGCGGTATTCGCGTCAACGCACTCTCCGCCGGACCGATGCGGACCCTGGCCGGCTCGGGCGTGGCGGACGCGCGCGTGATCTTCAACTACCAGCGCGATCACGCGCCGCTGCGCCGGACGCCGACGCTCGACGAAGTGGGCGGCTCCGCGCTCTACCTTCTCTCCGACCTGTCTGGCGGCGTGACGGGTGAAGTGCACTTCGTCGATTGCGGCTATAACACCGTGGCAATGCCGAGCCTGGAAGCGCTGAAGTCGGCCGAGCAGGAAGCCAAGGCAGCGGGCCGCCACATCAGCGAGGACTGAGGCTCACGCTCGACGCCGAAATCTTGCGCGGTTGGGCGAGGGTAGGCCTGCGTGCGTAGCCGCGACCTTGGCGTCACGGCTGCCCGGTGCACCGCTCCCACCTCGTCTTGCAACGTGGATTGCGCCTTGGCGTCATTCGTGGCATGCGGGAAGCATGATCGGCGTTTTCGACTCAGGTCACGGCGGACTCACTGTGTTCCGCGTGCTGGCAGCGCGCTTTCCGCGCGCGCGCTTTGCCTATCTCGGTGATCACGCCAACGTGCCCTACGGCGACAGGCCGTCGGAAGAGATCATCGCGCTCACCAAACGCGGCGTCGAAAGCCTCTTCAATGCCGGGTGCCGCCTCGTGCTGCTCGGCTGCAATACGGCGACGTGCGTCGCCGCGCGCACACTCCAGAAGGACTGGTTGCCGGTCAGCGGCTGGCGCGGGCGCAACGTGCTCGGCATCGTCGCGCCGACGGTCGAGGCAGCAACGCAGACGCCATGGGCCGTAACGGCGCCGCAGTATCCGCAGAAGTACAACACCGATCTGATCGCCGTGTTCGGCACCACGCGCACCATCGCCTCGCACGTCTATCCGGAAGAGATCCGCAAGCGCTGTCCAAAAGTGCAGGTCGTGCAACAGGCCTGCCCGGGGCTCGCCGGCGCCATCGAGCGATCCGAGCCGGAGGCGGAACTGGAACGTCTCGTCCTGGCTGGCGTCGCGGGCCTCCTGGCCGCAACCAACGGCCAGGCGCCGCATCAGGCGATCCTCGGCTGTACGCACTTCCCGCTGGTCGAGGGCCTGTTCCGCAAGCACCTGCCCGGATCCACCCGGATCCTGCCCCAGCCCGAGGTGGTCGCTGACAGCCTCGAGGACTATCTGCAACGGCATCCGGATTACATCGCGACTTCGGAGTCGGACCCCGCACCGCCACTGCTGCTCACGACGGGCAATCCCGCGCAGGTGAGTTCGGGTGCGCGTGTATTCTGGCGTGAAGTTCCGCCATTCCGCCATCTGCCGCCTTGACCTCGCGCGCCGACGGCGCCGTGCGGTGACATTTTATTTATAAACAGCTTTCGTTGGTTATTCGGGCTGAATTTCCGTCTGCATATTATTAACCACTGCCACCCTAATATCCCCCCGATTTTATCGCGCGAGGAGCGGCTACATCTTTCGCGCGTGCACGATGCGCTGAAAAATCGAGGGAAACTATGACATCTGCGCTTCAGCTGAAGCACAAGTTGATCGGGCTTGTGTTTGCGATCTGTGCGGCACCGGTTCTCGGTTCCATTTGGCTTTACAACGTGGCCGCCGAAACCAAGCGGGTGGAAGAACTGGTCGTGGCCGTGAAAGGCGACCAGATCATGATCGAGCGCATCAATCAGTCCGTATATGCAGCCGTCATGGATACGCGCGGCATTTACATGTCGAAAGACTGGCAGGCCGCGGCTCCTTTTGCCGCCGGTCTGGTGGCAACCTTGAAATCGATATCCGAGACTACGGCGAAACTGGACAAGACGTCGGTGGTTCTGGCGGCCGCCGAGAAGGCCGATCTCACGAAGCGGGTGCAGGAGTTCGTGCAGTTGCGCACCGGACAGGTCGAGCTGGCGCGAGAGGGCAAGCTCGCCGAGGCGCGCGCCATGGGCGACAACGACGCCAACCGCAACAACCGCAAGGGCCTCAATGAGGCGATCGCCAACCTGAGCGATCGTCTCGGCAAATATGCGGAGGCACAGCATATGCTGGCCGCCGACCTGCAGGGCAAGCTGCAGATGTCCTTGATCATCGCGGGCCTGGTTCCCGTGCTCGGGATGCTGGCCGGCATGCTGCTCGTCAGCAACGGCATCTCCAAGCCCATCGGCCGCATGCGTGAGAGCATCGTGGGCATGGCGCAGGGCAATCTCACCGCCGCCGTCTACGGTTGCGAACGCAATGACGAGCTTGGCGATATCGGCAAGGCCGTGGAGGATTTCCGCCGGCAGATCGTGGCCAATGCACAGGAGCGGGATGACGCCGAGGCGCGCCGCGCCGCCGACGAAGCCCGCGCGAAGGCGGAACTCGACGAGGCCATCGCCCAGGAACGTGCGCTCGTTTTGGCATCGATCGGTGCCGGGCTGGCGCGTGTTGCGGCCAAGGATCTCACCTACCGCCTCACGGATGCACTGCCTGCCGCCTATGCGCAGTTGCAGCGCGATTTCAACTCGGCGATGGAGGCGCTCGAAGCGGCCCTTGCCGGCGTGGCGTCCACCGCGCGGACGAT
>Ga0190269_10000481_pt1 | contig 20220 bp, 14 predicted proteins | sample Popmic249IS_FD_133749 | JGI IMG/M metagenome (GOLD analysis project Ga0190269, IMG submission 133749) | Populus adjacent soil microbial communities from riparian zone of Blue River, Arizona, USA - 249 IS | ecosystem: Environmental > Terrestrial > Soil > Riparian zone | place: USA: Arizona... | reverse complement strand
GCTCTGCGTCGTGGCCTGGGGTGCGCTCTGCGTCGTGGCCTGGGGTGCGCTCTGCGTCGTGGCCTGGGGTGCGCTCTGCGTCGTGGCCTGGGGTGCGCTCTGCGTCGTGGCCTGGGGTGCGCTCTGCGTCGTGGCCTGCGGTGCGTGCTTCGGCGTGACCCGCGTTGCGCTCTGCGTCGTGGCCTGGGGTGCGCTCTGCGTCGTGGCCTGGGGTGCGCTCTGCGTCGTGGCCTGGGGTGCGTTCTGCGGCGTAACGTGCGGTGCGGGCTGGGGCGTTGCGTGGGCCGCTTGTTGTGGCGCTGCGGTGGCGGCGTGCGCCTCTGGGGGTGGCGCGGACGCTCGGCGGTGGCGCTCGACCGCGGGGACTGGGAGCTCGCGCGGCTTCGTTGCAGAGCTCGATGCGCGGCGGTGACGCCCCGGGACCGTCGTCGCGAGCTCGCGAGATTTCGGAGCGGGCACCGGCGGCAGCTCGCGCCGCGCGGCTGGCATGGGCTCCGGCGTCAGGGCGAGGCTGGCAGTTGCCGCTGTCGGCGGCTGGGAGGCAGCGCGCCCACGCGGTGGCGCGGGCTCTTCACGTTCGCTCGGCTTCGCCGCTGGTGGCGGCGGCGCCGATGGGCGTCTCCGCGCTTCGAGTGGAGGCGCTACCGGCCTCGTGCCGCTTTGCTCCGCGGGCGCAAGCGGTGGAAGCGCTGGGACCGTCGACTCGGCCGCCGCTGGTGGCTGCGTGACGCTGGCGGTCGGCGGTGGGGGAGGGTTCTTGCGCGCTGTGACGCGAGTCATGCGCGACGTGCGCTCCAGCGACGGCGCAGCGAGGGCGGGCAGCGCTGCCGTCATGCCCTCGAGCGTCGTGGCCAGCTGCTCCAGCGTGGTGAAGGGGCTGTCGCAGACGTCGGACACTGCGCGCTCGACGAACCAGCGCACGATGGGCGGCAACACCGGAGGCGGCACGCTGCCAGTGCTGGAATCCGCCAGTCCGCCGCGCGCCGGGACAAACGGTTGCCCCGTCAGCGCCCGGTAAGCGATCGCGCCGAATGCGCGCACGTCTGTGCGTGGATCCGCCAACTGCGCCAGCTTCGCCTCCGAGAGCCGGGCCGCGCTGCCGTGCGTGATCTTGCGTGGACGCGTGCCCGCGATCCGCTCCAGCGCGCGCGCCTGATCGAGCTCGAAGTCCAGCAGCTTCGTGTGCTCGGGCACCTCGGGTGTCTCTTCACACACGTAGATGTGGGTGCAGCCGATCGCCTGATGCACGATGCCGGCCACGCGCGCCGCCAACACCGCGCGGATGCACGGCGAAAGCAGCCGGCTCACTTCCGCGATCGGCAGCGTACCCAGCCGCGCGAGCCGCGCCTCCAGCGCTTCTCCATGACACCACTCGGTCACCGTGCACAGCGTGCCGGCATCCTCGATGGCATCCACCACCGCGAACGTGCTCGGATGCGTGAAGTGCGCAACCAAGGCCAGCCTAGATTCCACGCGCTCGCGCTGCGCATCGTCCGTGCTCGGCATGTGCCAGCGCAGCGCGACGAGCTTGCCAGTGAAGCGCTGCGTGGCCTCGTAGACCATGCAGTGCTCGTTGGAGCCGAGCACTCCAGACAGCAGGTACTTGCCCGCGATTAGATCGCCGGGGCGAGGGAAGGCTGGCGTCTCGCTCATGGCACGCTCCGAGGCGCGACGGTACCAACCCGGCGCGAACGATCCAACCCATGGTGACCAGTAAACGGCCTCTGGAACACGATATGGCCGGCTGTGGCGCGCAATTTCGCGCTCCCAGCGGCTCAGAGGCTGCGCCGTCGCCGCTGTGCGCGGCGTCGGCTCATACGCGCTACGCGATCGCGGGCGCGCTCAGACCAACCTGGAGAGCAGGGCCAGCAAGGTGGAAGGGCTGTCCACGCGCAGGCGGGCAGCGCTGGCCCCGCTGCCGACGTGGATGGAGACGGCGCCTTTTGGCAGCGCACCGAACATGTCTTCGTCGGTTCGGTCGTCACCTGCCGCCAACACGATACTGTTCGGCGGTGCGTGGTTCAGGGCCAGGCGCACCGCGAGCATCTTGCCGACGTCGCTCAAGCGCACTTCCAGCACCTTGTGCCCCTCGAGCAACTGAACCTCGGGGCCCAAGCTCTCGCGGAGCTCGTGGCGCAGCATCAGCAGCGATCCCGCCGCCACGGTGGGGTTCACCCGCCGGTAGTGGAACGACACGGAGGCGGCTTTGCGCTCGATCAGCGCACCGCGCATGCGGTCGATGTATTTGCTCATGATCTGCGCCGCACGCTCGAACATCGCGGGTCGCTCGTGTCGAAACGGAAGCCAGGTGCCGTCGGGCTGCCTCGAACGCAAGCCGTGCTCGACGTGCAACCAGATCAACAGCTGACCGAGCCACGGCTCGATGGCTTCCTGGCTGCGTCCCGTGACCACGTGCACGGCGGTGGCGGGTGCGTCCGTCAGCTTGCGGAGCAGTGCCAACACTTGCGGTGTCGGCGCAGCCAAGCTGGGCAGCTCTGCGATCGGCACGAGTGTGCCGTCATAATCGAGCAGCAACGTGCGATGGGGCGCCGCCTTCAGCTGCCCGACGGCTTGCTCCAGCTCGGCCTCTTCCGAGCGCAGCACGGCAGAGACCGGCTCGAGCGCTTCGAGATCGCGCAGGAAGCTCGACGCCCATTTCTGCACGGTCTGCGTTTGCACCACCTCGCGCAGCTCGCGCATGCGCAGCGCTTGCTCCGCCTCCGGCATCAACAACGCGCGCTCGATGGCGGTTGCAGTGCCAGTCACGTCGTACGGGTTGACCGTGATGGCGCTGGCGAGCTCTGCAGCCGCACCAGCGAACTCACTCAGCACCAGGACGCCGTGTCCATCCGTGCGCGCGGCGACGTATTCCTTGGCGACCAGGTTCATGCCGTCGCGCAACGGTGTGACTAACATCACGTCTGCAGCGCGGTAGAGTGCCAGCAGCTCCTCATGACAGATGCTGCGATACAGGAACTGTACGGGACTGCTGGTCGGCGTGCCGTGGCTGGAGTTGATGCGCGCCACCAGCTCGTTGACGCGTGAGCGCAGCTCGGCGTAGGCGTCGATCTTCTCGCGCGAAGGTACCGCGATCTGGATGAAATGCAGTTGCTCACGTTGCGCAGGGTCGCGCTCCAGCACGTGATCGATCGCGAGCAAGCGCCGTTCGATGCCCTTCGTATAGTCGAGGCGATCCACGCCCAACACGATGCGTTTGCCGCGCGTCTCGTTGCGGATCTGCGCGGTCAATGCCTCGACGCGCTCGCTCTGACGGGTGAAGGTCGCGACATCGATCCCGATCGGATACACGCCCAGGTGAACCTCGCGGTTCTGCCAGTGCATCGTGCCCGAGCCGTCGTAGTCCACTCCCAACACTTCTGCGGCGGAGTGGATGAAGTTTTGGCGGTCATTGTCGGTATGAAATCCGATCAGGTCGGCGCCCAGCAGCCCGGCGATGACCTCCGCGCGCGACGGCAGGATTCGAAACACATCCGACGAAGGCCAGGGTATGTGCAGGAAAAACCCGATGCGCGTGCCCCGCGCGCGTTGTCGCAGCAGCGAAGGCACGAGCATCAGCTGATAGTCGTGCACCCACACCGTGGTCGGCCCAGTGACTTGCGCCGCGACAGTGTCTGCAAAGCGCTCATTGACGCGCGTATACGCGAGCCATTCCTCGCTCGCGTCCAGCTGAACCTTGTCGAGCAGGAAGTGAAACAGTGGCCACAACACGCCGTTGGAGTAGCCATCATAGAAAAGTGAAACGTCTTCCGCGCTCAACGTCACAGGGGTGAGGCGCTTCTGTTTTGCTTGCTCAGACAATTCCGACACGGCTTTGTCGTCGAGCCCACTCGTATCGCCCAACCATCCGATCCACCGGCCTTCTCCTGCTTCGTGGTATTCCCGGAGCGCGCTAGCCAATCCGCCACTCGACGGCACCAGACTGTGTCCTTCCGGCGTGCTCGCGATGGTGACCGGCAGTCTGTTGGATACAAGGAACATGAGCTCTCCCGCATGCTGAGCACTGCGTGCATTGCGACCACGAACGTGGGCTCAACGCATCTACTTTCCATAGCACATTCGTCCTGCGGGCGAACAAGTTGTGTCTGTCGTTAGGATGTTGCACGCAAAGCGTCGCGAGCGTTCGCAGCGCTGCGCAACAATGTGTTGCGCGCAAGTCATGTCATGCAGCTCTAGTTTCTGCGCGCCGATCGTGGCGGCGCGGCAGCGTACGCAATCGTGGCTTGCATTCCGCCATGTCGTGAATACGAGTATGAGAGCAGCCATGCCGTCCCGCGTCTTCTTGCTCTCGCCTGCGCGCTCCTCGGGTCGGCGCGCGGAACAACTCGTGCGCTCCGAGTCCGCGCTCGGCGAGGCGCTGCGCGGCGAAGGCGCTGCGCTCGGCGACGTGTTTGCGTTTCTCAGCAGTTTGTATTTCCGCGGTAAGCTCGGCTACGCGCTGCAGTTCGGAGCGGCGGACCTCGCAGTGCCGGGGGCGCTCGTCATCACGCCTGGTCACGGTCTGTGCCGGCCGAGCACGCGCATCCGCGCCGCGGACCTGGCGCGCATGGGCGCGATCGACGTCGCGGCCACCAATCCGAGCTTCGTGCAGCCGTTGCTGCGCGACGCGCAGCGACTCGTGCGCAGCCTGCCGAGCGCTACGGAGGTCGTGCTGCTCGGCAGCATCGCGACCCCCAAATACGTGGAGCCGCTGCTGTCGGTGCTCGGTGAGCGCCTGCTGTTTCCGAGCGAGTTCGTGGGCCGCGGCGACATGAGTCGCGGCGGGCTGCTGCTGCGAGCGGCGCGCCAAGGTCAGGAGCTGCTGTGCGTGCCCGTGCAGGCGGCGCTCTTGCGTGGCAAGCGCGCGCGCCGCATCGACGAGCTTCCGTAGCCCCAAAGGCGACGCCCCGGCCCCGGCGCGCGCGCTGAGCGAGGATCCAGCCACTCGGGCGCGTCGTAAGTTTCACCGTTCACGACGGCTGCTCGCAGCATCAGGCACTGTCGTCGGCTAGGCGCGCGCTAGTCCCAACGTGGCGTTCGCTCTCGAACGCGCTGTCGGCTCGGGCGCTCTCGTCCATGCGCGCGCCGCTCCGCGTGGTTACTGCGTGCTCGCAGGCGCGCTGCGCGCACGGGCACCCGTCGACACGCTCGCTGCTCGCGTCGCGGTCGCTCTTGAACGCGCGTCAGCTGCGCGCTCACAGGCGCGGGCTGCGCGCACGGCCGCTCGTTGACGCGCGCGCTGCCTGCGTCGCGGCAGCGCGCGCGGCCGTCGCCGACCGCTCGCTGCCCCCGTGGAGGCAGCGCGCACGACGCTCGTCGATGTGCGCGCTGCCCCGCGTGACGGCAGGGCGCTCGTCGATGTGCGCGCTGCTCGCGTGGCGTTGCTCTCGAACGCGCTGTCGGGTGCGGGCTCGCGTTAGGCGCTCATCGATCCGCGCGGGCTGCTCGCATCGCGGCGCTGTTCGCGGAGATCTCGGCAGATGACCGTTCGGCGCTCAGCCTGCGCTACGTGCCACGAGTCGCGCCGGACAAAGCAGGCTGACCCTCCGAGCCGCGCGGCCTTCAGTTGTCGCGTGCGCCGGCGGCGATCCAGGAGCGCACGGTGGCGATCTGGGTAGCGCTGAGCTTGGTGCCGCCGGGCGGCATCCTCGGCACGTTGCAGCCCGTCAAGCTGGTGTGCTCGAGCGCGTGCAGCAAGACGCTGCGCTCCGGTGCACCGGCCACCACTCGCTTCTCGCTCGAGCAGAACGACGAGGTGATGCCGACCAGATTCGCGTACGCCGTCGCGCGGCTGCTCATGGTGAGGCCACCCGCGCCCGAGCCGTGACAGGAGCAGCCGGCCATGATCACGCCATAAACCTCGCTGAACGTCGCGCCCATCGCCGGTGCGCCTCCGGCTCCCGCGCTGCCCGCTGCGCCGCCGCTGCCAGCTGCAGCGTGCTGTCCGCTGCTGCCGCTGTGACCCGCCGCGCCGCCAGCGCCAGCGCCGCCCGCACCGGCGCCTGTGCCCGCGCTGCTTCCACCTCCGCCGGGGCTACTTCCACCCGCACCGCCGCTGCCCGCTGGCCTCGGCTGCGAGCTGCCGGCCGTTCCCGCGCTGCCGCTCTGTCCGGCAGGGGCCGCGCCGCCCGCCCCCGCGCGCGCGCCGACCTGTCCGGCGCTGCCTGGGATCGACACCGCTCCGGCGCCACCGGCTGCAGGCCCGCGTCCCGCGCTGCTCGCGCCGGCCACGGCTGCCGAGGCGCCCGCACCAGCCATGCTTTGCACGCTCTCCATGTTCGCGTCGCTATCCGCGCCACACGCGCCGAGCCACGCAGCCAAGGGCGGCAGCACGAGCAGCCGCCAATCAATGCGAAGGTTTGTCATGCGCTGATACTTCCGCGCGCGCCGCGAGAGCTCGCGACGGCCCGCACGCTTTAGCATCGGCGCAGCCGCGTGTCCAAGCAGGGGCGCGCAAGCCCCTTCATCTCGAATAGCACCGTCCCGGCAGCCAGGATCGCATTGCAAGCCCGACCGCTCGCCGCCCTGAGCGGCAACGCGGACGGCGGACGCCGGAGGCTTTACGATCGACCGAATGCCGAGGTGAGCGGCAAAACGCGGACGTCGGACGTCGGACGGTGTTTGCGCCCGGCCGACCGCCGCCGCGAGCGTCAAATGCGGACGGGCGGACGACGGACGGCGCTTGCGACCGAGCGTACGCCGCCGTGATCAACAAACCGCGGGGCGCCCAGCGGCAGCGTCCAGGCAGACGGGACCGCGGCGCGGCGTCGAGCGCAGGCCGCCGTGGGCCGCAACCCGCGTCGCGGACGGGCGAGCTGAGCTATGCCGCCATGAGCGGCATAGCCGCGGGCCGGAGCGCTCTGGGCCAGTGCGCTGCCTTCCCAATCAGCGCCGAGGCGCGCCGGGCCGCCGGCAAACGCGCATGCACGGTGCGCTTCGTCGAACACTCGTCGACGCCGCAGTTCTGTCGGCCGTCCGCGGCACGTCACCCCGTGGACGCGCCAGGCAGATTTTGGGCTCGAGCGGGCGCTGGCGAGCGGCTTCCGCGCTTGCGCGCGTCATGCGAGCCGCAGCCGCAGCCGCAGTCACATCGCAACCGCAGCCACAACCGCAGCCGGCAGCGCCGCCGCAGCCAGCAGCGCAGCCGCAGCCGGTAGCGCAGCCGCAGCCGGCAGCTGAGCCGCAGCCGCATTCGGCAGCCGCGAGCCCAGCGACTGCCGCTGCGCTCGAGCTCGCAACTGCCATACGCCCACGGATGCGCGGACCTGCACGACGTCGCGGTCCGCGCTGCCGTACGCGCCACCCACCGTAACGCGGCCGCGCTCCGCGGCTGGTCGCGAGACCGGACCCTGCCCATGCGGGCCGCGCCGCACTGCCTTCGCCCGCGGCCTGCCTTCGCCCGCGGCCTGCCTCGCGCCTCCAACGTGCGCGACGCATTCGTGCTCCCGGGTTCGGTCGGCCTGGTGCTCGCAGCGTGGCGTGCCGGGCACCCGCCATCCCGCCGCCCCGACGCGCCGGGGACACCCAAGTGGTGACTCGCCGGGACCTCGATGTGAGCTATGGTGGGCCGCATGAATTGGCACGGGTCCCTCGCGCTGCGCGGCGCTCGGCACGCGTGGTTCGCCGCGTGCACGATGGCCCTGTGCGCCGTCGTGTCCGCGTGCGCCGCCGCGGAGCGTCCCGCCGCCCGTTATCCGAACCAGGGTGGGCCGCTCACCGTGCACGTGGCAGAGCGCGCCCTGATCATCGCGCTGCGTCCCGGCGATGAGATGCTCGCTGCAGCCGGGCTCGCTCAGCGCGTCATCAAACGCGTAGGAACCGTCAGCACGTTGCTCCTGTCCTCCGGGGAATCCGGCTCCGATGCGCTCGCCGCCGGTCCCGCGGCGCTCGAGCGCAAGGCCGCTGGCAGCGGCAGGCCCCGCAGCAACGAGGCGCGCGCGGCGTCGCGTGCCTGCGGTCGCGGCTTGATCCGGCTTTCGCTGCTCGGCTTTCCCGACGCCCAGCTCGCCGCTGTCGGCTGCGAGGCGGAGCTCAGGGCCGCGCTGCCTGGTGCGTCGTGCGGAGGCGCCGTGAAGCCCGTCGCGCTTTCAACACCCGGCCCGCACAAGGAGCTGCGGCTGTCGGCGGCGGCGCGCGCGATCAAAGCGAGCCTCGAGCGCGCGCTCAAGCAGATGCCCACGTTGGTCGCCTTTCCCGATCCGTACGAAGGCCAACCGGATCAGCGCGCGGTGGGGCTTCTCACGGTGTTGGCCCTCCGCGACCACATGCGCGGCCGATCCACGCCCTGGCCGCGCGCGCTGGCCTACGTCTCTCGGCCGGGCGCCTGGCCGCGTGCGCTGTCGCGCGCGCCCCGGGATCCGGACATGCCACCTCTGGATCCACCGCACCTGTGTCTGCCGCTCAACGAGCACGAGCGCGCGCGCAAGCGCGAGGCGCTCGCGGCGTACGCTGCCGGGCTGCCCACCCGCACGAGCGCCGACAGCGAGTGCTTCGCCGAGAACACGCCGGAGCACCTGGATCTCACCGCGCGCGAGCTGCTCGGTCAGACGCTGCTTCCGCCGCGCACCGCGCGCGTCCCTTGAGCTCGCTCAGTGCGGCAAGTTGTGAAGCTGCTGCAGCGCGTGCTGCTCGTGCTTCTGCAGCACCGGCAACAGCGCGGCGAGCAGATCCACGATGGCCTTGGTCTGGGCCTTGGCGCGCGCATCTTCCACCAGGCGAATGGCGGCCTCGTGCTCGCGGCCCATCATGGTGATGAACTCGTGATCGAAGTTCGCTGCCCCGGACGTGTTGTTCAGCGCTTCGACCTTCTTGTCCTGCGCTGGCTTCTGCAAGGTCACCGAGGTCTGCGCCGCCACGCGCGCGAGCTCGCGCTCCGCGTGCTCGTGATCCTTCACGATCTCGTTCGCGTAGCGCTTCACGGTCTTGGACCGCGCGCGCTTCTGCGCCAACTTAGCGGCTTCGATCTCGGTGAGGTTCGCCGCGTGCAGCTGCTGCAGCAGCTCGCGTTCCTCGGCCGTGAGCTCCGGTTGGGCGCCGCTCTGCGGGCCGCTCGCAGGCGCGCTCGCGGGCGCGCGCGCAGTGACCGGCGCGGACGGGCTGGCCTGACTGGGCGCAGGTTTGGCTTGAGCGCTGGCGAGGCTCGCGGCGCATACGAAGCACAGGTTTGTGAATGTGGCGTGATAGTTCATCGCTTGCTCCTGGGCAGCGTTGTCGTGCATTCGCCGGGCCAAGCCCGCGCACGCTTGCGCTGCACCGCACGGCGCGCGCGAGGGCGCAGCAAACCGGTTGTCCGATCAAGGCAGCCTCGCTCGGGGTCGCGAGCGCGCCGCGACCTCCGCGGTGGTGAGGCGGCCCGGTGTGTGGCACGGTGCTGTCAGCGCATGAAACTGCCGTATCGCTCGCTCCGTATTCGTGCCTCGCTGCTCCTGGGAATGTGCTGGGCGCTAGCCTGCGGCAGCGAGCCGCCAGCGAAGCCGCAGCCGCCGGCCATCCCGGCCGGCCCGGGTCTCCGCACCGTGGTGCCGCCCTCGGGAGCGGGCAGCGTTGCTGCCACGGGCGGCGTGCTCTCGACGGCGCCGGGCCAGGTCGGGGTCGGCATGCCCGCTGGCCGCGCCCCTGCGCTGCTCGACATCGACGCAGGCCTGAGCAACGCGGGTGCGGGCGCCGCCGGCACGCTCGCGACCGCGGGCAGGGGCGGAGCGTCTGCTGCTGGTAGCAGCGGACGCGCCGGGGGCGGTGGGGCCGCAGGTCGCGCTGGCGCATCGGCAGCTGGTGGCGGCGGTGCAGCCGGCGCAGAGCCGCTCTGTCAGGACGTATTCTGCTTCACTCCGATCGAGTGTTTGTTTCTGGCTATCCCGTGCGGCTTCACCGAATGCACCAACTTCGCGTGCCGCTGAGCTGAGCCACCTTCAGGAGCTGGGCGGGCGCACCCGTCGCTGGGCCACGTCCGACAACCCGCCCGTGATCTCCAGCAGCGCGAGCAACGTGCGCCGGGTCGCTGCGAGCGCCCGCGCGCCCACCCGCTGTTCCAGGACGCGCTCCAAGCTGCGGCGCGCGGCACGCGCGCGCTCGATCGCGCCGTGGCCGAGCGCCGTCAGCGCCACACGCCGCACCCGGCTGTCCAGCGGGTCGGGCTTGCGCTCCACGTAGCCGAGCCCTTCGAGCTCCAGGACCACCTTGGAAGCGGCTTGCTGCGTGACTCCCAGCAGCTCGGCGAGCTCCGTCACGGCGCGCGGCCCAGCGATGAGATGCTGGAACACGTAGCCGTGCGAGATGCGCAGCGCCGGATGGCCGACCTCCCGGATGCGTCCCAGCAGATGTTCGTTGGTGAGCGTCCCGCTCAAGGCGATGAGGGTAGGCAGGTCGAGCAGCGCAGGATCGAGCGACATGCCTCATGCTCGCATTGACAACCAACGTTGTACAACTATAGTTGTGAATATGTCCACATCACCCATCACAGTCGCCCGCGCGCTCTACGCCGCGCTGGAGCAGGGCCAACACGGCGCAGCGCTGCGCTCCCACTTCACGCCGGACGCGTACACGCTGGAGCAGCCGAATCGCCTCAAGCCGCGCGGCATGCGCGCCGAGCTCGCACAGATGCTGGAAGCGTCGAGCGCCGGCGCGGGGCTGCTCGCCGAGTGCCGCTACGCCGTGCGTTCGGCTATCGAGGTGAACGACACCGCGATCGTGCGCCTGCTCTGGACCGGAACGGTGGCGCGCGACGTCGGCAATCTGCGGGAAGGTCAGGTGCTCACGGCGCACATCGCGCAGTTCATCGAGACCCGAGACGCCAAGATTCGCTCGATCGAGACCTACGACTGCTACGAGCCGTTCGAGTGACGCAGCTCAGCCGCTCTTCAACGACCCGCGCGGCTTCTTCGCGGCGATCTTGCTCGGCGGCTCTGGCAGCTCGGGCAGGCTCAGCATGCTGCCGAGCTCGTCCAGGCGGTGCAGCTGCGCGGTGAGATAGATCGGCGAGACATCGCGGATGCGCTCCAGCAAGTCGCTCGCGATTCGGAGCGGGTTGTAAGGGCCCGCCTGCTCGGGCACTACGTCGCGGGCGCGCGCGATGGCGAACGAAGCCAGTAACTCGCTCGCCGACGCTTCGTACGCCTGCACGGATGCCATGCGGTCCCCGTTCACCAGCGCCGTCCCGCCCGCGGGCAGCCGCGCGATCCTTCGCAGCTGGCGCCGTAGCTGGGTCAGCTCGCAGCGCGCCAGCGCAGCGCGCTCGCCCGGCAGCTCGCCGTGCTCGCCCTCGATGCGTTCGAGCAGCTGCGCGGCGGTCGCCTTTGCGCGCTCCATGCGCGCCTCGAGGCGCTGCACGTGCGAGAGCGCGCGCTCCGCTAGTAAGCTGCCTGCCGCGCCGCCGAGCTGCTCTGCGCGGCCGAGCAGCGCGCGCACGCACTCGCAGCCATCGGCGTCAAAGCCCCGCGCGCCGGCGGCTTCCAGCGCTTCGAGCGCTTGCGCGACGCTTGCCGGCTCCACGTTCAGTTGGCTCCGGCGTGGGCTGGGTCGGCCTTCGGCGCTGCAGCGTGCAGCTGCGGGGAAGGCTCGGGCTGGGTGATCACCGGTGGCGGTGTCACGGGCAACGCGCTGCCCTGCGCGGGCGCGGCCGCTGGGGTCGGCGCTTCTGCAGCTGGTGGCTGCGGCGTCACCGGCGTCGCTTGCAGCTGCGCCTGCGGCTCGGGTAGCTGCACCTTCTGCGGCTTCGCCACGGGCGCCAGCTCCACGCGCCGGTTCTTGGCGCGGTTCTCGCCGCTGTCGTTCGGCGCCACGGGGTGGTTCTCGCCAAAGCCCGCCGCGAACAGCGACTGCGAGGGCACACCGGCCTCGATCAGCGCGCGCACCACCGTGAGCGAGCGATGCACGCTCAGCTCCCAGTTGTCGTGGAACGGGCTCTGCGCGCTCACTCGCACGGGCAGGTCATCGGTGAAGCCACTCACCATCAACACCTCTTCGCGCGTGGCGAGGTACGCACCGAGCGGCTCCGCGAGCTGCGTCATCAGCGCATGACCCTCGGGCCGCAGCTCGGCGGACGCCAGGTCGAAGAGCACGCTGCCGCGGATGCCGATCGTGCCGTTCACGAACGTGATCAGCCCGGCGCGCAGCGGCCCAGCAAGCGCCGTGCGCAGCTCCTGCAGCTGGTCGGTGGCTTGCACGCGCTCGGCGCGCTCGCGCTCCAGCTCGCTGGCCATGCTGACCTCGAAGCTGATGATCCAGACGAAGAACAGCACGAAGATGCCGAGCACGCAGGCCAGCAGATCGCTGAACGCCACGAACACGGGCGCGTTGCTGTCGCCGTCTTGGTCGACACTCGGGGCGGGCTCAGACAGCAGCATCGGCCTCTCCGTGCGTCACGCGCGGTGCAGGGTTACGCAGCGCGCGCAGCTGTTCGAACAGCTCGCGCTGGAACTGCAGCTGCCGCGTGAACACCTCCTGCGTGGCTGCGAGCTGATCGGACAGCGCGTCGCGCGCCGCATCGCGCCCGGCCCGCTCCACAGCGCCCTCGACGTCGCCGAAGCTCTCGCTGAAGGCCTGCGCCGCCTCGCGCTGCTTCTCCACGGTCACGCTGAACAGCTCGGCCATCGTCTGCATCTCTGCGCTCGACGCGCGCCACACGGCGGCGGCCTCCTCCACGGAGCGGCTGGTCTCGCGCAGGCGCTGCTCCAGCTCCGCGCCGTGACTCTGCAGCTGGCTCGCGAGGCCACGCGCGTGCTCGTCGCGCCCGCGCTCGATCGCGGCTTCCAGCTCGGCGAAGCGCGCTGCCTGCTCATCCGCCGTGCGCTGCAGACGCTCGAGTGTGCCCGTGGCTCCCGCTTGCGCGGCCTCCACCAGCTCCGGCAGCAACTTACCGACGCGCGCGATCAGCCCCTCGACCTCGGCGCTCTGGCGCGAGAGCGCGCCTTCCAGCTGCTGGGCGCTCTGCTCGACGCGCTCGAACGCTTGCTGCGCGCGCTCGTGCAGTCCGTGCTCGGCCTGCGTGCGCTGCGCGATCTCAGTGCTGAGCAGCTCGGACACGCCGGACAGCCGCTGCTCGGTCACCCGCGCCAGCTCGCCGAGCGCGCGCTCCGCGGCGGCCTGCGAAGCGCTCGCCGTCTGCTGGAACAGCGGGGGCAGCTGGGCCGTGATCTCCGAGAGCGACGAGCTCTGTTGACCGAGGCTGTGCTCCATCGCCGCGGCCGCCGCCGTGAGCTGCGTCAGCGTGCGCTCTGCGCGCGCATCGTGCTGCGTCTCGCTCTGCACGCGCTGCTCGAGCTGCTCCCCGAGCGCCGCGCTCAGGCGTGTGAGCTCGTCGCCCACGCGCTGTGCGAGCGCGTTCAGCTCCGACAGCCGCGCGCTCTCGCGCTCCTGCACGGCGCCCACATGCGCGTCCAGGCTCGACAATCGCTCGCGCTCGGCTTCGCGCCAGGCGGTCTGCTGCGCGTCGACGCGCGTCAGGAGCTCCTGCCAGCGCTCGCTCAGCTCGCGCTCGCGCTGCTCGGCCGCGGTCTGCGCGCCGCTCGCGAGCGCGCTCAGCTTCGACAGCTCCTCCGCATGCGCCGCGGCGCGCGCTTGCTCCGCCGCGTCCAGCTGCTTGCGCATCGCCTCGAGCGCCTGTGCGCTCTCCTCGCGGCGCTTCAGCTCGTCCCGACACAGCTCGTCCTTGAGCTGGCGGGCGAGCTGATTGAGCGCTTCGGCCTGGCTGCCGAGCGTCTCCGCGCTGCGCTGCGACAGCTGCTCCACCAGCGGCGACACGCGCGTGACCACGGCCTCGCCTGCGTCGGTCGCGGCCTTCAGGACCTCGCCGCGCAGAGCCGCAAGCAGCTCGCTGAACGCGCGCTGCTGCGCCTTGAGCGCGGTCTGCTGCAGCTCCACGAGCTCGTTCGACAGGTGCCCGAGCTTGCTGCCCACGCCTTCCAGCGCGGCGGTGGCCTCGGGCAGGGCCTGGCCCTGGCTCACCAGCTGCTCGAGCGCCCGCGCCTGGCGACGCACCGGCGACTGCACGCGCAGTGGACCGGTCGCGTACGTGTAGACGCCGCGCAGCATGCGATTCTCGCGGCGCCGCACGAGCGCCAGCGCGAGCCCCAACATCGCCGAGGCGCTGATGCCCGCGGCGGAGCAGCCGAAGCTGCGCGTCAACCCGTCGATCGGCGCGCTCAGGCTCTGGCGCAGCGCGTCGACGTCGCTGCTCGTCGTGAGCGCGTGGCCCGCGCCGGCCACCGTGTGAAATAGGCCGAGCAGCGTGCCGAGCAGACCGAGCATCACGAGCAGGCCCGTGAGAAACGGCGCGGTGTTTTCACCGAGGCTCGGCATCGGCGCGTGCTCCAGGCGCGCGCGCAACAGGGCGCCGAGCAGCGGGCTCGCGCTGTCCACCGTGGACTCCTGCGGTCGCTGAGGCAGGGCGCGCAGCTCGCGCTCGAGCGCAGCCGCGCGCACCTGGCGCACGAACAGCTCCCAGAGACCGACGAGCAACGCGGCGCCGATCGCAAATACGATCAAGCTCGCCACGTGGTCGCGACCCCAATACGCCACGAGGGTGCGGGCCACGACCCACAGGCCTACTGCGCCCGGCACCAAGATGGACAACGTTCCCAAAAACGAATCGACCGAATGTCTCTTCATGAGACCTCCGCGGCGGCCGCGGCGAAGAGCAGCCCCTCGAGGCTGCGCCGCAGGTGGCCATAAAGTGCTTGTGTCATGCGCACGCAACGCTCGCGATAACGCTCGATCCAGCCGTCGTGGGCGACCCACGCGGCCAGCTCTGCTTCCCCGAAACCTTCCGGCAGCTCCGAGCACGCATGCAGGCATGCGCGCTCGAACGTCAGCTCTGCGGCCAGCTCGAAGCGCTCGAACAGCTCCGTCAGCTTGGCCTCGATGCTGCGCTGCAGCACCGCATCGATCTGCTCCAGGCGCTCGGCACGCGGGCCTAGCTCGCGCACGTCCAGCGTCACCTTGGAGCGCAAGGTCGTCACTTGCGACTGCGCCTGGCGCAAGCTCGCGCGCAGCGCGGACCAGAACGGCGCACCCAGCTCTCGCGCGAGGCGCTGTGCGGTCTTGTCGTCCGGGCGCGGCGTGATCGTGGATCCCGAGTCGCTCGCGATCGTGCCCGAGATGGAGCGGATCACCGCGAGCAGCTCCTCCGCCGTGGGAATGCTCGGCGCGCGCCGGCCCGTCAGCGGGCGCAGCACCTGCGCCTGTGCATTCGCGAAGTACGCGTCGACCTTGTCTTTCAGCTTGCGCGCGAGCCGCGCCGCGTTCGGATGCGGCGGCCCGTCGGGCGCAGGCTCGTGGAGCAGCTCGGCGAGCGCGATGCTGCCCGAGAAGTCCATCAAACGTGCGAGCACCTCGGCCGGGTTCTGCGGCACGGGCGTGCGCTCGTCCGCACCGACCCGAGCGATGGGCACGAGTGCATCAAGTTCCATAACCCGACGTGCGTACCGGCTGGCTGAGCAAAGGGCAAGCACACGCGCTCAGTCGTGGTCAAAAAACGCCGCGAAACAGGCGATCGCATGGCTGTCTGGCTCGAAAGTCGCGATCGTTTCGGCGCGCTGCGCGATCGCGTCAGGCTCGTTCCGTCCGCTGCTGAAAGCGCCTACATCGGCGCGCGAAGCTGTGAGCGGCGAGCAGGGAGCGATGAAGTAGAGCGCGTGTTGGATGGACGCAGCACGTCGACGTTTCTCGGGCCTGCGGATATCCTCTCGAGGGCTGGAGGCGCTGACACGATGCAGGAGTCGAATGCCGCAAGCTTCACGGGGCTGGTCGATCTCGCGGCCGAGGAACTCGGCGGCAAAGCGCTGTATGCCAACGACGACTTCTTCGCCTCTGTTTCCAATCTAATCAAGCCCGGCCGCGCCGTGTTCATCGCGGACAAATACACCGATCGCGGCAAGTGGATGGACGGCTGGGAGAGCCGGCGCAAGCGCGGGGCCGGTCACGATCACTGCATCCTGGAGCTCGGCGTGCCGGGCACGGTGCTCGGGCTGGACATCGATACGCAACACTTTCTCGGCAACCATCCCCCGTTCGCGTCGCTCGATGGTGTGCTCGCCCCGCGCGGCACGCCGCTTGCCGAGCTCGAGCGCGCCCCCTGGCGCGAGCTCTTGCCACAGGTGCCGCTGCGGCCCGGCTCGCAGAACCTGTTCGCCACCGAGCGCGGCGAGCCCGTGAGCCACGTGCGCTTGAGCATCTTCCCGGACGGCGGCGTCGCGCGCCTGCGCGTGTACGGCAAGGTGCAGCCGCAGCCTGGCGCGCGTGACGAAGATCCGCAGATGCTGCGCCACGTGCCCGCGCAGCTGTGGGATCTGGCCGCGCTCAGGAACGGCGCGCGGGCGCTGGCCTGCTCGGACGCGTTCTTCGGGCCGATGAACAACCTGCTCTTGCCGGGGCGCGCTCCGAACATGGGCGGGGGCTGGGAGACACGGCGCAAGCGCGCCCCGGGCCACGACTGGATCTTGGTCGAGCTCGCCGCTCGTGGCTGCGTGCGCGTGCTCGAGCTCGACACGAACCACTTCAAGGGCAACTATCCCGACCGCGCGTCGGTGGAGCTGATCGACGCACCGGGGGCCCGCATCACGGACCTGATCGCGAGCACGGCCTTCGTGCCGCTGCTGCCCGAGACGAAGCTCTCGGCCGACACGCGTCACTTCTTCGCGGGCGAGCTGCAGGCGCATGCGCCGGCCACTCACCTGCGCCTGAACATCTACCCGGACGGCGGTGTGAGCCGGCTGCGTGCGTGGGGCGAGCGCGGCTAATCACAGCGGCGGTCGCGGGAGCCGCTGCGCAAGCTCCGCGGCTCCCGACCTCCGCCTGAGGAGAGCGAACCATGAGTCTCGAGAGCGACATTCAAGCCGATCGCGCCGCGAGCGCAGCCATGGACGAGCTGGAGAGCGCGAATCGCGAGTTCGTGGCGCGCTATCCCGGAGATCGGCCGGCGCGCCAGCCGGTGCACACGGTCTACGGCGGCGCGCACCTGTTTCGCGCCGACACGGCGCCGCGGCTCGCCGATCTGGCGCTGCGTAGCATGACGCAGTACGCGCGCGACGCGTTCGACTTCGCCCGCGCGGTGGGCTTCGCCGACGTGCAAGGCGCCACGGCCGAGCTGCAGCTGCGCTACGCGCGCGACCCTGCCGAGCTGCGCGCGACGTATCCGAGCGCGTGGCTCGCGTGCGCGGTGTACGAGCGGGTGCAGGCGAAGCTCGGCCGCGAGGCCGTGGAAGATTTCCGCATCGACTTCGAGGACGGCTTCGGCGCGCGGCCCGACGCCGAGGAAGACGCCACCGCGCACGCCGCCGCGGAGCAGGTCGCGCTCGGCATGCAGCAGAAGAGCCTGCCGCCGTTCCTCGGCATTCGCATCAAGTCTTTAGGGCTGGAGTGGCACAGGCGCGGCGCGCGCACCCTCGAGCTGTTTCTGTCGAGCTTGCTCGAGAAGAGCGGCGGCAAGCTGCCGGACAACTTCGTGGTGACGTTGCCGAAGGTCACGCACCCGTCTCAGCCCCGCGCGCTCGTGCGCATGTTCGAGCTGCTCGAGCGCCGCCACGGGCTGCGGGCGGGTAGCCTGCGTCTCGAGCTGATGATCGAGGTCGCGCAGGCGCTCATCGGGCCGGACGGCCGCTCACCGCTGCCGGAGCTGCTCTCCGCGTGCGAGGGCCGCTGCGTGGCCGCGCACTTCGGCACGTACGACTACACCGCCTCGTGCAACATCACGGCGGCGCACCAGAGCATGGATCATCCGTTGTGCGACCTCGCGAAGGGCATGATGCTGCTCGCGTACGCGGGCACCGGCATCTTCCTGTCGGACGGTGCGACCAACGTGATGCCGGTGGGGCCGTTCGAGGGGCCCGGGCTGAACGCGGCGCAGCTCGATCACAACCGGCGCACCGTCCACGGCGCCTGGCAGCTCGCACACAAGCACATCCGGCACTCTTTGCGCTCCGGGTACTACCAGGGCTGGGATCTCCATCCCGCGCAGCTGCCCGTGCGCTACGCCACCTGTTACGCGTTCTTCCTGGAAGGCTTCGCCCAGGCGGCCGAGCGCCTGCACAACTTCATCGACAAAGCGGCGCAGGCCACCCTCGTGGGCGACGTGTTCGACGACGCCGCGACCGGCCAGGGGCTCCTCAACTACTTCCTGCGCGCGCGCAACTGCGGTGCCATCGATGAGCGAGACATCGCAGCCACGGGCCTCACGCCCGACGAGTTCGGGCTGCGCTCCTTCGCCAAGATCCTGAGCGCCCGCCGCCAGCGGCTGCAGCAGGGCTCAGGCACCTGAGCGGAGCGGCGCGTCTCGGCCCAGCAGCGCTTCGCCGTGCGGGCCGGTCGGGTGACGCTCGCCATCGAACACCAGCGCGCCCCGCAGAAACGTCTCCTTCACCACGCCGTGCAAGGTGAGGCCGAGGTACGGCGAGACGCGGTGCTTGAAGAACAGCCGCTCCGCTTCCACCTCGAAGCGCGCGTCTGGATCCCAGACCACGAGATCCGCATCGTAGCCGGCCTCGATGCGGCCCTTGCGCCCGCTCAGGCCCGCAAAGCGCGCGGGCTCTGCGCTCGTCCAGCGCGCCAGATCGTTCAGGCTCGCGCCGCGCTCGCGTGCGTTGGTCCAGAGCGTGGACAGACCGAGCTGCAGCGACGCGATGCCGCCCCAGGCATCGTGGAAGTGGCCGCGCTCGCGCGCCTTGAGCTGCGGCGTGCACGGGCTGTGATCGGTGATCACGAAGTCGATGATGCCCTGCTCCAAACCACGCCACAGCGCCTCGCGATTGGCGTGGTCGCGGATCGGCGGCGCGCACTTGAACTCGGTGGCGCCGTCGGGGATCGACTCCGCCTCCAGACACAGGTAGTGCGGGCAGGTCTCGACCGTGATCGGCAGGCCCTCGTCTTTTGCCGCTGCGAGCTGCGGCAGCGAGCTCGCCGCCGACAGATGCACGACGTGCACGTGGCAGCCCGTTTCGCGGGCGAGCCGGATCAGGAGCGCGATGGCCGCGTCTTCCCAGGCGCTCGGTCGCGACGCGAGATAGCCGCGGTAGGCTCTTGGATCGTGCGCGCTTGCGGATTCGGCGCTGCCGAGATCCAGCTCGGCGTGGGCCAGGAGCGGGATGCCGTGGTCGCGCAGGATCGGCATGGCCGCGCGCAGGTCAGCCTCGCTGGCATTCGGAAACTCGTCGATGCCCGAGTGGACGAGGAACGCCTTGCAGCCCAGCACGCCCGCTCGCGCGAGCCCGGGCAGCTCGGGCGCGTTGCCCGGGATCACCCCGCCCCAGAAGCCCACGTCCACCCAGCACTGCTGCTCACAGCTGCGCAGCTTGTGCTCGAGCGCTGCCTCCGTGGTGGTCACCGGCAGGCAGTTGAGCGGCATGTCCACGAGGCTGGTCACGCCGCCCGCAGCGGCAGCGCGCGTCGCGGTCGCGTAGCCCTCCCACTCGGTGCGGCCCGGTTCGTTCACGTGCACGTGACAGTCCACGAGCCCGGGGGAGACCACGAGCTGGCCCACGTCGCGCAGCGCGCGTTCGTCGGGCGGCGGGTCCGCGCTCACGCGCTCGATGCGGCCGCGCGCATCCACCCAGACGTAGCCCGCGAGCACACGATCGGACAGTACGATGCGCGTGCTGCGCAGGGCCCACGGCTGCATTCGTTCGCTCCTCGATCCCGGCGTCATCGCCGCGATCAGCGTACACCAGCGCGCGCCCCCGGTGCAGGCGCCGCGTCAGCTCGTAACGCGGCGGAAGCACTCCGAACACATCGCGTCACGCATTGCGCCGCACGATGCCGGCGTTCAGCAGGGTCGCAAAGCCGAGCCAACCCAGGTACGGCAGCACGGCGAGCGCGGCCGCCTTGTCCACGCGCCGCGCCTGCTGCGCGTAGCCGAGCGCCGCCGCCAGCAGCAACGCGGAGTCCGCGAGCGAAGCCTTCGGCCTACGCAGGCCGAAGAACAGGGGCGACCATGCTGCGTTCAGCCCGAGCTGCGTGCCCCAGAGCGCGAGCGCACGCGAGCGCGGTGCAGATGGTGCGGCGCGAAAGGTGCGATAGCCGGACCACGCGACCGTCGGGTACAGCAGGCTCCACACCGGCCCGAACACCTTGTCCGGCGGCTGGTAAGACGGCTTATTCAGCCGCTTGAACCAGCGTTGCCGTGAGGGCGAGCGGTTCGGTGCCACGAGCGCGCCGAGCAGCGCAGCCCCGAGCGTCGCAGACGAGATCAGCGCGAGCCCAAGGCCCCCGCGCAGCGAAGTGGGATGCTTGCTTGTC
>Ga0190269_10000480_pt1 | contig 20222 bp, 17 predicted proteins | sample Popmic249IS_FD_133749 | JGI IMG/M metagenome (GOLD analysis project Ga0190269, IMG submission 133749) | Populus adjacent soil microbial communities from riparian zone of Blue River, Arizona, USA - 249 IS | ecosystem: Environmental > Terrestrial > Soil > Riparian zone | place: USA: Arizona... | reverse complement strand
GGCTGGGCTCGTGTTCCTGTGGGGAGAGAACGAGCGCGTGAAGGCCTACGACTACGACTTCGGCACCAAGCGCATCGCGTCATTCCGCGCCGAGGGCACGCAGATCGCATCCGGCAACATGCCGGCGCCGGGGGGCATGCCAGGTGGGCGGCTCGTGCTCTCTTCGAACGGAACGACGCCGGGTACGGCCGTGGTATGGGCGGCGTATCCGGTGCAGGGCAACGCGAACTCGGAGGTCGTACACGGAGCGCTGGTGGCCTACGACGCGACGACCGTGCAGGCAGGCAAGAAGCTGCGGCAGCTGTTCCACAGCGATGCGAAGCCCGCAGACGCGCTGGGCAACTTCGCGAAGTATTCGACACCCGTGGTCGCGAACGGGAAGGTGTACGTCGGCACGTTCAGCAACAAGGTCGTCCAGTACGGACTGTGAGGAGGCGCCATGAGGATCATCGTCGCAGGCACGGCAGTCGCGCTCGTCGCATGCGGTACCGCGAGCCAGACGCACAAGGCGCCCAGCACGGCGCAGGTTCAACCTGCGCAGCCGACGGCGACCGCAGAGGCTCCGGCCGGTCCGGCTCCGAGCGCGCCGCCTGGTGCCTCCGCTGCTTCCGAGGTCGCTGCCGCGCCAGACAACGGTCTGAACGACCTGGCCGCCATGACGTTCGACTGCCCCAAGGCCGCGCTGAACGCCGCCGCGCGCGAAGCCGCCCAGGCGCCATCGCAGGGCACCTATCAGTTCGCATATTTCGGGATCGTGAGCGACTCACACCACGCGGCCTATGAAGTCCACTTCAAGAGCAACTATCAGGATGAGAAGCCACTCAAATATTGTGTGAGTATCTACTGTCAGCAGGGCTGGGACCCCCAAACCACGAAGGCCGCGGTCACGTTGATCCCGGAGGGCAAGCAGCCGACAGTCGCCAAGGGAGCGCACGAGCACTGCAGCGGCAAGGACAAACACGTCGGGGCGCTGCGCACGGTGCAGTGAACGTCTATTCGGGTTTCGGTGTGTAGATCACGCAAGGACGTCGCGGCCAGCCCACGCGCGGCGTGAACGCGGTCGTATCGCCGTACAGAAATGTCGTGGCGACGTAGTGGCGTTCGAGCGCCTCCACGAAGCCGGCCGGGGGATGGTTGAGCTGGATGCCGCGTCTCCAGTCGACGCCGGTGGCTCCCACCACCGTTCCGACCACGACCGCAGCGAAGCGCCGGGTAGCGACTGCCTGCGTGATCTCCGCACTCAGCGCGCGCGACGCCGGGCCCGCATCGCCGCGCACCACGTCCGCCACGGCCATGCCGTGCGCGAGCGCGCGTTTGCCTGCGAGCGCGGGATAGAAGCCGTGATCCACGACGTACACGTCCCCGGACACCACACGCAGCCGAGCGATGAAGTCTCGCCCGATGCGCCGATCCTCCGATGATGGAACCTGTTGCCAGGGCACGAAGAGCAGTAGCGCAAGCTGCGAGACGCACAGCGCGTACGCGGCGCCGCGCTCCAACGGCGTACGCTCGTTCGCCAGCGCAAACGAGCGATGTACGATCAGCCCGAACACCAGCGCAGCCACCAGCAGCGCGGGCATGATGACGTTGCGATCGCCCCCATCGTGCAGGCGAGCCAGCCACGAGACCCCGAACAGTGTGAGCGCGAGTGGTCCGTAGAACCGCTGCAGCGCAGGGTCCGACCGGCCGCTGAGCAGGGTTACCAACACGAGCAAGCCCGTTGGGGCGAGCCGTCGCAGATCCTTCAGCCAGAACTGCGGCCACAGCTCGCCGAGCCACGCGTGCTGCGCGGGCAAGAGCACGGTGTAATACGCGAACCATCCGCCGTGCAGCTGCTCCAGCGCGAAGAACGCTGCCGCTGACAGCAGCAGGAAGCTGCCGGCAAACCAGCCCCCGCGAGCGCGTTGCTGCAGGAGCAAATACCCACCGAGCGGCAAAGCAGCGGGCAGCGCCACCTGTTTGGTAAGCCACGCCAGGGTCAACACCACAGCAGCCGCTACTGCCGAAGCACGCCCGCGGCCGCAGCGCACGAGATAGCTCGCCACGCTGAGCAGCAGCATGCAGCTGGCGTCGGCGCGCGCGACGTCGAACCAGTAGCCGGTCAGTCGATACGTCCCGATGAGCAGCGCGGCAGCCAGAAACGCCGCGTAGCGGTCACGCGTCTCGTGCTGGACCTGTGCATACACGACGATTGCCGTGAGACAGGTGCTGGCGATCGAGACAGCCCGCAGCAGCTGGAGACTCGGCCCGAACAACCAACCGAGCAACCCACACAGGTAGTAGTAGAGCGGCGTGTAGATGAACGGGACGAACTCCAGGGTAGGGCGCACGTAGAGCGCGCGGCCGGAGAGCAGGCGGCGCACGTGATCCAGCGACCCGCCCTCCATCCACTCCAGCTCGAACGGATAGCCCACGCGCGCGAGGACGGTGGCGACAAACGCGACGAGCGTCAGTGCAGCCGCTCCCAGCAGCAGCCAGCGCAAGCTGCGAAGCAGCGCGCCTGCGCGCAGCCCGGCGGTCGGCGAGGTATCCATACGCGATCAGCGGCGCGCAGCATGCCACGCCGCCTCGGGCCCGTCAGCCTCGGTGCGGGCCCGAATCTGCGCGTAGCACGTGAAGTGCGTAGCTGAGCTGCTGCGGGCGAGGGCCTCATCTGCCCGCAAGCGCAACCCGAGCTCGCGCCACGCGTCAGCCGGGTCGCCGCTCCTGGCTGCAGGCCGCTTCGCCCTGTGCGGGGGCAGTATCGAATCCGCGGCCACGCAGCCCCGGGTCCGCGGCGCGTGACGCTGACGAGCTGGCCTACGACGTCAACCCCAGCAGGACAGACCGAAAGCGTGCTCCACGGCGGCTGCGAGCGCCTCGCTGCTGTTCTCACCGAGCAGCCGCGCTTGCTCCACGCCGTGCTCGTCCAGGAGCACGTAGGTCGGGGTGCCGCGCACGTGGTAGCGATCCGCGAGCGCACGCCCGTGGCGCGTGCTGACGTCGACGCGCACGAAGCGCGCATCGAGCTCGGTGCACGCTCCCACCAGCTTCTCGACCACCGGGCGCATGCGCCGACAGGCGGGACAGTCGTGTGCGCTGAACTCCAGCATGCGCGCCCCGGTCACGGGCGCAGCCTCTTCGCCGGCGACGGGCTCCGCGTCCGGCAGCGCGCAGCCGTCCTCCGATTCGCAACGCCCGCCGCCGTCAGCGGCAACGACCTGCCCGCGGTCCGTGGGCTGCAGCGGAAGCACCGAGAACATCGTCCACACGCCCGCCGCGAGCAGCGCGGCACCGGTCAGCTTCTCGAGCCGCGGGATTGCGAAGCGGAGGCGCCGCACCCAGCCGGTCGCGTGCTGTGCGCCCGCGGCCAGCAGCAGCAAGGGCACGGCGAGTCCCGCCGCGTACACGCCGAGGTACAGCGCGCCGAGCGCCGGGCTCTCGGCGTGCGTGGCCGCGTAGCCGAGCACGGCCGCGAGCACTGGCCCGATGCAGGGCGACCAGCCAAGTGCAAACGCCGCACCGAACACGAACGCGCCCGCCACGCTGGAGGCGGAGCGGATGCGAACCAGCGCCGGCCGCACGTCGCGCTCGACCGCACGCAGCCGCAACAGGCCGAGCGCGCGCGCGCCGAACAGCAACATCAGCGCGCCGCTCGTGAGCGTGATCGGTGTGCGATACGCGACGAGCCACGCGCCGAAGCTCGAGGCCAGCGCACCGAGCGCCACGAACACGGCGCTCAACCCGAGCGCAAAGGACCCCGCCACCAGCAGGGTCCGCCGGGGCCGCGCCGCCTCGAGCGAGCCGCCCGCGAGCGTCGCCAGATAGATCGGGATCAGTGGCAGGACGCAGGGGGAAGCAAACGTCAGCAGGCCGGCAACGAAGATGGTGGGCAGGGAGAGGCTCATGCGGAGACTACGCAGCGAGCGCAGCCGCCGTTACGCGACAGGTGCTGCTGTCCCACAGCGTACCCTGGCTGCAGACGCCGCGCGAGGCGAGCTATGCTGATCGCCAACCATGGCGGTGTTCACGGACGTGCCGTTCGCCGAGGCGGCCGCGCTGCTCGCGCGTCTGGGTGCGGGGGCGCTCGAGCGGCTGACAGGCATCGCGTCGGGCATCGAGAACACGAACTATTTCGCCGACACCTCCGAGCAGCGGCTCGTGATCACGCTGTTCGAGCGGCTCGGCCGCTCGGAGCTGCCGTTCTACCTGGAGCTGATGTCACACCTCGCCGCGCGCGGCCTGCCCGTGCCGCGTCCGCTCGCCGCTCAGGGCGGCGGCCGAGACGAGAGGGAGCAACAGGAAGGCGAGAAGCCGGCAAGCCGTGAGGGAGACGAGAGGGATGCTCCGCGGAGCCCCGTGAACCCTGTCGCCGAGCTCGTGCACACGCTTGCGGGCAAGCCTGCCGCCGTGACCGTTCGCCTGCCGGGCGCACCGCAGCTGCAGCCTGGTGCCGCGCATTGTGAGGCCGTGGGCGCGACGCTGGCGCGCCTGCACCTCGAGGGGCGCGATTACGCGCGGCAGCAGCCGAGCCCGCGTGGCCTGCCGTTCTGGTCCGCGACCGTGCCGTGGCTCGCGCCGCTCTTGCCCGCGGCGTCGGGCGCGCTGCTCACCGACGAGCTGGTATTTCAGCAGCAGCTCGCGAGCTCCGCGGCCTACGCGGCGCTGCCGCGCGGCGCCACGCACGGCGATCTGTTCCGGGACAACGTGCTCTTCGAGGGAGAGCGGCTGACTGGCCTCCTCGACTTCTTCTTCGCCGGCACCGACACGTTCCTGTTCGACATCGCGGTCTGCCTCAACGACTGGTGCACGACTGCAGACGGCAGGCTGATCGAGGAGCGCGCAGCGGGCTTCGTGGCCGCGTATGCGGCAGTGCGACGGCTCGACGCTGAAGAACGGGCGCTCCTGCCGGCGCTCTTGCGCGCGGCCGCGCTGCGCTTCTGGATCACGCGCCTCGCGGACGTGCACCGCCCGCGCGACGCGAGCCTGCTCACGCCCCACGACCCGGCGCACTTCGAGCGCATCTTGCAGCGCCGAGTCGCCGAGCCGTGGCAGCCATGAGCGGCGGAGCCCGAAGCCTCAGGGCTTCGGCGCGATCGAGGCCGCCGCCGCAACGGCCTGGCGGATCAGCTCGCCGCGGTGGTCATTGACCACGCGCGTCTCCTTGTCGAACACCATGATCGCGCGCTTGTCCGCGTCGAACGCGGGCCACTCCGGGATCTCGGGGTTGTTCGGGTTGCCGGTCTTCGCGAACGCCGCCCAGGTCGCGGAGAACTGGCCGCCGATGCGCTTGCCCTCGGCCGCGCCGGTCGACAGCATCGCGTCGCGCGCGTTGTTGAACGAAGCCGACACGTCGATGCCGTGCACGGCTCCGAACTTGGCGTCCGCCATCGTGCTGATCCAGTCCCACTCGTACACCCAGACCGGCGCCTTGCCCTGCGCGGCCTTGCGCTCGGCCTGCACGTAGGTCGCCGCGCCGCGCGAGCCGTCCGTGAACGCCGAAGCCTGGATCAGGTAGTTACTGTCCTGCGGGCGCGCGGCCTTCTGCGCCGCGATGATGGCATCCGCGTTGGCCTCGCCGTAGCGCTTGACGATCGCCTCGCGCAGGCCTGCATCATCGAGGTTGAAGTTGGTCAGGCCGATGGCCGAGTCGTGCAAGGTGCTGGAGACGATCAGCGGCACGTTCTCGGACTCGACGGGCGCGCTCGGATCGAACGGCTGGTGCGTCAGGTACTTGCCGTCCAGCACGGGCGAGAAGCCCACCGCGCCCGTGCTCCCGGGCGGCGGCGTGAGCGACAGCGACGCTTGCAGGATCTCGTGCCAGCTCTTGCGCTGAATCGCCTCGATGTTGTCGAGCGGGATGTTCAGCGCGTTCAGCAGCAGCTCCGCGTTCTGTGCGGCGCGCGCGTTGTCGGCGAGCCGCAGCGCCGAGCCGGACTGCACCGCGGCGCGATGGAAAAGCCCCTTGGCCGCGGGGTTCGACAAGGTGACCGAGGTCTTCGCTCCACCGCCCGACTGGCCGAAGATCATCACGCAGCCGGGATCGCCGCCGAAGCTCTCGATGTTGTCGCGCACCCACTGCAGCGACGCGGCCAGATCCATCACGCCGCACACGCCCGCGTAGCGCAGCTCTTCCGGCGCGCCGAGGTCGTACAAGTTCAAGTACCCGAACACGTTCAGCCGATGGTTGACCGTGACCACCACCACGTCGCGCGTGTGCGCCATCATCGCGCCGTCGAAGCCGAGCTGATTGCCGGAGCCGGTGGCCCAGCCGCCGCCGTGGAACGAGACCAGCACCGCCTTCTTGGCGTTGCGATCGAGGGTCGGCGTCCACACGTTCAGCGTCAGACAGTTCTCGCCCATGCCGCCGGGATGTTGATCCCAGTTGATGAGCCGGCCGTATTCGGAGTCGAGCGAGTCCAGCCCCTGCGGGCTGATCGGCCCGTGCGCGAAGCACTCGCGCACGCCCGTCCAGCTCGCAGCGCGCCGCGGCGGGAGGTAACGGTTGTAGCCGCCGGTCGATGCTCCGTACGGGATGCCCTTGAACTGTTTGACCTCGGCTTGCGCGAGCCCCATCACGCGACCCGTGCTGATCTCCGTGGTCCAGAAGCGCTGTCGCGGCGCCGCGGCCGTGGTGGGCGGCGGCGTGGTGGTGGGAGGAGGCGGCGGAGGCGGCTCCGGCGGAGTGTCGGCGCTCGGCTCGCTCGCCGAGACTTTGCTCACGACTGTGGGGACGACGGCCAACACCGTCGCGGCTTGCAGCAGCGTACGCCGGCTGATCTCGCCGCCGGGGCTCTCTGACTTGCTCATCGTAGTCGCTCCATCCTGGTAGGGTTCGTGTCGTTCACCGCCGGATGACGACGCGTGACGCGGCCACGCACGCGCGCGCCGCTGTCGCGCGTATGCGCAGCAGCGGCGTCGCTCGGCATGAACGCTGTGCGCTCGATCCCACCCTGGATCGAGGCTCACGCGGGAATCATCGGCTTCTCAGCACCGCAAGTGTCACGCGCGCCTGCCGCTAGTAGCGGCACGAGCACGCGAATCGCCGCGTGTTCGCGCACGCAACGTTTTGGCACACGCAGTGAGTACAAGAGCCAGTTGCCACGTTCAACAGCGAATCGCGGACGAGCGGAGCGGGCGGTAACGAACGGCCGCGGCCAATACTGGTGTGTCTCGACCGCGCACACACTTGCGGAGGTCGGGAGCCGCGGAGCTTGCGAAGCGTGTCCCGCGACCGCCGCTGTGATTAAGCGGAGGTCGGGAGCCGCGGAGCTTGCGAAGCGGGTCCCGCGACCGCCGCTGTGATTAAGCGGAGGTCGGGAGCCGCGGAGCTTGCGAAGCGTGTCCCGCGACCGCCGCTGTGAGTACCACTCCGGTGGCCCGAAACTTGCGACATCGGGCTGCAACCAAAGGAGCTGACATGGGGACATTGGCCGCAAAGCTCGAGGAACGAATCGACGAAAACACGCGTCGCAAGGTGCGAGACGAGGTCGCTGGCGCCGCGCACGACGCTGACCTGCGCTCGACGGCGCCGCTGCCGACAGGCAGGTTCTCGCGCTGGCTCGAGCAGGTCCTGGCGCAGCGCTTAGGGTCCAAGGAGCTGGCCAAGCTGGCCGAGCACCGCGGCGAGGTCACGGCGGCGTGGCGTCACCTGCCCGACCGCATGCACCTCGTGGCGAGTCAAACCAAGCTGATGATGGAGCTGGTAGACGACTTCCGCACCGGTGCGTACCGCAAGATCTCGTGGCGCTCACTCGCGATGGTCGTGTTCGCGATCCTGTATGCAGCGAATCCGGCAGACGTGCTGCCGGACTGGCTCCCAGGACTCGGTGTGTTGGACGACATCGCGGTGGCCGCGTTGGTCACGCGCGTGCTGCGCGACGAGCTACGCGCGTACTGTGAGCACAAGGGCTACGACACGAATCAGTACTTCGCTGCACAGGCCTGATTGCAGCGGGGGGCGGCCGCGTATCAGCGCGGCCCGATGAGCGTGCGCACGCGCGCATCGCGCAGATACAGGCCGCCCCAGATCAGCGCTGCCACGTAGATGGGGAAGAGTGTGTGCGAGAAGAGGGGATTCTCGACGCGCACGTGCGTGGCAATGGCGCCGCCGAGATAACCCGTAAGCAGCACCGCGCCCAGCACGGCCGTGCGCGGGATGAGGTGCACGATCAAGAATGCGAGCAAGGTCAGACCGATCGGGAGCATGGTGTGCGGGGGATAGCCGAGCTCCCGCGCGCTCTCGGCCACCATGTCGAGCTGCAGCAGCTTGATCGAGACGTCGAACGCCAGGAACGCGGTGACGAGCCCGGTCAGGGTGCGCCCCGTCCAGCGGGCGAGCTTCGAGCCCTGGGCGGCGGAGAGCTGCGTGGTGCTGGTGTCGCTCGCGGCGTGGGTGTCGAGCGTGATCGTGGTCATGGGTCGTCTCCTTGTGGGGCGGGGGGTTCGTGCCGCCCATCTGCCGAGACGACGTAAGAACTCGGCGCGCTCCGACAGCGCGCCGAGTCTTTTCTTCAAATGCCTGAAAATGCTGAGAAAATTCCTCGAGAATCTCAGAACGCCGCGTCGATCACGTTCACTTCGAGCTGGGGCTGCAGCACGACGCGCAGCTTCAGCCCGGCCGGCAGGTCGCTGAGGGTTTCACCCGCGAGGATCAGGATCAGGCTCACTTTGGCCTTGGCTTCCTGGTTGCTCTTCACGGCCGTCTTGAGCTTGTTCAGCAGGTTGGCTGGCAGCGGGCGACTGACGGGCTCCGCACTCATGAGCGCCTCCGGAGTCACACGGTCGAGCACGACGTCGTTGTCGATCTGCACGGAGACCGCGTCCACGTAGCGCGACAAGTCGAGCACTGCGCCCTGGTCGGTCCACAGCTCCAGCTGCAGCAGCGACACGCTGCCGCGGCGGATGGCGTCGATGTCGAAGTTCCCGCTCTGACGTCGCGCGTTCTCGACCTCCTGCTGGTTCAGGATCAGCAGGTCCGGCTGGGTCACCGTGAACGCGCAGGTGTCGCTCGTGCGCTTCAAGGCCACGGTGGTCGTCTGCCCGGGCAGCATCAGTGAGACGTCGAGGCACAGGGGCAGTGAGTCCACGCCCAGGACTACGGTCCGTTCGATCTCCACGGGGCTCAGCTCGTCGTCGAGCCGGATCGTGGTGGTCGCATCCGCCGTCTCACGGAGGTCGGCGCAGCTCGCGCACAGCAGTAGGGATAAGCACAAGGTCGGTCGCAGCATGAGATTCTCCTAGGGAGGGACATGCCCAGCAGAATTCATGCCGGGGCCCGCGGCAGCACTGTAGCTCGCGGGCGTGGCAGAAGCTGCGCGCTGTGGCAACTTGGCGTGGCACGCTGGCGCCGCCCGAAAATGGCACAGCGGATGCGAGGTCAGTAGCCGCGCGGCAACGTCGCTGCTGAGAGCGGCGGCGGACTGCGGCGGGGGCCCTCCTCGCCATCGCGCTCGCCGTCCGGGACCTCGAGCTCTTCGAGCAAGCTGCGCGTGTCTGGATTGCGGTCGCCGGCGCGCAGCTTCATCACATATTCGAGCGCGAAGCGATCCACCGACGCGTTCATCGGCTTGAGCACGTGGTTCGGGAACAGGCCGATGTAGAAGATGAGCAGCACGAGCGGCGTGAAGACAGCGCGCTCGCGCCAGCTGAGATCGGCGAGGCCCTGATTGGCCGGGTTCTCGAGCGGGCCCCAGAAGGTCTTGCGCACGGCGTGCAGGATCACCATCGGCACGAAGATCAGCGCGGTGGCCGCGACGCCAGCTGCGATCGGTCCGTGTCGCCCGAGCATCTCGGAGACCAGCGCGCCGCCGATGATCATGAACTCGCCGACGAAGCCGTTCGTGATGGGCACGCCGATCGAGCTCAGCATCACCACCACGAAGATGGCCGTGTACGCGGGCATGACCTTCGCCAGCCCGCCGAGCTCGTTCATGTTGCGCGTCTTGCGCCGCTCGTAGATCACGCCGACGAGCAGAAACAGCGCGCCGGTGGAGATGCCGTGGTTCACCATCTGCAGGATGGAACCGCGCAGCCCGTCGGTGCTCAGGGTGTAGATGCCGAGCATCACGAAGCCGAGGTGGCTCACCGAGCTGTAAGCGACGAGCTTCTTGATGTCGGACTGCGCCATCGCGCAGTAAGCGCCGTAGATCACGCCCACCACCGCGAGCATGGCGAGGGTGGCGATGGCGCGATGGCTGCCCGAAGGGAAGAGCGGCATCGCGAAGCGCAGAAAGCCGTAGGTCGCCATCTTCGCCATGACAGCAGACAGCATGACCGTGCCCGCGGTCGGCGCCTGCACGTAGGCGTCCGGCAACCAGGTGTGCAGCGGCACGAGCGGCACCTTGACCGCGAACGCAGCCGCGAACGCGAGGAAGAGCCAGAGCTGTGTGCTCACGGGCAAGAGCAGGAGCTGCAGATCGCGCAGCTCGAAGCTGTAGTGCCCCGTCTGCTCGCGATATTGGGCGACCAGGTACAGGATGCCGACGAGCATCAGCATGCTGCCGGCCATCGTGTACAGCACGAGCTTGAACGCCGCGTACAGGCGCTTCGTGTCACCCCACATGCCGATGATCAGGCAAATCGGGACGAGCGTGAGCTCCCAGAACACGTAGAACAGCAGCAGATCGAGCGCCACGAACGCGCCGATGATCGCGCCCTCGAGCACCAGCATGGAGATCGCGTACTCCTTGAGCTTGGTGTCGATGTGCGTCCACGATGCGAACGCCGCGAGCAACGTGATAAACGCTGTCAGAATCACGAGCCACAATGACATGCCGTCCACGCCCACCGAGAAGGTGATGCCGTGGCTCCGCACGAGCACGTAGCGCTCCGCGAACTGCATCGCGGCGCTGTTGTAGTTGCCCCTGAGCAAGCCGAGTGACAGCGCAAACACGCCCAGCATCGCCCCGATCGTGATGCCGCGGATGGTTCGCACCATCTGGCGCGGCGTGAACAGCACGACCAGTGCTGCCATCAGCGGCGCGGCACACAACATCGACAGCAGATGCGAGGGCTCGTTCGTCATTCATCGCTCCATTGCGCCGCGGCTCTTGCGGGGATGGAAGGAGGCGCTGCCGCGTGTGGATCGCAGCTCGCGCCACGCGCATACCGCACGCGCGCTGCGCGTCCTGTCCACTGCCGCACACGCCGTCGTCGCTCGCGCCGTAAAACTCGGGCGCTCGTCACGGGCGAGCCACGTGCAGGGCCGGCTGCGCTTGGAACTGGCGAAATGTGTACAACGCTTCCACTGAGTCGCTACAGATAACTCGTGCTTACTCCAAAGATACAGCCGCTGCTCGGAAACCGGCGGCTGGAAAAGTGCCGGGAGGTTAGGCGCCGCATAGTCGATTGTCAAAACCAAATTGTTAAGGAAGAGAGGTCGCGTAGCGGCCAGACGTAGCGTCTGTGTGGCCTGCGCCAGCAACACTTGTTTTCCCGGGAAAATGCGCGCTTCGTGCGAGTGATTTTGTCCCGTGCGCGATGCGTGGATCGCGTCTGCGTGCGCCGGCATCGGCGCAGCGTGGGTGCTCCGATCGGACGCGCATTGACGCCATTGGCGGCGTACCGCGGGTGCCCCAGCGTGTCCGAAGACTGCGCAACGTGCGCGGCGTCGGATACGATACACCGGGCTCCGCCCTCAGCTGCGCTCGGGATCTCGCTCGGCATGGCGATCGCTGTAGTGCGCGCATATTTCGGCGCGGCTGCCGCTCCATGCGGCACGCGTAACTTGCGCCCAGCATTTTGGCACGCAGTCTGCTCATCAAGAGAGTGCGTGGAGCTGCGGGCCTTGAGTCGTGGGCCCGTGGCACACGTCACCTTGCCGCTGTGCGCTGCGGACCGAGCAAGGTGACCGACTTGCCGCGCTGCGCGCCGTGTGCGACCAAAGTCCGAGCGGATGGCCAAGCGTTCCGGTAGCGCCGATCTGCCGTTGCACGGCGGGCGAGTTCCCGCCTGGCTCGCCACGCGCATGGCGCAGCTAGGACGTGTGATCTGTGAGGCGATCGTGCTGCGCTACGGCCGTCAGGAGCTGCTGCGCCGGCTTTCGCACCCGTTTTGGTTCCAGTCTTTTGGGGCCGTGATGGGCATGGACTGGCACTCGTCCGGCATCACTACGAGCGTGCTCGGCGCGCTGAAGCGCGGGCTCGCGCCGGTGCAGGACGATCTCGGGCTGTACGTGTGCGGCGGGCGGGGGCGACACTCGCGCAAGACGCCGGATGAGCTGCGCGCGCTGGGCGATCGCCTCGGCTTGCCGGCCGCGGCCTGGGTGCGCGCGAGCCGCCTGATCGCAAAGGTGGACGGCGCAGCGGTGCAAGACGGCTTCGAGCTCTACCTGCACGGCTTCGTCGCGACGGCGGACGGCGAATATTGTGTCGTGCAGCAAGGTATGAGCGCGGCGCAGAGCACGGCGCGCCGTTATCACTGGCTGTCGGCCGGCCTGACGAGCTTCGTCGACGCGCCGCACGCGGCGATCGATGGTCCGACCCAGGGCGTGATCGTGAACCTCGCGGATCACCGCGCCGAGCGCGCGCGCGCTGCGCAGCTGGAGCTGGTGCGCTCCGGGCCGGATGGTGTGCTGCGCGAGGTGCGCGCGCTGGCGCGCAGCCATGCGCTGGAGTTGTTCGCGCCGGAGCCGGGCTCGGAGCCGCTGCCGCCGACAGAGGCAGCAGCGCTGCCACACCTGCACATGCCAGCGCACCACGAGGTGCTGGCATCGGACGTGCTGCAGCGCCGCTTGCACGCGACGCTCGCGGCAGCAGCTGACAGCGGCCCGCGCGACTTCGCGGACTTGTTGCTCGTGCCAGGTGTCGGCGCGCGCACCGTGCTGTCGCTCGCGCTCGTCTCGGAGGTGCTGCACGGAGCGCCCTGCCGCTTCGCGGACCCGGCGCGCTTCTCGCTCGCGCACGGCGGCAAGGATGGCCATCCCTACGCCGTGCCGCTCGGCGTGTACGACGAGACGTTGCGTGTGCTCAAGGACGCAGTCGAGCGCGCGAAGCTGGGGCAGGCCGATCGCCTTACAGCCATCGAGCGCCTCGATCGGCAAGCGCGCCGGCTCGATTCCGCTGCGGGGCCCGGCTTCGACGCGTTCGTGAGCGAGCAGCGTGCCGCGATGGCGGGCTGGAATCCGCGCACGGTGTTCGACGATCGCTCCGCGCGCGCAGCGAAGCCGCGTGGCCCCGGCAGCTCACGGCGGCGGCCTGCCGCGGAGCGCGGCGCGCAGCTGCGCCTGCCGGGTCTGCGCCGAAGCCGCAAGGGCGAATGACTCGCCCGCGCCGCCTCAGCGATCTTCTCCGGGGCGCAGCTCGGTCAGCAGCGTCTTGATGAGCTGCTCGGCGCTCTCGTTGCGCGAGGGGTCCTCCCACGTGCGTAGAACGACCAGCATCGCCTTGCGGCGCTCCTCCTGCGTGAGCTCGGTCGTAGCGGCGATGCGCTTCAGCGTGCGCTCCAGCGCGCCCAAGTCGCGACCGATGGGCTCTGCAGCCGGCAGCGGCGGCGCGGCACTCGCCCGCGCCTGCTCCCGCGAGCGCAGAGGCACGGTGCGGGGCGCAGATGCCGCTGCCGCTGACAGCTGCGATGACACGTCCCCGACAGTTCGCGCACCCTGCAGCCCCGAGCCAGCGCGCGCCGCGGAGTCGGCGGCTCTCGCGCTGGCGACGGTGGGCGTCTTCCCCGGGCTCACAGCAGGCGCGTTCGTTTCGGTCGCGGTCGCCGTCGCTCTGGCGACCGTCGGCGCAGTGCTCGACGCACGGTCAGCATCGCTCGCCGTGGTCGCGCTTGCGGCGGCGGGCGCCTTCGTCGGGCTCACCGCAGGCGTGTTCGCGTCGGTCGCCGTGGGGCTTGCGCTGGCAGATGTCGGGGCGCGACTCGCCGCGTCAGTCGCCGTCGCGCTGGCGACCGTAGGCGCAGTGCTCGCCGCTCGGGGCGCTGCGGCGTCTGCGGGCTCTGGCCCTACGACCTCCAGCTCCACGGGCGCGCCCGCGTGCAGCGCGAGCTGCGACGTCACCGCGGGGGGCGCGCGACGCACGTGCGCGCGCGGCTGCGGCGCGATGGCGAGCCAGAGCGCGTGGAGCGCGAGCGACAGACCGAAACCCCAGGACAGGGCTGCGCGGCCGCTGGGCATGACCAAGGATAGCAGCGCCGCTCAGTCCTGCAGCTCGACGCCTCGGGCTGGCTCGCCCAGCCCGTCTTCGTCCGACGACTCGAGGCTTGCGAGCACCTCCAGCGCGTCCTCGAGGCTCCTGCAGGCCTGCAGCTCGGCCACCCAGCTCGCGAGCCGCTCCGAGCGCCCAAGATAACCCGCGTACAGCTTGCCGAGCACGTGCAGCGCCCGTCGCTCCCCGTGGACCTCCGCGCGCGCAAGCAGGTGCTCGCGGCAGAGCTCGACGCGCTCCGCGAGGCCCGGCGCGCCCGGTTTCGGCCGGTGCGAGAGGCGCGCGCGTACCTCGCGAAACACCCAGGGGTGCTCGATCGCACGCCGGCCGATCATCACGCCCGCGCAGCCAGTCTGCTCCAGCGCCCGCTTCGCATCGTTCGCGCTGCGGATGTCGCCGTTCACGATCACCGGGATGCGCACCGCGGCCTGCGCGCGCCCCGCCCAGCTCCAATCCGCGGGCCCCGAGTGACCCATGCGCGCCGTGCGGCAGTGCACGGTGAGCGCGCGCACGCCCACGTCTTCGAGGCGCCGCGCGAGCTCCACGATCGGCAGCTCCGTCTCATCGCCCCAGCCGATGCGCGTCTTCACGGTCACCGGTAGCGCCACGCGCTCCACCACCATGCGCGCCATCGCCACCATCGCAGCGGGGTCGCGCAGCCAGCCCGCGCCCGCACCCTTGCGCGCGACACGCGGCACCCAACAACCGCAGTTGACGTCGATGAATGCCGGGCGCGCGGCTTCCGCGATGCTCGCCGCCTGCGCCAGGCGCTCGGCGTCTGCGCCGTAGATCTGGATCGCCGTCTGTGCTTCGTCCGGGTCCAGCGCGATCTTGCGGCACGTCTCCGGCTCGGATTCGAGCAGCTCCTCCGCCAGCGCGAACTCCGTCATGCACAGCTCCGCGCCCCGCGCACGGCAGACGCGCCGGAACACCGCGTCCGACACGTCTTCCATCGGCGCGAGCAGCATGGGCTGCGCCGCGAACACGGCGTCGATGTCGAAGGCCATGCGCGCAGCTCAGCGCTTCTGCTCTTCTTCTTCTTCTTCTTCGTCCGGCTCGCCCTGATCGGCTCCCCCGGAGAACAGCTGCTCTGCGAGCTGCATGAGCCGGTTGGGATCGCGGGCGAGCTCCTGCTGCAGCCCGCGCGTCAGCTCCTGGACTTGCGGCGACCCGAGGTCGATGCCCATTCCCTTCAGCATGCCAGCGAGCTCCGGCAGCTGCGAGCTGCTCTGCTGCACCAGATCCGCGAGCGCGCCCGGCTGTTGCAGCAAGCCCGGCAGCGCCGCGCTCGCCTGCTGCAGCGCATCGGGGTTGTCCCGCAGGCTCGCAGCGGCCGCCGCAAAGCCCGGCATGCTGCCGAGCATGCCCCCGAGCATGCCGGACAGGTCCGGTACGCCTGCCGCCGTCGGCTGCGGCGCGGACCACTCGACCCACACGCCGCCTTCGCCCACCTCGTCCACCACGCCGGCGTACGTGCGCGCGCGGGGTGCCGCGGCCGAGGGGATCAGAAACACGCCGCGCGCATCGCGATGCTCGGACGCGAGCGGCTCACCGAGCACCGAGCGCACCGCAGCTGCGAGCTCTTCGGGATCGTCGCCGAACGGCAACGGGGTATGCAGAAGCAAGCCGTCCTCGAGCGCCTCCACGCGGACGGCACCTTGAGTCGGGAGCTGAGGAGCGCTACGCAGCTGAAGCAGGCAGATGGCGGTGATGGGCATGGCCAGTCGTGTAGACCTCCACGCAACGGAGTCAAGTCCCCCCGTTCTACAAATCGTGCGTTCACGAGCGCGGCGCGCGCGCTCAGGTCCCGAGCGGCACGAAGACCAGCGACAGTGGGTCAGTTTCGCCGTGGTCATCCACGAGCTGCTGTGATCCCGGCACGACGCAGCCCTCGGTCACCGTCGACTCGATCATCATGCCATCCCAGTCAGCCAGCAGCTGCAGGTTACCCTCGCGACCCTCGTTCGAGATCGAGCTGTGGTCCGTGTAGCTCGTGCCGTGATCCGCGTTGAAGCGGCTCAGCGCGGTTTCGGTCGCGCGCTTCTGGCAGTCCGAGTACCGGGTCTGGTCGATCGCGCTCAGCGCAATGTTTTTGTAACGGATCAGGTTGTAGCCCTGCTCGAGCTCGCGCCCGCCCGCGAAAAATTGCGAGTAGATGCTGCCCGCAGCCGCCGTGTCGTCCAGGTACATGACGAGGTAGCGCCCGGCGATGCCGTGGTTGCCCCAGTTGCGGCCCGGGACAATCGTGCCGAGGCAGCTTGGCGATGCGTTGAGCGCGCCGCACGGGTTCGCACGCGCCGTTCCGCACTGACCCTGGTCGTCGCACACGCGCATCGCACCGGAGTCCTCACGGCTGAACTCGAGCCGACTGGGGTGCTCCGGGGACACGATGGTGATGGCGCCGATCGCGACCGCAGGCTCACCGCGCGTCAACGTGGTGAGTGCAGCTTTCGGCGGCGGCTCGTAGATGTCGAGCGAGAACTGATCGAGCAGCTCACCGCGATGTTCGCCCGTAACGATGAACTCGGTGTGACCGAAGGCCGTGACGAACGGCGTGAACGTCAGCGCCGGTTCCAGAATGTTGTTGAGCGGCATGGCGGATGCCGCGACCGTCGCGTGCAAGCTCAACAGCGCAGGCCGCGCGTTTTCCTCCCCCGCACACCCTGAAAGTGAAGCCAGCGCGAGACCTGCCGCTGCCATGCCACATCTCAAAGTCATGTGTCACTCCCCACGAAGAGCGTTCAGTGCCCTGACTTAGGATCGCAACGCGTAAGGGCTAGGCAAAGAAGTTTCTGGCAGCGCTGAATCTAGGATTGCGGTGCTGGAAACACTTACGTCGACATCGGGCGCTCGGCCCACAGGCAAGCTCTCGACACGCCACAATGTAAGGAGCGGTAAGTGCGATGCATCGCAGTCTCTATCTCTAGGTATGCTTCGCGCGCGGCGAATGCGCGAGAAGCAAAGCGCGCGAATGGACACAAAGTTCGTATCCCAGCCCGCAGCGCTGCGCAGCCGAACAGTCAGACGTGCGGACGCGTACGCGAGCCTTGGGCGAGCTGCAGCAGCAGGGAGAGCAGCACAACCGTAAGGCTGCCCACTACATTGTACCAAAGGAACCCGAGCTTCGAGACGAAGTACAGGAGCAACACGAGGCTCTGTGCGACGCACGCGGCGATCAACACTGCGCCGGCGCGCACCCTGGGCAGCGAAAAACCCACCAGAAACAGGCCGAGCGTCGTGCCGTAGAACAGCGAGCCGAGGATGTTCACGGCCTCGATCAAGTTGTCCACGAGCGCCGCGAAGCTCGCGAAGCCGATGGCCAGCGCTCCCCACAACAACGTGAACAGCTTCGACAAGAACAGCCCGCGTTCGGGCGACAGCTCCTTGCCGCTCATGCGCTGGTAGAGATCGAGGGTCGTGATCGAGCCGAGCGCGCTGAGCTCACTCGAGGTGGAGCTCATCGCCGCGCACAAGATCACCGCGATGAGCAGCCCCACGAGCCCCGCGGGCACGTTCTGCCGCACGAAGCCGAGGAACACGTAGTCGGTGTCGTTCACCTCCGCGCCGGGCAACGCGCGCCGCATCAGCGCTTGCGTCGCGCGGTGAACGTCTCCCACCTCGCGTTGCGCCGCCTGCAGCGCTCCCTTTTCCGCCGCCGCGTCGCCGCCCGCATCGAGCGCGGCCACGTAGCTGAGAGCGGCGGCCTTGCGCGCTTCGAACGCGGCGCCGTGCTGCGCCGCGAGCGCATCGATCTCGGTCGCATGCGTGCGGCGCGCGCGTTCCAGCGCCTCGCCGTTCCAGTACAGCGGCGGCTGCACGAACAGATAAAACACGAAGACCATCAGACCGATGAACAAGATCAGAAACTGCATCGGGATCTTGAACATGCCGTTGAACAAGAGCCCGAGGCGGCTCTCCGTCACGGACTTGCCGGACAGATAGCGTTGCACCTGTGATTGATCGGTGCCGAAGTAAGCGAGCGCCAGGAAGAAACCGCCGGTGATTCCGGACCAGAAATTGTAGCGGTTCTCGAGCTGCAGCTCCCAGCTGATGGGGTTCATGCGCCCGAGCGCGCCGCTCAGCTTGAGCGCGTTCGGCAAGGACACTGCATCCGGCAAGCGCGCGATGGTGAGGCCCAGCGCGAGCAGCAGCCCGAGCATCATCACGATCATCTGCTGCTTCTGCGTCTCGCTCACGGCCTGCGTGCCCCCGAGCACCGTGTAGAACGTGACGACCACGCCGATGCCGAAGTTCGTCGCCGACAACGACCACCCGAACATCGAGCTCAAGATGATCGCGGGCGCGTAGATGGTGACGCCGGTCGCGAGGCCGCGCTGCACGAGGAATGTGATCGCGCCGAAGTAGCGCACGCGCACGTCGAAGCGGTGCTCCAGGTACTCGTACGCCGTGCGCACGCGCAGCCGCGAGTAGATCGGCACGAAGTAGGCGCTGATCACGATCATCGCGAGCGGCAGCCCGAAGTAGAACTGCACGAAGCGCATGCCGTCTTCGTAGCCCTGGCCCGGCGTCGACAGGAACGTGATGGCGCTGGCCTGCGTGGCCATGATGCTGAGGCCGATCGTGGGCCAGCGCAGGCTCTGGTCGTGGAAGTAGCTCGTCATGTCGCGCGCGCGCCGCGTGCGCAGGGTGCCGTAGATCGCGATGAACGCGATCGTGGACACGAGCACGATCCAGTCGAGCCAGGTCATGACGCCCACCGCGACAATGCGTAGGACAGCGCGGTGATCACGAGCAGCTCGGCGACCAGCAGCAAGTATAGCCGCCGCCAGCTGCCGAGGATCGGCGGTGGCTCGTCCTTCTCGTTTGGCGGCGGGGTCATGGCGCCTTGCCGCTCCCAGCGGCGAGCAGGTTCAACAGCAGGCGATAGGCGCCGGGCACGCCGGCCGGCAGTTGCCGGAACAGCGATAGGCCCGTGTACACGTAGCGCCCGCGTCCGTGCACCGCCGTCAGCAGCGCTCCGCGTTCGGCTTGCTCGTTGGGATCGGCGAGCTCGATCAGGCTCTGGTAGCGCTTGTCCCAGCTCGACGCGAAGTACAGGCCGCGCTCCTGGACCCAGCCTTCCCAGTCCTTCGGGCCGAGCTTGTGAGGCGTGCGCAGCAGCGCATGCTCGGGGGCGAGCGCCGTCACCGCGGCGTTTTCGTCCGTGACGCGCCCGCGCCCTATCTCGAGCGGGTACGGCCCGATCGGCAGCTCCAACGGCGACAGCGAGCTCTTCGTGACGTATTGCACGACCAGCACGCCGCCTTCTTCCACGTACTTCATCAATCGGGCGTGCGCGGCGCGCAGCACGCTGCGCGTGTTGTAGCTGCGCACGCCGAGCACGATGGCGGAGAAGCGCGCGAGCCGCGTCTGCATCAGCACGCTGTCGTTCAGCACCTCCACCTGCGCGCCCACGTGGGCCAGGTCCGCCGCGATGCTGTCGCCCGAGCCTTCCACGTAACCGATCAGCCCCTGCGGCTTGACGAGGCTCAGCGGCGTGAGGCGCAGGCGCGCGGGCTGCAGCACCAGCTGCACGGGCACGTGCGGGTAGTCGATCAGGTCCTGCCGCAGCCCGTAGCGGCGGCCCTGCACCTCCACCACCGGCCGCGCGACCTCGGGCGCGCGCTCGCGCGCATCGGGCGGCGCGATCAGCTTGAACTGCAGCACGCTCTCGTCGCCCGCCTTCGCCAGCTGCACGACCTGCTCCGCGGGCTCGGCTCGGTAGCCGGGCGGCAGCTCGAGGAACACGCGGCCGCTCTGCGCGTCGGCGCCCGCGCGCACGCGCAGGTTCACGAGGTTGGGCGCGCCGTTCGGGAACAGGATCGCGTCGCGTGTGGGAGTCACCGTGAGCGGCGGAACGATGAGCACGTTCTGCTCGCGCTCGCCTTGCACGCGATCGGTGTACGCGTACACGACCGGTGCGCGCAGCGCGAGCGGCTGGCCCTGGCCATCGAGCGTCAGCTCGGCGCCGACGGACAAGGGGGCGGGGCCTGCCGCGTCATCGAGTCCAGCCTGGACGTGCGCGTAGTGACCCGGCTGCGGCGGCTCCTGCAGCCAATACGGCGCGGACGGCGTTGCGTCCGGCGCGCAGCT
>Ga0190269_10000479_pt1 | contig 20225 bp, 19 predicted proteins | sample Popmic249IS_FD_133749 | JGI IMG/M metagenome (GOLD analysis project Ga0190269, IMG submission 133749) | Populus adjacent soil microbial communities from riparian zone of Blue River, Arizona, USA - 249 IS | ecosystem: Environmental > Terrestrial > Soil > Riparian zone | place: USA: Arizona... | reverse complement strand
CGGAACGCGCGCCGGTCGCAGGCACTTGCCCGGAGGCGGAGCGCGGGGCCGCAGCAGGCTGCACGCGCGCACGCGCGGACGCGTTGCGCGCAGCAGCCAGCGGCTGCGCACGCCCGCGCTCCGCCGCAGCGCTCGGCTGCATTTCCGAGCGCTCCTGCGTCACCCAGGCGATGCGGGAGCCGCTCTCGAGCGGCCCGCCCCAGCTCCAGCTCGCCGAAGCCGAATACGCGCAGCCGCTCACCGCGAGCGTAGCCAGGCCGAGGGCAGCGCTGTGGCGAACGTGCAGCACAGGCCGCGATCGTGGATGGTCCATGCCGAATGGACGCGTGTGCGCGCCCGTTTCATTCAACGCCCCACCGCGCACACTTCGTACGGCTCACGGACGCCAGGTGTAAGGCGGCGCTGTCGTCACGTCTTGTCCCACCGCGGTGCGCTCGCTCGCGCTGACGATGCCCGAGTATTTGCCGCTCGTCATCGCAAAGCCCGCGCCGCGCAGCTCCACGTCACCGAGCAACGTGGCGTCGCCCGAGAGGCTCTGCCGACCCTCGAAGAAGCCGAGCGGATAGAACGTGCTCTTCGCTGTCGCGCTGCCGCTCACGTTGAAGGCGTTGGACTTGCTGCCGATCAAGCTCAGCGCGCCGACGGTGCCGCCCGACACCGTGCCGTTGATCACGCGCGCGTGGTCTTCGATGCGCGCGTTGCCGCTGACGGTGCCGCCGAGGATCGCCGCGTTCGCGCCCACGTACACGCTGCCCGGCAGGTTCGCCGGCCCGCAGCCTCCGCCGTTCGCCACGCGCACCGTGCCGCTCGGACACGCGGCCGGCATCCCGCCCTGAAAGCCGTCCGGCCAGGCGCCCGAGAGCTCGACCATGTACGGGTAACGATAAATGGAGGTGTAGGCCTGATCCCAGTTGATGTGCTGCGCCTCCGAAGGCGTGCCCATCACCACGAGCCACAGCTGTTCGTTTTGCTCCACGCACAACGCGCGCTGGGCCTCGGCGCCGCGTTGCAGCGCAGAGTAGCGCGTGGTCTTCATGTCCGCGCTCGTCGCGACCAGACCCCAGCGCCAGTCCGAGCTCGCGCCATCCTGCGTGATGCCGCGGAACGTGACGCCGACGTGACGCGCGCCCGGGTCTACATGCAAGCGCACGACGTTGTAGCCGTAGCGCTGCGGCGCCCAGTAGTACGGCGAGACGAAGCGCCGCGTGCTCGCGTAATCGGACGCGAGCGGCTCGAGCCGCGTCAGACGCAACAGGCGCTCGGTCTTCGAGCCGTCCGTGATCGGACCGTAGCTGCTGCGAAACGCGGCGCCCGGGTCGGTGCTGCCCGGCACGCGCGGCTCGGGATCCTGGTAGTCCCAGCTGACGTTGTGCAGCGCCCATTCCCCGAAGAAGTCGTTCGCCTGGCTCTGATTCCAGCCGCGCGCCTGCGCGATGTTCGTGAATGGATCGTTGCTCGGGCCGGTGTCCCAGATGGCGTTCACCGCGCTGTAGCAGTGCTTGTCCTTCAGGAACTCCATGAACTGCCAGTTGCAGTAACGATTGCGCGTCGAGCCTAGATACAGGTGCGGCGTGTTGAACAGCATCTCGGAGCAGTGCACGTCCGCGCGGTACTCCGGCATCTGGTGCGCCATGAAGTTGGCGTGGCTCTCGTGGATCCAGCCGCAGTAGTTCATGTTGCCGCCGCACTTCAAGCCGCCCGACACGGCTTGCACGCCGTGCGCGAACTCGTGCGCGAGCCCCCAGTGATCCTTCAGGCCGCCGGTGCCGATCCACATGCCCATGCGACCCGTGCCCCACGAGCCGCCGCTCAGGCCGAAGTCGGAGTGCACGTGGATACTGGCCTTGATCTTGTTGTTCGAATCGCACAGCGGCTCTTTCATGAACATGGGCGACCCGAAGTAAATGTCCCAGACCTGCTCGAGGTACTCGACCGCAGCTTGCGCGCCGGCCGGGCTCTCGTCCGAGTAGACGGCAAAGTGCTCGGACTCCGAGAGCAGCTTGTAGGCGCTGTGATCGGGATCGGGCCCGCCCGCCTTCCACGTGCCTGGCGTGCACTGCGCGGGTGGCGTCGTGGGGCACCCTGTGGCCCATGGCGTGGTCGCCGTCCCGGGATCACACGCGCCTGGCGGCAACTCACCTCCGCCGCTTCCAGCTGCAGAGCCCGCGCTGTCGGACGCGCCCGGAGCCCCGGCCAGGCCCGCGCCGCCTGCGCCCGCCCCCTGCTGCGCGCGGCCGCTCGCGCCCGCTGCGCTTCGGCCTGCTGCGCCGAGCTGCGTACCAGGGACGCCGCCGCTGCCAGCTGCGACTGCCCCCGCGCGCCCCGCGCACGCGCCGCCGCCCGGACAACCCGCAGCACGGCTCCCAGCCCCACCCGTCGCAGCGCCGGGGACCGGCGACACGCCATCGCCGCACGCGATCAGCAGCCAGAGCATGCTGCTCTGCGAGAGAGCTCGCAGCCTCCGCCGATGCGTTCGCTCGCAGGTCAGCCCCGAGGGGCCGCACGCGCAAGCGCGCTCGTCACAGCTCGATACATCCAGACGACTTCGCATGCGCGGCTCCTGAGCAGGGCTGGCTCAACGGCTTCGGTACACGGCTAGTGTGCCCTCAACCCTGCCGCGCGGGTCAGCTGGCTGCGCTCCGCAAAGGCAAGCCCGCCATGTGAGCCACACGAGGCTCGACTCGGGGGATTGCACTTTTTGCCGCCGAAACGCTCGCACGCGCCGGAGTGTTCAGCGAATATCTCCGTTCGAAAGCGGAGTCTGCCTTTGAGCCAGCGCCCCACTCGTGTGTCCAGGTTCGTGAGTGCCATCAAGGCCCTGATCCTGGCTGCGCTATGCTCGTGCACGGGTCCAGACCTCGAGCCGCCGTTCAGCCGGGGCGCGAAGCCCGAGTCGCCAGCGGCTACACCGTCCACCGGCACGGCAGGCACGAGCGCTGGCCCAGCGGGCTCGCTCGCGCAAACGCCGGGTGCCGCTGGCAGCAGCAGCGGTCAGCAGGGCCCCGCTGTGCAGGACGCCGGGCGCCCGAGCTCGGCAGGCGCCGGCGGTGCCCGAGCGGCCGATGCCGGCGTGGGCGAAGACGCGGGCACGGAACCGTAGCTCCCGACCTCCCGCTTGCAGCTGTCAGCTGCAGCACGCGGCGACAGTTTGGGTGATCTGCGCGCTCGAGCGTGACGCGAAGGTCACCCCGCGCGACAGACGCGTGCACGCCTCGGTGCCGAGGCGGGTGCTCGCACCCCAGCCGAGCCATTGCACCATACCGACCGTATGGTATGTTGGCGCCATGCCCCGGCCCACCAAGCGCCAGCCCGAGCGTGGAGACGCCCGCACCCGCCTGCTCGAGGCCGCTCGCGACAGCATCCGCACCAAGGGCTTTACCGCGACCTCCGTGGAGGAGCTGTGTCAGGCCGCCGCTGTGACGAAGGGCTCCTTCTTCCACCACTTCGCGAGCAAGGAGGCGCTCGGCATCGCCGTCGCGCAGCACTGGGCCGAGACCACCAGCGCTTTCTTTGCCGCGGCACCGTACCACGCACCCGCGGATCCGCTCGCGCGCGTGCTCGCCTACGTCGCGTTTCGCAGGTCGCTGATCTGCGGCGAGCTGCCGGAGTTCACGTGTCTCGTGGGCACCCTGGTGCAAGAAGTCTACGCCGAGCTACCGAGCATTCGCGACGCCTGCGCGAGCAGCATCTTCGGGCACGCGCACACGCTCGAAGCGGACATGCGCGCGGCCATGCGCGCGCATCCGATCGCGGGCGACTGGACCGCAGAGAGCCTCGCCCGCCACACGCAAACGGTCATCCAGGGCGCGTTCGTGCTGGCGAAGGCAGCAAACGATCCCGCGCTCGCACGCGAGAGCCTCGACCACCTCGACCGCTACATCCGCCTGCTGTTCGGCGTTCCTCCAGACCACGGAGCCCCTCATGCCTGACCTGACACAACTCGGCTGTCGCTGCGGACGAACCACACTCGAGCTCAGCGGCCCACCCATCCTCAGCTGCGAGTGTCACTGCACCAGCTGCCGCACGGCCGGCGCGCGCCTGCAATCGCTACCGAGCGCGCGCGCAGTCCTCGCAGCCAACGGCGGCACCCACTTCGTACTCTGCCGCAAGGACCGCGTGCGCTTCATGCAGGGCGCCGAGCAGCTCAAGGAGTTTCGGCTGAACGCGGACACACCCACGCGCCGTGTCGTAGCAACCTGCTGCAACACGCCCGTGTTCCTCGAATTCCGCCACGGCCACTGGCTGAGCCTCTACGCCGGCCTATGGCCGAACGGCACGGCGCCCGCCATCGAGCTACGCACGATGACGAGCGACCTACCCGACCCCTCGACGCTCCCGAACGACGTCCCGAACAGCAAGAGTCAATCGCTGTCCTTCATGGCCAAGCTGCTCGGCGCCTGGATCGCCATGCGCTTCCGAACCCCGAAGATCGCCGTGGTACACGGCGAGCTCCAGGTGTGAGTGACACGACCTCGCGCGTCAGCTCGGCAGATGCGCTTCGAGCCAGGTGCGGATGTCGGCGATTACGGTTTCTTTGCCGTAGTCGTTCAGCAGATCGTGGGCGTGGCCCTCGTATAGCTTGAGGGTTTTGTCGGTGGAGCCGGCGTTGTCGTAGAACTTTTGGCTGCCACCCGGCTTCGTGACCTTGTCCGCCGTGCCGTGCAGGATCAGCAACGGCAACTTGATCAGCGGGAACTCTTTGTCGAGACGTTCATCGGCGCGCACCAGCGCTGCCACGGTCGTGGTTGGCTGCACTTCGCCCGCGAGCAGCGGGTCCGCGTTCATCGTTTCCACGACCTTCGGGTCGCGCGAGAACTCCTTGATCGGCAGCTTCAGCACGTGCACGTGCGGCGCGACGTGGCTCAAGCCCTTCACGAGCGCGAGCGCGAAGTCCGGCGCGTAGACCTGAAAGGCGAAGCTCTCGCAGATGAAGCCCGCCAGCTCGGCCTGGTGCTCGAGCGCGTAGATGGACGAGATCACCCCGCCCGCGCTGTGGCCGAGCAAAAACGTGGGCAGCCCAGGCTCTTGCCCCTTCGCGATCTGGATGAACGTCGCCAGGTCCGCGGCGTAGTCGTCCACCGACTCCACGAACCAACGCTCACCCTCCGATTGCCCGCGCCCGCGATGATCGAGGGCGTAGACCGCGAAGCCCGCCGTCACCAGCTGCTGCGCCGCCCACTCGTAGTACCCGCTGTGAGACAACACGCCGTGCGCGATCACGATCAGCGCACGCGGCGGCTGTCCCTCGGGACGCCATGAGCGTGCGAAGAGGTTGAGCCCGCCCACACCTTTGAAGTTCAACGTTTTCATCTTGCGCTCGACTCCTGTGAGACTTTCAACCCCCAGCTGCCAACGAGATGTAACGTGACCCGCGGCGCTGGCAAAGGTCCGGCGTGTAAGATCGCCACGTTGTCGCACGATCGCCCCGGAGCGCAGCCGCCCAGAAACATCGTGTTTCAGGCTGCAACATCGATGCAACCTCTCGACCGCCGATCCACATTCCAGGCATGTCCAGGGAGTTGCTGTCGTTCCTCCATGCAGCCAAGCGCGCCACGTACGCCGCGCAGGGCGACGACGCGAGCGTCGCCCCGGCGCTGCCCGACTCGAAGCAGCTCGAGTTCGCGCGCGGCCCGTATCTTTACCGCGACATATATTTCGGCATGGTGCAGTTCGTCGGTCAGGAGGTCGTGTACCTTGGCGAGCGCGCGCTGTGGTCAATGGCGTACGCGGGCGGCCTCGCTGCAGGCGTGCCCGCCGCGGAGGCGGTGCCCATTTACCGCGCCTTGCGCGCCGCGTTATCCGCCGTGCCACCCGAGCTCCCGTTGCGAGGTCCGCGTGCCTTCGAGCTCGAAGGTCTGCGTTATCGCTGCGACGTGTCGGGCCACGCGCTGCGCTTTCACGGCGCAGAACGCGTCACGCGCGGTGAAGTCACCTTGTTCGAGCTGCAGTTCGCGGGTGGCGAGATCAGCGGCCCCGACGCGCGCCGCGTGACCGGCTGACGCGCACGCCGCGCCGGTATATCCTGTGAGTCGGGGCGGACATGATCAGCGAGGCTTTCATCCGGCGCGTGGCGTTGGCTCTTCCCGGAGCCTATGAGCACGCATCTCACGACGGCCAGCCTTCCTGGCGCACGAAGCCGCGCATGTTCGCCTGGATCCGCAGGGATCTCGACGCGCTCGTGGTCTGGGTCGACTCGCTCGACGCCAAGGAAGCGCTGATCGCCACGCGTCCGAAACTTTGCTTCACCACGCCGCACTACGACGGTTACGCCATCGTGCTCGTGCGCATGAAAGCCGCGAGTCAGCCGCTGGCGCGCGTGCTGATCGAAGAGTCCTGGAAAGTGCGCGCTCCAGCGTCAACGCGGAGGTCGGGAGCCGCGCAGCTTGCGGAGCGGCTCCCGCGACCGCCGCTGTCACTGCTGAAGGCCCATCGAGCGGCGCGCGCGCCGTCGAAAACGCGGCGCGCCCGCAGCACGTAGCTTGGCAGAATCCGGACGTGCGTCTGTTCTTCAAGATCAGACTTGCATGCGCGGACCGCTCGAGCGTAGTTTCAGCCGCATGTTCGCCAGCGCTTGCGCTGCGAACTGCGTTCTCGGGGCAGGGTGGAAGTCCCTACCGGCGGTGATCACGCTTGCGTGAGAGCCCGCGAGCGCCTGGGTGCTGCTTCGCAAGCGGTGCGCAGGGTCAGCAGACTCGGTGCGATTCCGAGGCCGACGGTCACAGTCCGGATGGAAGAGAACGGGACTTGCGGGTGACGCAGGTGCTGTGCGCCACGCCCGCTCGCGATTCCCGTCTGGCCGAGCGCTTCACCTCGCAACGGGAAAACCAATGACGACACAAGACAAGACACAAAACGTGAAACCGGGCCGCATCGCATTCGTGCAAGCTTGTTGGCATCGCGACATCGTCGATCAGAGCCGCACCGCCTTCCTCGCAGAGATCGAGCGTCTCGGCTACGCGCCTGACCGCGTCGACCTGTTCGAGGTCCCCGGTGCGTTCGAGATACCGCTGCACGCGCGACTGCTGGCCAAGAGCGGTCGCTACGAAGCCATCGTCGCAGCCGGCCTCGTCGTGGATGGCGGCATCTACCGCCACGAGTTCGTGGCGGACGCCGTGATCAGCGGTCTGATGCGCGTGCAGCTCGACACCGAGGTGCCCGTGCTGTCGGCCGTGCTCACGCCGCAGCAGTTTCACGAGCACGCCACGCATCAGGCGTTCTTCGCCGAGCACTTCAAGGTCAAGGGCCAGGAAGTCGCTCGCGCTGCCGCGCACACCATCGAGAAGGTGCGTGCGGTCCGGCAACAGCTCGGTTGATTGAGCTCCGGGACCGGCAGCTCGCAGCTGCCGGTCTCGCCCTACGTCGCCTGCCGCTCACAGCGGCGGCACGAGATAGTCGAGCGTCGCCGAGAACAACCTCCAGCCGTCGTCGGTCATGACCTCGGGGGTTCCAGTCGCGGCAAAGAACGCGACGCGTGCCGCAGGAGCGCGCACGCCACCTGCCAGGCGAGCGCCAGCCGGGTAGCCGAACACGGTCGCGCGCCGCGGCGTCCACAGGAGCCGCGCGGTCACGAACGCGTCGTCCGTTGCGGGCACACCCCAGCCGAGCCTCGCTGGACGTTCGACGACCTGCGTCCATCCGCGCAGGCCGCTGTCGATCGGCGAGCCCCCGACGACGCGCACGCTGCGAGCAGCGGTAGCGGCGCCCTGGGCCACGCCCCACCCGTCGCGCGTCATTCCGAGCTCGTCGAGCGAGCGCGGCTCGAGTGTCAGGATGGGCTTCTCCATGGCGAAGAGCCAGCTCGGCAGCCGAGTCGAGACGACACTCTCGGAGATCAGAGTCATGTCGCGCGACAGGACCTCCGGGTTCACCTCTTCCTCGAGCACCTCGTCGAACACGTCGAAGCCGAGATTGAAGAGCTCGAGCATCAACACCAAATCCGTGGGCGAGAGCGTGCGGTCGCCGACGAGCATCATGACGTTGCGCCGTGCCGTGTCGTTCGTGACCTCGACGGCGCCCGAGTCGCAGCGCGCGCCCGGACCGCCGGAAGCGCTGCGCGGCCGCGGCCGACTCCACTGATCGCGCGCGATGCAGAGCGCAGGGTTCGTCACCGCTTCGAGGGCCACGCTGTCGGCCTCCGGCACGTAGCCGTAGCTGACCTCGAACTCCCGCGACTGGTACGAGTCGTCGAGCCCCGGGTCGAGCGGCGCGGGCACGGAGCCGCGCAGATCCGAAGGCTGCGCCGTGTGCTCGCAGCGCTCGGTCACCACGCCGAGCACGAGCGCGCCGCGCGAGCGCAACCGGGCGGGCGCTACACTGACGCAGTCCGGCGCATGATTCGTCGAGTCCACGAGCTGCAGATCGCGGTTCTGCGCGACGATCGTCGCCGTGAGCTGCAAGGTGCCCAGGTTGTACACGCCGCCGCCCTGCCCTGGGCGCAACGTGGTGCCGTCGTCGATCCCCGCCAGGTTGTAGACGAGCGTGCAGAACGCAAGCGTCGCCGTGGCGCCTGACGCATTCAGGAGCGCGCCGCCGCGCTCCTCAGCCTCGTTGCGGCCGATCGTCACGTTCGTGAGCTCCACCCGACCGGACGCGTTGGCGAGCCCGCCGCCGTGGCGCGCATTGTTGTCGTCGAGCGAGCTGTTCTCCAGGACGGAGAGCCCAGCCGAGTACAGCCCGCCCCCGCTAGCAGCAGGATCGCTCTCCGGCTCCAGCCCGCTGCTGTTGTTCTGCAGCGCGGAGCGGCGCAGCTCCAGGCTGCCCGCGTTGTAGATGCCGCCGCCCGAGCCGACCGCGCGGCTGTTGCTCACCAGGCTGCGCTCCAGCACCAGGCTGCTCGCCGGATCTGCGATCGACACCGCGCCACCGTTCGGATCGGCCGGGCCTGCGTAACCGTTGTCGAGCGTCACGCCAGCGAGCCGCGCGGACACAGGCTCCCCATCGCGCGGCACGAGCTCGATGACGCGCGACGCGCCCCCTGCATCGATGACCGCAAAGCGCGCCTCGCGGCCCGAGATCTCCAGCTCTCCCGAGAGCACGAGCGGCCCGTTCTGCAGCAGAAAGCGGCTGGCCAAAGTGGAGAGATAAATGCGATCGAGCCCAGGCAGCGCGTTCGCCTCCTCCACCGCGGCGCGCAGGCTGCAGCGCTCGGCGGCAGTGGCACACGTGCCATCGCCTGGCGCCGCGTCCGGCTCGTCTTCCTCCGTCGTGACGATGAAGCTCTCGGCGTGCGCCGCCGCCGTCACGAGCCAGACTGTTTGAAACATCAACGCAGCGAACGTGTTACGACACGTCGCGCGCCGCCCCGAATCCCCCCGAAGGCTGACCACCATGAAGCTCCCCGCTTGCGTGTGGCTGCGCTCCCGCAGCGCCCGCACGATGCCACGGGTCGGTCAGCATCACAGTCGAATTGTTCACAGCTGCGTCGGTTTGTCAGAGAAGCGAGCAGCTCTCGAACACTCAGGCCGGACGCTTCGAGCTGAGCGTGGTCTGCTTGACCTCGATCTTCACCTTCTTGAGCGAGCGCGCGATCGTCCGCACGCATTGCACGTGCGTGCGCTGCCAGTCCATGTCCGAAAACATTACGAGCAGGGACGCGGCGCTCGCATCGAAAGACTTGATGCTGACGATCAACGGCGCGACCGTCGCGGAGTTCATGTACTTCAGGCCGGAGAAGTCGATGGTAATGTTGAGGCCCGCGTACTCACTGACCAACCGCGCGAACAGCGGGTTCAGGAAGTCGCCCGGGCTGCGCGAGTCACTCTCTCCCGTCCAGGCGATCTTCACGTCATCGCCCGAACGCGTCACATTGACGACTAGCGCGTCGTTCTCGTATTTCGCTGCCGAAATGGTCATTGGAAGCTCCGCGTCGCCGTGATGCGGACGACGTTGTCGACGTAGCTGAATTGCAGGTCGAACTCGCCCTCGAAGGCGATGCGATACAGGCCGAGCTTGCCGCTCTCCGTCGGCTCCGCCAGCAGCTGCTCGAGCCGCGCCATGTACAAGGCGGCCTTGTCCTCTGCCTCGGCGATCTCGCGGATGCGGCCCTCGAGCTGCCGCACACCGGGGCCGTCCGCACAGCCGTTGCTCACGCTGATCACCAGCCGGCCGCCTTCCATGCTCATCGATAGCAGGATGTGGCTAGCCGCCGGCACCTCTTCGCCGTACTTCACGGCGTTCTCGATCAGCTCCGACGTGACCATGGTGGCCGCCGCGCGCAGGGACGAATCGTAGCCGCTGAGGGCATCGCCCACGTTCTTCCGGATCTTCCGGATCTGATCCCAGGCGTGCGGCAGGCTGGAGTTCAGCAACACGGGCGTTTCGAGCTTCTTCAGAGGCTTCATCCCTACACTTTACTCCCAGTCAGAGCTCTTACGGTCGATCCGGTCACAACTTGAACGGTCCGTCGCTGCGTCACGCGACGCGCGAGCGCAGCGCGTGCTCGGGCGCATCCCTCGAAGCTGCCGCCTTGGTCGGCTCGTAGCGCGCTGCCAGCACGGTCACATCGTCTTTCAGCGGACCACTGCACACTCTTTCGGTCACTCCGCTGACGATCGACTCCGGTTGCGCACTCCCATCCGCGAGCCCCTGCAGCAGCACGGCGAGACCTTCCGTACCGAGCAGCTCCGAGTCGGTCGTGAGCTCGGTGACACCGTCGGTGTAGAGCAGGATCGTGTCGCCCTCGCTCATCTCGAACGTGTCGTCGTCCAACATCTCCGAGATGTCGTCCATCAGGCCGATCCAGATGCCGCGCGTCGGGATGCGCTCCACGGTGTTGCTGCGCTTCCGGTACACGAGCACGTCCTGATGCAGGCCGGCGTAGGAGACCAGGTTGTTCTCCATGCGCAGCGCCATGATCGTCATGTACTGATCAGAGCTGATCTTCTGGATGCTGGCGCGCACCGAGGCATTGACGTGGCTGAGCAGCTGCTTCGGCGTGAGCTCGCGCGCGCGCTCGCCCGCGCTCGTGAGGACCGTGCGCGCGGCAGTCTGGACCAGCATCATGGTCAAGCCCGCGGTCACACCGTGACCTGACACATCGCCGATCAAGATCCAGTCCACTCCGTCCACGCGCAACACGTCGTAGTAGTCGCCACCCACACTCGAGGCCGGCACCATCTTGGCGGAGATCTGGTACGCCGGCAGGTCGGGCTCCTTCGGCAGGAGCACGGTCTGGATCTTCGTTGCGAGATCCATCTCCGTCCACAGCTCTGCCAGCGTCTGCCGCAGCTCTTCGGTGCGCTCCGCGACCTGCGCCTCGAGGTGACGATCGCGCTGCTCGATCATCGTGAGCATCTCGTTGAACGTATCGGTGAGCGTGCCGAGCTCATCGGTGCTGCTCTTGATCGCGCGCACGCTGAAGTCGTTGGTCTGCCGCACGCTGGCAGCGGCGCTCGACAGCCCGAAGATGCTGCGCGTGATGCCTCGCGCGATGAACCACGCCATCAGCCCCGAGGCCAACACCACGGCGACCGACAGATACCAGCCGAAGCGCATCGACGCGCGCGTCACGGCGAGCTTCGCCGTGGCCACGCCCGTGATCTTGCCGAGCAGCTCCTGCTCGATCGCCTGTAGCCCTGCGAGCTCACCGGCGGCCGCATCGAACCAGACCTGGGCGTCGACCGCGAGCTCGTCCGACACGGCTTGCATGGCCTGGTCGCGCATGGCGCGCGCGCGCACCACGACGGGCGCCTGCTGGGCTGCCTCGAACTGCCGCGCCGCGTCACCGTGTGCGTTGCTGCGGAAGGCGTCCGAGTACACGCCGCGCTCGGTCGTCAGGGTGACGAGCGTCTTGAACGCGCCCGGTGGGAAATCGCCCGCAGCGAACACGTAGCTGAGCAGCGCGTGCTCGCGGCTGGCGCGCTCCGAGAGCTCCGCGAGCGCGACGAGCGACGAGATGCTGCGCAGCAGCTCGCCGTCGTCACTCAGCTCCGTCAGCGCGGCAGTGGCGCTGAGCAACGCGCGGCACGCGACGTCGTACAAACCGAGGATCTGGTCGATGGGAACGTCATCGCCGGCCAGACGCGCGTGCAGCGCATGGCGGCCATTCGCCTGCTCGCGCGCGATGCCGAGGTCGCGTGCGAGGCGGGGCGGGAACGCGGACAGGTCGTAGCGCGACAGGAAGCGGCCGAGCGTACGCTCGGCGTTGTCGGTCAGCGCCCGCTGCTTCTGTAAGGCTTGATCGGCTGCCTGGCCCTGTCGCCCTGCAGAGCCTTCACTGAGCGCCACGCGCGCGCGCTCCAGCTGTAAGGCATGCATGACCTCACTGATATGCACTGACAGCTGCGCGACGTCCTCGATCGAGCCGAGCGCCGCTGCGGCCGCGGTCTGCGTCCTCGCATGTTGCGCGATGACCACGGCGAGAATGAGCGTGCCGATCACGGGAATACCCGCGAGCAGCAAGACCTTCGCGCGAATCGGGAGGCGGCCGATGAAATGCATGCGCCTGACTCCATGGTAGCGATGCTGCTCGCTCCCCAGATATCAAAATGTTCACAGGCCAGCTGGAATGCCGCTTGTAACCCGCACGTGCATGATGTGTGAGAGCGAGCGCCGCACACGGTGATCAGCGCATAGACATCCGCACTTGCGAGTCGCACGGCGCACGGTCACAGTGAGTTGGCTCGCTCGAACCGCGCGAAGCAGCTCGTCGCGTACATCTGCTGAGACATGCCGATCTCCGAGACGCCAGTGAAGCACACGGTCACCGCGCTGGAGCCGCTCGGGGGATATCCCGGCGACTTCAGCGCGCACACGTTCGAGAACATCGTGGTGTTCACGTGGCACGGTGTGACAACGCTCGAGAGTATGCCCACGTTCGAGGCGCTCACCACACAGTTCCGGCAGCGCTTCGAGCGCGGCTTCTCCGTCGTGCACCTCATCACCTCGGGGCATCCGCGCATGCCGGACGCAGCCACGCGCGACGAGCTGGTGCGCATCCAGAAGCGGCACGAGGACGTCGCGGCGTGCTGCGCGGTGGTGATCCCCGTGCAGGGCTTCGTGGGCAGCGCGCTACGCGGCCTGGTCACGGCGATCGTGCTCAGAACGCAGCGCACGCACGTGGAGCTCAAGATCGTCGGCACGGTCGAGGCCGCGGCCGAGTGGCTGACTCCCCTGCACAACGCCAAGCTGGGCTTGCAGGTGGACGCGTCGCAGCTGTTGGCGGCATTGCGCCAGGCGGCGACCCCACACTGAGGGCCATCAAGAGCTCTCGGCGAGCGCCTCGAGCGGCACGAGCCGCGACGCGGCCTCGGCGATCTGCTTGCGGAACCAGGCGTGGCCCTGGTCGCGCGCGTACAACGCCGGCCAGGCCATGGCGAACACCAGCTCGTTCAGCGGGAGGGGCGCAGGCAGGATGCGGAGATCCGCGGATGCCTGGAGCGCCGTCGCCAGCCGACCCGGGATCAGCGCGATCCGCTGACTGCCGCGCAAGAGCAGCGCGAGCGCGGTGAAGCTCTCGGCGACGACCTGCACGTCGAGCTTCTGCGCGAGCGCGCCGAGCGCACGGTCGAGGATCGTAAACGCGTACGGGCGCGTGGCCACGGTCATATGCCCGAGCTCCAGGAGCTGCTCGCGCGTCAGACGCCGGCCCAGCTTGGGATTGCCGCTCCAGGCGGCGACGACCCAGCTGTCCGTGTACAACGTCTCCGTCAGAAAGCCGCGGCTGCGAAAGCCGTCCGGCACGATCGACAGGTCGAGCTGACGCTTCATCAGCCGGCTGCGCGTCTCGGCGTCCGGGCCCACGATCAACACCTTCACACGCGGCGCGCTGTGCTCGAGCGCCTCGAGCAGCGGCTTCAGCAGCACACAGCCAACGTCGTCTGCCGCTGCTACACCGAAGCGGCGCTCACTCTGCGTCGGGTCGAACACGAAGCGCCGATTGAGCGTCGCATCGAGCGCGGCGATGCTCTCTTGCAGCGGCTCGGCCAGCTCACGCGCAAACGTGGTCAGGCGCCAGTGCGGGCCGACACGCTCGAGCAACGGGTCGCCGAACAGCGCGCGCAGCCGACGCAGCGAAGCGCTGGTCGCGGGCTGACTCAGGCCGATTCGACGGCCCGCGCCCGTGACGCTGCGCTCGCTGATGATCGCATCGAGCACGACGAGCAGGTTGACGTCGATGTCACTCAGTTTCACGAGCCTAGGTCTCGCACGTGACGATCGCGATCGCCAGCGGCCCGGCTCGCGGCCGAGTGGCTCAGAAACAGCGACATTCAAGGTCGACATGTCGCACATTCGCGCGGCACTGGAGCTGCGCTCCATCTCCGTCCATGCTGCCGGGCATGCACGACATCATCCTGACCGGCGCATCTCGCGGCATCGGACGTGCGCTGGCACTCGAGCTCGGGCGACGTGACGACACTCGACTGTGGCTGTGTGCGCGCAGCGCGGACGCGCTACGCAGCGTGGCCGAGCGCTGCCGGCACGCCGAGGCACTTCCGATCGATCTGTCCAGCGTCGCCGAAGCGGGGCAGCTCGGCCGCACGCTGTGCGAGCGCATGTCCGGCCGCGCGCTCCTGATCCACAATGCGGGCGTCTGGCCCGGGCGCCGCGAGCTGACGGCGGAGGGTTACGAGCGCGCGTACGCGATCAACCACGCCGCGCCGCTCGCGCTGCAGGCGCCGCTGCTGGAGGCGCACAAGCTCGCGCGCGTGCTCGTGATCAGCGCGGGCCTGATCGGCATCGGCAAGGTCGATCCCTCGCGCACGCCGAGCGGCCGAGACTTCTCTGCGCTACGCACGTACGCGAATACCAAGCGGGCCTTCGCGCAGGCGGTGCGCGAGCTCGCGCCGCGTCACCCGGAGGTGGACTTCGTGGTGGTGCATCCGGGCGTCGTGCGCACCGAGCTCGGCGCGCGCCCGGGCATCATGGGTCGGCTGCTCGACCTGGCCAAGCGTCGCTGGGAAGCGCCGGAAATTTGTGCGGTCCGGCTCACGCATTTGATCGACCGACCGCAGGTGGCGCAGCCCGGGCAAGCGGCCTGGTATTTCGAGACCGAGCCGAAGGCCTGGCCGATCTGATTTCGAGCGTCAGCTCGGGACCGCGGTTCGCCGTGCAAAATCACGACATGCGACCCTGTTAGGTCACAGTCAAAGAGTCAGATTCGCGGTACGGCTAGCGCTCATGAGCCTACCCTTGATCGCGTTGATCGTCGTGGCCGTGCTCGCGCTCGGCTATCGCTACTACGGCAGCTTCATTGCGCGGCAGTACAGCCTGGATGCCGCCGTCCGCACCCCCGCAGTGCAGGTCAATGACGGCGTCGACTTCGTGCCGACGCGACCCTTTTACCTGCTCGGCCAGCACTTCTCGGCCATCGCCGCGGCCGGCCCGATCGCCGGCCCCATCATGGCCGGTCAGCAGTTCGGCTGGTTGCCCACGCTGCTGTGGATCGGCCTCGGCGTCGTGTTCATCGGCGCGGTCCACGATTTCTCGACGCTGGTCGCCTCGGTGCGCCACGGCGGCCACTCCATCGCAGAGGTGGTGCGCACGCAACTCGGACGCCCGGCCTGGCTCGCGATCACGCTGTTCATCTACGTCACGCTCATCTACGTGATCGTCGCGTTCACCGACGTCACCGCCTCGACGTTCGTGTCCGGCGACGTCGAGATGCAGGGTCTCACCACGCGCTTCAATCCAGGGGGCGCGGTCGCGCTGGCCGCGGTGATGTACATGGGACTGTCGATCCTACTCGGCCTGGTGCAGCGCTTTCTCAATCCGCCGCTCTGGCTGTCGACCGTGATCTTCGTGCCCGCCACCTTGTTCGTGGTCTGGCTCGGCACGCAGCTGTCGACCGTGCTGCTGCTGAGCGCCAGCACCTGGTCCATCTTGATCCTCGCGTATTGTCTCGTGGCATCGCTCACGCCGGTCTGGGCGTTGCTGCAACCGCGCGGTTATCTAGGCGGCTTCATCCTGTACCTCGCGATCGGCGCGGGCGTGATCGGTGTGTTCTTCGGTGGCTTCGACGTGACGCAACCTGCGCTCACGCACAAGCCGGTGAGCGGCATCGGCACGGCGATGTTCCCGTTCCTGTTCGTCACGGTCGCGTGCGGCGCCTGCTCGGGCTTCCACGGCCTCGTGTGCGCAGGCACGACGAGCAAGCAGATCGAATCCGAGCCGCACTGCAAGGCGGTCGGCTTCGGTGCCATGCTACTCGAGGGCTTCGTCGCGGTGATCGCGCTCGCCACGGTGATGATCGCCTCGAGCGCGGATCTCACTGGCAAGGGCCCGGGCGCCATCTACGGCAGCGGCCTCGGCCGCTTCCTCACGGTGCTGATCGGCAAAGACAACCTGGTGTTCGCCACCACGTTCGGCGCCATGGCGTTTTCCACCTTCGTGTTCGACACCCTGGACGTGTCCACGCGCCTCGGCCGCTACCTGCTGCAGGAGCTCTTCCAGTGGCACGGCAAGGTGGCGGCGCTCGTCGCGACCGCGTTCACGTGCGCCGTGCCGCTGGTGTTCGTGTTGATGGCCGGACCGGGCGCGTACCGCGCGTTCTGGACCTTGTTCGGCACCAGCAATCAGCTGCTCGCAGCGCTGTCGCTGCTCGGCGTCAGCGTGTGGCTGAAGCGCTCCAACAAGCGCTACTGGTACACGTTCGTGCCGATGGTATTCGTGCTCGGCATCACGCTGTGGTCGCTGCTGTTGCAGATCGCGGCCGGCTTCCAGCCTGGCAGCACCGCCATCCAGACGGTCAATGCCGTGGTCTCGGTCGTGTTGTTCGCGCTGGCGATCGCGCTCAACCTGTTCGGCCTGAAAGCCCTGTTCGGGCGTGAGCTGGCAGCGCCAGCCCCCAGCGCGGCTTGATGACCGTGCCTGCGCTGGCGCACCGCGCGTGAGCCAAGCCTCGCGCCACGGAGCGCCAGCGCAGCCTTCGGTGACCAAAACTCCCGGGTCGCCGACCCATGGATGCCTGGCCGCAACTCCATCGAATCTCGCGCAAGAGCCGCGTCTTTCTGTGCGTGCTGTTGGTGCTGTACGTGTTCGCCGGGGTGCGCGCGCCGCCCATCAACAGCAGCGTGCGCGAGAACCGCGAGTCCGCGTGTTTCGGCTGGCCAAGCGCCAAGCCGGGCGCCGCTCGTGGCGACGTGGATCGCTTACTTCTTCCTGTGCCAGAGCTACTGGTTGCACTACATGAGCGCCGGGCTGCTGCTCATCGCGCTCCAGTGGCGCGAGCGCCGCTTCTCGCTGCGCGACACCGTGATCCTGGGCCTCGTGCCTGTCGTCGCCACGCTCGCGACGTTGTTGCAGGTCGTGTGCGCGCTCGGTGGTGTGGAGGCCGCAGGGTTTCGCACGAAGGACATCGCCGCGGCGCGCACGCTCGACATGCGCATCGAGAACTCGCAGGGGTCTCGAGAGAAGAAGTTTCATGACGCCCGTCACTGGAAGCACGATCCGGAGATCGGCCGCGGCACCTCGCACCGTTCTGCGTCGCGCTGACGCTTCCACTCGCCTGACTGACCCTGTCGAGCGAACACATGCCCTTCCTGCAACGCTACGCGCTCGCCGCGCGGACCGGGGAGGCGCAGCCGGCAGAGACGCCATCAGCTTCGCGTCCAAGTGGACACAAAGGAGGACGCAGCCTGCGGAGGCGCAAGCGGCGGACTCGCTGAGCGAAGCCGATATGCTGCGCGAGTAGTCGCGGCACGAGTGAGACGCATTTCACGAGCCTGTGCGTGATGCAGATCATTGCTGCCGCGCGACGGATGAGCCACTCATGATCATCCGTAGTCCTGCGGCTTGGGAATGAGCGATGATCAATAGGTGTCCGAGGGCTGGCATCGACTATGGAGCGCTGCGCCGCAACGTGTTGCGCGCCACGCGACGCGTCTCTGCTCAGCAGCTCGCGGATGCAGAAGACGCAGTTCAAACAGCGTTCATGCGTGCGCTCGAGGCCCCGAGCGGAAGTGTCCCGCCGCCCCGGCTCCACGCCTGGCTCAGTCGCGTCGCGCGCAATCTGACGATCGATTCGGCGCGGCGCAGAAGCCGTTGGCATAACATCATGACCGAGCTGTCAAGCCAGCCGCATGTCGAGGAAATCCCGGAGAGCACTGCGCACGAGCTCGATGTCGCCGAGACGCTCGGGCTTTTGAGGTCACTCGGTCCGCTCTACCGACGCATCTGTGAGCTGCGCTACCTCGAGCGCAGGTCATACACCGAAATCGGGGAGTCTCTGGGGATCCCCGTGGGCACCGTCGGCACGCGGCTGCATCGCGCGCGCCAACTCGTCACGCTCGAGCTGGAACGCGTGCGCGCGGAGCGCGGGGCACCTGCAGCGACGATCGGCGCGGGGATCGAGCGACGCGAGCAAAGAAACGCCTCGTCGAGCGTTGTTAATGGCGAACTCATCTGAAGGAGCGCCGCGCAGCTTGCGCTGGCGACCGTCAGATCATCGCGACGGAGAATAGCTCATGACCGATCCGCGCCCCACGAACGGAAATGCGGGCCATGGCGGACAGCGCAATGGCGGCTCTCGTTCGAGCCAGACAGGCCGTTATCTAGTGCTGCTCGCTGACGGCGCGACGCCCGAGGAGCTGCACAAAGTTCCGGGCACCGCGCAGATGAAGATCGCGAACAGCCGCGACTTCGATGAGGATGCAGACTCTCTTTCGACCTTGGCCGCCGACGAGGGCATCGTCTTCGACGAGATCGGCGTCGCCGTCATGCCGATCGAGCCGCAAACCGCTGGACGCATGCGTGGTGCTGCGGCCAGCTCTCCGGCGATCCTCGCCGTCGAGCCCGAGCGCATTCTACACACGATGGAGATCGGCGAGGCAGCGGGAGCCAGCACGCCGGGCGAGTACCTGCGCGGTTACCGCGACGCCACGATGCGTCTGATCGACGGCTTGCTGTCGAACGGCGCCGGCCGGGAGATTGAGGCCCGCGCGCCAGCGCCCCAGGCGTTCAACGAGAGTCGCCTCACCTGGGGACTGCAGGTCACGAACGCAGCGGCGTCGACGTTCACCGGTCGCGGCGTGCGCGTGGCCGTGCTCGACACCGGGCTCGATCTCACACATCCGGACTTCGAGGGCCGCACGCTCGTCGCGAAGTCGTTCGTTCCAAACGAGAGCGTTCAGGACGGCCACGGTCATGGCACCCACTGCGCCGGAACTGCGGCCGGCACGAAAGCGCCCGATGTTCTGCCTCGTTACGGTGTTGCGCCGGACGCGGCGCTGTTCATCGGTAAGGTCCTGTCGAACGGCGGCAGTGGAGCGGATCGCGGCATCCTTGCGGGCATCGATTGGGCCGTGCGTAACCGCTGCCACGTCATCTCGATGTCGCTTGGTGCCAACGTCGCGCCGGGCGATCCATTCTCCACGGTGTACGAGACGGCCGCGAAACGCGCGATGGCGAAGGGCAGCTTGATCGTCGCGGCGGCGGGCAACGCAAGCTCGCGACCCGGCACGATCAGGCCCGTCTCACACCCCGCGAACTGCCCTTCGATCATGGCCGTCGCGGCGCTCGACTGGGATTTGCTCGTCGCGCTCTTCTCCTGTGGGGGCATCAATCCGAACGGTGGGCAAGTCGACATCGCCGGACCGGGCGTCAATGTGTATTCCAGCTTCAAACTACCGCAGGAGTACCGGCGACTGAACGGGACGAGCATGGCTACGCCGCACGTGGCCGGGATCGCCGCGCTGCTGCGCGAAGCCAATCCGAACGCCACCGCTGCGGACCTGTGGTCGCTGCTCGTGCGCGGCGCGATGCGATTGCCGCTGCCGTCGACGGACGTCGGCGCGGGCCTCGTACAAGCACCACTTTCGTGACAGCGTCGCGCCCGTGCTGACGATTGAAGCGCGCGGATCAAACGACGCGCTGGAGGCTGTGACATGTCCAACACGGGAACGAAGCGAGTCCGGGTCGTGGTGTCCGTCGAGGATGTGTCGGAGGAGCGGAGGGCCGCACTTCTCGGGGGCCTCCGGGCTGCAGGGCTCGATGTCGACGAGTTCATGGACGAGCTCGGTGTCGTGAGCGGGTCGATCGACAAAAACAGCGTCGCTGCGCTACGCGGCGTGACTGGCGTCCTTGGCGTGGAGCTTGATCGAACAGTGAGGATCCCACCGCCCTCCTCCGACACTCAATAGCTTGGCTTGAAGTGATTAGCGTCGTGTGGCATCGGCTCGCCTCGCGTGTCATACGCCATGGTCGTGCCGTTGGCCCAGAACACCGCAGTCTTGATTGTGGTCGTGGTCGTCTTGTGCATTGCGACAGGTCTCGTGGCCCACTGGATGAAT
>Ga0190269_10000478_pt1 | contig 20244 bp, 14 predicted proteins | sample Popmic249IS_FD_133749 | JGI IMG/M metagenome (GOLD analysis project Ga0190269, IMG submission 133749) | Populus adjacent soil microbial communities from riparian zone of Blue River, Arizona, USA - 249 IS | ecosystem: Environmental > Terrestrial > Soil > Riparian zone | place: USA: Arizona... | reverse complement strand
TGCGCTGGCGAGCTCACGCTGAGGAACTGGCACGCGTTGCGCGACCTCGTCCTGCACGGGGATGGTGGCCGCGAGCTCGGCGGGCGCGGGCTCCATCAGGGCCGCCGCCCAGAGGGCCACACCCGCGCCGAGCGCGGCGAGCGCTAAGCACAGCGGCGGTCGCCGGACCCGCCCCGCAAGCTCCGCAGCTCCCGAACTCCGCTTCACGCGCTTCACGGGATGTCCACGGTCCATGTGACCTTCTGCTCGGAGCGCGTCCAGTTCATGCGGCCGTATTGGGTGCCCGTCTTATACCGCACGAGGTCTTCGCCGGCGTTGTCGTATGCCCGGGCCGTGATGGTGTGGGTGCCGGAGGCGAGCGACTGACTGCCGAGATCGAAGCGCGTGCCGCCCTTGGCTGCCACGACCTTGTCGTCGATCGACCAGTCGACGTCGATCACCGCCGGATCGATGACCTGCAGCTCCAACACGGCTGGTTTGTCGAGCTTGCCTGCGGGTGGGGTCGCGGCGTCCACCGGGGTGACCGCGCGCCAGATGTCCATGATCATCTTCTCGCGCGACACCGGGTTGTACGCGGTGTTCGGCTTGTCGCCGAACAGCATGTTCATCATCGAGTTCTGCGACGGCCGGAACTGGCCCGACATGCAGTAGCGCGCGCCCGCGAGCGCGCCTTGCACGCCCGTCGCGCCGCTCTGATCGTAGCCCAGCCACAGGTCCCACTTGCCTGCGGTCTTGCTGCTGTCCGCCGTGACGTTGACCTCGCCGAACTCACGCGCACAGTTCGAGTCGCTGCCATCGTATTCGTCTGCGAGCTGGTGGAAGCCGTGGCCTCCCTCGTGGAGCGCCGCGCCGGCGGCATCCTTGTGTGCACCGGACCAGAGCATGATGACCGCGCCGGTGTTCCACCAGCGGTCGTTGTTCAGCACCACGGCTTTCCAATCGACCTCGAAGCTCGGTGGCAAGCTCGAGCTGAGTGCCATGTTCACCTTGCTCGTGTTGCACTTGGCGAGCCGGCTCTGGTCGTCTCCGGTGCAGTCGAGCGCCGTGGCGCCGCTGCCGATCGGACCGTCCTCGCTGTCCAGCTTGATCGCGCAGATGTTCACGAACTTGCGATAGCGTCCGTACGGCTGGCCGATCACCGCGCTGAAGCGCTTCGTCATCGCCTTTTGCACGTGCGCGATGAACGTCTCTTGTTGCGCCGCAGTGTAGCCGTCGCCGACGATCACGTAGTTCACGCGGTTCTTCGGCGGGCCTGCGTTTTCGATCGCGACGCCCTTGGGCCCGCAGTCGAGTGGCGCGGCGGGCGCGCTCGGTGCGCTGGAGCCTGCGGCGGGCAGCGCACCGGCCCCTGCGGCCCGACCCGCGCTGGCGCTCATCCCCGCTCGTGGAGTGGGGCGCGGTGCGACCGTCCCCGCGCTGCCGCCGCTGCTCGGTGGGGCGGGCGCTCGCGTGCCAGCGCTCGCGTTGGGACTCGTGCCGCTTCGACCAGCGCGGCCGGCCGCGCCCGCAACCGCGCTACCCGCTGCGCCACCATTGCCGCCGTTGGCTGCAAGACGGCCCGCGCTGGAGGAGGTGGTCGCCGCGTCCGCTGTCGGCTGCGGACGGGTGCTGTCGGAACATGCACTCAACAAGATCGCGCCCGTCAGCGCGGCGCGCAGCTTCGTAAGCTCGTTCATGAGTTTCGCCCTGCGGCGTCAGCGCGCCGTGCACTCAGGTGTCCTTGCCCCCGTTCCGCTGGTCACAATTCTTTCTGACCTGCTTCGCGACGGGGTGAGCCACGCTGGCCCCGATAAGTCGTCAGCCTGATCCGGTCGCGCGCTCGCCAAAACAATGGCGCGCGCCGCAGCGGCGGTCGGCGCGGGAGCGCTGGGGGATGCGTTCGCTCCGCGAGCGCGCTCTGACGCTGCAGCTCACGGCGGCAGGTCGGACAGGCAGCGTCGGACATCAATGCAGCGCGCCGCGGCAGAGCGCTGCAGGCGCCGATCCTGTGTCGAGCAAGCGGTGCCGCTGATGCGCCGGGGTGGTGGGCGAGCGCCGGTGCTCCGGCCGGGTGAAGGCTTCGAGTACTCGAGCGGCGTAGCTGGAGGTGTCCTGACCTGGGTAGGCCATAAGTGCGCCCGCGCGTGGCCGACACAGGGCGTGCAGCTCGCGCGACGGCACATTCGCGAGTCTGTCCGGGCTAGGACGCAGGGACAGGAGCTGCGAAACCCCGTGCGCCGGGTCGCGAGCGGCCGTCCCCCGCTAAGGATGCTGAATTGCGACAAAACCTAAAGGATTATTTAGAAGCATTATTGCTGACATTCGCGCCTTGAGTTGCCTGTCCGCAGCGTGTCATGGGGCGGGGAGTGGCCTTGTCTACAGGCCTCGAGGTGGATCAATGCGGGTGACAAGCAGAGTGTGCAGTGCAGGTCGGGCAGCCGGTGTGGCAGCCATTTGGCTGATCGCAGGTTGCAGCAGCGACAGCGTGCAGGAGGGTAACTCCGAGACGGCGCAGCCCAACGTGCCTGTCGTACCCGCAGCTTCTGCCGGGACCGGGACTGGCGGCACTCCGGCGGCGATCGCCGGTCGCCCTGCGAGTCCCACCGCGGGCTCACCCAGTCCGGGGAGTGTGACGGGGACGGCGGGCGCCAGCCCGACGGCGCCGGCCACGGGCGGCAGCCCAGCGCCCGCGGGCGGCGCTGCAGCCTCGAGCGGCAGCTCGGCCGCCGGTAGCCCTGCAGCTGCTGGCGGCGGCGCAGCCGGTGCGGGTACGTCGGACGGCCCTGCGGCAGGCAGCGGCGCAGCTGGCAGCGGCGCGGAGCCCGCAGCGGGCGGCTTCCCGAAGACGGACGAGATCAACATCAAGTCCACTGGCCCGTACGCCGTGAAGACCTACACCGACGGCCTCACCGAGCCCACGTACGCGTCGTCGATGATGTACTACCCCGAGGGCGCGCAGCCTCCGTTCGCCGCGGTCGCGTTCACTCCGGGCTTCACGGCCACGAAGGAGAACTACACGTTCCTCGGCTACATGCTGGCCTCGCACGGCATCGCGGCGCTGCTCACCACGCCGACGAGCACGAGCGATCAGCCGCCCGCACGCGGCAAGGATCTGGTGGCCGCGGTGAAGCGCATCCAGGCCGAGAACACGCGCGAAGGCAGCCCGCTCAAGGGCAAGCTCGCGACCGATCGAATCTGCGTCACCGGCCACTCGATGGGCGGCGGTGGCACGTTGTTCGCCGCCGACGAGCTGGGCAACATGATCCGCTGCGCCATGCCGCTGCAACCCTGGCAGCCCGGCGGCAGCTTCTCGAAGATCACCGCGCCGACGATGATCATCGGCGCCGCGAGCGACACGATCGCGAGCGTCTCGGGCAACTCCCAGCCGCACTACCAGAGCATCCCGAACACGACCGAGAAGTTCATGGTGGTGTTCACGGGCGACCACTACCTGTCGACCAACCGGACCAGCACGGACATGATGGCGCCCGAGGAAGCCACGCCGTCGTACGACATCCAGGCGGCCTACATCATCCCGTTCTACAAGCTGTTCCTCGAGAGCGACGAGCGCTACCGCCCATTCCTCTACGGCGACATGCGCTCGATGATGAGCGTCACGCGCTACGAAAAGTCGAAGATGTGATGGTCTGCAGCTGGGAGCGGCAGACGCTCACAGCTCGATCGTTCCGCTGAATACGTGGCGAGCGGCTCCAGTCATCGATAGCCGCTCGCCGCGCTCGCCCACGCGAATGATCAGCGGGCCACCGGGCAGGCGCACCTCGATCGGCTCGTGACGCGCCGCGCGGCCGGTCTCCACCGCCGCGACGGCGCACGCGCACGCGCCCGTGCCGCAGGCCTCGGTGAAGCCCACGCCGCGCTCCCACACCGACAGCGACAGCTGACCCGGCCCGAGCACGCGGGCGAAGCCGATGTTCGCCGCGTTCGGAAAGCGCGCGTGCTTCTCGAGCAGCGGCCCGAGCTTCTGGCGCGCGCTCTCGCCCACGTCATCGAACGTGACGCCGTGCGGGTTGCCCATCGATACACAGCTCAGCTTCACGCGCGTGCCTGCGACCTCGAACGACTCGTCGAGCAGCTCGCGCTCGGCCACGACGGGCACCTCGCTCGGAACGAGCGACGGCGCGCGCATCGACACCTCCACGGAGCTCTCGCGCGCGCTGCTCGCGACCGTGCAGCGATGCGGACCGGCATCGGTCTCGATCGTGAACACCTGGCCGGCCGCGGCCACGCCGCTGTGCACGAGGTACAGCGCGACGCAACGCAGGCCGTTGCCGCACATTTCCGGGACGCTGCCATCCGCGTTGATGACGCGCATGCGTGGGTTCTCGCGCGGGCTCTCGCTCATGCACGAGATCAACAGCACGCCGTCGGCGCCGATGCCTCTGTGCCGGTCGCACAGCGCGCGCGCGACGCCCGGTTGGAGGACCGACTCCGAGATGATGACGAAGTCGTTTCCGAGGCCCTCGTACTTGGCAAACTGTACGCCCATGGGACCGTTCTAGCACAACGCGCCAAGGCCGGTACCCTGTCGAAACTCGGCCGCTCGGGCAGCAAATCCGCGCTTCAGTTGGCCCGCGTTCCGTGGTTTGCTCCGCGCCATGCTGAACATCGACTTGAGTGGAAAGCGCGCGTTCGTCGCAGGCGTAGCCGACGACGGAGGGTTTGGTTTTGCAATTGCGAAGCACCTCGCTGAGGCCGGCGCCACGGTGTGCGTGGGCACCTGGCCGCCTGCGTACACCATCTTCACCAAGCTGCTGCAGCTCGGGAAGATCAAGGACTCCCTGGTCCTGCGCAGCGGCGGCTCGCTGCAATTCGAGCGCATCTACCCCTTCGATGCCGACTTCGACACCCTGGCGGACGTGCCGGCGGAGATCCGCGAAAATCGCCGCTACAAGGAGCACCCCGACTACACGATCCAGGGCATCGCGGACACCATCCACAAGGAGTTCGGCGACAAGCCGCTCGACATCGTGGTGCACAGCCTCGCGAATGGCCCGGAGGTCAAGAAGCCGCTCCTGCAGACGAGCCGCAAAGGCTATCTCGCGGCGATGTCGGCCAGCAGCTATTCGTTCGTGTCGCTCGTGCGCGCCTTTGCTCCGCTGCTGCGTCCGCGCGGTGCGTTCCTGAACTTGAGCTTCCTCGCCGCGGAGCGCACGGTGCCGGGCTACGGCGGCGGCATGTCTTCGGCGAAGGCCGCGCTCGAGTCGGACACGCGCACCCTCGCTTTCGAGGCGGGCAGGCAATATGGCGCGCGCGTGAACGCGATCTCGGCCGGTCCGTGGGCCTCGCGCGCAGCGAGCGCGATCCCGTTCATCGAGAAGATCGTGGACTACACGAAGAAAAACTCCCCGCTTCCGGAGTCGATCACGCCCGAGGAAGTCGGAGCCACGGCGGCGTTTCTGTGTAGCCCGCTCGCGTCGGGCATCACCGGCAGCACGGTGCACGTGGACAAGGGCTTCCACTCGATGGCGACCGCAGTCATCGAGATCTGAGCCCAGTTACTTGTGACACTGGGGACACAACCAGCCGTTCTTCTGCGGGTCGTATTCCCTGCCGCAAGCACCACACACCAGCTGCTTCGGCATCGACGGGTCAGGCGTAGCCGGGCGTGTGGCCCGGCTGCGCGCCACACGTTGCAGCCACAGCACCACGATCACGGCGAGCACGACGTAGAACAGAGGGCGCGGCACTCTCGCTTAATCCCAAGCAGCGAGGCCACGGTCAAGGCGCGGGGCGAGCCCTTGTGCCAGCCCCGCGCGCTTTACACTTTCCGTTTCGTGCCGCCGTGCGGGCCGTGCGGGCCGTGCGGGCCGTCAACGTCAAGGTGCGGCGCTGGCCGACTGCATGAGCGCGACCAGGCGCTTCGAGAAGCGCGAGGGGTCCGGTAGCGGGCTGCCTTCCACGAGCAGCGCCTGATCATACAGCAGCTCGATCCACTCCTTCAGCTGGTCCGAGTCCGGATGCGCACCGAGCTCGGAGTTCATGTGCACGATGAGCGGATGCGTGGGGTTCAGCTCCAGGATGCGCTTCTGCTCCGGGAGGTCTTGCTGGTGCGCGCGCAGTAGGCGCTCGATATGCGCCGGCAGACCACCGCGGGGTACCACCAGACACGCGGGTGAGTCGGTCAGGCGCTCCGACACGCGCACGTCGCTCACGTGATCCGCGAGCACCGTCTTGCAGCGCGTCAGGAAACCTTCGAGCGTCTTTTCGGCCTCTGTCTTGGCCTTCGTCTCTTCCTCGCTCTTCGGCGACTCCTCGGCCTCGTCCTCGTCTTCGCTGCCTTCCTGCATGGCGTCGACGAGCTTCTTGCCCTCGAACTCGCGCAGGCCCTCGATCGCCCACTGGTCGATGCCGTGGGTCATGAACAGCACCTCGTAGCCGCGCTTCTTGAGCGACTCGAGCAGCGGGCTCGCAGACAGGAGCGCCTTGCTGGGACCCTGCGCGTAGTAGATCTTCGCCTGGCCCTCCTTCATGCGCTTCACGTACTCCGCGAGCGAGGTCAGGCCCTCCACCGCGCTCGACTCGTAGCGCAGGAGCGGAGCGATCTTGTCGACGTACGTCGGATCGAAGTGCAAGCCCTCCTTGATGACGGCGCCAAACTTCTTCCAGAGCTCCAGGTACTCGGCGTCTCGCTCGCTCGCGAGCTTGCCCAGCATGTCGAGCACGCGCCGGATCACCTGCTTCTTGATCGTCCGCACGGCCGAAGAGTCCTGCAGCAGCTCGCGCGAGACGTTCAGCGGCAGATCATCCGAGTCGATCACGCCGCGCACGAATCGCAGCCACGGGGGCAAGAGCTCCGCGCAGTTGTCCATGATGAACACGCGCCGCACGTACAGCCGCACGCCGTGCTTGAGCTCGGGGTTCTGCAGATCGAACGGCGGGCGCTTCGGCAGGTACAGAAGGCCCGTGAACATCTGCGTGCCTTCCACGTGGAAGTGGCTGCGCGACAGCGGCGCCTCGAAGTCGTGCGTCAGATGCTTGTAGAACTCGGTGTACTCGTCGTCCGTGATCTCTTTTTCGGAGCGCATCCACAGCGCGTTCGCCTTGTTGACGCTCTCGAACTTGACCTCGTCCGGCTCGTCCTTCTTGCTGCGCGTGACCTGCAGCTCGATCGGGTAGGAGATGAAGTTGGAGTAGCGCTCCACCAGCTCGCGCAGCTTCCACTCGCGCGCCAGGTCCTTGAAGTCTTCCTTGAGGTACAGCACCACGGAGGTGCCCACCTCATCGCGCTGTGCGGGCTCGATCAGGAACGTGTCCTTGCCCGCCGAGCTCCATTTGTGCGCCACCTCACTACCAGCAGCGCGGCTGATCACGTCCACGTGGTCCGCCACCAGGAAGCCGCTGTAGAAGCCCACGCCGAACTGGCCGATCAGCTTCAGGTCGTGTTTCTGCTCGGCCTGCCGCAGGCGCTCGACCAGCTCCTTGCTGCCGGAGCGCGCGACCGTGCCGAGGTCCTTGGCGAGCGCTGCCTCGCTCATGCCGACGCCGTTGTCCCAGATGGTCAGGGTCTTGTTCTTCTCGTCCGGGATCAGGCGAATCTTGGCCTGATACCCGGCGGGCAAGAGGCTTGGGTTCTGCATGCTCTCGAAGCGCAGCTTGTCCAGCGCGTCTGCCGCGTTCGAGACCAGCTCTCGCAGGAAGACCTCTTTATTGCTGTACAGGGAGTTGATGACCAGGCTCAGGACTTGGCTGACCTCGGCCTCGAACTTGTGCGTCTTCGGGGTCGCTGCTTCGCTCATCGGGTAGTCTCCATGCACACGTGCGCAGGCTTTGCGCGCCCGCGTTCGACCGCCGCAAGATGGCCACGCACGACCCGCTGTCAAGCGGCGTGGCCCCTCTGTCGAGTGGGTTCTGTGGCGCGCGGGGGCAGGCTCCCTTACCTCTCCGACACGCGCCTAGCAAACGCGCGAGACCGTTCAGGAAAACGGAAAAGCTTGCCGTATACTGATGGCCTGGATGCATCCGCAAGACAGGCTGTTCTGCGAGATCGCCGTGCAACTGAACCTGCTCTCTCGCGAGCAAGTGGCTCGCTGCATGCAAATGCAGCAGCGTGAGGCGGGCGGGCAGACGATCGCGGCGCTGGCGACCACGCTCGGCTTTCTGGATCAAGCGGCGGTCGATCGCGTGATGCACCAGCAGCAGCGCGTGCTGGAGCGGCGGCGCGAGGCGCGCGAGGCCAGCCGTCGCAAGCGCGAGGCGGAGTCGCGCGCGGCTGCGGGTCTGGCTCCAGCCGCGGCGAGCCAGGGAGAGCCCGCACGCGCCGCAGCGCCGAGCTCGAGTGGCGCGCGCGTCCCGCGGGCGCGCGAGCCCACGCCGACGGCGCCCTGGGTACAGGACGGTCAGCCCGCCAGCCGGCTCAGCGGCGAGGAGGCCGTTCCGAAGGGCGCCGAGCTCCTGGATGCGGCGCAGCTGGACTCGAACGAGGTGCGTGAGACGCTCGACGTGCGTCCGCCGCAGCGCCAGGTGGGGCGCGCCACGCTGCGCGACAAGCAGGCGCCCGCGAATGACGTGCGTCCGCACGCGGCCGGGGTGCAGGTGACCGCGCCGCTGCCGCACGCGCGCGCACCCGAGCTGCCGCCGGGAGCTGCAGGGCCGCCGAGCGTGTCGCCGACCCGTCGCACCGGGGCCGGGCTCGGCCCGACGGGCCCGCAGCTCGTAGCGGCGACGAGTGGGGCGGATCCCTCTGCGCGCAGCACGGACGACGCTGCGCGCGCGGGCCGCGTCGAGGGGCGCGATGCGGCAGGCGCGGCGCGGCGCGGCGAGGGCGGGCACTCCGGTCTGCCGCTCGGCGCGGCAGGACGCACGGCGGGCAGCAGGCTCGACCCGCACGACGGCGACACGATCGAAGAGGTGCGCGAGCGGACGGCGAGCCCCGGCTTGCAGGGCGGCGCGGACAGCTTCGTCGAATACGTGAGCGACGCGGACACGATGCCCCCGCTCGCTGGCAGCGATGCGGCCCGGCCCCCCCGCGCGCGCGATTCGCTCGACCCGCTCGATCACGCGGGGGCGATCGCTCCGACGGCGCCCGTGGACGTGGAGGCGGTCGAAGCCCAGCACAGGCGCGCAGCCTGGCAGCGCACCCAGCTCGGTACGGGACCCGCGTTCTCTCCGGACGCGAGCGAGGCGGGCAGCGCCGGTGCCTTTGGACCCGAGGCCGGTGCGGATGTGGACCTGCAGCCAGGAGCGGCAGAGAGCGCCGACGCCTTCGGTCGCGAAGCGGCCCACGCAGCGCGATCCCAGTCCGAGGTCAGCGACCCCACGCCTGCAGAGACGAAGCCCTCCGCGCGCGATGGAGCTGCGAGCCGCCCTTCGGCGCAGCAGCCCGTGAGCGCTCCGCCGAAGGGAGCCATGAGCATGCCGCCGCGCGCAGCGGCGGGCGCATCCGCGAGCGCGAGCCCGCCGCCGCAAGCTGCCGCGAGCGGGTCGCGACGCGAGGCGTCTGGACAGAGCGCAGGCACAGCGCCGCGCGGCGCAGCCAACGCGGCGCCCGGAGGCACGAGCAGACCCCCCGAGGGAGCGTGGAGCACGCCGCCGCGCGCGGCTGCAGAGGCGCCGTCGCGCGAATCGGCGAGCGACGCGGAAGGCGCGCGGCCGCGTGGAGCTGGGAGCGCACGGCCTGAAGGGGGCTGGAGCACGCCGCCGCAAGGCGCTGGAAGCGCAGCGGCGAGCGCTGGGGCGCCGGGGTCGGCGAGCGCAGCTCCGGCACGCGCTGCCGCGAGCAGCGGAGCGCCGGGCGCCTCGCCGCGCGCAGCGGCGAACCGCACGGAAACCGCGACCGCACGTGAGGTTTCGAGCCTGCCGTCGCTAGCGGCGACCAGCGCCCCACCGCGTGGTGCGATGAGCATGCCACCACCTGCTGCTGCTAGCGGCGCTCCGCCGCGCGCCGCCCTCGGCATGCGCGGCACCTTGCTGGAGACGAGCGGTCGAGAGCAAGAACGTCACGAGCAGGAAAAGCCCGCGCCCGGAACGAGCGCCGCCGTCCATCCAGCTGTCGGCACGAAGAGCGCGCGCCCCGTCCCGTCCGGACGCGACTGGCGCAACCCTTCGCGGCCGCCGCCGCCCAGCGTGGGCCTCGACATCGAGCTCTCGCCGCTCACGGCGTCGACGCCCCAGCCGCCACTCGGTCGCGTGATCAAGGCGCCGGCGCTCGACACGCCGCGCTACATCGATCGCTCGCTCGAGCTGTGCGCCGAGCTCGGTGGCAGCGACCTGTACGTCTACGCCGGCTCCGTGCCCTGCCTGCGCATCGACGGTCGGCTCTGGCCGCTGAGCGGCGAGCAACGGCTGCCGCACATCGCCGCCGAGCGCGTCATCGCCGAAGTGCTGGACGACAACCAGCTCATGCAGCTGTCGCTGGACGGCGAGCTGTGCTGCAGCTATCAGCCGCCGGGAGCTGCGCTGCGTGCGCGCTTGCATGCCTTCGGCGGCGAGCAGGGCATGAACGTGGCCCTGCACCTCTTGCCTGCGGAAGCTCCGCCCGCGGAGCGCATCGGCCTCGGGCCCGCGCTGCGCGTGCTGCGCGAGTCGCCGTGGGGCCTGTGCATCTGCAGCGGGCCTGCGGGCTCCGGCAAGACCACGAGCCTCTGGTCGCTCACCCGAGCGCTCGCCTCCGAGCGCGCGCTGCACGTCGTGAGCCTGGAGAGCCCGCTCGAGCTGCAGTTTCCTAGCGGCCTCGGCCTGTGCGAGCAGCGCGAGGTCGGCCGGCACGTGGCCAGCTACGCCGAGGGCATCGAGTGGGCGCTCAGCGAAGCCGCGGATGTGATCGTGGTGGGGGATCTGCTCGCACCGGGCGCGTTCGCTGCCAGCCTGCGCGCGAGCCGCGCCCGCTGCCTGGTGCTCGCGGGCATGCGCGCTTCGAGCTCGCTCGGCGCGCTGAGCCGCCTCTTGTCCGAGCCGCCGCAGGAAGCCGAGCTGCTCCGCTTCGAGCTCTCGTCCGCGCTCCGCTTGCTCTTGCACCAGCGCCTCGTGCCTAAGGCGAAGGTAGCCGGCCGCACGGCGGCGTTCGAGCAGCTCGTGAACACGGCGCAGGTCGCGCAGCTGATCCGCGACGACAAGCTGCAGCAGCTGCCCACCGTGCTCGCGTCGTCGAAGGGCGCCGGCATGTCGAGCCTCGACGACGCGCTCGACGAGCTCGTGCGCGCTTCGACCATCACGCTCGAGGCCGCGCGCGCCGCGGCTCGCCGCAGCGAGCGCTTCAGCGCGAAGGGTGGGTGAGGCCCATGGGCCGCCTTCACGACTACGCGCGCAAGCTGTCCGTGGTGAACGCCACGGAGCTCTTGATCGGCTCGGACCGGCCGCCGCTGTATCGCGCGCTGAACGAGCTCTTGCCCCTGCCCGGCGAAGGGCCGCTGGCAGCGGCGGAGCTGCACGGCGAGCTCCAGGCCCTACTGAGCGCCGAGGACTGGCACGCGCTGCAGACCGAGCAGCGCGTGGTGTTCACGAGCGACCTCACGCAGAACGTGCGCGTGCGCGGCGCCTGTCACGTGGCCGCGCACGGCCTCACGCTGAAGCTCAGCGTGCTCGGCGGCCAGGCGCGCGAGCTGCGCGACATCGAGCTGCCGAAGGTGCTGGACGGTCTCACGGGCGCTGCGTCGGGGCTGATCATCGTCACCGGGCCCGCGAGCAGCGGCAAGTCCAGCCTGATCGGGCGCTTCGTCTCGCAGCTGACGGCGGAACGCGCGCTGTACGTGGCCACGAGTGAAGACCCGGTGGAGCAGGCGTTGTTCAGCGCGAAGGCGCTGGTCTCGCAGCGTTCGGTCGGCCGCCACTGCGCCGGTCACGTGCAGGCCATCGAGACCGCGCTCGCCACGGGAGCCCAGGTCATCACCTGCTCGGATCTCAGCGCTCCCTATGCGTTCGAGCGCATGGTGGAAGGCTGCTGCGCGGACGTGCTCGGGCTTGGCGAGCTGCGCGGACAAGGCGTGATCAGCGTGCTCGAGCAGCTCATGGCTGCAGTGCCCGCGGCCAAGCGCGGCGGGCTCGCGCTCGATCTCGCCGATGCGCTGCTGGCCGTGGTTTCGGTGGATCTGCTGCCCCGCAAAAGCGGGGGCCGCATCCTCGCGCTGGAGGCGCTCCTGGCCACGCCGAACGCGTGCTCGCTGATCCGCGACGGCAAGCTCAGCATGCTGCAGGCACTCCTCGATCGCGAGCCGGGCATGCAGAGCATGGATCGCTGTCTGCTCGACCTCGCCACGCGCGGCTTGATCGAAGGGCGCGAGGCCTACGCACGCGCCAGTGACAAGCGTGTGCTCGCGGCCTGGGGGTAGTTGCCTTCGTCACGCGTCGTGATCGAGCTCGTTGCGGATGCGCTCGAGCAGCGCGGACATGGTGAACGGCTTTTGCAAGAGGCCGCGGCTGCAGCACGCGTGGGCGTGCCGGCCCACCGCGTCCCCCGTGTAGCCGCTCATGTACAGGATGCGCTGCCGCGGCCGGCGCTCGCACAGCTGCGCGGCCAGATCGTAGCCCGACATGCCACCGGGCATGATCACGTCCGTCAGCACCAGGTCGACGGCGAGCCCCTGGCGATCGTACATGGTGAGCGCGTCCACACCTGACTCCGCGCAGTACACGCGGTAGCCGGCCATCTCGAGCATACGCTGAACGAGTCGTCGCAGCGGCGCCTCGTCCTCCACGACCAAGATGGATTCGTGGCCGCCGCGCGCGCTCAGGCTGGGCGGAGGCTCGGAGTCCGGCGCGGCGATCGCATCGAGCGCGGGCAGCAAGATCACGAAGCGCGTGCCGTGACCGAGCCGGCTGTCCACGGCGATGCTGCCGTTGTGCTGCTTCACGATGCCGAACACCATCGACAAGCCGAGCCCGGTGCCCTTGCCCACGTCCTTGGTGGTGAAGAACGGCTCGAACACGTGATCCAGGTGCTCGGGCAGGATCCCGCAGCCCGTGTCCGCGACCGACAGCCGCACGTAAGGCCCAGGCGAGAGCTCGGGATAGCGCTGCCGATCGGCCTCCGCGAGCTGCACGCAAGTGGTTTCGAACGTCAGCCGCCCGCCGCGCGGCATGGCGTCGCGCGCGTTGATCGTCAGGTTCATGAGGATCTGATCGAGCATGCCGGGGTCGGCGTGGACGACCGGCGCTGCCGCCGAAAGCTGCAGATCCACCTGGATGTCCTCACCGACGAGCCGCTCCAGCATCGTCATCAGCTGGCGCACTGTCTCGTTCAGATCGACGGCGCGAGCCTGCAGCTCCTGGCGGCGACTGAATGCGAGCAGCTGGCGTGTCAGGCCCGTGGCGCGCTCGGTGGCCTGTGTGATCTGCTCGAGGGCCTCCGTCCGCAACGCCGGCGCGCGCTCGCTCGCGTGCAAGAGCGGCACGTTGCCCTGGATGATGGTCAGCAGATTGTTGAAGTCGTGCGCGATGCCTCCCGCCAGGTGGCCGATGGCGTCCATCTTCTGCGACTGCCGCAGCTGCTCCTCCAGCCGCAGGCGCTCGCTGATGTCGGACGCGTAGCCGTGCACCGCGCCGCTGCGTGCGACCGGACAGAACGACCAGGACAGCGTGGAGTTGCCGTGGCGCGTCTCGAGGCGCAGGCGCGGCTGCTCGGTGGCGAGACAGTCGCGCACGATGCTCGCGATGTCCGCCGGCAAGAGCTGCGAGGGGTGCGGGTAGCCGAGCTCGCGCGCCATCGCTTCTGCGGCAGCGTTGTGGTACCTGAGTGAGCCGTCGGCCGCGATCTCGAATACGGGATTGGGGTTGTTCTCCGGGAAGCTCGCGAGGCGCCGGATCTGCGCCTCGGCATGCTTGCGGTCGGTGATGTCGAAGTGGCCGCCCAGGAAATGCAGCGGCACGCCCTGCGCGTCGCGCTGCACCGTGGCGCGCGTGTAGATCCAGCGCCATGTGCCGTCCTTGTGGCGCATGCGAAACTCAGCCTCGTGCACCGTGTTCGGTTGCTCGAGCGTGCGCTGCACGCGTGCCAGGGTCGACCCCAGATCGTCCGGGTGGACGCGCCGTTGCCACTCCTCGAAGTCGTCGCTGATCTCGTGCTCTGCGTAGCCGAGCTGCGCCTTCCACTCCCTCGAGTAGCGCACGCGTTGTTCGCGCACGTCCCAGTCCCACAAGCCCACGTTGCTCGCCTGCACGGCGAGCCGCAGCCGCTCTTCGCTCTCGAGCACGGCCGCTTCGGCACGCTTGCGGCCGTCGATCAAGAGCGCCGTGCCGAACAGCCGCGTCACGCGGGCGCTGCGCTCGTCGAACAACGGTGTGAGGCGCGAAAACCACCACCCGCGCGCTGGACCTTCCGGGATGAAAAACTCGGACTCGATCGGCGCACGCTCGCGGATGCAGCGCGCGTAGAGCGCTTCGATATAGTCGACGGACTCCTGCCCGAGGTGCTGGAGCAGTTCGCGGGGACCCTTGCCCACGACCTCTGCGTTCTTGATGCGCATCAGCCGTTCGTGCACGGGGCTGATGCCAACGTAGCGGTACGCGCCATCAGGGAAGACATCCACGACGAACACACCGACGTCCCCGCTGTGATAGATCGCAGACAGAAACGCGTCGCTCTGGCGCAGCGACTCCTCGAGGGCCTTGCGCTCGCTGATGTCGATCATGATGCCACGGAGCAGCGCGGCGTCGCGCTCCAGGGTCACCGTGCTCACCATGGCGTGCATCCAGAGATAGCGACCGTCGGCCACGCGCACGCGCAGGTCACCGCGGTGATGACGTAGCTTCTGGCCGGCGCTCACCCAATCGGAAAGCACGCGCTCGCGGTCGTCCGGGTGCAGTAGCTCGAGCCAGAACGAGGGCTCGTTCATCCAGCGCGTGAGCGGATAACCGAGGAGCCGCTCCGCCGGTGCGCTCACGAAGCTGCAGGCCAGCGTCCGCGGATCTGCCTCCCACACGATGCCGTCGATCGAATCGATGAGGGCATTGCGGTCAGTCGGAAGCCGCTCTTTGCCGGACGGAAGCATGGGCCACTGATGCTAACGCTGCACCCCGCCGGGAGGGCAGTGAAGTGAGCGCGAAGAACCCGTCCTTCATTGGCTATCGCCGCGCTAGCAGCGCAACGTGTTAGCCCCGAGCGGTAGCCTACGCACGTCCGCCACAGCCCGCGTCGGTGCGTCAGGGCAGCGGCTGACCGAGCAGCAAGCGATTCTGTGGCGTAATGGTCTCCGGGATGGTCTGCGTGTAGATGCGGTAGCCAGCGCGGCTGAGCCGGTTTGCGCGCGCCACATCGATGGCGAGCCCGCTCGACAGCCAACCTCCGAGGCCCGCTTGATCGGAGGCGCGCGCATCGTGACAGCACGGCAACACGGCCACGCGCGCGCGGGCGCTCAGGGCGCGCTCGAGCACGCGATCGGTGAGGGCGCCGCAGGCGTGCGTGGCGACGACCACGTCGTGCTCGCTGAGCGGCTCGTCCGCGAGATCGCACTGTCGCACGACGACGCGCGGCGCCACGGCGGGCCAGCTCGCGGCGAGCGCGGCGTGCAGCCGCGGCAGGTTCTTCGGCAGCTCGCGATCGAGCGCGAGCGCCGACGGGCTGTCGCCGTCGAGGATCAACATGATCCAGGCGGTCAGAGCGTGACCGCACGCGAGGTCCACCACGCGGCCGCCTTTGAACCGCCGCCGTACGCGGCGCGCCACTTCCCACGACTCGTACAGCTCCTTGCGCGGCAAGCAATCCGCTGCGCACACGGCGCGCGCCAGCTTGTGGAACAGGGTGGAACCGCTGAAACGGCCCAGATCATGCGGCGACAGGTGCGCGCGGCTGCCATGGTGGAACTGCATCTCGCGAGCTTACTTGGAGCGAGCGTGCGCAGCACGCGGGCAGAGTCTGGAGCGCGGGACGAGCTGCGACGCAAACGCGAGTACGGGCACGCTCGCGCCAGCGTGCAACGCCGTGGCATGCGAGAGTACACTCGGGCCGTGAACCAGATGCAGCACACGGCAGCGTTCCGCGGCGTCAGCTGGTGGCTGCGCGTGCTGGTCTTGCCCGCGATCGCGCTCCTGGCTTTCGTCGCGGGCATCGCGGCGACCTGGGGCTACGTGGCGCTGCGGCGCGTGCCCGAGGTGGCGCTGCGCACCACGACCAGCGAGCTGCGCAACACCACCGCCGTGGTGACGGCGTTGCGCGATCTCGCCGTGCTCGAGACCGCGACCTACCACGTGGAGCGCGTGATCGACCTGCGCGACAAGCAGTCGCAGCTGTTCGGTCTGTTCGAGAGCGAAGATTCCGTGCTGCTGGTGGCGGCGGCGGACGTCGTCGCGGGCGTGGATCTCGGATCATTGCGCGAGGGCGACGTGAGCGTGGATCAGGAGCGCCGCCGCGCGACCATCGTGCTGCCGCAACCGAGCGTGATCTGGGCGCGGCTCGACAACGACAGCACCTACGTGCACAGTCGCAACACGGATGTGCTCGCGTTGCGCGCTCGCACGCTGGAGACGCGCGCGCGGCAAGCGGCCGAGCAGACCATGCGCGACGCAGCGCTCAGCGCGGGGATCCTGGGCCGCGCGCGCCAGAACGCGGCGCGTACCATCCAGACCCTGGTGCAAGCGCTCGGCTTCGCGGAGGTGCAGGTGGTGTTCGAGAGCGAGCTGCCGAGCCCGGAGCAGCCGAGCGCCGTGCAGCTGCGCTAGTCGTTCTCGATCCCGCGGCCGAGCAGGACCACCAGGCGTTCGATGAGCCCGCGCTCTCGCTCGCGCGTCTCGGGCTTCGGGATGGCGTTGTCGATGATGAGCATCGATAGTCCGTGCACGAGCGACCAACAGGCGAGGGCCATCTCCTCCGGATCCATCTGGTGTAGCTCGCCGGACGTGATGCCCGCCGCGACGACGTCGCGCAGCATGTCGTAGGCCTCGGCGCCTGCTTCGTAGAGCGACGGCGGCCCGGCTTGTTTGGAGAGCGCGCCGCCGAAGATCAGCTTCAGGTACGCGGGGTGCGTGGTCCCGAAATTTACGTAGCCCATGCCGAGCGCCACGAGCTTGCGCGCGGTCTTGCGCGCGCCGCTCGCCTCGAGCTCGGCGCGCATCGACGCCGACAGCATGCGAAAGCCGCGCTCTGCGATCGCGGCGACGAGCGCGTCCTTGTCGCGGTAGTGCCGGTAGGGGGCCGCGTGGCTCACGCCGGCCAGCTGCGCTGCGCCGCGCAGGGACAGCTTGTCCAGGCCGCCCTCCGTCAGCAGCTTCACGCCCGCATCCACCAGCGCCTCGCGCAGGTCTCCGTGCTGGTAGGCGTCCGCAGGCTTCTTGGCGACACGAATCTTCATGCAGCGAGCTTAGCATGTTGACGATGGCAACATTCGGATGTAGACAGTGTATACATTCCGAATGGAGGAGGTCACCCATGTCGCGTATCTTCGAGCTCAGTAACTTCGCGGTCTTGCCGTTTTGGGCGCTGATGATCCTCGCGCCGCGGGCGCGCATCACCGCGCGCGTCTTGGCCTCACCTTGGGTCGTGCTCGGCCCGATCGCGCTGTACGCGGGGGTCGTGCTGCCGGGCATCGCCGAGATCCTGCCGCTCGTCGCCCGCCCAGAGCTGGGGCCGATCGCGGCGTTGCTTGGCCAGCCGACCGGCGCCACGGCCGCCTGGGCCCACTTCCTGGCGTTCGATCTGTTCGTCGGTCGCTTCATCTTGCTCGATGCGCGGGAGCGCGCGTTGCCGGGCCTCGTGCTGTCGGGCGTGCTGCTGCTCACCTTGCTGCTCGGCCCGCTCGGCCTGGGAAGTTACCTGCTGCTGCGCTCGGGGCTCGGCGCGCGCGTGAAGCAGCTGTGGCGCCTGTCCTACGAGAGCAGCCGACCGCTCAGTGTGCTCGGCCTGCTGTCGCTGCTGTCGGCGGCAGTGACGAGCGCGCTGCCGCTCGTGGATGCGCGCGAGCTCGGCGGGGCGTCGCTGTGGCTCAAGCCCACGAAGTTCGGAGTGTCGATCGCCATCGCCGCCTTCACGCTCTCGTTCCTGCTGCGCGCGATCAGCGTGCCGGACGCGCCGCGCCGGCGGCTCGTTGCGATCATCAGCTGGCTGACGGGCCTCGAGCTCGCGATCATCACCGCGCAAGCCGCGCGCGGCGTCGGCAGTCACTTCAACATGGCCACGCCGTGGGACGCGGCGCTGTTTCAGATCATGGGCGTCGCGATCGCGGTCGTGACCGTGGCCGTGGCGCGGCTCGGCATGTACGCGCTGCGTACGCGCTACACGGACGCGGCGCTCGGCGCGGGCGTGCGCTTCGGCATCCTGATCATGGTGCTCGGCAGCAGCATCGGCTTCGTGATGCCGCGGCCCACGCCCGACCAGCTCGCGAGCCTGCGGCAGGGACACGTGCCAGACACCATCGGCGCGCACACCGTCGGCGCGCCGGATGCTGCAGGCGAGGGCATGCCGCTCACGCGCTGGAGCACGGCGGGTGGCGATCTACGCGTGCCGCACTTCGTGGGTCTACACGCGCTGCAGCTCTTGCCGCTCGCGGGCTTCGTGCTGGGTCGCAAGCTGCGCGGTCGTCCTGCGCTCGCGTTGAGCCTCACCCGCATCGCGAGCCTGGGATACCTCGGCGTGTTCCTGACGAGCCTCGTGCAGGCGCTGCGCGGCCAGCCGCTGCTCGCGCCCGACGCGCTCACCTGGGCACTGCTCGCGGGCGTGCTCGGTGCGAGCTTACTCGCTGCGCTCTTCTCGGTCGTCCGGCAAAGTGGTCGAAGGGACGACAGGTATGTGCAAGCGATGTGTTTGGACGCGTCCTGAGCGCCGGGATACGCTCGCTCGCAACGGAGGGCGAACCCCATGCAAGACTTTCGCGGCAAGCTCGCAGTCGTGACAGGTGCAGGCACCGGCATCGGGCGCGAGCTCGCGCTGCAGCTCGCGCGCGCGGGAGCGCGGCTCGCCCTGTGCGACGTGTTCGAAGACACGCTCGCACACACGCAAAAGGACTGCGAAGCTTGCGCGCTCGATGGTGCCAAGGTCAGCGCACACCGCTGCGACGTCTCGAGCGAGGCGCAGGTCCTCGCGTTTCGCGACGCCGTGTTGAGTGAGCACGCCACCGATCACGTGGAGCTCCTGTTCAACAACGCCGGTGTCGGTGGCGGCGGCAGCTTCATCAAGGACTCGCGCGAGCAGTGGGAGCGCACGTTCAACGTGTGCTGGTTCGGCGTCTACTTCTGCTCGCGCGCGTTTCTACCACTCTTGATCGCCAGCAGTGAGGCCTGCATCGTCAACGTGTCCAGCATCAACGGCATCTTCGCCATCGATCCCAACGGCCCGCACACGGCGTACAGCACGGCCAAGTTCGCGGTGAAAGGCTTCTCCGAGGCGCTGCTCTCCGATTTGCGCTTCAACGCGCCGCATGTCTCACTGCTGCTCGTCATGCCCGGGCAAATCGGCACGTCGATCGCGACCAATACCCTGCGCACACACGGCATCCCCGAGCCCAAACACCTGACCGCGGAGCAGATGCCAGCGCTGAAGCAATGGCTCACCGCGCGCGGCGTGCCGTACCAGGGCTTGAGTGACGACGAGGTCCGTGCGCTCGCACAGGCCCGCGTCGACAGTTTTCGCGAGACGGCGCCGCTCAGCCCGGCCCAAGCCGCCGAGCAGATCCTTGGAGCCGTGCAGAAGGGTCAGTGGCGCCTGCTGGTCGGCGAGGACGCCAAGCTCATCGAGAAAGTCGCCAGGGAAAACCCCGATGGCTTGTACGAGCTGCCGTTCTTGCTCGAGCTCTCCGGCAAGCTCGCGAGCATGCGGGAAGCGGCGCGCGCGAAACGTTGAACAGCGAGGCTCGCCGAACGGGAGCGTCCGGCGAGCCTCGGGACAGCGAGCTCGCAGCTACGAAGTCTTGCCGTCGTTGGCGCGCACGCGGTCGGTCTGACCGTCCTGTGTCTTGCCGTCGCGCTTTTCTTCGGACTTCTTCTGCGACTTGTCAGTGTTCTGTTCCGCACGCTCGGCCGTCGGCTGTTGCTTCTCGACCTTGGCGCCATCACAGAGCTGGCTTGGGGCTTGCTCGGCACTGGCCAACGTGGGCAGCGCGAGCGCGAGGGCCGTGAGCCCGGCGCCAAGCAGGTTTCGCTTCGTGGTCATGAGAGCTCCTTGGGTGGGTGAGCTGCGCGGGGGCACAGCTCGCTGGATCTGGTGTAGCCCCCACGCGAGCGCAAGGCCACCCACGCACGATCGTTAGACGCGTTGCGTCTTCCATTCGTCAGACGCGTTGCGTCTCTGATTTGGTCAGACGCGCTGCGTCTCTGATTGGTCAGACGCGCTGCGTCTCTGATTGGTCAGACGCGCTGCGTCTCTGATTGGTCAGACGCGCTGCGTCT
>Ga0190269_10000477_pt1 | contig 20274 bp, 16 predicted proteins | sample Popmic249IS_FD_133749 | JGI IMG/M metagenome (GOLD analysis project Ga0190269, IMG submission 133749) | Populus adjacent soil microbial communities from riparian zone of Blue River, Arizona, USA - 249 IS | ecosystem: Environmental > Terrestrial > Soil > Riparian zone | place: USA: Arizona... | reverse complement strand
TGCCAAAGACCTTTTTTAGTATGGGATCGAGCATGCGAAATCTGTGCGCCTGTGTGCCTGGGGCGGCACTTTAAGCACTGGGGAGAGGGGGCGCAAGCGCAGCATGCCCCTCGACGGCCGAGCGAGGTCATGCGGGGCACATGAGCCGATTTCCGCAGAACAGCGCGATCAGTATCCCCCACGTGCCAGCACATACAAAGCGAGCACTCCAAAAACCATCAGCAAGCTGACGGCGCTGGCGGCGGTCAGGAGCATGGAGCGTATTTTCGCCCTGCGCGCGGCGCGCGGGTCGTCCAGAAACAGCAGACTCACGCGCACACCGGCGCTGACCCCGCTGCGCCCCACCGAGAGCACCAGGCCCAATGCGCCGAGGCACAGCGCTCCCAGCGCCAGCCAACGCATGCGTGCGGCCTGTGCGCGCGCGTGCTCCAGCCGCGCGGCGTAGCTCGTGACAGGTCGAGGCAGCGCCAGGAGCCCGATGTCGGCGCTCGCAGCCAGGTACTCGATCGCATTGGCGTCACTGCAAGGCTGAGGATGCGTGAGGCACTCGCGGACGAAGCGATCGTCGGGCGCGAGTTGCTGCGCCGCGCGCGCAAACGCCAGCGCGATCTCTTCGGGCGGCTCGTTTGCGCCGCGCACGTAGACCGTAGCGACGCCTGCTGTCTGCTCCGAAAACGCATCGCGGCGCAGCTGCAAGCGCCACAAGCCGGGCCCGAGCTCGAACGGCAGCTGCCGCGGTGTGTCGCACGGCGCGAGCGAGCCTGTCTCGCGCCAACGCCCATGTTGGAACGCGTCGACGATGCAGCCGCTGGTAGCGGCAGGGCTGTGCAAGGTGAGCTCGCCTGAGCTCTGTACGACGCGCCGATTCGGCGCTGCGCTCAGCGCGCCCATCGCGATCGGCAGGCGCACCGCACGTCGCGCGACGCGCTGCCCTGCCCGCTCAGCCACCAACCACAGCTCCGCTTCCGGACCATGCGTCGTGACATCGAGGATCACCACGCCGTCGGTCTCTAGGCTCGCGCGTTGGGCTGCGGCCGAGGCACTCAGCGTCGAGTTGGATTGCACATGCAGCGCGGCTTTCGGCGAGCCGACTGCCACAGCAAGCTTACAAGGTTGCTCGGGCACACATGCACCGCCGCGCACGCGCACTGCCAGCGCATCCGGTGCGATCGCAGAAGGCTCAGCCTGGATCGGCCCTGGCGCAAACTGCTGCAACGCGCGCACTGCACGACCTTGTGGGATCTGACTTTCGGGCGCGTCGCGCACCTGCACGTGCGCGAACACCTCGAGCGGTGGCTTGTCGTCGTTTGCGCGCGCGTGCAGCTGGATCCAGTCACCCACGCGCAGCGTCGGCAAAGCGATGTTCGCTTCCAAGTCGAGCAAGCCCCTCGGCGCTGGCTGCAGCGTGCTCGCGCGCTCGCCCTGTGCGGTCACGATCTTCACAGCCACTGCTTCTTGGAGCAGCGAAGGACCATCGATCTCCAGCAAGCGTGCGTAGCGCAGCGCACGCAGCGGCAAGCTCGTCGCTCCGCTCGGGAGCTCACCCGTCACGAAGATCTGCAGATCATCGTTCAGATCGGCGACGCCCGCACTCATCACGAGCACCAGCGCAAGTGCGGCCAACGCAGGAGCCGCGTAGCGCAGAATGGCCAAGAGCCAGCGTGCTCCTGCCCTATTTGTGCGCGAGGCGTTTGCAGGGTCTGCCAGAGCTGCGCCCTCCGGCGCTGGCGCAGCACCGGCAATGTCACCGAGATCGTCGGGATCACTTGGTGGAGTCACGTACTCGCCTGGATATCACGGACTTAGCTCAGCTCGTTCGCACACGAGGCTCGACATGCGCGCCCGGCTAACCTATGAGATCATCCTCGAGGGCTAACAAGCCATGGCACAAGCGACCCCCCAGACGCTGAAGCAAACATCCGTAGATGAGCTGCAAGACCAGCTCAACGCCTACATGGAGCGCAAAGGTCTGCGGTCCACGTCTCAGAGGCGACTGGTCTCAGACATCTTTTTTCGGACCAGCGGGCACCACTCGATCGATGACGTCCTGGCCATGGTTCGCGCCAAGGACCCCAAGGTCGGGTACGCGACCGTCTACCGAACGATGAAGCTCCTGGTCGAATGCGGGCTCGCGAACGAGCGGCACTTCGGCGAAACAGTCACGCGCTTCGAAATCGCCCTACACGATCACCACCACGACCACCTGATCTGCGTGGACTGTAAGCGCATCGTCGAGTTCGAGGACGACGGGATCGAGGATCTGCAGCGTAAGCTGGCGGAGAAGCAAGGGTTCTCCCTGATCAGCCACAAGCACGAGTTGTACGGGATTTGCGCTGACTGCCGCCGCCGCCGCTGACCGCCTACTCGCGCGCGACGATCACAGAATCGCATGACGGCGGGAGCGTCAGTGCGGAACAGTCGGCCTTGCCGATGTCAGCGAGGCAGCGCTCGAAGCCGAGCTGGTAGCCGACGGCGCGCGCGCAAGGCAGCAGGCTCGCTGAGTCGTCCACACACGCTTGTTTGTCACTCGCGATACCGCATTCCACCGTGCGCTCGCAGTAGCTATCGGCGAGATCTTCGCACGCTGCTTGCGCGGGATCTGGATCTGCGACGTCTCCGAGCAGGCAATCCGCGGATGCGTTCCCACACGACACCGAGCGCAGCATCTTCGTGCAGCGATCAGCGACCTTGTCGGAGCGACAAGTCACCGACTGATATTGCTCATCACAAGTCGCGCGATCGACCGCACCGCAGAAGTCAGCGAAGTGATCGCAGGCTGCATCCTGGTACACGCGACACGACTCGCTGCCACGCCCTTGATCCGCACGCTCATCGCCGATGCATGCGCTCAGCAGCACGACTGAGATCAGCGTTAGATCATGCAGTGCCATCGATCCTCGGTGCAGCATGCATTGCACACGGAGGATACACCATCGCTTGCATGGCGGCGGCTTTCACCGCCAATCCATGCATGCGCAGAGTGCTGCAGGCTCGCAATCTGGGTTAGCGGTGTTTCGCGATCGCGTTGCGCGCAGCTTCGATGTCTGCAGGCGTCTCGACGTTCACCCGCTCGACTTCCTTTGCGATTCGCTTCACGAGGTTCGTGAGCACTTTGCCCGGGCCGATCTCCACGAACAGCGTGACGCCATCGGCAAGCATCTTCTCCACGGATTGCTGCCAGCGCACAGGACGACTCACCTGACGGATCAGCGCATCGCGTGCGGCGTCGGCGCTTTCCACGCGCAGTGCATCGACGTTCACGTAAATCGGCACTTTGGGTGCTTCGAAGCTCGCATGGCGCAGGTCGACTTGGAGCCGCTCTTCAGCGGGCTTCATCAGGGCGCAATGGAAGGGCGCGCTCACCGGGAGGGCTTTCACCTTGCCGCCAGCAGCAGCGAGCGCCGTGCTCGCAGCTGCGACCGCTTGCGCATCACCCGCGATCACGAGCTGGCCAGGGCAGTTGTAGTTGACCGGGCTCACGACCCCGGAGGTCTCGGCACAGATGCGCTCGACAGTCTCGGCTTCCGCCCCGAGCACGGCGGCCATGGCACCGACGCCGACCGGTACGGCCTCCTGCATGTACTGTCCCCGCTTACGGACAAGCGCTACGGCGGCCTCGAACTCGAGCGTGCCCGCCGCCACGTTGGCGCTGTACTCGCCGAGGCTGTGGCCTGCGGTCACATCGCAGGTGCGGTCGAGCGCGCGCAAGAGTGCGACAGAGGTCGTGAGAATGGCTGGCTGCGCGTTCGCGGTCAGCTGCAGGTCGGCTTCGGGACCCTCGAAGCAGAGGCGCGACAGTGCGTCCCCCAGTGCTCGGTCGGCACGCGCGAATGTGTCTCGGCCGGCGTCCACTTCGGCGACGGCGCGTCCCATGCCTACGTGTTGTGAGCCCTGGCCCGGAAAAACAAATGCGACTTTACCCATGGGTATTCCTCATCACCTTAGTCACGCGTTGAATGTTCCAGCTGCGTGCTGCGGATGCAGGGCAGCACAGTGTGCCGCTGAAGTCTACAGGTAGTTCGCGACCCGCCTGACCCCTGCAGAGGCCTGTGCACGGCTCGAACGGTGCTGTGTTTTGCAGCCAATGGCTGCAAACGCGAGGCACTGACCACCCGCCCCGGATTTGACAGGCGGCGCCCGGGCGCCTACATCCGTGCGCAGCGCTTGCACGAGACAATCCCGATGGTTGAACCACAGATATTGAAAGAAAAGCTCCAGGCCGCCTTCCCCAACGCGAGCCAACTCGAGGTCGAAGACCTGACGGGGACCAAAGACCATTACCGCGCGGTGATCGTCGATGCTGCGTTCGCCGGCATCAGTCGCATCGAGCAGCACAAGCTCGTGTATCGCGCGCTCGGCGAGCTGATGAATGGACCCGTGCACGCGCTCGCGCTCGAGACGCGTGCTGGCTGACGAGTAGTTGGTCAGGCGGCGGCCGACCACACATTGACCGGCGTATGCGCTGACAGCTAAGCCGATCGAATGTCGAAGAACGCCTGGATGGGCGTGCTGGTCGCCGCGGTCGTGGTGGTCACCTGTGCCTTTGCCGTGCGCGCGCGCCGCGTCGAGCAGGCCGACGAGCTGACCGAGCGTGCACTGAAGCTCTTGCATCCGCCGCTGTCGGAGGCGCCGAGCCTGCGCGATTTGCGCGGGCGCGAGGCGCGCGAGCTCTTGGAGCAGGCGCAGACCTTCTCGGAGTCGAGTGAGCGCAGCGAGCTGATCGCGCTCGCACGCGCGGCCGAGCTCTACAGCAAAGGCCGCTACGAGCAGGCGGAGCGCACGTTGCGCGACACGGCGCTGCAGCGCGTCGAGGCCTTGCAGCTCATGGCGGCAATCGAGCTCGCGCGGGGACAAGCCGCGAAAGCGAACCAGATCCTCACGCGCACCGCCCACAAGGATGCGGGTGATCCGCGCGCGGCCGTGCTGCGCTCGGATGTCGCGCGTGCGCTCGGCCGCGGGGACTTGGCGCTGTCGAGCGTCGAGCCTTTTCTGAGAGACGGTGAAGGCAACGCGGCCCTGTACGAGCGACGTGGGCTCGCGCATGCGCTGCTCGGTCAGCGGACACAGGCGCGCGCGGATCTCGCGCGCGCTGCGGAGCTCGATCGCAGGGGCGTGAGCGCGCTGCTGGCGCTCGGGCGGCTGAACCGTGAGCAAGGCGCGCTGAGCGAAGCGATCTTGGCGTTTCACGAAGCCTCGCAGCGCGCGCCCGATGAAGCGGAAGCTTGGCTCGGTGCAGGCGTGTGCCGCGCCGCGCTCGGCGACACCGTTGCAGCGCGCATCGACCTCGAACGCGCTGCCGCCGCTGCACCCACGCGCGCAGAGCCCCTGATCGCGCTGGCAGATCTCGACATCGCGGAGCGCGACCTCGGCCATGCATTGCGACGCTACCGTGCCGCCGCGTTGCTCGACAAAAAGAGCGCGCTCGCGCGCATAAAGCTCGCGAACACGTTGATGCGCGCGGGTGACGTCGCGGAAGCGATCCCGGAGTACCGCGCGGCGCTCGCCGAGCAACCGGACATGGCCGCCGCGCACAACGGACTCGGCGCAGCGCTGTTCGCGCAAGGCGAGCTCGCTGCCGCGGAGAGCGAGCTGAAGTCAGCGGCCGAGCTCGACCCCAAAGATCCACACCCGTGGCTCAATCTCGCGCGCGTCTACAAACGGCAGGGCAATGAGAGCGCCGAAGAGGCCGCGCTCGAGCTCGCGCGCGCCCGTGATCCGGCGCTCGCGCTGGCTGATCGACGTTGATGTGAGAACCGAAAGGACACCGACATGGACGAGCTCACCAAACTGATCGTCAACAAGACCGGCATCTCCGAGGCGCACGCACGCCTGGCGATCGAGACGGTTCTCGGGTTCTTGAAGACCAAGCTGCCGGCGCCGCTCGCGGGTCAGCTGGATAACATCATCCAAGGCGGTGGCGGCGCCGCGGGGGCCCTCGGAGGCCTCGACATCGGCAACGTAGGCAACACGCTCGGCAAGAAATGAGCGCGCGCGGGTGCCCCATGCAACGGCAAGGGGCCCCTCTCGCACTTCACTTCACGTTGCTGCGGAAGTCGGACGCGTTGTCTGGCTTCGGGAGCAGGAGGAACTTCTTGTAGCGCTCGTCGCCTTCGAGGAAGACCTTCTGCCACGACAGGCCGTACAAGCCGAATAGGCCGCCGCCTGACATGGGTTGGATGTCGAAGTGCGAGGCGCCAGCGATCTCGTAGAGCAACTTCGGTGTGCTCTCCGGGATAGCTTCGTACACGGGCTGCGACATCGCGCCGCCGAGGATCGCGTCATCCGCGGAGCCTGCGAGCAGCAAGGTCGGCACAGTCACTTTGGTGAACTGCGCCGCGCCACCGATCTGCGTCGCGATGTGGCCAGCGAGCGAGAGCGCAGTCTTGAGCTCGGGGTGGGTGTTGGCGTTCAGCCACGTGCCGCCACCGCCCATCGACCAGCCCATGAGCCCGAAGCGGGTCATGTCGAGCTTACCCTCGAGCGGACTGCCCGAGCGCGACTGCTCGGCCTTGAGCGAGCCCAGCGCGTCCATCAACGCTTCTTGGCGCTGATCGACGCTGTCACCGGTGGTGTTGGTGTCGATCGTCATGACCACGATGCCGTGCGAAGCGAGGAACGGTCCCCAAGGTGCCACCGAGTCTTGCAGCGCGGTGAACCCAGGACATGCGACGATGCCAGCGAACGGCGGCTCGGCATCCTTCGGGTAATAGATGGTGCCTGCCAGAAACGCCGCGCCGTCTTTGAAGCCGTCGGTGTAAGTCGCGACCTCGTAGGGGCCGTTCTTCATGGCGCTGTCCATGGTCGGTTCTTCGCCGCGGACCAGCGCGCCGTCGGCGCTCGGTGCTCCGCCGCTACCAGCTGCAGCAGCGTTGCCGCCCGCGCCCGCTGCCGCACCCGCAGTCGCGGCACCCGCGCTTCCGCCGCTACCAGCTGCAGCGGTGCTCGGCGTCGTGGCAGGAGCGCCACCGCGCGGGGCGGCAGCACCACTCGCGCCGGTGGGTGCAGCAGCACCCGCGCGCGGCGGTGTCGTAGGAGGCGTAGTTGGCGTAGCGCCGCTGCCCGCGCTGAGCTTTCCGGCCGCGCCCGTGTTGCCCGGAATAGTTGTGCCGGTGACGCCTGGTGCGGTCGTCTCGGGACCTTCGTCGGTGTTGGATGAACAACCTGCAACCGCGAGCAGCAACACTGCGCCGATGCGCACAAAGTCTCGTTTCATGAAATGCTCCGTGTACCCCAGCCCTGAGAAGGCGCTGGACAACTCGCACACAGCGCACGCATTTGCCAGCCGGACGCCCCCTCCAAAGATTGTCGGATCGCGCCAATAAGGTAACCTCGCTGCGCACTGCCAAGTTAGGGCCGCTTCGAACAACCTGCGTTTGCTGCAGAGCGCACCGGACAGGTACTTCTGGCCATTCGGGCTAGCGTCGAGTTGCAGCGGATGGCGGCTGTGCGATTGTCTGGATTGCTTGCGCTACGACTGTTTGAGCACCAAAACTGCGAACGAGTTGTGTCCCTTAGCTACGGACAACTCCTGAGGAAAGCCGATCTATTTAATCCAATCGCGTTAAGCTCGCGCGCGAGTCGAGCCGCCGATTGAGTCGAGCCTTTGATTCAGGCAACGAGAGGTTCGGGACCTGACAATCAACTCAGCTCGCGGAACGCAATGCATCACACACGACCTAACCACGAAGCTCTCTTGCACAACCTCTTGGTCGGCAGCTTGCTCGTCGTTGCCGCTTGCGGCGGCGGCGAGTCGATGGAACCAGGCGCGACGACTAACACCGCCACAAACACGGGAATGAGCACCGGCACCGTTGCACCGAGCGGCGCCGCGGGCACCGCTGCAGCCGGCAAGCCGGCCATGGCTACTGCAACCGCCGGCTCAGCGGCGAAGCCGCCGGCGCAAACGACGCCTCCCGCCACGGGCAACGCAGCTGCTGGCAGCAACGCGAGCGCGGGTGGCGCTGGCGCTGGCGCGTCCACACCGAGCAGCGGTGGGACGAGCAGCGCCGGAACGTCGAGCTCGGGCCAGGCGGGCGCGGGCGGCGGTGGCAGCGATGCGCCTGCAGCTGGTGGCGGCGCTCCACCGAGCACGGGTGCTGGCGGGTTCCCGCGCATGAACGAAGAGGTCAACATCAAGGCGAAAGGGCCGTACAAGGTCGCGCGCTACGAGGAGGGCCTGACTGCGAGCGAGTATGCGTCGGCCGTGATGTATTACCCGGAAGACGCGGCGCCGCCGTTCGCGGTGGTCGCGCTCTCACCGGGCTTCACAGCGTACGGCACGGACTACGAGTTCGTCGGGGACATGCTGGCATCGCACGGCATCGCGGCGCTGCTCACCACGCCCACATCGACGTCCGACCAACCACCGCAACGTGGCGTCGATTTGGCGGCTGCAGTCATGCATATCCAAGAGGAGAACACGCGCATGGGCAGCCCGCTCATGGGCAAGATCGCGACCGATCGGATCGGGATCACCGGTCACTCGATGGGTGGCGGCGGCTCGCTGTTTGGCGCCAACATGCTCGGCACAATGATCCGCTGCGTCGTGCCGCTCCAGCCGTGGCAGCCGGGCGGAAGCTTCTCGATGGTTCAGGCACCGACCTTGATCGTCGGCGCAGCGAGCGACACGATCGCGTCGGTGTCCGGCAACGCGCGCGGTCACTACATGAGCATCCCCGACAGCACGGAGAAGATCTTGGTTGTGATCGCGGGCGACCACTACCTGTCGACGGATCGCACGAGCGGCGTCCCTGCTTCCGAGATGGCCGTCGTGAACGAGAACTACGACGACCAGGCCGCCTACATGATCCCGTTCTACAAGCTCCATCTCGAGAGCGACGAACGCTACCGCACGTACCTGTATGGCCCCGAACGCTCGATGACGAACGTCACCGACTTCATGGCCAACAAGATGTGATCAGACCGCGGCGGGTGCCTGCAGCTTGGATTCGCACAGCGCGAGGTTCTTCTCGAGCTGTGCGATCTGCTGTTGCTTGACCTGCTCTTCCATCGGGCTCTGCCGCAGCGCTGCGATGCCTTCGCGCAGCAGCGCGACCGCCGGCTCCCACTCCTGGCGATCCGCGTGGCAGTGCCCGGCTTCCGCGAGGCAGACGCCGATGTTGTGATAGTCGAGGCTGCCATCGGGCCGCGGTTTTTTTGCCTCTTCGGCAGCTTCCTTGAAGCTCAGGAGCGCAGCGTCTGGCTGGCCGATCTGACGCTGACAGTTGGCGCGCAAGAACAAGAGCAGACCGCGGACGCCTTGCGGCTCGGGTGTTTGTTGCGCGAGCAGCTCGAAGCCACGCTCGGCCGACGCCAACGCTTCCTGAAAGCGGCTGAGCCCTGCTAAGAGCTCGGTGCGCACGCCTGCGAGCATCGTGCGGCGCTCCAGAGGCCACTCGGCTTCTTTGACGGCCGATGCTTCGAGGAGCGCGAAGCGTTGATGCGCAGGCAGTGAGTGGTCGCGCAGCGCAGTTGTGAACAAAGCATCCGCGGGCAAGCGACCAGCGGTCACATCCGCGCGCAAGAGCTGCTCGAGCGGACGCGCTTCTTCGGGGCTTACCCACAGCCGCAAGCGCTGACGCACACCCGCGCTCAGGTCGAACTGCACGCGCTCCGCCAGGTTCACAAACAGCTGCGCGGTGCTGCGCGTGCCGACTCCGAGGCGCGAGCCGAGGAAGTTGAGCAGCGCGCGCTCCGCCTCCTGCTGGGCCGCGGGATCTGCCGTCTCCAAGAGCGCTTGCCGCAGCGCGGGATCGCGGAAGCGATAAACGGAGAGCCCAGGAAAACCAGGATGTCGATACGCGAGGTCATCGAGCAGCGGCAGCGGCGCATCGGGCCCGCACACCTCGTCGTCCAGGCGATCGATGATGCGCTCGGCATCGGCCTGGCTGCACTCGGCTGCAGCCAAAAGCGGCAGGATCGGCGCGACCTCGCCGCACGCTGCGGCCCAGCGCAAGACCTTCTGGATCAACGCCGCATCATCGCCGAGCGACGCGAACCACTCCGTGAGTCGCAGCCGCGCGGGCGGCTCCTCCGTCGGAGCTTTGCTGTGCACAGCCAGCTCGAGCTCACGCGCCAAACGACCGACGCTGCCCTGGCTCTGTTCCGCCGCGCGCTGCAGCGTGGCGTCGTCGAGGCCGAGCTTCTCGGCGCTGTTCACTTCTTTCGCGCGGATCAGCGCGTTTTCAGGCTTCAGCGGCAGCTCGACGCGCAACCCCGAGCAGGGAATCCGCGCACCGCCGGTGAGCGCCTCGCTCGCGAGCTGCGAGACGCAAGAGAACGTGAGACACACCTTCGGTTGCTCGAACGCCTGGGTCATCGCCCAGAACAAAGTAGAGTCGGAGAGCGTGGAATCACTCGCGATGTGCACGAGCACGTACGCGGCGCCCGCGCTGGCATCGAGCAGCACCTTGTTGGTCGCCATCTCTGGCGTCAGCGTGCCTTCGGTCGCGAGCAGCGCGTTCACGGTAGGCAGCGGTGAGGGCAGCGCGAGCAAGAGCGCAAAGCACACCGCCCAACGTCCGTCACCGGGCACGCTCGGATGCTGGTTGACGCGCTGCACGAGCTGATTGACCGGTTCGCGCAGCGACTCCGCGTGCTCAGCGCCAGGTCCGAACGCCAAGCGAAACTCCACGAACGCTGGCAGTCCAGGACCGATCGGCTCGTAGCCTTCGAGGCTCAGCGTGATGACGCGCGCGAGCTTGCCGCGTTGTGTGAGCCGGCTAGCGACGGTATGGAGAAAGTGGCGCCGGCCACTGCCCCCTGCTCCTGCGAGGATCATGATCTGGCGTGGCTGCCCGGCCTCCACGCGCGTGACGGCCGCCGTGAGCTGCTTTTCGTCGTGACAGAAGTAGCGTTCGGATCGCATCGAGAGACTCACCATCGCATTGTGCCAAGGGACCGGCTGCGCTTACCACCGATCCGTGCTCTCCGGGGAGTAATCAGGGCCCAGAGCCGTCGAACAGCGTCTTCAGGGCGTCGTCGCGGACCAGGTTCGTACCGTCCAGCGAGTTGATGTCGGTCTGGCCCATGTCGATGCGCGGCGCGAATGCTTTGTCATGGAAATCTTGCACAAGCTTCGCGACCATGGCGTCCGCGTCATCACCTGCCTTGGCGGACGCACGTCCGCAGGCGATCTCGCTGTTGTCAGTGCCCATCAGACATGCGCTGCCCTGCGCGCGGTCGGCCTGCACACGCAGCAAAAACCCGCCGTCTTCTTCTTCGAGGCGCGGTGAGTCTGAGAGCCGCGATGCAGCGCGCGCAGCGACATCATCACCGCGCGCCTCGATGCGCACAGGCACCTTGAGCGCGAGCCGTCGGAAAATGCCAGGATCAGCGAGAAATGCCTGCTCGTAGCGCTGGATCGCGAGCGCGGGCTGACCCAAGCGCCAAGCAGCCTCCGCGCCGACCGCCAAGGTGCGCGCGCGAAGCAAGAGCTCTCCGGGCGCGAGTCCCGTCGCTGCGCGCGACACGAGCTGGGCTGCGCGCTCGGGATCGCCGGCCGCGAGCGCCACTTCGGCGTCGAATGCGTCGTAGTAGGCCAGCGCCCCCGTGCGCTGATCGCGCGCGCGGGCCTTGTCGAGCACCTCGTGCACCACACCCGCGCCGAGCACATCGACCAGCTCGCCTGCGAGCCACGGCGGCAAGATCGCGGACGCTGCCGTGCCGATCCGGAAGATCCCTGACAGACGCGCTTCGTCGCGCAGCAGGCGCTCGACCAGTGCTTTGCCGGGCAACGCGCGCAGCTGCAGATACCACGCAGACGCCCAGGCTAACGGGCGCTGGAAAAACGGCATGGCGCACGCAGCCTCGCGGCGCTGCTCAGCCGCCAACAGCTTCGCGCGACGATCGAGCAGCGCGACCACGATGCGGTCCTGCGCGGGATCGCGGCTGTTGTGCGCGCGCCGATCCGGCAAGACCAGCGCGCGATCGGTGACCGCGATCGCGTCATCCGCGCGCGAGGTCACGACCAGAAACGACGCGATCGCACGCCGCGTCTCGTTGCGATCCGCGTCGCGCACGTGCGGTGGACGCTGAGCTCGATACTGCGGCACGCGCTTGAGCGCGCTCAGCGCTTCGGCAAAGCGCCCTTCCCGTGTGTACAGCTCCGCGAGCTCGACCCAGGGATTGCCGTACCAAGACACTTCGAGCTCGGTTGCTTCGAGGCCGATGCGCTCCGCTTCGTCGAGCTTGAACAGGGAGCGCGACGATTCAGCGAAGTTAGTGAGATCGACGGCTGTCACTTCCAGGCCGCCGTTGCGACCCTCGTCCACGGCCTTTTTGCACGCGATGTAGCTGGCGCCGTCGTTGCCCGCTTCGAACTCGATCGCGCACAAGGCATTCAGCGCGATCGCGCGCTGCGAGGGACGCTCGGCCATGGCCAAACCTTGGGCCGCGGCCTCGCGCGCTTCTTTGTAGCGGCCGAGCTTCATCAGCGGCCAAGCGCGATCTGCGAGCATGTCAGGCTCGTAGAGCAGGTTGAAGCGCGCGATGAACGCCAAGCGCTCCGAGTAGTGTTCGAGCGTGCTGTGCACGTTCGAGAGCTCTTTGAGCAACGTGGCATGCCAGCGCCACGGCATGCTCGGATCCGGACTGTCGCCGTATCTCTTCTCGAACAGCGCGAGCGCGCGCTCGAGGTAAAACAGCGCGCGTGGAAAGTCCGCCTCGGCGTAGTGATTCACGTAGCCGATCACGAGGTGCGCGACGAACGAGTCCGGATGCTTCGCCAGGATCGCATCGGCCATCTCGCGCGCGCGAATGTGTCTGCCGGCTTCCGCGTAGAGCCAAGCTTCGCGCTCTTCGAGCGTCGCTGAAAAGCCGCCGTCGTGCTCGGTGAGGTCGAGATCGATCTGCGCACGCACCCGCGGCGCAGCCATGTTCAGCGCGCATGCGAGCGCGAGCGAGGCCAGACCGAGCGAGGACCGCTTGCTCATCAACGCGCCAAGCTCAGCTTCGAGAGCTTCTCCATCACGGGTGCGAGCGCGCTCGTGATGAGCTCCGACTTGTCGATCACGCCCGGGGCGCACTCGAGCCGGTGCGCGAAGATGTGCGGCGCGAGCGCGGCGACATCTTCAGGCAGCACGTAGTCGCGATTGCGGAAGTGGGCGCGCGCCTGGAGCGCGGGCATCATCAGCACGAGACTGCGGGTCGATGCGCCCTGCAGCACGCGCTCGTCGCTGCGGAGACTGCGCGCCATGTCGACGAGCGACTCGCGGATCGCAGGGGCGATGAACACCCCCTCGCGCACAGCCACACGCGCGCGCAAGAGCTCGTCGCGCGTGACGCGCGGCAGGCCTTCGGCCTTCTGCAAGCTCGGGATGGGATACTGCGCGAGCAGGTCGACCTCGGCCTGGCGCTCGATGTGCTTCATCTCGATCTTGAACAAGAAGCGATCGAGCTGGGGTGTGGGCAGCGGATAGGTGCCCATCACGTCGAGCGGATTCTGCGTCGCGATTACGAAGAACAGGTCGTCGAGGCGGTGCGTGTCGTTGTCGACCGTGACCTGCTTTTCGGCCATGGCCTCGAGCATCGCGGACTGCACCTTCGGCGAGGTGCGGTTGATCTCGTCCGCGAGCACAATGTGCGCGAAGATCGGACCGGGACGAAACGTGAAGCGATTTTTGTCGAGCTCGAACACGCTCGTACCCGTTACGTCGCTCGGCAGCAGATCAGGCGTGAACTGGATGCGCCGAAAACCTGCGATGTGCGCGTGCACCGCATCGACGCGCAGCGAGTCGCCGAGCGCGCGTGCGAGCGTGGTCTTTCCGGAGCCGGGATAGTCCTCGAGCAGCACGTGGCCGTCGGACAGGAGCGCGATCAGCACGAGCTCGATCACGTCGTCACGGCCTACCACGGCGGCACGAGCGCGCTTGCTCAGCACATCCAACACGCGGCGCGCTTCGGAAAGAGCCCCACCGCCACCGTGCGCGAGGGCCGCATTCATATCCATGTTCGTCTCCTTCACCATGCCACCAAAGCGCAATCTGAGCCTGACTTCAACGCGACAAGAGCCACGACCACGGCAAGAGCGCGCCGAGCCACCTGCGCCACCATGATACCCTGCCACGGACCTCGCGTGCGACAGCACGTGACACTTGCCGCACTTGCTCCGCGTCTACCTCACCTTGTCGGGCGAACTTCGCGGCCAGGTGCTGCTGGGTCAGCAGCACGAACGAGGGCGACAGAGGTGCGATGCGATCCGCGAAGCGTTCACGTGTTTCGCCAAAGCCACGACGCATCGAGACCTCCGCAAGCCGATCCAGCTCCGCGCGATACGCCACCCGCGACAACCCGTTCGTGCTGAACAGCGGCGCGAAGCGGCGCCACAGCTTGATCAAGTACAGCGCGATCAAGGTCACCAACACACCCAGGCCGAGCCCGCGCGTCAGCCACACCTTCAGCAAGCGTGCCGTCTTGATCAGCGGCTCCAGCGGTCGATCCTCGGACTGCGCGATCGGCTTGAGCCCGCGCGCCATCTCGCCGAGCAGCCGCTGCAGATCCGGATCGGGCGGCGGTGGTGGTGCATCCATGCTCTGCGCGGGCGAGACGTCGGCGACGACCCAACCCACGCCATCGATATAGAACTCCGGCCAAGCGTGGGAGTTGGCACCGGTTACGAGGATCGACGAGCCGCCTTGCCGTGCAGCTTCATCGACGACGTAGCCCGCGCCGACACGCGCCGGCACCCCGAGCGTTCGCATCAAGTACACCGCAGCGTGCGCGAAGTGCACGCAGTAGCCGATGCGATCACCGAACAAGAAGTCCGCGGTGGGATCTTCGGCTTGTGCGTGACCGCTCTTCAGGCTGTACGTGCCTACACGGCTCAGCCAAACGGACACAGCCAATGCGCGCGCCACACTGTCGCTGCGTAGGCTCTCGTGGAGCGTGCCCAAGATCTCCTGTGACAGCTCGGCGTAGCGCGGATCCGCGGGCGCCTGCGTGTAGTGGTTGAACGTGGCTGTGTCCCAGGCCGTGCTGCCTGTGGGCCTGCCGATCAACATCTCGAGCTTACTTTGCAGCGCTTCCGACGTGACGCGGTACACGCGACGAAAGCGGCCCGGATTCGGGTTTTCGAGCGGCTCGATCGTCTGCGCGGTCTCAAGCGCGAACGGTCGCGTGTGATCGGCGAGCAGCGCGACGGTGGTGTCGAGCTCCACGCGATCTTCGTCGATGTTAGGCACCTCGCCGAGCTGCGTCTTGCGCGTGACGAAGCTCGAAGCGATGTCGTTGTCGAGCTCCGCAGAGGTCGCGGACACCAGGCGCTTGCCGTTGAACTGACTGAACGCTGTTTGCCGGAAGTAGTACAGCCCGGTCGGCGGCGAATAGTCGTCGTGCAGGAGCACGACGGCGAGCGGAACTTGACGACCTTGGCTGTCGTAGTTGTCGCGGAACTCGAGCCGCTCGTTGTCGTTTTGGCTGTCGCGCGGGCGCTGCTGGCCGGACTTCTTGTCGCTGTCTTGTTTGTTCTTCTCGTCCGGGCGCAGGCCCAAGCCCGTTGCCGCTGGTGGCGGCGACGGCAGACCCAACATCTGGGTCGAGGTCAAGACGCCGAGCAGCAAGAGGATGCCGATGCCGATATGCATCAGGCTGCGCCAGAGCGAGCGTTCGCGGAACAACAGGCCCAAGATCAGCGCGGCGCTCACGGCGCCGATCGCGAGCAGCGCCACCGTCGGGTCGCCACCTTGTGCGATGATCGAGTCAGCGAGCTCGAACGGACGGTTGATCGCGCCAAACCTGTGCGCCGCCACGAGCTGCGCGAAGGACAAGCCCACACACAGCACTTCTACGAGCGAGAACATGCGTCGACGCAGGGTCAGCGTGCGCAGTGTGAGCGCGAAGCAAGCGCAGGCGAGCACCGTGCTGAACAAGTTCCCGAACAACAAGGTCCCGCTCGCGCCGAGCTGACTCGCGATCGCGGGCGAGCCGGAGATCGCGGACCCTGCCCAAATAGCTAGGATCAAGCCCAACGTTCCGCCCACACCGATCACCCAGGTGTGCAGCGAGGTCTTCGCGAGCGGAACGGCCACGAGCGCCGCGATCGCCGCGAGCGCAGCCGCGCTCCAGGTCAGGTCTGGCTCGGACAGGGGGTACAAGAACGCCGCAGCCGTCGCGCCATACACCACGGGCGCGGCGAGCGCGATGCGGTCCCAAATGCTGAGGCTCCGGGTGCTCATGCGGCGCTCCCTTGTGAACCGTAGCCAGGCTCTGCTTGTTCCTCACGAAAGAGCGCCCGGCGGCCGATCTCGCCCAGCATGCGGCCTGAGCTGCGGTCGAGCAACGTCACGAGCACACGCGCACGCCCCAAGGTCAGCAGGACCTCGTCGAGGGCAGCGGCGCGGGCACCTGCCGAGCGCGGCTCCTCGCGCAGGAAGCGCAACCAACGCGGGCGTTCGATCCGCTGGGCCACACCATCGACTCCGATCACCACCCGCAGCTGACGGCGGCCAGCGGCGCGCGTCACGGCGTCGAGCCACGGACCTGGCTCGGGCGGCGCGAACACGATCACGCTGGCGGGGCCGCGCTTGTCGGCCTGCGCGAGAAAGCCCGGCAAGCCGACGCCGTCCATGCCGCGCGCGTTGATCGACAAGAGCAGCTCGCTGATCGCTTCGTCCACACGCGATGTGCCGGAGACCGCGAGGTCTGTGCCGAACACCCACTCTTGCCCGAGCAATCTGCGCTCGAGCGCGAGTCGCGCGACGGCAGCGCTCGCATCGTCGTCAGGGCCGGCGATGAAAAATGCAGCGCAACGGCGAGCGAGCGCGAGCGCCCGTTCCGGTCTGCGCACGAGCAACTTGCGCGTGCGTGCGAACGCCTTCCAGTGGATGTAGCGGGCCGGATCACCGGGCACGTAGCGCGACAGCTCGAGCCTATCACCGTCCTCCAAGCCCATCGGGTGCGGCAGATCATCGCCACCCGCGGGGGCGGTGAGCGATGGCAGCTGCGACAAGCCACCGAGCTCTGGCATCACGACCACCTCGCGCGCATCTTTGCTGCGCAGCTCGACCCGCGCCAAGCCGAAAGGGTCTTGGACCACGACGCGCCGCGCGATCGCGGAGTGGCGACCGCGCTCGCGCAGCGCGACGTGCTCGACCAGCTGACCGCCGTGCGGGCGCGGTTCCAGCTTGGCGGTCTCGGGCTGCAGATACTCCCAGCGGATCTGCACGAACGGGACGAAGCGCAAGGACGGCAGCTCGAAGCCGCTCGGCAAGAGCCGCCCCGTTTCGAGGCGCAGAGGGTCGTGCGTGAGCGCGCGCCGCGAGCGCAGCCTGAACCACACGAAGAGCGCGGCCGGCAGCACGCAAAGCAGCGCGAGCAGGCACAAGCCGATGGCCGCGTAGCCCGTCACGAGCCAGACCAGGTCTAGCTCGGCGTAGGCAAAGATGCGCAAAGCGACAAAGGCTCCGACACCCATCGCCAGGCCGAGCGCAGTCACGGGGAAAAATTCCCGAGCGATCGCCAGCCAGCGCCACACGGGAGAAGAGCGGAGATGTTCGGGCAGGCGCGCCCAAAGCCGACGCCAGAATCGGGCCATCCCCCTATGCTAGCCGATGGCGAGCAACCGGGCGCCCCCAACTCACACCCTCGAAAACGTTGACCTTGGCGGCGGCCGCTCCCCGCGCCCCAGCACATCCGCCCGCGGGAGGACCTGGGGTGGATCGTTGCATTCACCACCACGGCAGAGCCACGTGCTAGATGGTTAGTGTGACCAACTTGTTACGATGCCGCCAGGAGCAGCTGTAACGTAGGAAGTCATGCCTAAAACCTGAGCCGCGGCGACTTGCTCCGTGCACTTGCTTCCGTACGGGACACGTCTCTGGTCTCGGAGTGGAGCTAAGTCGCGTTCGACTCATCGCATGAACGTAGCCAGCCATCAGCAATCCGCATGAACAAGAACCTCAAAAACCTGCGCATCCTGTCGCGTCGCGACACGCTCAAAGCGTGCATCGTCCCTGCCACCGCCGCGCTCACAGCGCGCTTTCTGCCCGCCTGCTCCGCAGCCGATGGCGGCGATGCCAGCACCGAGGAACCGAGCACAGCTAACAGCGGCTCAGCCTCGCCGCAGAGCTCTGCAGCTGGCAGCAGCGCAACAGCAGGCACACGCGCTCCGTCGACTGCAGCCAATGGCGGCAACGGCGCGACGGCGTCGACCGCGCGCGCAGGCGCGACCGGCAGTCAGAGCGGGACAGCTGGAACACCCGCGCCCAGCAGCGGTGGCGCTGGAGCGAGCGCAGGCAGCGGCGGATCAGCCTCACCGGCAACCGGCGGAGCACCCGCAGCTGGCGCACCTTCTGCCGGATCGGGCGGTGCGGTCGCGCAAGCAGGCGCGGGCGGTGCTTCCACGAACGGCGTCGCCGGCCCAGGCGTGATGTGGGCCACCGGCGGAACAAAGATGATGGCAGCCGACTACCCCGACCCATTCACGATGGGCGCGGGGACGATGTGCCGGCTCTATCCGGCCCAGACGCTCGGCCCTTGTTATGCGGAAGATCCGATGATGCGCCAGGACATCAGCGACGGGCTGGACGGCCTGCCCACGCGCGTCTCGTTCTTAGTCGTCGGGGCCGATGGCTGCACGCCGATCACCGACGCCACGGTAGACATCTGGCACTCCGGCTCGCAGGGCATCTACTCGGCCTACGCGATGGGCACCACGTGCAACCCAGGCACGGACGACGTGATGAGCGACATGTTCTGCCGTGGCGTCCAAGCCGTCGACGAGACCGGCCGCTGCAACTTCTCGACCGTGTTCCCGGGCTGGTACAGAGGCCGGACGCTCCACATCCACTTCACGGTGCGCGTCGGCGGTCGGGAAACAGTGACCTCGCAGCTCTATTTCGAAGACGGCTTGGTCGATGAGATCATGGCGCAGGGCTACTACAAGGCGCGCGGCATGCGCGACACGACCAACCAGGAGGACCGCATCTTCTCTTCCGGAGGTGCGACGCCCGCGCAAGTCGTGATGGAACACGCAAAGCGTCCCGATGGCGTCCTGCACTTGTGGAAAGTGCTCGCGATCGGCTGACCCAACACACGAGCCAGCGCTCTACCTCCGCATCTGCTGTTTTTCCGGCAGAAACTTGCTGCGCCCGGACTTTGGGGTGCGCACCGGCGCTGCGCTGACAACGCAGCGCCAGGCGTAGATCTCTCGCCATTTGCACATCGGCCATCTATGCTGACGAATGTGATCGCGGCTCCGTCTGACACGACGATCGCCGCGTTCTCGCGCGTTGTCTTAGAGAACCAATGGCGCGTCCATGCTCAATCGGCATCGGCGCATGGCTTTGTGGGAGGTCGTGATGACGAGCCTAAATGGCAAATGTCTGTGGCTCTCGATCGTGGTGTTTGGATGCGGTGGCTCTCAAGCTGCTGCGCCGGGTGCTAGCACGGCCAATGAGGCGACTGAAAAGCCGGCCCACCACGCTACGGGACCGAAGAATGCGGTGTCCAAGTCGGGCAGTGGCTCCGTGACCGCGACGCTCGGACCTGGCGGCGGCAGCTTGGAGCTTACCGAAGGACCGAAGATCGTCGTGCCGGCCGGTGTCATCGAAGGTGGACAAGACTTCGTGCTCAAGCTGGCGCCGATGACGACTGCGTTCGCGAACAAAGAGAGCGAAAAGGCTCTCGGTCCGACGTTCTCGTTCTCCCCGCCGCTGGACGCGGCGATCGAAGTGTCGTTCCCGCTCGGCAGCATGCCTGACGGTTGGGGTGACCCTTCCATCGCCTACGAGGAGCAGCAGGGCGCTGAGATCAAAGGCGAAGACAGCACGCGCACCAAGTGGCAGTACGAGCGCGCGAAGTACACCGGTGGTCGAGTCGTAGCAACTGTGCCTCAGGCGACAGGAATGCGCCTTCAGTTCACGCTGACCAATCTCGAAGCGCAATAAAAGTATACTAAGCAGCGGGAATCCGAGCAGTTTCTGACGCGGGTTTCTTGACGGTGCCGAGGGCTACGGCTGTGATCGTGCCGATGCCCTCGCAGCACCGCACTTTGCTTTTTGGAACGCTTTGGCTGGGCTTCGTCATATGCATGAGCGGCTGCCTGTTCCCAGTGATCGACTTCGAAGATCACTCCGCGCCGCACAGTGTTGCCGTGCGCGCGCGCACCGGTGGCTACGCGCACATGAGCGCAAACGGCGTGGCGACGAGCGCGCGCGGCACAGGCTTGATCGCGCTACCACCTCGCCAGCACGCGCCCAAACCACCGGGTAAGCGCGCGGCGCCACCGCGACAGACACGCGCTTCGGTGCTCGCTCCCGATGTTCCCGCGCCCGAGCT
>Ga0190269_10000476_pt1 | contig 20297 bp, 17 predicted proteins | sample Popmic249IS_FD_133749 | JGI IMG/M metagenome (GOLD analysis project Ga0190269, IMG submission 133749) | Populus adjacent soil microbial communities from riparian zone of Blue River, Arizona, USA - 249 IS | ecosystem: Environmental > Terrestrial > Soil > Riparian zone | place: USA: Arizona... | reverse complement strand
CTGGTCAACGAGTTCCGCGACTACGCGCGCCTGCCGGCGGCGGAACTCAAGCCGGTGGACCTGAACGCGCTGGTGAACGACGTGCTGCACCTGTACGCCCGCGAGGGCGACCCGGCGCGCGGCCCCTCGCAGGTGCCGGTGCGGGTGGAACTCGATCCGGCCTGCCCGCGCATCCTGGGAGATGCGCAGCAATTGCGGCAGGTCATCCACAACCTGCTGCAAAACGCGCAAGATGCCACCGAGGGGAGCACGCGGCGGGAAGTCACGGTGCGCACGCAGTGGAGCGAAGCCTCCAGGCGGGTGCGCCTGATCGTGCAGGACAGCGGCACCGGATTTCCGGAACACATCCTGAAACGAGCTTTCGAACCCTACGTGACGACGAAGACCAAGGGCACGGGCCTGGGGCTGGCAGTCGTGAAAAAAATCGCGGATGAGCATGGCGCCCGCATCGATCTAAAGAATCGGGTAGTCGAGGGCGTCATCCGGGGGGCTCAAGTGTCGTTATCATTTGGAGTTGCGAGTTAACAACGGCTCTGGGGGCTGGGCACTCGTGACCGGGGCTCCGCGGAGGGCGACCCCGGCAGTGGGGGTCCGGCCGAGGCCGGACGGAACGAGTGGCGGTTTGGGGCAGGAAAGCTGATGGCAAACATACTGGTGGTGGATGACGAACTGGGGATCCGCGATCTCCTGTCCGAGATCCTCAACGACGAAGGACACACCGTCGAACTCGCAGAGAACGCGGCGCAGGCCCGGGCCGCGCGGCAGCGCATGCGGCCAGACCTCGTGCTGCTCGATATCTGGATGCCCGACACGGACGGCGTCACGCTGCTGAAGGAGTGGTCCTCCAGCGGCCTCCTGAGCATGCCGGTGGTGATGATGAGTGGCCACGCCACCATCGAAACGGCCGTGGAGGCGACCAAGATCGGCGCCCACTCCTTCCTGGAGAAGCCGATCACCATGCAGAAGCTGCTCAAGGCAGTGGAAGCAGGGCTGGCGCGCAACACGCCGTCGCTGGCGGCCGTGCCTTCGGTGCGCAAGCCGGGCATGGGCGTGGTGGTGACCATGCCGGTGCAGGAACTCACGGTGGAAGCCGCGATGACCGGCGGCCAGACGGTGCCCCCGGTGGTCGACATGGGCCCGCAGGCGCGCCAGGTCTTCGAGCTGGACAAGCCGCTGCGCGACGCCCGCGACGAATTCGAGAAGTGCTACTTCGAGTTCCACCTCGCCAAGGAGGGCGGCTCGATGACGCGCGTGGCGGAGAAGACGGGGCTGGAGCGCACGCACCTGTATCGCAAGCTGAAGCAGCTGGGCGTGGACCTGTCGCGCGGCAAGCGCAACACGTCGTCGGCAGCCTGAGTCTGGTCTTCCTCCCTCCCCTTCCGGGGAGGGTCGGGGTGGGGGCGCTTTCCGTTCGCGCACTTCGCGGAGGGCGGCTTCTCCACCCTGCTATAATCTCTCCCTCACGGCCCGGTAGCTCAGTTGGTAGAGCAGCGGATTGAAAATCCGCGTGTCGGTGGTTCGATTCCGCCCCAGGCCACCAGATAACGCAGTTCACGACGCCTCGGCAGCTTTACAGCTCCGGGGCGTTTTCGTCTATGGCGCGCCCTAACGGCAGTGCACGGGAGGTCTTCAAGCGCTTGAGCACCATCGCCGGCATTGGCGCATTCACGCTCGGACTTAGCCACGGTACCTCGTACAGTATTCCCCGTGTCGGCAGCATCGCAAAAACTGGACGTTCATCCAGCTCACCAGATTCAATGAGCTCAACACTTCAATCCCGCCCCGCCGTGGTGCTGCTCAGCGGCGGCCTGGACTCCACCACGGTTCTTGCCATTGCGAAGAACCAGGGGTTCACACCGTATGCGTTGAGTTTCCGCTATGGGCAGCGTCATATCCACGAACTGAAGGCGGCCGAGGCAGTTGTCGCGGCTCAGGGAACGACCAAGCACGTGGTGGCGCAGATCGATTTGCGTGAGTTCGGTGGTTCTGCGCTCACTGCCGACATCGCTGTACCCAAGCGACGCTCGACCACTGACATGTCGCATGGCATTCCGATCACGTACGTGCCGGCCCGCAACACTGTTTTCCTGAGCTTCGCGCTGGCCTGGGCGGAGACACTCGGGGCGTCCGACATCTTCATCGGGGTGAACGCGCTTGACTACTCCGGCTACCCTGACTGCCGGCCAGAGTACATCGCCGCCTACGAGGCCATGGCCAACCTGGCGACCAAGGCGGGGGTCGAAGGTACCCAGACGCTGAAGATTCACGCGCCGCTCATCAATCTGACCAAGGCCCAGATCGTCAGGGAAGGACTCCGGCTGGGTGTCGACTATGGGCTCACCAGCAGCTGCTACGACCCAGACGAAGACGGTAGGCCCTGCGGTGCCTGCGACTCCTGCCTGCTGCGGGCCAAGGGCTTTGCGGAAGCAGGTGTGCCCGATCCCCTTTACGTGCGCTTCGGGATGGCGTGATGTCATTTCCCGACCCCCCGCACCCACAGCCGCATAATCCTCAGCAACACACCCGAAGAGAAGAGGAGCAGCCATGAGGAGCGAAGTGAGCGTGACGTTCAAGGATGCCGCACCCTTGCGGATCGACCTGGACAAGGCGGAGCCGATGACACCCGAGGCCGCCCGGGCCTGGCTCGACGAGCAGTTCACCGAGATGGGCTGCGAGCCCTTGCGCCCCACCGGCAAGGTGCTGACGGCGGACAAGGTGTTCGTGGTGGCGCAGGCGGCCGGCCCTTCCCGGTTCGCCGATGCGCAGTGGGCCCACCAGTTCGCCCGTTCGGCGAGTGCCGCGCTGGGCAAACCCGTCGTGCACGTCGACGTGCCGGAATCCAGCGTCGGATTCTGAGCGGCTCCGCTAGCTAGCTGCAGCGCCCTGGAGTCGCAGAGTTCCAGGGACTGACCGCGCGCGCGTCGGTGGTTCGATTCCGCCACGGCGACAAATAGAACGCCTCCGCACCTCACGCAGGTCCGGAGGCGTTTTCCCGTCTCCTTCACCGTTGCCGCCCCGGCCGCTCGAAGCTGCTCGACCATCACGAGCCGGCAGGACAAACGCCTGCACCACCGGGACGAGTTTGTCCCTACGGACCAGACCGGCCAGCGGACGGATGACGTCGATCGACCATGTGCCCTGCTCAGGCGTCGCCTCGCACAGCTGGCGCCACTGCACCGGCGCGGCGCTCGGTTACGCGCAGCCGGGTCCGCTACCGACCCGCTCTAGCCACCCCGAACGATGACGCATTTATCCCACCCGCTTTCCTCCCGCCGAGCGGCAAAGCCAACGCGATCAAGGACTTGGTCGATGGCACCGCCTTGGCACCCTCCTTGCGCACAGGGTCCGCATGTCCGTGTCCAGCGATTCGCCCCACGCTGCCGGCGCTTCTCCCGATGCGCTCCAGGACGCGTTGCTCGCTTACCTGGCCGCCCATCCGGATGCGTGCGACACGGCCGACGGCATCCTGGAGTGGTGGCTGCAGGGTAGCCAGGTGTGGTCGCTGGCGGAGGTCGAGCACGCGCTGCAGAACCTGGTGCGGGCCGGCACGCTGAAGCGCCTGCCCGCGCTCGATGGCCGCGTGCGCTACCGGCGCGCGGCAGGACAGTCGTAGCGATGTACACGCGCATCCTGTCCACCAGCCAGTCGCTTGCCGGCCTCCTGCTGCGCCGCTTCGTCGCGGACGTGGCCGACCTCGGCACCTTCTTCGGCGGTGGCGCGGCAGCCGGTAACGTGTACCTGAGCACGCCGCAGGAGCTCACTGGCAAATCGGGCCTGTCCTTGTGGTTGTACCGGGTGTCGCGCGACGACACGCGCCTGAACGATCCGCCTCGCCTGCGGCCCTTGGCTTCGGGGCAGATCGAGGTCGTGCCGCCGCCCTTGCCGCTGCGGCTGCACTACCTGATGACGCCGCTGGCCAAGGACCAGCCGGAGCTGGAGCAGCGCATCCTGGGCGCGGTGCTGCAGGCCTTCTATTCGACGCCGATCCTGAGCGGCAGCGACCTGGCCGGCGACTTTGCCGGCACGCGCGCGCAGATCTACGTGCGGCTGGAAGCGCTGTCGCTGGACGAGACGGCGCGCGTCTGGGAGGCGCTGTCCTCGTCGTTCCAGCTTTGCGTGTCGTACGAGGTGACGCTCGCCAACATCGATTCGGCCGTGCTGCCGCAGCGCGAGTCCCTCGTCGAGTCGGTGCATCCTCGCGTGGCGCAACTCGTGGGCGAGGCAAGCTGAGATGGCGCGGCTGCAAGTCCTTGTCGAAGGCCAGCCGCGCACCGTGGCACTCGACGACGCGCGCGCGCCGCAGATCGAGACCTGGGCGCTGCTGCGCACCCGCGTGGTCGACGAAGTGAGCGGCGAGCCGCCCCGTCGCCTGAGCATCGTCAGCCGCACGGCGCGCGTGCAGCCGCGCGTCGGCGACGACGGCCTGTGCGGCCTGGTCGGTCGCCCGGGCGCGGTGGCCGGGGCCCTGCTTGGCGACGGCGCGCTGAGCGCCGAGATCAGCGCCCCGGGCTACCTGCCGCGCGTGCTGGATGTCGCCATCGACGCCGCGCGTCGCAGCCTCACCGCCGCCGCTGCGCAGGGTGCCGATGTCTTGAACATCGCGCCGCCCGATCCAGGGCCGGCGCGCCGCCAGTTCCGAGCGGGCCGGGGCGTGCTGCTCGAACGCGCCGCCACTGCGCAGGACGAGGAGTTCGTGGCCGTGCGCACGCTGGCGGCGGCGCCGCCGGCCGCACAGGTGCCGATCGCGCCGGCGCTGGCGGACGCGCGCGGGCTGCGGGTGCCACCCTGGCGCCTGAGCGGCGTGCCGATCCAGTTGCCCGAGCAGCGCCTGCACCGCGCGGGGGTCATCACGGTGCGTGGCCTGGCACTGCGCCAGCCGGTTGCCGGTGCGCTGCCGGGGCCGGTGCTGCCGGCGCAGTTCGAGCTTGGCGTTGCCGGCCTGTGGTGGACCGAAGCGGAGGTCCGTGCCGCCAGCAATCCGCCGCACCCGCCCGACCTGCTGGCGCTGGTCGGCGCGCTTGCCCTCGATCATGCGGCGGGTGTCCCGATGCAATCCTGCACCCTGGCCGCGGCCGGTCCGCCGCGCGGCCTGCGCGCAGCGGCGGCGGCCGGCTCGCGCGAGTTGCTGCTGCACCCCTGGACCGGGCTCGCCGCGGGCGGCGGTGAGGTGCTGCAGCTCGAAGCCGCCGGTGCCGAGCGCGAGCTCGTGACCACCGCGGCCTTTGCCGCGCCCAGCGATGCGCAACTGCCGGCGCGGGTGCCGATCACCACGCCGCTGGCCTTCGCGCATGCGGCCCTGGCGCCGGTGCAGGCCATGAACGAGACCGCCACCACCGCACTGCCTGCGCTGGGGCGCGAGGCGCAGCGCGGTGACCGCGTGCTGTTCGCGGCCGGCCCGCTGGCGGCTGCGCCCACCGAGGTGATGCTGCGGATCGGAGCCGGCAGCACGGCCGAACTTTGCCTGGCGCGCTGCCTCCCCAGCTTCGACGCCGCCGCCAGCACCTTCGCGCACGTGCTGCGGGCCGACACCGACGGCCGCTTCGCGCTGCCGCCGCTGGCGCGCGTGGCGCGGCTGCGCGTGCGGGCTGCCCACGCCGGGCAGGCCGCGCTGCCCGCGATCGACCTTGCCCTGGACCCCGCGGCGGACAACGTGCTGCCGATCCTGTTCACGCCCTGAGGAGAACGTCAATGCCCGAATATCTCGCGCCTGCGGTGTATGTCGAGGAAGTCGACACCGGCACCAAGCCCATCGAGGGCGTGAGCACGAGCACCGCAGGCGTGGTCGGCGTGGCCGAACGCGGGCCCGTCAACGTGCCGATGCTGGTGACGAGTGCAGGGGAATACCGGCGCGTGTTCGGCGAAGGGCTGAACCGCGACCTGTACGGCGAGCATCGCTACCTGCCGACCGCCATCGAGGGCTTCTTCACCAACGGCGGCAAGCGCGTGTACGTGACGCGCGTGCTGGCCGCCGACAAGGCCGAGGCGGCCTCGGCCTTCATCTTCGACAGCAGCGCGCCGGCGCCCGCCGCCAGTGCCCTGCTGCGCCCGCTCACCAGTGCCACGCCGACCGACGCCTACCTGCTCGACGTGACCGGCATGGCGGTCACCACGCCGCGCACCTGGCTGCAGCTTGGCAGCGGCGGCGAGGTGGAGTTCGCCCGCCTGGATGCGCTGCCCGGCGCCGAAAACCACGTGGTGCTGGACCGCCCCCTCGCGTTCGCGCACGGCGGCGGAGCGGCCACGCCCGTGGAGCGCCTGGGCGGGGCCTTCGACTCGGTCACCACGCTGGCTGGGGCGGCCGCGGCCGGCGCGCGCACGATAGGCGTCGCGGCCGTGGGCTCGATCGTCGGCGGCTCCGTGATCGAGCTGTCCACGGCGGCACCCGCCGGCGCCGAGCTGGCGGTGGTGAGCAGTGTCGCTGGCACCACGCTCACGCTGAACGCGCCGCTGCAGTTCTCGCATGCCAACGCGGCGCCGGTGCGGCGGGTGAGCGGCGCGGCGGCCAATGCCACCACGCTGGAGCCCGGCTTCGACGCCGCGGCCGGAGAATCGGTGATTCACCTGCCGGCGGCGGCGCTGGGCAGCTACGCCACCGCGGACGACATCGTTGCCATCGGCGGCGGCGCCAGCCGCGAGGCCCGTCGCATCAACGCGCTGTCACGGGTGGCGCTGTCGGCGCCGCTGGTCCGCGACTTCGCGCAAGGCTCGATGGTCGAGGCGGTGACCGAGACGGCCGGCGCGTCCACCACGCTGGCGAGCGAATCACTGGCCGGCAGCACCGCGCTGCGCGTGGCAGACCGCACCGGCATCACGCCGGGCGCCTGGCTGCGCATCGGCATCGTCGCCGACGCCCAGATGGAATACGTGCAGGTGGCGAGCGTGCCCAACCCCGGGCCGACCGCGCCCGATCCCGGGCTGGTGGTGCTCTCCACGCCGCTTGCCAACGACCAGGCGGACGGCAAGCAGGCCACCCTGGTCACCGCCTTCACGCGCGCCGCCATCGGCCTGCAGGGGCTGGCGCTGCCGGCCGGGCGCGGTGCCAGCGCGCTGGTGCTCGCCGGGCCCGTGGCCGGCATGGCCGCCAACACGCTGCTGCGACTGTCGCCGCGCGGCGGCAGTGCGGCGGTGCTGCGCATCACCGGGGCGGCCACCGCGCTGGCGCCGCGGCGCGTGACGATCGCACCGGCCGCGGGCCGGCCGCACGCGGCCGGCGCGGCGGTCGCGACCACCGTGCCGTTGTTCGGGGTGCGCGCGCTCGATGCCGGCGTCTGGGGCGACCGGCTGCGCATCGCCGTGCGCGAGCCGCTGCGTGCCGCCGTGGCGAGCTTCGTGCGCAGCCCGGTCGCACTGGGTGCGCCCGATGCGACGCACATCCGCCTGGAGTCGGCCAACGGCGTCGAAGTGGGCACCGTGCTGCAGCGGTGGGACCCCGCCACCCAGGGCTACACCGGCCCCGCCTTCAAGGTGGTGGGCATCGACCGCAGCAACGGCTTCCTGCTCACGCTCAACACGGCGGTCGTGCTGTCGCCCGGCCACGAGCTGCGCTCGCGCGAGTTCGACCTCGAGGTCTACCTGCTGCGCCAGCCGGATCGCGCCAATCCCTCGCGCGACAGCGCCGTGGTCGCATCCGAAGTGTTCGGCGGCCTGACGCTGGACCCGCGCCACAGCCGCTACCTGCACAAGGTGGTGGGCACCACCTGGGACCTGCACGACGCCGGCGCCGTGGCGGACGACGAGGGCCAGCAGCTGCGCCTGAGCGACCGCCGCAGCGAGGGCGGCTCGGAATTCGTGCGCGTGCGCGACGTGGCGCTCGACCTCGCGCCGGCGCCACGCGATGCCGCCCGCGCCGCGCCGCGCGTGGGCCCGCGCTTCGACCTGGAAACGTTGCCCGATGGCCGCAGCCGGCCCACGCGCTTTGCGCTGCGTGGCGGCGACGACCAGCTGGGCGTGCTCGATGACGATCTCTACATCGGCCTCGACAGCCCCGATCCCGAGCTGCGCACCGGCCTGCAGGCACTGCGCAACCTGGAGGAGATCAGCATCGTCGCCGCGCCCGGGCGCGTCAGCCCGAAGATGCAGAACGCTCTCATCAACCACTGCGAGCTGATGCGCTATCGCTTCGCGGTGCTGGATGGCAATCCGCCGCCGAAGGACGCGATGGCCGACATCCAGGCGCAGCGCCAGCAGTTCGACACCAAGTACGCGGCGCTGTACCACCCCTGGCTGCTGATCCCCGATCCGTATCCGGCCGGCGCCGGCCCGGTGCCGGACTATTCGATCCCGCCCTCGGGCCACCTGCTCGGGGTGTACGCGCGCACCGACATCGAACGCGGCGTGCACAAGGCGCCCGCCAACGAGGTCGTGCGCGGCATCACGGGACTGCAGCGGCTCCTGAACAAGGAGCAGCACGACATCCTCAATCCCTACCCGGTCAACATCAACGTGATCCGGGACTTCCGCAGCAACAACCGTGGCATCCGCGTCTACGGCGGGCGCTGCATCACCAGCGACAGCGACTGGAAGTACGTCAACGTCCGCCGGCTGATGATCTTCATCGAGGCCTCGGTGGACCGGGGGCTGCAATGGGTGGTGTTCGAGCCGAACGCCGATCCGCTGTGGGCGCGCGTGCGCCGCTCGATCAGCAACTTCCTGACGCTGCTGTGGCGCAACGGCGCGCTCGAAGGCACCAAGCCCGAGGAAGCCTTCTTCGTCAAGTGCGACCGCACGACGATGACGCAGACCGACATCGACCAGGGCCGCCTGATCTGCCTGGTCGGCGTGGCACCGGTCAAGCCCGCCGAGTTCGTGATCGTGCGCATCGGCCTGTGGACCGCGCACGCCGACGACTGACCCGAGACGAAGCCGAGCAACCGAGGACGCGACCATGGCCAATGACGACCGCATCGATCCCTACCGGGGCTACAACTTCGTGCTGGAGATCGACAAGGTGCCGCGCGGCGCCTTCTCCGAGGTGGGCGGCCTGAGCGCCGAGGGCGACGCCGTCGACTACCGCGAAGGCAGCGACCTGCAGTCCAACGTGCGCAAGCTCACCGGGCTGCGCAAGTACACCAACATCACGCTCAAGCGCGGCTACACCGCCGACAAGGCCCTGTGGCAGTGGTACATGAACATCGTCAACGGCGTGCAGGACCGGCGCAACGTGACGATCGTGCTGATGAACGAGGCGCACCAGCCGGTGCTGCGCTGGCATGCCGAGGCGGCCTGGATCAACAAGATCGAGGGGCCGGCGCTCAAGGCCGCCGGCAACGACGTGGCGATGGAATCCGTGGAGCTGGTGCACGAGGGCCTGACGATCGAGATGTAGGCGCGCCCGCCTGCAGCAGCCCCCATGCGCATCTTCGACACCCCGGGTGTTTACTCCGAGCGCGCCGACGCCGATGCCGGCGGCGTGCTGGCGCTGCGCAGCGACGTCGCCGGCTTCGTGGGCATGGCGCGGCGCGGGCCGCTGCACCTGCCGGTGCCGCTCGCCTCGTTCCGCCAGTTCCAGGCCTGGTTCGGCGACCCCTTCGACGGCGGCTACCTGGCGCTGGCCGCGCGCGCCTTCTTCGACAACGGAGGCCGCCGTCTGTGGGCCGTGCGCGTGGCGTCCGAGGTTGCCGAGGCCGCCGCGCGGCAGCTGCCGGCCGGCGGCGCGCCGGCGTGGCGCATCGAGGCATCGAGCGCCGGCGCCTGGGGCAACGATCTCGAAGTCCGCGTCCACGTGCAGCGCCGCAGCCAGTGCCGCGCGCAGCCGCTGGCGGGCGACCCGCTGCGCCTGCGCGTGGAGCGCAGCGCCGGCTATGCCGTGCATGCGCTCGCCGAGCTGGCCCAGCCGGGCCTGCCGGCGCAGCGGGCCTACATCATCGCGATCGATGCCACCGCCGGCGTGCTGACGCTGGACCGCGCGCTCGCCTTCGACCCCATGGCACCGGCGACGCTGGAGACCATCGCCTATGCCTTCGAGGTGATGCAGGCCGGCCGCCGCGTGCTGGTGGCCGAAGACCTGGAGCTGTCGCCCGCGCATCCGCGCTATGGCCCGGCCGTGCTGTGCCAGCCCTGGCAGATCGTCGACCGCCGCGCGCCCGCGCAGGAATCCGAGGCGCAGGTCACCGGCCGCTCCGACGCCGCGCTGCAGTTCATGCGCAGCGCGCAGTCGCGCCCGCCCGTGCCGCCGCCGCCCATCGTGCTGCGCGAGCTGCGCCCGGTCGGCGCCGGGCTGGCGCTGCCCACCGTGCTGCTCGATGTGGCGCCCGGCCTGCTGGCGCTCGAAGGCGGTGCCGACGGCCTGGCCGCGCTGGCGGTGGAAGACTTCGTCGGCCTGCCCGGCTCGCCGCTGGATGGCGACGACGCGCGCATCGCCGCCCGCCGCGGGCTGCGCGCGCTCGCCGCCATCGACGAATGCGCGCTGCTCGCGGTGCCCGACATCCATATCCAGCCGCGGCCGCCGCTGCAGACCGCCGCGCCGCCGGCCTGCGTGCCCGATCCGTGCCTGCCGCAACCGGTGCGGCCGGCGCCGCGGCGCGCAGCGGCGGTCGGTGACGATCCGCCGCGCTTCGACGAGGCCGCCATCGAGCGCGTGCAGGCGGCGCTGATCACGCTGGCCGAGCAATGCGGCGACCGCATCGCGCTGCTCGATGCGCCCTATGCAGCCTGCACCGAGGCCACCGCCGTGGACGCGCGGCTGCGCGCCTGGCGCGGGCGCTTCGACTCCTCGTTCGCCGCCCTGTATGCGCCCTGGCTGAAGGTGCTCGATCCGCAGCGCCCCCCGGGCGCCACCCGTGCGGTGCCGCCCAGCGGCCATGTGGCGGGGCTGATCGCCGCACTGGAGTTGAAGCGCGGCGTGCACGTGTCGCCGGCCAACGAGCCGCTGGCCGGCGCGCAGGACGTGACGCTGGCGATCGACGAGGCGCGCCACGGCCTGCTCAACGCCCTGCACGTGAACGTGATCCGCGCGCTGCCCGGCCGCGGCCTGCGGCCCATGGGCGCCCGCACCCTATCGTCGGATCCGTCCTGGCGCTTCCTCAGCACGCGGCGCGTGATGTGCGCGGTGCGGCGCGCCCTGTCGGCGGCGCTGCCCTGGGCGGTGTTCGAGCCCAACGACTGGCGCACGCGGGCCAAGCTGGCGCTGGTCGCCGGCGGCTTCCTGCAGGGGCTGTGGGCGCGCGGCGTGCTGCCCGGCGCCGCGCCCAACGAGGCCTATTACGTGCGCTGCGACGACGGCAACAACCCGCCGCCCGCACGCGACCGCGGCGAGTTGCTGATGGAAATCGGCATCGCGCCGGCCACGCCCTTCGAATTCGTCCTGCTGCGCATCGGCCGCGACGCCAATGGCCTCGCGATCGTCGAGTCCGGGCTGGAACCGGCCTAGGAAAGGAACGACGCATGGCCCTGCTGCCCGACCTGCTGCGCGCCACCGGCAACTCCGAGGCGGCGGCTGCGCTGCGCGCCGATCCGGTCCTCAATCACAACTTCATCGTCAGCCTGATCGACAGCTCCAGCCCGCTGGCCGCCGCCGGCAGCATCGCCCTGTCGGCCATCAACGACGTGCTGCTGGGCGGCTTTTCCGAGTGCTCCGGGCTGGAGATGCAACTGCAGACCGAGGAATACAAGGAAGGCGGCAACAACGGCGGCTTCCTCAAGTTCCCCAGCCGCGTGCAGTGGACGCCGATCACCTTGAAGAAGGGCCTGGGCACGTCCACCGCGCTGTGGGACTGGCACTACGCCTTCGTGATCGGGCGCGGCAAGCGCCGCGACGGCCTCATCGTGCTGATGAACGAGGTGCACGTGCCCAACTCGATCTGGTTCTTCAGCCGCGGGCTGCCGGTCAAGTGGAGCGGACCGACGCTGAATGCCGCGCAGAGCAGCGTGGCGATCGAGAGCCTGGAGATCGCGCACGAGGGGATCTTCCAGGTGCCTTTCGTGGGCGCCGCCAGCGGCATCGCCTCGGCGGCGATGGGCGCGGCCGGCGGCCTGGCTGGTGCGGCGGGCGGCGCGATCAGCGCGGCCGGCAACTTGTAGCGCGGAGAAAGCGACCATGGCCGATGTGCGCATCCGGGAAGCCGCGGTGTCGATGCGGGTGGTGGACGGCGAATCGCTGCTGACGCCGGTGCTGCTCGAACGCATCGTCGATGCGGTGCAGGCGGCGCTGGCCGCGCAGCAGGAGGCCGCGCAGGCCAGGCGGCGCGACACGCGCCTGTCCGGTGGCGGCGCCTGCGGCTGCAGTGGTGGCAGCGACGGCGAGGGAGGCCGCTGATGCAGGTACGCAAGGCCTATTTCCTGGTGCACCGGCGCAGCGGTACCGAGACCATCGCGGTCCAGTACAACCCGACGGAGTTCACGCTCGACAAGCAGGCCACCCTGGGCGAGATCACGCTGCCCGGGCTGGATGCGCCGCTGCAGCAGTACGTGCGGGGGCAGGCGGAAAAGCTCTCGGTGGATCTGTTCTTCGACACGACCGACCAGGGCATGGGCGCCGGTGCGGTCAGCGTGACGACCCTCACCGACAAGATCTACCAGTTGATCAAGATCGAGCCCGAGCGCCACGCGCCGCCGCCGCTGACTTTCATGTGGGCGGCGAGCTTCCCGGGCAGTTCGGTCGGGGGTGCGGCCGGTGCCGCCGGTGCCGCGGTGGCGGGGGCTGCAGCGGGTGCGGTGGCCTCGGCTGCGGGTGCCCTGGCGGGGCCGGCGGGCGCGGCGGCAGCCGAGACGGCCCTGGGCGCCATCGGCGCGGCCATCGGCGGCCAGCGGCGCAACGGATTTCCCTGCCTGCTGGAAAGCATCAAGCAGAAGTTCACGCTGTTTTCTCCCGACGGCGTGCCGCTGCGCGCCACGCTCACCGTGGTGCTGCGCGAGTACCGCAAGCTCAGCGACCAGGTGCCGGAGCTCAATCGCAGCTCGCCGGATCGCAGCCACGTGCACGTGCTGCGCCAGGGCGACCAGCTCGCCACCGTGGCGCACCGCTACTACGACCAGGTGGGCGAGTGGCGCCACGTGGCCGAAGCCAACGGCATCGACGACCCGCGCCGGCTCACCCCGGGCGCGGTGTTGCGCGTCCCCAGGATCGCCTAGCCCGAAGCCCGCCATGACCGCGCAGACCCTTCCCCAGGCCGCCGTCCGCTTCGAGGACTTCTACGTCCCGCGCTTCGAGATCCTGGTGTCCGGGCGCAGCCTCGCGCCCACGGTGCTGCGCGACGTCACCCAGGTGACCTACAACGATTCGATCGACGAGATCGACAACTTCGACCTCACCGTCGGCAACTGGGACGACGACGCCTTCGCCTTCAAGTACACCGGCGCGGAGCGCAGCGTGGCCGGCGACAACGACGTGCAGAAGCTGTTCCTGCCCGGTGGCGCGGACTTCGAGCTGAAGATCGGCTACGGCAGCAGCCTGCACACCTTGTGCAAGGGCAGCAGCACCAGCCTGGAGCCGAACTTCCCGGCCGGCGGCGCCGGCACCCTGAACGTGCGGCTGCTCAACGTGCTGCACCGGCTGCGCGCCAGGAAGCACCGCGACCACTGGCCCAACAGCCGGGTGGCGGAAGGGCAGACCAGGATCAGCCGCATCGCGCAGGACATCGGCGAGCGGCGCGTCGAAGGCTGCCGCTTTCCGCTGCCGATCCGCATCGACAGCGCCGCCATGGCGCGCGAACCGGCGCTCACCTACCTGGCGCAGGACAACCAGTACGACATCGATTTCCTGCTGCAGCAGGCGCGCCGCCACGGCTACGTGGTCTACGTGGACCAGGAGCGCAGCGGCTCCAGCGTGCAGGAAGTCCTGCGCTTCGGCCCGCCCGCCGGTCGCACGCCCGGGGTGGCCGAGGCGCTGTACGAACTGCGCTGGGGCGAGGGGCTGATCGACTTCGCGCCCAAGCTGTCGATGGCCAACCAGGTGGCCTCGGCGCAGATCCGCAGCCGCAACCGCGAGACCAACGAGCGCATCGCCCCGAGCGTGCGCTGGGACGATTCGCTGGTCAGCGTCAACCGCGACCTGGCGCAAGTGATGTTCAGCGGCCCGCCCGGCGTGGTGCCGGACAGCTGCCGCGAGCGGGAGGAGATCGTCGTGAACGAGCCGCAATTCGACGCCCAGCAGGCGCGCCGCCGCGCCGCGGACCTGCTGTCGGAGCGGCTGCGCCAGATGGTCGAGGCCACCGGCAACACGGTGGGCCTGCCGGACCTGCGCGCCGGCCAGCGGGTGCAGGTCGAGGGTTTCGGCGAGCGCTTCTCGGGCCTGTACTTCGTCACCAAGACGACGCACACGATCAACGACCAGGGCTACCGGACCAAGTTCGTCGCACGCCGCGAGGCGCGCAGGGGAGGTGCAGCATGAGCATTACGCAAGGGATGGTCACCGCCTTCGTCAAGAAGGTCGATGCCGGGCAGGGTCGCGTGCAGGTGGAATACCGCGACATCGAGGAGGGGCTGCTGTCGCCCTGGGCCTATATCGCCTCGCCGATGTCGGGCAAGAGCCGCGGCGCGCTGTTCATGCCGGAAGAGGGCGACGAGGTGCTGGTCTGCTTCGGCGACGGCCACTTCTCGCGGCCGTACGTGGTGGGCTTCCTGTGGAACGGCGAGCACACCTCCCCCGAGACGCACGCGCACAACCGCGTGATCGTCACCCCCGGTGGGCACCAGCTGCGCTTCGAGGACAAGGAAGGCGACCGCCGGGTGGTGCTGAAGACCGACGCCGGCCACAAGCTCACCATGGACGACAAGTCCGGCCAGAAGAAGATCGAACTGGCGGCCGCCAGCGGCCAGCGCAAGCTGCTGATGGACGAGGAGCAGGCCAGCGGCAAGGTGCAGATCAAGTCGGCGCAGAACGAGATCGTGCTGGACGACGGGCCGGGCGCCACCAAGATCGAGATCAAGGCGGGGCAGGGCGCGGTCACCATCATCCTCAACGTGCTGCCGCAGCCCTCGATCAGCGTGTCCGCGGCGGGCACCACCGTGGACATCGCCGCCAGCGGCGTGAGTCTTTCCACCGCCGCGCCGGTGAGCGTCACCACCGCCAGCAGCGTCAGCATCACCAGCGGCGGCGCCGTCAGTGTCACGGCCGGCGGGGCGGCGAGCGTCACGGCGGGCGGTGCGGCCAGCCTGACCTGCAGCACCGCCAGCGTCACCGCGGGCGTGTTCAACCTGTCGGCCGGCATCTTCAACTGCAACGCGCCGATCGCCAACTTCGCCGGCGTGGTCAAGGCCACGGCGATCATCAGCCCGCTGTACACCCCTGGCGTGGGCAACCTGCTCTGAGGCGCACATGCTCACCCTGCCTGCACTGCAACTCGAACCCGCGGCCGGCCCCTGGCCCCTGGAGCAGCCGATCGCGCTGCGGCTGCCGGCGTTCACGCTCGACGAGGCCGCCGTCACGCAGGACATGGCGCGCAGCATCGGCGCCTTCGTCTACCGCGAAGCCGGCGGCAGCGAGGAACTGTGGAACGAGCAGCAGGGCCGCTGGCAGCCGGTGCCCGCTGCGCTGGAGGCGCTCGACGCCCTGCAGCCGCTGCCGCTTTCGTTCCAGGCCGACGCCGACCCGGCCTGGCAGGGCACCTGGATCGCGATCGGGCTCAAGGACAAGGCGGGCGCTCCCCGCTTTGCCAAGGCGCAGGGCGGCACCCCGCGCTACCGGCTGCGCGCTTTCGCGCTGCTGGAGCACCAGGGCCGCCGCCAGCGCGCGCTGGGTGCTCCCACCGGCTGGGTCACGTTCAGCTCGCTCGCCGACACGCAGCGCTTCTCGGTGGTGATGCAGCCCGAATCCGCGCAGGAGTGCGAGAGCGCGCGCTTCGTGCTGAAGAACGCCGGGCTCGCCGCCGCCGGCTGGCTGGAGGTGCGCGCCGTCGGCGGCCGGCAGGAAGTGGAGATCGTCAAGTGCGATGCCAACGGCGCGCCGCTGTCCTCGGTGCTGCTGGCCGACGACGGCAGCATCCGGCTGCGCCCCGGCGGCAGTGCCCGCGTCGTGCTCGATGGCGACCTCGAAGCGCAGCGCGTCAGCTACCTGGACAGCGGCGGCAGCCGCGTCACCCTGAACTGAGCGGCCGATCCCGAGCACGGCGCCATCGTCCACGAAAGCCCACCATGAGCAACACCGCCAATCGACCCGATCCACGCGCCTTCCTCGGCGCCGGCTGGCGCTTCCCGTTGCAGGTGGCCCCCGATGGGCGCATTGCCAGCTCCCGGCACGAACGCAAGATCGAGGAAGCCATCCTCCTCATCCTGTCCACCGCGCCGGGCGAGCGCGTGATGATGCCCGACTACGGCTGCGGCATCCACGAGCTGGTGTTCGAGCCGAACGACGCGCGCACGCTGGCGCTGGTCGCCCATCACGTGCGGCAGGCGCTGAATCGCTACGAGCCGCGCATCGACCTGCTCGACGTGCACGCCGACAGCAGCGCCGAAGCCCCCAACCTGCTGCTGGTGCGCATCAACTACCGGGTGCGCGCCACCAACGCGGTGGGCAACCTCGTCTACCCCTTCCACATCAGCGAGGGGCGCTGAGATGCCGCTGCGCGACGCGCTGCCCCAGCTGGACGACCGGCGCTACGCCGACATCGTCGACGAGATCCGCACCCGGGTCGCCCGCTACACGCCGGAATGGAATCCGGCCTGGAACGACCTGAACGACAGCGATCCGGGCGTGACGCTGACCCAGGTGTTCGCCTGGATGTCGGAAATGATGCTGTACCGGATGCAGCGGGTGCCCGAGGTCAACTACGTCAAGTTCCTCGAGCTGCTGGGCGTGGAACTGCAGGCCGCGCAGCCGGCGCTGGCGCAGGTGCGCTTCACGCCGGCGGCCGGCGCTGGCCCCAGCGCGATCGTGCCGCCGCGCACGCAAGTCAGCGCCAGCGGGGCCGACGGCAAGCCGGTGGTGTTCGAGACCCTGCGTGCGCTCACCGTCGCGGCCTGCGAGCTGCGCAGCGTGCAGGCCTACGACGGCGCGCAGTACCGCGACGCCAGCGCCGAGAACGAAGCCGCCGGCGCGGGCTTCACCCCCTTCGGCGACGACCCGCGCAACGACGCCGCGCTCACCCTGGGCTGGGCGATGCCGGCGGCCTGGCCCACGCCCGAACAGTTTCCGGCGCTCACCCTCGACCTCACGTTCTGGACCGCGCCCGAGGGCGGGCAGGCGCGCAGCACCCCCTGCGGGCCGGCCAGCCGCGCCGTGGCCCCGGCGCAGATCGCCTGGGAGGGCTTCGACGGTGCGCGCTGGGTGGCGCTTGACCTGCGCAGCGACGATACGCTGGCCTTCACCCGCAGCGGCTGCGTCGTCCTGCGGCTGGGCGAGCACCTGAAGCTGGCGCGCGCCTTCGTCGGCGCCTGGGAGGCCGGCACCGACCCCGCCACCGGTGCGGCGCGCCCACCGCTCTTCTGGCTGCGGGCGCGCCTGGTGCGCACGCAGTACACGCGGGCGCCGCGCCTGCTGGCGCTGCGCACCAATACCGTCGATGCGGAGCAGGCCGAGACCGTGGTCGACGAAGTGCTGGGCGGCGCCACCGGCCGGCGCAACCAGCGCTGGCAGCTGGCCAACACGCCGGTGCTGCGCGAGGGCCTGCGGGTGGAGATCGACGACGGCACCGGCTATCGTCCCTGGCAGGTCGACGACGACCTGCTCGGCGCCGGCCGCGAGGACGAGACGCTGGCCCTCAACGCCACCAGCGGCGAACTCACCGCGGGCGACGGCGAGAACGGCGCCATCCCGGTGGCGAATGCCGCCAATCCCGATGCCAACGTCGTGGCGCGCAGCTACCGCTTCGGCGGCGGTGCGCGCGGCAACGTGGCCGCCGGCGCGATCAAGACGCTGCTGACGCCGGTGGCGGGCATCGACGGCGGCAAGACGACCAACCTGTTCGCGGCCAGCGGCGGCCGCGACGAGGAGCGGCTGGACGAGGCGCGCAAGCGCGCGCGTCGGGCCCTGCGGGCACGCACGCGCGCCGTCACGTCCGAGGACTTCGAGCACTTCGCGATGGCGGTCGGCGAGGTGGCGCGCGCCAGGGCGCTGCCGCTGGCGCACCCCGCCTATCCGGGCGTGCAGGTGCCGGGCGCGCTGACGGTGATCGTGGTGCCCGATGCGCCCGGTCCCGCGCCGGTGCCCAGCGAAGCGCTGCTGCGCAACGTCTGCGCCGGCCTCGACCGCGTGCGGCTGCTGACCACCGAGGTCGCCGTCACCGGCCCGCGCTACGTGCGCGTCGCGCTGGCGATCGACGTGGTGGCCGACGACGATGCCGATCCCTCGGCGCTGCGCGATGCGGTGGCGGCGGCGGTCAGCCGTTGGCTGCATCCCCTCACCGGTGGCGACGGCGGCGATGGCTGGCCCTTCGGCGGCGCGATCCGCTACTCCAAGCTGGTGCAGCGCGTGTTCACCGCGGCCGGCGTCGACAGCGTGCCGCGCCTGGTGCTCACGGTCGAAGGCGAAGCGCGGCCCGAATGCCGCGACGTCGACATCGCCGCCTTCGCGCCCAACGCGCTGGTCGAACTGACCGCCATCGACGTCACGCCCTATACCCGCGAGGAAGCCGGCGAGATGAGCGCGGCCGGCGGCGCGAGCGGGGCCGGCCCATGAACGCGCCGCTGCGCCTGGTGCCGGTGCCGGCGCCGCCGCACGATCCCACGTCGTGGCTGCTGGCCGGGTGGATCGGGCCGGCGCCGGCGCGCGGCTGGCAGGCCGCGCGACTGGACGCGATGCAGATCGACGCCGCCTCGCGCCAGCTCGTGCTCGCCCCCGCGCCCGAGGCCGCGCGGCGCCTGGGCGAGCTGTCCGGCAGCTTCGGCGGCCGCGTGCCGCCGCGCAACGTGGCGCTCACCGCCGACGGGCAGGTGCTGCTGCTCGACCCCGCCACCGGCGCCGTGCTGCGCTTCGATCCCTGCCGCTGCGCGTTCGTGCGGCTGCCCTGCTTCACGCACACCGTCACGCCGCCCGAGGCCGGCAGCTGCCTGGATCCGGCCGCGGCCGGCATCCAGGCCACCGAAGGCGGGCAGCGCCGGGTGCCGCCCACGCAACTGGCCGACCCGCACGCCCTGGCGCTGTGCGGCGACGAACTGCTGATCGCCGACAGCGGCCAGCACCGGGTGCTGCGCTTCGCGCTGTACGGCCAGATGCCGCGCGGCACGCTGCAGCTGCCGGCGCCGGCCCGCCACGGCCGTGGGCCATGGCGGCCGGTGGCGCTGGCTTTCGATGCGCAGGGCCGGCTGGCGGTGGCCGATGCGCAAGGCGCCTGCATCGATCTCTTCGATGCCCGCCGGCGCTGGCTGCGCACGCTGCGCCTGGATGCGCCGGCCTGGGCCCTCGCCTTCGACGGCTGCGGCGCGCTGCTCGCCTTGGGCGCGCAGGCGCAGGACCTGGTGCTCGATGCCGCGGGCCGCTGGCAATGGCGGCTGCTGCCGACCGCGCCGGGGCAGCCGCAGGTCGATCCGCAGCCGCAGGTGCTGCGCTGGGGCGAGCCGTTCTCGGCCCACGCCGCGGCCGAACTGCTGGCCGAGGACGCGACCGGCCACTGGCCGCCGCCGCGCGTGCAGGTGGATCTCGGCGGCGCGCTCGCACTGCACTGTACCGGCACCGAGCCGGGCGCCGCGAGCGTGCAGCACTTCGACCCGCGCGGCCGCCGCCTGCCGCCGCCGGCGCGCGTGGCCGAGAGCTACCGCCGCAGCGGCCGATACCGCAGCGCCGCGCTCGATGCCGCGATCGACGGTTGCACCTGGCATCGCGTCGAACTGCATGGCCACCTGGCGGCCGGCACCCGCATCGCCATGCGGACCTACACCGCGCAGGTGGAGCTGCGCGACGACGAACTGCCGCCGGTGGGCCCCGAGTGGAGCGTGCCGGTCGAAGCCAGCGCCTTTGCCGACGGTCGCTGGGACGCGCTCATCACCAGCCCGCCGGGCCGCTGGCTCTGGCTGGCGCTGGAGTTCACGTCCGACGGCCGCGCCACGCCCCAGCTCGAATCGGTGGTGGTCGAATACCCGCGCATCCCGCTGCGCCGCTACCTGCCGGCGGTGTTCGGCGCCGATCCCGCGGCGGCCGACTTCACCGACCGCTTCACCGCGCTGTACGACACCACGCTGCGCTCGATCGAGCGCCACCTGGACCGCCTGCCCGCCCTGTTCGATCCGCGATCGGCCCCGGCGCCGCTCGATGCGCGCGATGCCACGCCCGATTTCCTCGGCTGGCTGGCCGACTGGATCGGGGTGACGCTGGCGCGCGACTGGCCGCTGCCCTTGCGCCGCCGGCTGCTGGCGCAGGCCGCGACGCTGTATCCGCTGCGCGGCACGCGCGAGGGGCTGTGGCGCCAGTTGCTGCTGCTGCTCGGTTT
>Ga0190269_10000475_pt1 | contig 20321 bp, 13 predicted proteins | sample Popmic249IS_FD_133749 | JGI IMG/M metagenome (GOLD analysis project Ga0190269, IMG submission 133749) | Populus adjacent soil microbial communities from riparian zone of Blue River, Arizona, USA - 249 IS | ecosystem: Environmental > Terrestrial > Soil > Riparian zone | place: USA: Arizona... | reverse complement strand
GCGGTCGAAGCGGCCGTGGCGGCCTACAATCGCGACGACTACGCGACGGCACGCCGCTACTTCGCACGCGCGCACGAGCTGCGTCCCAGCGCGCGCACTTGGCGCGGCCTCGGCACGACGGCGTTCGAGCTCAAATCGTACGAAGACGCGGTGCGCGAGCTGACGTTTGCGCTCGAGGACACGCGCAGCGCGCTTCCGGATCACCTACGTGCGGAGACCGAGCTCACGTTGCGCGTCGCGCGCCGTCGCTTGGCCGAGGGCGATGCGCCCGCTGCGCCGCAGCCACGCGTGGCAAGCGCAAGCGAAGCGCAAGCGCCGGCAGCGCCTGCCGGCGCCGTGGTCGCTTCTGAGGACGCGAACGCTGGCGGCCTCGATGGACAGCGCGTCGCCGCGATCTTCGCCGCAGGCGTGGGCGCGGTCGCCCTGGGCGTGGGCGTCGGCTTCGGCCTGCACTCGCTCGCGCAAGGGCGTGAGCGCGACAGGCTGTGCCCGACCGCGGACCAGGCGCTCGGTTGCTCCCTGGAAGCCAAGCGCGCTGCAGACGCGGCGATCACTGCGGGTAACTTGTCCACCGTCGGCTGGGTGGTGGGCGGTTTGGGCCTGGGCTCCGCCGTGGTCCTGTGGCTCACGGCTTCGGAGCGCGCCCAGCGCGGGGCGAGTGTCTCGATCGGGCCCGGTAACTTACAAGTATCTGGCCGTTTTTGACCCAGGTTGGGGTCCACGTTTCGATGGCGATTTCACGCTGCCCGATCGCCTCGCGCATGCACGATCGCTGTATCGGTCTGCCGCTGATGGCGACTGTGCTAGCCGTGCGTACCGCGGTGTACGACGCGGGCTGCAGCTAGAAGCGGCGACAAGAAAATTGCGCGATTGCGCGCTTCGGGGCCCCATTCGATTGACCGAGGGCAGCGACATGGCATACGAGACATGGCTCGCCTGAATGGTTCGAGCTGGAGGAGCGCGGCGCGATGCAGGACAAGGGTCAAGCGAAAGACGGCCGCATCGCGCGCCGCCTCGGCAATCGGGCGCGGATCCTGGATGCGCTGTTCGCGTTGATCCAGTCGGGCACCTACCACCCGACCTTGAAGCAGATCGCGGCGCAGGCAGGCGTCACGCCGCGCACCTTGCTCAACCACTTTCCTGATGGCTCGTCTCTGCTGCTCGCAGCTGCAGAGCACGGCCGGCGCTTGGCCGAGGCCGCGCTGCCGCCGCTGCCCACGACCGCCGATCCAGAGCAGCGCGTGCGCGACTTCTTCCGCACCGCGTCCGCATTCTACGACGGCTTCGCGGCCACGCGCTGGTCGGTGGCCACGAACCCCGCATCGCTCTCGTTGTTCGAGGCGAGCGGCTACAAGGGCGTCGCGCTCGGCATCCTGGGCCGGCGCATCCTCGAGCTGCTGTCGAGCTTCGACGCGCAGCTGGATCCGGTGCTGCGGCGCGCGCTGTCGATGATCACCGATCCGCTGGCCTGGCGCCTTTTGCGCGTGCAACAGGGCCTGTCGCGTTCGGATGCGGCGCAGGCGATGGCGGCGTCGGTGATCGCGCTCGGCTTCGCCGCCCAGCGCCGCGCGCAGTCCCCGCGCAAGCGCGCCGCAAAGGCGAAGCCCACGCCGCGCTCCAGCGCCTCGGCCAAGCGCAGCAGCAACGGAGCAGCGCGGCGCGGCACACGCGCCGCGCACGCCACGACGGAGCTCAGGTTCGCGGGTCGCGGCAGCGCTCGCGCAGCGGACCGCGGTCGAGGAACTCGCTGAACAGCCGGCGCCACGTGCGCCAATTGTGTCCCCCAGGGCCAGTGAACACGCGCTCCTGCGGCAACGCCGCGGCGAGGAGCGAGCCCTCGCGCGCCAGGCGATCCTCGTTGCCGTAGCCGAGGTACAGCTCCGGCCCGGGCTCGCGGTTCGAGGCGCGCGCCTGCAGCCAGCGCCACAGCTCCCACTCGAAGTCTCGCTCGCGCACCGGGCGGGGCGCGGGCGCGTGCCACGCCGCGAGCCCGCCGTCGCGCTTGATCTGATCGAAGATCGCGGGCTTTGCGCCGAGGAAAGGCGCCAGCGCGAACACGCCGCTGACCTCGCCCTGCGGTGCCTTGCGAGAGTAGAGCAGGCTGCCGAAGCCGCCCATCGACGGCCCGACGAGCCACAGCTCCTTGTAGCCTCGCAGCACACGGCGGCGGACCACGTCGCGCGCGAGTCGCTCGGGGAAGATGCCGCGCGTGTAGTAGCCGAGGGTCGCGTCGGCGGCGACCATGTCGATCGAGTAGTCGCGGCGCAGCACCTCCTGCACGAAGCCGTGCTGCTCGAAGCTGCGGGCGCTGTCGCCACCGCCTGGCAAGAACACCATCAAGCAAGCGGCGCGCGGGCCGGGGCGCTCCGCGTCGACCGCGAGCATGGGCTCGGGCGCGGGCAGCCAGCTGGCACAGCCGCTCGCGAGCGAGATCAGAAGAGAGAGCCAGGTTCGCATGGCGGGACTGTAACCCGGGCGCGTGGCGGCCGGGTGAGCAGCCGAGCGCCAACTCGGTTGGCAGCAGGGTAGCCGTACGGCAGACTGAGGAGATCTTGGTCAAGATCGCGCAAACGAAGTTGTCGGGGGAGCTGATCGCAGGGCGCTACCGCTACGTGCGGGAGCTCGCGGCGAGCAGCAGCGGCGGCGTCTGGCTGGTGGAGGATCAGGCTGCAGACTCGCGGCTGTGCGCGCTCAAGTGGCTCGACCCGGGCAGCGCTCAGCGGGTGCAGAGCGAGCTCTCGCTGTTGCGGCGCATCGCGCATCCAGGGCTCGCGCGCGCTTACGACTTGATCCGCGTCGGCGCGGGTGAGCTCGGCAGCCGCCGGCCGCAGGCGGGGCTCGGCATGGTCAGCGAATACGTGAGCGGTGAGCCGATCGATCGCGCCGCGAGCCTGCTGCTCGGGCGGCGCGAGCCGCTGATCGAGCTCGCGCTGCGCGTGCTGGATGGCGCGACGCAAGCGCTCGCTGCGCTGCACGCGCACGGCTTCGTGCATGGCGACGTCAAGCCCGATCACTTGCTGATCGACAAGGACGCGCCGCAGCTCGTGCTGCTCGATCTCGGGCTTGCTCGCGCACCGGGCTTCAGCGCTGGCCTCTCCGGCTCGCCTCACTTCATGGCGCCCGAGCTGTTTCGCGGCGAGCTCACGCAAGCCGCGGACGTGTACGCGCTCGGCTTGTGCTTGCGCGGGCTGTTCGAGCCGGAGCTGGCGCGTCAGGCGGGTAGCTCGGCGAGCCCTGCCGAGTTTCTGGCGCGCGCACTCGCGCCGCGGCCCGCGCTGCCGAGCTGGGTGCCGCCGCCATTGGCTGCGCTCATCGAACGCATGTGCGCTGTGGACAGGAGCGCGCGGCCGGCCTCGGCGCTGGAGCTGTCGGCTGCGCTCACGGCGCTGGCGCGCGCGCTGCCGGAGCGGGAAGCGCGCGCGCTGCGTAACGCCGACGCGGGGAAGCCCAGCGCGCAGGCGCGGGCCAGCGCGCTGTGTGCGCTGCCGCTCGTGGGTCAGGAGCGCGCGCTCGCGGAGCTGGTGCGCGGCTTCGAGATGCGGCGCGGGCTCGCCGTGCTGGGGCCGCCGGGGGCCGGGCGCTCGCGCCTCGTGCGCGAGGCGGTGTTCGCGCTGCAGCTGTCGGCGGCGAACGCCGAGCGGCCGGTGCCGAGCTACCGTGAGGTGCAGCGCTTGCCGGAGCAGCTCGGGGCTGAGCCCGGCGTGTGGCACGTGCTGGACGGGGACGCGGTCGATGTTCCGCAGCTGCAGCGCCTGCTGCACGCGGCCGAGCTGGCCGGCACGTCCGCGTGGGTGGTGCTGGAGCGCAGCCGCGACCTGCCTCCGGACGCGCTCGATTGGCTGCAGCTGGTGCGGGTGGGGGCGCTCGAGCGCAAGGCGCTCGTGCAGCTGCTGGCGGCAGGGCTGGGCAAGGCTCCGAGTGAGCCGTGGCTGCGCGAGGCGCAGGCGGTCAGCGGGGGCCTCGCCGGGCGCCTATGCCGCGCGCTGTCCGCTGCGCTGCTATCCGGAAATGAGCTGAGCGATGCGGGCGTCCTGAGGCGCTGGCAGGCGGGGCGGTCGGATGAGGCGTCGTTGCTGCCGGCGGCTTCGCGCGAGCTGGCGCTGGTCCTGGCGCTCGCTGGAGGGAGCTTGCCCGGCGCGTGCCTCGCGCCGCCGCTGACGGAGGCGAGTGTCGCGGACGGGGCGCGCGCGCTGTGCACGCTGGGGCTCGGCACGTACACGAGCTCCGGCCAGCTGCTGTTGCGCAACGACGTCGGCGCGCAGCTGCGCGCCAGCCTGCCGGCCACGGAGCGCGCGGCGCTCGCGGCGCGCATTCCAGAGCCGCCTGCGCTGGAGGCGCCGCGGGCGCGCGCGTTTCTGGCCTGGGCGCGTGGAGACACGACGGAGTCCCTGCGCCACTTCAGCGAGCTCGCCGAGCAGGCCCTGACGGGCGGCGATCCCGCTGCGGCCGAAACCGTGCTCGCCGAAGCCGAAGAGCTGCTCGGCCCACTGCCGGCAGCCCCCCGCATGCTGCGCGCAGACGCGCTACGCGCGCTCGCTCGCTACCCCGAAGCCCTCGCGCAGCTGTCGGCGGCGGATGCAAGCCCGGCAGCAAGCGGTGCGGCCCTCGGGGCGGAGGAGCGAGGGGGCGGATCGCGCGTAGCCACGGCGGGCGGGACGCCGCGCGACGATGCCACGCCTGCCGCGGGCGGCGCCGTGCGCGCAGGGGGTGACGCGCGGGCAGGGTTTGCGTCGTCCGATCCGCAGCTGATGGCGTCAGGCGCTGGACCGGCGACCGGGCAGGCGGCTCTGCGGGCGGAGGAACGAGGGGGCGCTTCGCATGTAGATGCGATCAACGGGAGGCGGAGCGACGATGCCACGCCTCCCGCGGCGGGCGCCGCGCGGGCAGGGGGTGACGCGCGGGCAGGATCGGCGTTGTCTGGCCCGCAGCTGATGGCGTCAGGCTCAGACTCGGAAGTGAGCGGTGCGGCGGGCCCGCGCGCAGAGGAGCGAGGGGACACGTCGCGCGTAGTTGCGGCTGATGTGACGCGCGGCGACGATGGCACGCCCGGTGCGACGGGCGGCGATGCACGGGCTGGGTCGGCGTCCTCCGAGCCGCAGCTGTCGGCGTCAGGCTCGGCGGAGGGCGGTGCGGCGGTGCGGGCGGGTGCAGCGCTCGGGGAGCCTGGCGGGTTGGAACTGGGGCGATTCGAGGCGCGGGCGTTGCCGCTCATGGCTGCGAAGCTCGAGCTCGTCATGGGGGCAGAGCTTGCTCTGGTGCCGGAGGCCTGGTTGTTGCGGGCAGAGATCTTGCGCTTGCATGGGGCGCCCGCCGAGGCGTGGGGCTTGGCCGAGCTCGTGCTCGGGGCGGAGCCGCCTGCGGCGCGCAAGGTGCAAGCGGGAGCCCAGGCGTTGCTCGCGCGCTTGTGTCTCGACCGCGGCGACACGTCAGCCAGCAGGGCCTACGCGCTGCAGGCCGCGAGTGAGGCGCCGCAGGAGCGGGCAGGCTTGCGCGCGGCCGAGGTGCTCGCACTCGTCGAGCTCGCCGAGGGCCGGCTCGACGCGGCGCTGTCGCGCGCCGAGCCCGCCGCGCAGCTCGCGCGACGCCGCGGCGAGCGCGCGGCCGAGGCTCGGCTGTGCGCCGTGCTGGGCTCGGTGGAGCGGGCGCGGGGCGAGCTCCCGGCGGCGGCACGTCAGTTCGCGCGCGCGGCGGAGCTGGCCGAAGCGCAAGGCGAGCGGCATGCCGCTCTGAGCTTCAGCGCGAACCAGGCCAGCGCGCAGCTGGACGCAGGTGAGCTGGGCCCGGCGCTCGCCGCGCTGCGCGCGAGCGCGAGCGGCTTCGTGCGGCTGGGGCGCGAGCGCGACGCGGCGCGCGTCCTGACGAACTGGATGCTCGGCGCGCAGCTGATCGGCGATCACACGAGCGTGCTGGCCCTCGGTGAGCGCTTGCGCGAGGCCGCCGCGCGCGCCGACGATCCTTGGGCGCTTTCGTTCGGCCTCCTCAGCTGTGCCGAGACGACGCTCGATCGAGGCGATGCCGCCGCTGCACGCGCCTACCTGCAGGCCCTGCCCGCGCTCGACCGACTCGGGCCGCCGGACCGTGCGGTGGCACACGCGCGCAGCGCCGCGGTCTGGGCCGAGCTCGGACAGCTGCCCGAAGCGGAGCTGCAGCTGACAGCGGCGGAGGCGCTCGCGCCCGAAGCCACGGCCGTGGCCGCGGAGCTGCAGCTCGCGCGCGCCGCCCTCGCACGAGCGCGCTCCGATCACGCGGCGGCGTTCGCGGCGGCGGAGCGCGCGCACGCCGAGGCCCAGGCGCGCACCGAGTTCCCGGTGCTCGTGGCGGCGCTCACCGCGAGCGCCAGCGCGGCGTCCGCGCTCGGCAATACCGGCTACGCACACCTGCGCTACTCGGAGCTGCGCGCGCTGCTGGACGCGGCCGCGCTGACCCTGAGCGCGGCCGAGCGCGCGCTGCTGCGCAACGTGCGCGGCTACCGCGCAGCGCTCGCAGCCGCACCGCCCACGGACCGGCCGCTCCCCCTGAGCGACGCTCGCTTGCGCGGGCTGACCGCCCACGTCAAGCGCCTGACCGCCGAGACGCGGCTGCCGCGGCTGTACGAGCGTATCCTGGAAGCGGCGATCGCGCTGAGCGGGGCCGAACGCGGGCTGCTCTTGCGCCGCGATCCGCAGGGCAGGGTGCGCGTGCGCGCGCAGCTCGGAGCGGCGGAAGACGCGGCCGCCACGCCGTACTCTCAATCGATCGTATCGCGCGTGTTGATGGCCGGCCAGGCGCTCGCGAGCGTCAACGCGGCGCAAGACGCGCGCCTGTCCGGCTCCTCCAGCGTGCACGCGCTCGCGTTGTGCTCGGTGCTCGCGCTGCCGCTCCGCACGCCTGACGCCGTGAGCGGCGTGATCTACCTGGAGGACCGCCTGCGCCCGTTCGCGTTCGGGGAGGCCGAGGTCTCGCTGTCCTCGGACTTCGCCGACCTGGCGAGCCTGGCGATCACCTCCGTCGAGCGACTGCGCCGCGAGCGACGCGCGGTGCGCCGCCTGTCGCTCGCGCAGGCGCGGCTCGCCGTGCAGCTCGAGGCCCAGGCCCTCGAGCTGTCCGCGCTGAAGCAGGCGCAGGCGCCCGACTTCGCGCACACGGGCATCGTGGCGCAGAGCCAGGTGATGCGCGACGTGCTCTCGCTCGCGCTGCGCGTGGCCGCCGCCGACGTGCCGGTGCTCATCCGAGGCGAGAGCGGCACGGGCAAGGAGCTCGTGGCGCGCGCCATCCACGCCGAGAGCGCGCGCAGCAAGCGGCCGTTCATCAGCGAGAGCTGCGGCGCGATCCCCGAGAGCCTGCTCGAGAGCGCGCTGTTCGGTCACGTCAAGGGCGCGTTCACCGGCGCCGACCGGCGGCGCGTCGGGCTGTTCGAAGCAGCTGATGGCGGCACGCTGTTCCTGGACGAGATCGCCGAGATGAGCCCGAGCATGCAGACGCGCCTCCTGCGCGTGCTGCAGGAGGGCGAGGTCCGTCCGCTCGGCGGTGAGCGCACCGTGCGCGTCGACGTGCGGGTGCTCGCGGCCACCCACCGCGATCTCGAGGCCATGGTCGCGGACGGCCGCTTCCGCGAGGATCTGTTCTACCGCCTGGCAGTGGTGAGCTTGCAGCTGCCGGCGCTGCGCGAACGCAACGAAGACATCCTCGCCCTGGTGCAGCACTTCGTGCAGAAGCACGCGCCCGGCCGCTCGCCGCTCGTATCGCGACGCGCGCTGGCCCGCCTGATGACACAACCCTGGCCGGGCAACGTGCGCCAGCTCGAAAACGAGGTGCGGCGCGCGCTGATCCTCGGCGGCGACGTGCTGCGCGAGGAGCACTTCGGCATCGCGCCCGCGAAGGAGAGCGGGGGCAAGGTCTCGGAGCTCAACCTGCGCGGCCAGGTAGACGAGCTGGAGCGTAAGCTCATCCGGCGTGCGCTCGACCTGGCCAAAGGCAATCAAACGCGCGCGGCGGAGCTGCTGGGTGTGTCTCGCTTCGGGCTACAGAAGATGGTGAAGCGCCTCGGTATCGGCGGCTGACGTAAGCGCGTGTGCGGCCGATCGCGCGCCAGCGGAGCGCGTCCGGCAGCTCGCGACCCGCTCGTGGCGTACGCTCCGAGCATGCACGGACCCACGGCCTTTCCACTCTCGCTGACGGAGCCGCTCACGCGCTCGCTCGCAACGGCCGAGCCGCTGCGGGCCGAGCCCGAGCTCGAGGCGCGCGTGCGCCTCACGCGCGATCTGACGACGAGCTTGCAGCGAGAGCTGTGGCACGAGGCCGATCAGCTGGCCATCGCGGCGGCCGGTGACGACGACGTCTGAAGCTCACAACAGATCGACGAGGCAGCAGCCCTGCTGGCAGTACAGCCCGGTTCGACAAGGGCTCTGCGCGCCGCACACGGACAGCCCATCTTCGCACGCGTAGCCGGGACCGCTGCTGCCGCTGCAGTCGCGTGGGAGATCCGCCACGGTCTTCCCCAGGCACAGCTCGCAGCGGCCGCATGGGTTCACGCAGGCGGTGTTCTGCACGCAGCGCGGACAGCTCGCGAGATCATCCAGGCGCTGCAGGTTGCAGCTCTCCGTGAGCTCCACGAACACGTGTAAGCCGTCGGGACGCACCACCTCGCAGCACCCGAAGCAGTCGCAGCCGTTTGGCGTGCGCGCCTGGCAGCGCTCGATGCAACCCGCCGTCGGCTCGCAGCTGTCGCAGTTGCCACGGCCGGAGGTCTGCGTGCCCGTGAGGCACTCCGCGGGGTAGCGGCAGCCATCGTCGCCGCTGCCGCTGTTGTCGTCCCAGAAGCAGTCGCGGCACTGCGACTGCTTGTTCGGCTGGCCTGTCGCGAAGCTCGACTCGTCGTCGTCGTAGGCGCCGGTGCACTCGGGATCGAGCCCGTCCGGGAGATTGTCGGTGTCGTTGTCTGCGCCATCGTCGCAGGCGCAGGCGCGTTTGCCGCAGCGCGCGCCCGTCGACGGGCCGGAATCGGGGAGCGTGCCGGAGTCGATGGTCCCAGGTGCCTTGCCCGCATCGCGGGTCGTGCTGCCGCTGTCAGCGGCGTTCGGTTTGCCGCTGTCAGCGTCGCCCACGAGGTTCTCGTGCACCGTGCTGCAGGCCACGAGCGCGCTGCACACGACGAGCACGACGCGCAGTCTCACGGCTGCGGCTCCGCCAGCGCCCGCTCGCGCCGCTCCGCCTCGCGCACGAAGCTGCCGTTCGGGTAGCGCTCGCGGTAACGCGCGAGCAGCGCACGCGCGCGCTTCGGCTCACCGTGCTCGGCCTCGATGCGGGCGGCGGCGTACAGGGCCGTCTCGGCCGCGGGCTCGCGCGGCAGCTGCGCCACGATGTGCAGATAGCCGTCGCGCGCGGCCGCGTGATGGCCGGCGAGCAGCTGCGACTCCGCCTGCAGGCTCAGCGCCTCGGCGCGTTCGGCTGGCGTGTTCGGTGCGGCCAGCGCCTGCTTCAAGCTGCGGCGCGCTGACGAAAGCTCGCGCCGCGACAGCTGCGTGCGTGCGCGCTCCAGCAGCTCCGCGGCTCGACCCGGTGCCGGCGCGGGCTGGGCACTTGCAGCCTTCGGCGGCGGCGTGGGTGCAGGGGCCGGTGGCTCGGCCGCGTCAGCGCGAGGCACGCGGTACTCGCGCTCGCCGTCTCGTGCATCCAGCACGATGGCTTCACTGGCACCGGAGGGCTGCACGGACACGCGCCCGCGCAGCAGACGCACGCCGTCCGACGTCACCTCGAAGCGCGTGCCGAGCACGCGCACCACGAACTGCGCCGTGCCCACCGCAAACGACTGGTGCTTCTGCGGATCCACCTCGACCATCACACTGCCCTGGCTCAGCTCCAGGCGGCGCTGCGCCGCGTCCCAGGCGGCGTGGGTCTCGGGCCGCAGCTCGACTGTCGCGTGCGCGAGCTGCACGACTGCGCCCGCGCGCGTCTGCATGTGCGCCTGCGCGAGCAGGCTCTGGCCGACGTGGCGCGTGGTCCCGGACAGCGTCACTTCGCCGGCCAGCACCCGGCTCTGGGGCTCCGGCGCGGCGTGCGCGGCCAGCGGCTCGGGTCGCGGCGGCGATGCGCGTAGCATCAACAGCGCAACGGCCAGCGCCGCCACCGTGCCTGCCGCCATCAGCGGCAAACCCAGCCGGCTGGCGCGGCGCTCCGGCCGAGCCTCGGCGCGCGTAACGGCGGCCAGCGCTCCAGCCATCGCGCGCTGGCGTGCGTCCGCGCGCAGCGGCACGAATCCCTGGCGCGAGAGCTGCGACAACCCCGCGAGCAAGCTGGCTTCACTGCGGCAGCTCGCACAGCCGCTCAGGTGCTCCTCGAGCCGCAGGCCCTCCGCGCTCGAAAGTCCGGCGTGTCTTTGCTGCAGGAGCAGCGCCGCGTGGATACAGCCGAGCTTCATGCGTCGCTCCCTCCGGCCAGCTCGCGCAGAAACGGATCGCGCGCCGCGCGCTTCAGCAGCTCGCGCCGCGCCCAGAACACCCGTGATTTGGTGGCCGGCACGCCCGCACCCATCAACGCAGCCACCTCTTCGAGCGGCATGCCTTCGAACACGTGCAGCACGAACGCCGTGCGCTTCTTCGGCCCGAGCGCCGATAGGTGGTGCTCCAGCCGCTCCAGCTTGCGTCGCGTGTCGAAGTCGCGATCCGTCGTGTCCTCGGCCGCTCGATTGGCCGCCGCCTCCACATCGGGCACATGCGCGCGCAGGCGATGAGCCGCGCTGCGCAGCCGATCGTGCGCGGTGCGCACGGCGATGCGGGCGAGCCAGGTGCGCACCTGCGCCTCACCACGGAACCGCGGGAACGCCTCGATGGCGGCCATGAGCGTACTTTGTAGCAGGTCCTCGACGTCCAGGCTGCGGCCTGCGACCCGCCAGAGCACGCGCTCCAGGTAAGGCGCGTGCGTCACGAACACGGTCTGCAGAGCTGCGCGGTCGCCACGCCGGCAGGCCTCGATCAGCTCCTGCTCGCTCGCATCCGCGGACGGATGCAGATTGACGAGACGACCCATTGTCGAAATGGTGGCGTCTCGCGTGCTTTGGTTGAAAAGAAATCGTACGAGCGCCGCGCTCGGGTGGGCGCTGTGCTCGCTGCTCTGGTGCACGGCGCCGCTGTGCGCTGCGGCCCAGAGTGACAGTTTGATCGTCCTGGACGCGGGAGGCGCCGGCCACGCCCCGTTCCTGGCCGCCGTGCGCATCCAGCTCGGAGCGACGTACGAGGTGCGCGAGCTCTCGCCCTCGCTGCCGGGCCCGCTGCCGCAGCGCATCGCGGCGGCGACCGCGCTGGCCGTGGGCGAGCACGCGCTCGCGGCCGTGTGGGTGGAGCAGGCTGCGGGTGCGCACGGTGTCCGCTCGGCCGTGCTGTACGTGGTGGGCCAGCGCGAGGACCGAGCGCTGCTCGAGGTGGTGCAGGTGCCGAGCGCGCGCGGCCCGGATCTGCCGCGCGTGCTGGCGCTCAAGCTGGGTGAGCTTCTCTCGGAGCTGCGGGTCGCGGACGTCCAGCCGCTCGCGCCGCGCACGACGCCGGCGAGCGCAGTCGTGCCCGCGACGCCCCCGCCGCTGCCAGCCGCAGCCGCGGTGCAACCCGCGACGACCGAGGGCAGCGAGCCGGAGCCCACCAACGGCCGCTTTTGGGCGGCGGGTCGCGCGGGGCTGCGCCTCGACTTCGGGGTGGGTACGAGCTCGAGTCGCGCCGGCCTCGGTGCGGAGCTGACGCCCGAGTGGACCAGCGGCCGGCTGCGCCTCGCGCTCGGCGTGGGCGCGGCCTGGTTTCCGGCGCTGAACGAGGACAGCGCGTACGGCTCGGTGCAGCTGCGCGAGGTCGCGCCGCGCGTGCTCGCCGCGGCGGCCTGGCGCACTTCACTCTGTGATCTGGGGGTGCACACGGCGGGCGTGCTCAGCTTGATCTCGGCCCGCGGCCGAACACCGGCCGGGCTCATCGGGGACAGTCGGCGCAACGTGTTGGGCTGGGCGTTCGGCGTCCATGCCGAGCGCAGCTTGTGGGGACCGCTCGGGGTGGTGTTGTTCATCGAGGCAGAGCCGCAGCGCGAGCGTGTGGACTTTCTCGTGAACGGGGAGACCGTGCTCGATCGCGGCAGGGTGCGGGTCGTCTGGGGCATCGATCTGCGGCTACGCACCGCGCTCACGCCTGCGACGGGCAAAGAGCGCGCGCTGCCCGCGCGCTCGCCGTGACTCGCTCGCGATCGACTCGGGTTCATGACGGGAGGTCTTGGTCCGGCGTCTCGTCGTCGGAGGGCGGAACGGGCGGCACCTGCGGAGGCACGCCGTCGCACACGGGTCCGCCGTGCGCGCCGTTGAACAAGACGCGGTAGGCCTCGCCGCTGTCCGCGCCCGTCACGCCGCGCTGATCGTGATCCACGATCACCTCGCACGTGACCTCGCTCGTCCGACCGGTCCGGTCCGTCAAGCGAACGCCGAGCTTGTACACGCGCCCGTCCTTCGGGCCCTGCCGCTCCGAGCGGATGGCGACGTGCTTGCAGTCGTCCGCGAGCACGATGTCGGGGCTGTGGTGACCATCGCCGTGCGCGTCGATCGGCTCGTCGCTGCTCGCCCACACGAACTCGGGCTCGAGCACGTCACCCGGGCAGGCGTTTTGGACGTCGACGCAGTCCGCGACCGAGATCTCGTGCAGCTTGTGGTTGGGGGGCCAGAGCTGGACCAACTTCGGCACGAGCCTCACGGGCGTGCTCTGCACGATCGTGACCTCGCTCGAGCACAGGGTCTGATCCGCGGCATCGACCAGCGCGATGTTGTGCTTGCCGGGTGTGAGCGGCCCCGAGTACGCGACGCTGAGCGCGTCGGCGGAGCAGATCAGGCTCGCCGGGCTCTGGACCTCGAACGTCGCCGCCGACAGGTCCCTGCAGTCCAATGTGAGATTCTGCGGACAGGTCCAGCGCGAGCCCGTGCCGCTCGTAGCTGCACACTCGACCGTGACCGGGCTCAGCTGACCCTCGGCCGTGATATCGCCCCAGGCGCCGCCCGAATGGCAGCCGGAGAGCCAGCCCAGGATGGCAGCGGTGATCGACGTGGCGTGGTGTCGTGCTTTCATTGTGCTTACCGTGGGGGCGCCGGTCCGGCGGGTTGAAAAAATGTCCCGCACCGGGAGCTGCCAGCGGCGGTCGATTTCGTTGATTTTCCCGACTTTTCTGGAGTACGACCGGGCGTACGCCATGCGCTCCACAATCTCGGCACTCACCCTCGTCTGGATCCTCGGAAGCTGCAGCGGATCACCTGCCAAACCACCCGAGTACCCATCCATGCCAAAGCCATCGGCTTCATCCGAAAGCAGCCCGGCGCTCGCCGCGCTCCGCAACGACGTGCAGAGCCTGCGCGCCGAGGCGGACAAAGACAGCGTGCTCGCTCCCTGGAGTGGGCCGTACGGCGGAGTCCCGCCCTGGGACCAGGTGAAGGCGGAGCGCTTCCCGCCGGCGTTTACGCGCGGGCTCGCCCTGCTCGACAAGGAGATCGCGGTCATCGCCGCGGATCCGAACCCGCCCACGTTCGAGAACACCCTGGTGCCGCTGGAGCTCGCCGGCCGCTACGAGACGCGCGCGGAGATCCTGTTCGGCGTCATGTCCTCCAACATGAACACGCCCGACGTCCAGGCGGTGGAGAAAGAGTGGTCGCCCAAGATCGCGGCCGCGCGCGACAAGGTGATCTTCAACTCGCAGCTCTTCGCGCGCATCGCCGCGGTGTACGGGGCGCGCGACCAGGGCCTGACGGCCGAGCAGAAGCGCCTCACGGAGCGCACGTACGAGCGCTTCGTGCGCGCGGGCGCGAAGCTGGACGATGCGCAGAAGAAGCGCCTCGGTGAGATCAACCAGGAGCTCGCGAGCCTGTTCACGGAGTTTTCGAACAAGCTCCTGGCAGACGAGGACAGCTTCATCGTGATCGAGAAGGCCGAGGAGCTGGCGGGCTTGCCGGACTCGCTCAAGGCCGCGTATCGCGAAGCCGCGGAGGCGCGCAAGCTGGCCGGCAAGTGGGCCGTGGTCAACACGCGCTCCAGCGTCGATCCGTTCCTCACGTTCTCGGCGCGCCGCGAGCTGCGCGAGCGCGTGTGGAAGGCGTTCAAGAGCCGGGGTGACAACGGCAACGCCAATGACACCAAGGCCAGCATCACGCGCATCGTCAAGCTGCGCGCGGAGCGGGCGCGTCTGCTCGGCTACGCGTCGCACGCGCACTGGCGCATGGCGGACACGATGGCCGTCGATCCAGCAAAGGCGCGTGAGCTCATGCTGAAGGTCTGGCCGGCGGCCGTGGCGCGCGTGCGCGAAGAGGTCGCCGACATGCAGAAGATCGCGGACCGCGAGCCGGGCAAGCCGAAGATCGCGCCGTGGGACTACCTGTTTTACGCGGAGAAGGTGCGCAAGACCAAATACGACCTCGATCAGAACGAGCTCAAGCCGTACTTCGAGCTGAACAAGCTGATCGAGGGCTCGTTCTACATGGCCACGCAGCTGTACGGCCTCGGCTTCCGCGAGATCACGGGCAAGGTGCCGGTGTTCGAGCCGCAGATGCGCGTGTGGGAGGTCACCGAGCAGACCACCGGCAAGTACCTCGGCCTGTTCTACGGCGACTACTTCGCGCGCCCCGCGAAGCGCTCCGGCGCGTGGTGCTCGGAGTACCAGAGCCACGAGACCTTCACGGGCAAGACGCTCCACACCATCACCTCGAACAACAACAACTTCGTGAAGAGCGGCGCGAACGAGCCGGTGCTGATCTCGCTCGACGACGCGCAGACCCTGTTCCACGAATTCGGCCACGCGCTGCACGGCCTAGTGTCGGAGGTGAACTACCCGGGGCTCGGCGAGACGCCGCGCGACTTCGTGGAGTACCCATCGCAGGTGCACGAGCTGTGGGTGCTGACGCGTCCGATCCTCGACCGCTTCGCGCGGCACTACAAGACGGGCCAGCCCATGCCGCAGGCGCTGCTCGACAAGGTCGAGGCCTCACACAAGTTCAACCAGGGCTACACGACGGTCGAGTACCTGTCGTCCGCGATCCTCGATATGGAGCTGCACACGCAGCCGGACGGGAACATCGATCCAGCGGTGTTCGAGCGCGAGACGTTGCAACGCATCGGCGCGCCTGCGGAGGTGGCGATGCGCCATCGCCTGACGCAGTTCAACCACCTGTTCGCGAGTGACGACTACTCCGCGGGCTACTACAGCTATCTGTGGTCTGAGGTGATGGACGCCGACACGCGCGAAGCGTTCACCGAAGCAGGCTCCGTGTTCGACCGTCCCACGGCGGACAAGCTGCGCCGCTACATCCTCGCGCCCGGCAACACCACCGATCGTGGCGCCGCGTACCGCGAGTTCCGCGGTCGCGACCCCGACGTGCGAGCGTTGTTCCGCAAGCGCGGCTTTCCCGTGAAGGATTGAGACTCGTCAGCTCGCGCGCAGAAGGTCACTGTCCTGGCGCAGCACGCTGAGTGGGAAGCAGAACTCCACCAGCGTGCCGCGTCCGGGCTCGCTGTGGACGCGAATGCTGCCGCCACGCGACTTGCACGCCTCGCGCAGCACGCCCATGCCTACGCCGCGGCCCGAGTATTCGGTCACGTCGCCACGCGTGCTCAACCCGTCCGCGAACAGCGCCTCGATTTGATCGGCGCGCGTCTGGTGCGGCAAGCCCTTGCTCGCGGCGCGCGCGGCGACTGCGGTCCAGTCGATGCCGCGGCCGTCGTCGCGCAGCGCGATCACCAGCTCCTCCCGGTCGACGCGCGTCTCGAAGCGGAGCTTGCCTTCGGCCGGCTTGCCCGCGCGCTCGCGCTCTTCGGGCGCCTCGATGCCGTGATCGACTGCGTTGCGGATCACGTGCACGAACGCCGACCAGAAGCTCGCCCACGCGCCCGGCGGCAGGCGCACGCCGTGGTCGTCGATCTCGACGCGAGGCGCCGGCTTGTTCAGGCGCTTCGCGAGCGCCTGCGCCTGTTCGGCGGCGCGCAGCAGGCGACGCGAGCACGGCTCGAGCTTCCAGCCTTGCACCAGCTCGTGCAGCCGCGCGCCGCTGTCGCCGCGCTCGATGGCCTGCAGGAGCGTCGTGTACTCGGCGTCATCGATCTCCAGCCTGGCGCCGTGCGTGCCGAGCAGCATGTCCATGGTGCTGCTGAGCTGCTGCCAGGCTCGACGAAGGCTGTCGCGCAAGTGAGGCGGCGGCAGGCTGCCCTCGGGCTCCAGCTCGCTTTCGAGCTGATGGCACAGGCTGGCGATGGTCTGCACGCCGAAGATCATGGCGTTGCCCTTGAGCGTGTGAATCAGCCGCTTCAGCAGCACGCGGTCAGCGAGCTGCTGATCCGTGATCGCCGTGACCAGCTCGCGCGCTTCGGCGAGGAATTCGAGCACACCCACGCGATCTTTGGCCACGCGTCCGAGCAGCTGGATCACGTCGCGCTGCTCCGCTTCGAGGCGCTCGCGCTGATGATCCGCGCTCACGTCGCTGATGACGACCAGCGCTTGCTGGAGCGCACCTGCGGCATCGAGGATCGGTGTATACGCGAGCTCGAAGTGCCGAGGCCCGACGTTGAAGCGCCGTGGCAGCTGATCGAGGGTCAGCTCGAGCGGCAAGAGGTCGTCGATCACCTGTTGCCAGGCGAGCTCGAGCTGACTTGCGAACGTCGCGTGCTGCGCCGACAGGTAGTCCGGCAGGCGCTGACCGGGCTGCGCCGGCCCGAACCAGCGCTCCAGGATCGCAGAGCGCTCGTTCGACATGCCGAGCCCGCGGTCGACCGTGAGGAAGCCCTGGCTCACGGTGTCCAGCACGAGCCGCATGTCGCGGTTGCGCGCGTCCAGCTGTGCGGTGCGCGCTTGCACGATCTTCTCGAGACCGATCACGTTGTCGAAGAACGAACGCGCAATGAAGCACGTGGCGACCGACTCCAGCACCACGAACGCCGCGTGCACCAGCACCACCCAGATCGGCGCGGCGTAGTTGAACACGCTCTCCGGCAGGTACATCCAGAGCAACAGGTGGTGCAAGGCGACCGTGACCGCGGCGACCACGATGGCCATCGGATTGCCGAACACCGCGAGCATCGCGAGCAGCGCGAAGAAGTAAAAGTGCATCTCGATCTGGACCGGGCCCTGACCGAAGTGCACGAGCAAACCGCCCATCAGCATCGAGCTGAAGCCGTAGACGAGCGACACGCTGCGCGGGTTCTCCAGGCTGCGCATCGCCAGCACCGGCCCGGCAAGCACGAGGCTCGTGAGCAGAAACGCGCCGAGCACACTCTGCGCGTTGAGCGCAGCGATCAGCATGAACGCGGGCAAGTGTCCCACGAAGAACCACAGCGCGATGCGGTTCACGCGCGCGAGGTAGCTGTGCTCGAATTGCGAGATGTGCGCCGGCAGGATCAGCGCAGCACGAAGCTCATGGAACATCGTCATCTTCTCCGCTGAGTGGGTACTTGAGGGCGAACGGGTCCAGGACGCGCTGCAGGGCGCGGCCTGTCGCGCAGCCGAGGAGCGGCAGCTCAGAGCTGCGGCCGCCTCGCACGACGCGCTCGATCAGCTCGACGTCACGGATCGGCAAGCTTCGCTTGTGATCCGTGTAGCCTCCCAGATAGGCGATGCGCGCGTCGGGCTGACTGATGATGAGCAGCGGCGCCGCCTGGATATCGTAGCGCTCGCGCAGCGCGCGCGGCGTGACGATCTCCACGCGATAGCGGGCGCGCGTCAGGCGCTCGGCGAGCGACTGATCCGCGCCGACCAGCAGCACGGTCTCCGAGACATCGCTGCGTGCGCCGCGCTGCACGAGGCGCTCGACGATGCGCTGCGAGCAAGCGCAGGCCGCGTACAGCACGTGGCTCGCGCTGTAACGGTGGCCGTCTTCGGGGCGACGCAGCGCGGCGAGCGCTTGCACGAGCGCGGCGCTCACCTTCGAGGGCCGCGGTAACGTGTAGAGATGCGCGCTCGCCAGGCTGCCCGTGACGAGAAAGGCGAGCAGCGCCCACACAGCGAGCGCGAGCTTACTGAAGCGCGCAAAACGTGCGGCGTGGGCCGAATGTGTTGCGCGCGATATTTCTGTTCGCATGCGGGTGCGTCGTCGCCAGTGCGTCTGATTCGCGTCGTACGATCGCGCCTGCGCCTTGAGGCACAATCCGTCTAGCCAACGTCGGGTCGCCGGCGCGCGCCCGTTCGGCTGGACGGCGGGCCGCGTGACACTATGCTGCGACGCGACGGCAGTAGCCGCGCCGAAACACGGCTGGAATACGTCGACGCACAAGGTCGTCGTCTGCAGGCACTGACAGCCTCGCAGCGTACGGCAGCACCAGCCAGATCGACTACACTTTGCAGATGCGGTCCCCTACCGCGTCGCGGTATCCACCCCAGCCACTTCACCCATCAACAGGAGCATCCACGTGGCCCAGGCAGTGAACAGGTACAAGGCGGACTTGCGCGAGCTTCAGTTCGTGCTGTTTGAACAACTCAAGTTGCAGGAACTCTTGGGAAAACCGCCTTTCGAGGGCTGGGGCCGCGAGGACGTCGAGCTGGTGTTGCCCGAGGTCTATCGCTTCGCGACCGAAGTCTCCGGACCACTCAATCAGATCGGCGACCAGGAGGGCTGTAAGCTCGTCGACGGGCAGGTCTACACGCCGACCGGCTTCAAGGCTGCCTGGAAGCGTCTGTACGAGGCCGGTTGGGCAACGCTCAGCGCCGAGACGGAGTTCGGTGGCCAGGGTGCACCACGCACACTCGGCTCGGTCGTGACCGAGCTGATCAGCGGCTCGAACACCAGCTTCCAGATGTACGGCGGCCTGACGTTGGGCGCGTCCGAGCTGATCGTGAGCTTCGGCACCCACGAGCAGAAGGAGCTGTTCTGCGCGAAGATGATGAACGGCACGTTCGCCGGCACGATGTGCCTGACGGAGCCGCACGCAGGAAGCGACGTGGGCGACTGCACCACGTCGGCACGCAAGAACGCGGACGGCACGTACAACATCAAGGGCACGAAGATCTTCATCTCGGGCGGCGACCACGACCTCGCCGAGAACATCGTGCACATGGTGCTGGCGCGCATCGACGGCGCACCGAAGGGCACCAAGGGTCTGAGCCTGTTCATCGTGCCGAAGGTGTGGGTCGAGAAGGACGGCTCACTCGGCAAGCCGAACGACGTGATCACCGCGTCGATCGAGCACAAGATGGGCATCGCGGGCTCGTCCACGTGCGTGCTCAGCTTCGGCGAGAACGATGCCTGCCGCGGTTACCTGTGCGGGACTGCGGAGCACCAGGGCATCGCGCAGATGTTCCAGATGATGAACGGCGCTCGCATCCTCGTGGGCGTGCAGGGTGTGGCCGCTGCGTCGAGCGCCTACCTGAACGCGCTCGAATACACGCGCGATCGCAAGCAGGGCTCCTCGATCAAGTCGTTCAAGGATCCGAACGCGCCGCGCGTGCCGATCATCGAGCACCCGGACGTGCGGCGCATGCTGCTCGACATGAAGGCGCGCGTGGAAGGCATGCGCCTTCTGGGTCTGACGCTGACCTACCACCTCGACTACGCGGACGTGTACAAGGAGAGCGACCCGGATCGCGCTGCGTACCACAAGGGTCAAGTCGACCTGCTCACGCCGCTGTTCAAGGCCTACGCCACCGACCAGGGCTTCCAGGTCGCGGCGACGGCGATCCAGGCCTACGGCGGCGCCGGCTTCCTGAAGGATCATCCGGTCGAGCAGTACTGCCGCGATGCGAAGATCTTCTCGATCTACGAGGGCACGAACCACATCCAGGCGCTCGACCTCGTGAGCCGCAAGCTGCGCCAGCAGGGCGGCAAGCCGGCGCTGGACTTCCTGGGTGACGTGTCGCGCTTCGTGGAAAAGCATGCGGCGCACCCGAAGCTGGCAGCTGCGGTGGCCGAGCTGAAGAGCGCGCACGCGGCCGCGGGCCAGATCCTCGGCACGCTCGTGCAGTGGGCGGGCGCCGGCAACCTCGAGCAGACCGCGCTCGGTGCGAACCGCGTGCTGGAAGCGCTCGCGGAGCTGAGCGTCGCTTGGCTCTTGCTCGAGGGCGCGGTGATCGCACAGGCGCGGCTCAGTGAGCTCACGCCCGACAAGCCGGACTACGCGTTCTACGCGGGCAAGGTGGCCGCGGCGCAGTTCTACGCGCTCAACGTGCTCCCCGCCGTGGCGCTCAAGGCCGAGCTGCTGAAGAAGCAAGACCGCAGCGCGATCGAGATCCCGGACGCGGGATTCGCCAGCGTCTGAGCGCAAGCTGCACGGCTGATCCTGCACGCGGGCTAGGCTGTGCTTGCGTGCAGGGTGCCGAGTCCCATCCATTTGGCACGCGACTTGCGGCAAACAGTCAGGTGCCAG
>Ga0190269_10000474_pt1 | contig 20344 bp, 21 predicted proteins | sample Popmic249IS_FD_133749 | JGI IMG/M metagenome (GOLD analysis project Ga0190269, IMG submission 133749) | Populus adjacent soil microbial communities from riparian zone of Blue River, Arizona, USA - 249 IS | ecosystem: Environmental > Terrestrial > Soil > Riparian zone | place: USA: Arizona... | reverse complement strand
CGGCAGCGGAGCGCTGCGCTCGCCGGCGGCGACGCGCTTGGCTGCACGCGACAGCAACGTGAGCGGGCGCGAGATCGACAGGGCCAGGAGCAGCGTCACGCCCACGCTGAGACACAGCGTCGCGGCCAGCAGCTTGAACAAGCCCGAGCGCACGCGATACAGGTCGAGCAACACTGGCGCGGTGGAGCGCGTCACGTACACGACGGCGGCGACCGAGCCGTTCGCCGAAACCGGCAGCGCCGTGAACAGGAACACGGCGTGCGGCGTGCGAGCGACGCGCGTTTGCGTCGCGGGCGTGCCGCCCAGAGCTGCGCGCACCTCGCGTCGCTGCGGCAGCTCCGGCCAGGCCTCTGCATCGAGCGCGCGACGTGCGCTGCGCTCGTGCCGCGCGCTCAGGCCCGTGCCGAAGTAGCGCGGCGGCGCGGGCTCGGGTCCCTCCGGCACGCCTGCGCCGTGCGAGTCGCACAAGAGCTCGCCCTGCGCCCCGAGCACGCGCACGCGGGTGCGCGTGTCCTTGGCCGCCGTGCGCAGCAGCTGCGTGTGCCGCGGGTCCGAGAGCGCGATGCCCTGTTGCAGGTCCCCGAGCAGCACCGCGCGCACGACGGCGGCCTAATCGTGCATGTTCTGCTCGAGCGAGTGGAGCAGGCGCCGCTCGAAGATGCGCGCGAATTCCAGACCGAAGAGCGGCACCAGCACGACCACCACGTTGACGAGCAGCAAGCGCAGCCAGATGCGACCGAGCCCGCGCCACAGGCTCGCTCCCCACGCGCGCGCTCGGGCCGAGAGCTTCAAGCGCCCGACGCCTTGTAGCCCACGCCGTGCACGGTGCTGATGGGATCGACGCCGAGGCTGCCGAACTTCCTGCGGATGCGCCGCACGTGCGTGTCGATCGTGCGCTCCGTGATCACGCTGCCATCGCTGTGCGCGCGACCGGCCAGCTGGGCGCGGCAGCGCACGATGCCCGGCTGCTCGAGCAGCGCCGCGAGCACGGTCAGCTCCGTGCGCGTGAGATCGACGCGCTGGCCCGCGTAGTGGACCTCGTCCCGCTCGAAGTCGAGCTCGATGCCGCGGTGCGCGAGCTTCGTGCGCTTGTCGGACTGCGCCGCGATCGCGCCCTGCTCGCGCGCCACGCGCAGCGCCTCGTCGAAGCGGCGCAGCACGGCGCGCACGCGGGCCACGAGCTCGCGCGGAGAAAAGGGCTTCGTGAGATAGTCGTCGCCGCCGAGCTCGAGGCCGACGATCCGGTCGACCTCTTCGCCGCGCGCGGACAGAAACAGGATCGGAGCCTGGCAGCTGCGGCGCAGGCTGCGGCAGACCTCGAGGCCGTCGATGTCCGGCAGCATGACGTCGAGCACCACGAGGTCCGGCACTTCGCGCGCGGCGAGCGCGAGCGCGGACTGGCCGTCGGCGGCGAGCGACACGTGGAAACCTTCGCGCGCGAGGCTGTACTCCACCAGCTCGCGGATCCGCGCCTCGTCGTCGACGACCAGTATGTGCTTCATGTGGCCTTGACCCCTTCGGTGCTGGCTTGCCGCAAGCCCTCGATGTGCGCCCAAAGATCGCTCACGATATCATCGACCGAGTCCGCCGAGGAGCCGGACAAGCGCAGCAACATCAGCTGCGCGTGCAGGGCGTTGACGAGCGCGACCAGCTCGTCCAGCGCGCGCTCGTCGCGTTCGGCGAGGTGGTGCAGACGGCGCACGTTCTCGAGATGCAGGCGCGAGGAGGCGCGCACGCGGCCCGACGCGTGCTGGTGCCCCAGGCCTGCGGCGTCGGCCTCCGCCTTGTCGAGCCGGAATTCCTCGCGTGCGAGCAACCGCACGAGCTCGGCGTGACGCGCCGCGATGCGCTCCGCCTCCTGCGCGATCAGCTTGGCTGCCTCGCGATCGATCAGCGCTTCGTAGCCGGTGCCCGCGACCGAGGCGACGGCTTGATCGAGCGCGCTGCGCAGCGCGCGCACCCGGTCGCCTTTCCGCCGCTAACGGCGGCCGCGGGCGCTGTGACGTCCACGCGATGGGCGCCCAGAGCGGCCACAACGGCAGCGCCGTCATGGCGCTGAGCAGACCGCGCGCGGGATCGCGCCGGTACAGCGCCACGGCGCAGGCCGTGCCCGTGAGGAGGTACAATGCGATCAGGTCGGCGAGCCTCATGGCACCCCCGGATCGACCGAGGTCTCGGTCGTGGGGGGATACTCGCTGCGCACGGCTGCGGATGGCTCTACTGCCGAAGGGTCGAGCCGCTGCGGCGCCACCCGCTGCACGCTCTCGTCGTAGATGCCGACGGCGGACTTGCTGCTCTGCAGGATGGCGTCGGCGAAGCTGCCTTCGCGCACGCGCACGAAGGGGACGGCTTGTTGAGAGGGCCGGCCGAGGAACGGGCGCAGCATCCACGCGGTTTGGCCGAGCACCGCGAAGAACACCACGCCGCACAGGGCGGCGGTCACGAGTGAGCGCAGCGCACCGCCGATGCCCCGCAGCAGCAGCTCGAGCGCCGCCGCACCTGCGACCACGTACATGCCGGCCGCGAGCAGCACGGCCGCGTGGTAGTCGAGACCACGATCGAGCGCGAACCACAGGAGCGGCGAGCACGCGGCCAGTACGAGCGCGCCGCGCGCTGCAGCCATGAGCGTCACGCCAGCCATCGTCCCGAAGCGCGTGCGACCGCCGAGCGCGACTGTCAACGCGAAGAACGCAGGCACGCTCACGACGAGCGTGGCGAGCAACGCGAGCGGCAGCTTCAGGGCGGAGTACGCGATCTGCGGGCCGCCGCGGAACGCGCCGAGCACGGCGCCGAAGAGTGCCGCCCCTCCGATCAAGCACACGAGCGCGGTGGCGCCGAGCTCGCGCAAACCCTCCGAGCGCCGGCAGCGCTCGGCCGTCGCGGCGGGGTCGCGCAGCAATGCGGTCACGATCTCGCTGCTCATGACACACCTCCGAGGACCGGCAACATGGCGGACCAGATGCGCGCCTCGAGCAACACCGCAAATAAGGCCAAGCCGCCCGTGATCCCGAGCGCGGCCATGCTGGACAGTGACCCGCCCATCCACGCGCCGCGCAGGATGTCCCAGACGATGCGCGCGAGAGCGAGCCCGCCTGCGAGCACCAAGCCGAACAACACGGCATAGGCAGCCGCCTGCGGCGTCTCGCTGCTCACGACGAAGAGCGCAGCCGCGGGCGCGAGCCCGGCGAGCAACAGCCCGGCGCTCCCCACGCCGCCCGCGAATGCATGCGCGAGCGCGGGCCCGTCGACGTTCGCGCGAAACAGCGCGAGAAATACGAACAAACACGGCCCGCCCACGAGCGCGAGCAAGAAGAGCCCGAGCGGCACCCCGAGCGCATGCGCGAGCAAGAGCGGCCCACCCTGCCGCACCCCGATCGCCAACCCGTACAGCGCGGCGAGCCCCAGGCCCGACGCGCCGCGCCGAGCCAGCTCCCAGGTGGAGAGCACCTCCGGGCAGATCAAGCGCTCGGCCCAACCCCCGACCTCCCCGCCGCCATCAGCAGCAGTCACAAGCGGTTCTTCGAATCTATATTCAGAACCCGTACTCGAAGCCTGGTACGCCCTCTACACCACCGGCGAACCCCACCAGTACGCCGCCCTCATGCAAGCCGCTCGAACCTGACCTGGACCGTGCGTCGCCGCTCTTCGTGCTGCGTTCGCAAGCTGCAGCGGAGTGCTGCGAGCCACGTGCCGTCAGCCATCGCAGGCGCAACCCGGACCACGATGGCAGGTCTTCGAGCAGCTGATGCAAGAGTTACCGCACGCGCATCCGGTCCGACAGATTTTACAGCAGCTGCGAACGCTGCCAGTGTCATCGCTGTCCGCATCCGCAGCCATCTGGAAGCGAGCGGGCTCGCGAGCTTGGCGCTCTTCGGCCGCTCGCTGCGCCCGGGCCTCGCGTTCGCGCTGGGCATCGATTTGCTGCTGAAGCTCGACTTGGATAGCCCCGCGGCGCTCAGCCTGCGCGCGCGCGCGCTCGACTTCCGCCTGAGCATGGGCGCGCTCCGCTTCGGCCCGGGCGCGCTCGGCTTCGGCCCTGCGGGCTTGCTCGGCAAGGCGGGCTTCCTGGGCTGCGTACTCGTGCTGCCACCACCTCACCAGGTCTGCGTTGGACGGCCTGCCCGGAAACTCGCGAGCCGCCGAGGGCTGGCTTCTCGGAGGTGGCGGTGTTGCGGCGCAAGCCGCATATCCGACGACAATGTGTAGAAGGAAGAGCGCGAGCGACGCCGCGGGCAATCGCGTCGAGCGCCCGCCGCCTTGTGCGTGCATACAGAGAACAAACGCCGATCGACGAACGAACCTGAGCGAGACGCATTCGTTTCAGGCAGGACTCGCTGTTTGCACCTGGGACCTTTCTCACATCTACCTAGAGGTCGCGCATTCTCCAGACGATCACTCCGATCGCGCCCGCCACGAAGATGACATCCCAGAGCGAGATGAGAGGTTTGTGCTCGAGGAGGCATGTGCCCGAGTGGGCGCCCGGTGCGTTGTGGAGCTCCGGCACAGGCATATCCGGTGGGTCCGTACCATCGACGAGAATGCGAAGGGTCTCGCCGACGCGATACTCCGTGACGAGTGGCAGCCCGCAGTACTCCGCGACGCGCTGCTTGCCTTGATAGTCGTACGATACGAAGTAGCTCGTGAAGCGCGAATGAGGGATCGACTTCAGCACCACGGCGTCCACGGCGACGGCGCGCTTGCGAAAGCGAATCGCCGAGACCATGCCGTAAAGCACGAAGAGAAGCGCAAGCACAGCGATCGCAATATCGAGCTGGGGCGGAGTGTGCGTTCGACCGAAGCCGAGGAGCGAATACATGTCAGCACCGGCGCGGAGGCTAGCAGATCGCGTGACGAACAACGCTCGCGCGCATGCGACTAGCCGCAGACCGATCCGATGCAGCGAGGCGCGCGGCATTGCCCACTGGAGCTATCGCGGGCTGCGCATGGGCAAGTGAGCGGGCGCATGCGACAGCCCGCCTGTAGATACGCGTTGCACGCTGCGGTGACGCCGGGATCTTCTTTCAGGAAGCGAGTCAGCTCCTCACCGTACGCGCTGGCGACGACGGTTCCGCAGCCGTTGCGACAATAGTCAGGATCGCGATAGACCGCGGTGGTCACAACCGCGCAGTCCGAGTCCTGCGAGCAGGAGTTTGGTGAGCTCGCGGAGAATGCAGCCGCGACAGCCTCGACGCCCTTCGCCAACGCCTCGCAATCCGCCGGCGCCCCTGCACTGGGGCTCGACCCAGCGGCACCGCCGGCTCCCGCGCTCGGCACGGTCGAGCCGCCCGCGCCTCCCACACCGGACTGGACGATCGCATCGCGAGCGACTCGGGTCTCGCCACAAGCGACCTCAAGCCAAAGAATGCATGGCAGCGCGCAATAATCCCGGATCAAAGCCCGCTCCTTTGGCACACCTCGACACAGAGTCCGAGGCCTCAGCGCTGAGCGGCAAGTCGCGTGCCGCAGGCAACGACTCCACGGCACGGCACAGCCTTTGGGCGCGCTCGAGCTCGTCGTGCACGAAAGCGCTGGCTGCGTCCGAGTCGAGCTCGGCAGAGCGTGGGGTGGTGTTCGGTCATGCGCGGCCCGGGCTGACGTCAGGCGCTCATCAGCTTGGCGATCGTGCCGCGCAGTGCGTCCGCGGTGAATGGCTTGGTGATGCGGCGGTTGGGCACGCTCTCCAAAAATCTCCTGGCCGCTGAGCTGAAGGCGCCTCCAGTCATGAACACCACGCGCGCGGCCAGGTCGGGTGCCCTCCGGCCAAGCTCGGCGTAGAAGTCCATGCCGGTCATGTCCGGCATCATCAAGTCGCACAGAATGACGTCGAAGGCGGCGTCGACACCGAGCAGCTCCAGCGCGGCCCGTGGCGCGACGCGCGTGACTACTTCGTGCTCGGGGCTGAGCAGCCGCTGCACGAGCTGACACAACGCGGGCTCGTCGTCCACCATCAGAATGCGCGCGGCACGAACCTCTGCGCCAGCAGGCGCAGAGGCCAGATTGCGGTCGGTGAGCGTACCGATCGGCAGCTCGACTCGAACGCGTGTGCCGCCGCCGAGCCTACTGCTCACATTGATCTCGCCACCTAGGTCGGTGACGATGCCGTGGCAGATCGACATCCCGAGACCCGTGCCCACTCCGATCGGCTTCGTGGTGAAGAACGGCTCGAACAAGCGCTTCTGCACTTCGGGTGACATGCCGGACCCAGTGTCGCTGATCTCCACGATCACGCGGCCCAGGTCGCAGCGGGTGGTCACGCGGATCTCGTGCACGTTCGCAGGCCCAGGCTCGATGGCTTGCGCCGCGTTGATCAGCAAGTTCAGGAACACTTGAGCCATGGTGTGTTCGTTGCCGTCGACCCGCGGTAGCGGCGAGAAGTCACGCACGAGCTTGGCCCGATGGCGAATCTCGTTCCACGCCATTCGCAGCGCCGACTCCAGCACGCGCTCGACGTCGACTGAGGTCCGGGCCGTTTCTTCGGTCCGGCAGAACACCTTGAGGTCGCGAGACGTGATCCGAATGCGTTCGGCGCCTTCTCGTGCTTGCCGCAGCGCGAGCAGCGTGTCCGCGACCTCGCCGGCGCCGCGCTCGTGCAAACGAGTCAGGCGCTCCAGCGCGAACTCGATGTTTCCGATCACGTAGGCCAGCGGATTGTTGATCTCGTGCGCTACCCCGGCAGCGAGTGTCCCGACTGCGACCAGACGGTCAGACAGCAGCATACGTTCCTGCATCCGGCGTTGCTCGGCGCGCACGGCGGCCTCGCGCAGCTCGCGCTGGACGGCTGCGCCAAGCCTCGTCAGCTTGTCCTTCGAGAAGAAGTCCTGCGCGCCGGCCTTCATCGCCGCGACGGCGGTTTCTTCCCCCATCGAGCCGGACACGATGATGAAAGGGACGTCCAGCGCCTCGGCTTTCAGGACCGCGAGCGCGGACAGCGCGTCGAAACGCGGCATCGCGTAGTCGCACAGGACCAGGTCCCAAGCGTGTTCCCGCAACTGTGCCCGCATGCTCGCCGCGTCGTCGACGCGCGTCCAGTTCGGCTCGCAGCCGTCTCGACGCAGCGCTTCGAGCACGATCTCTGCGTCATCCGGCGAGTCTTCCACGAGAAGTACACGCAAGCCCGTGCGTTCAGGGCGTACAATCATCGCAAGCAGGCCTCTCGTCTGCTGGCACAGCGTATCGAGCATACGCAATGGACATCGTGATCTCCAGCCGACCCATAGTCGGCTAACATGTGTGTGTGCGCCCGTTTGGTGCGCGGTGGAAGTGTCATGTGGGGGCGGTGACTGCGAGCGCGAAATAGAAGCGAGAGCCGCAGTCCTTCGTCGACTCCACCCACAGTCTGCCGCCGTGCTGTTCGACGATCTCGCGGCAGATGGTCAGCCCGAGGCCACTGCCTTCGTATTGGGTCTGCGCATACACCCGTTGGAATGGGTCGAAGATGGCCGCATGATCCTGCGCGTCGATGCCGATGCCATTGTCTTCCACGCAAATCACCACTTCGTCGCGGGTCGTTCGTGAGCTGATCTGGACCTGTGCGGGGCGATCAGGGGAGCGAAACTTGAGCGCGTTGCTCACCAGGTTGAGCAGCAGTTGGTAGAGCCGGTCGGCGTCGCCGAGCACCGTGGGCAACTCACCCGCGCTGACGCTCGCGCCCGCCCGCGTGCTGGCTTCGGCCAGGTCGGCCTTGACGTGTTCGAACACGAGGTTGAAGTCGACCTGGACCCTCGAGCTGGGTTTCTGCAGACCTGCGTACACCAGCAGCGCGCTCAGCAATGAGTCCATGCGCTCGCTGGCGCGGCGCGAGCGCGCAAGATAGTCGCTGGCCTTGGGGTCGAGTTGATCGGCGGTGAGCGTGGCGAGCGAGTCAAGAAAGTTGCGGACGGCGCGCAGCGGTGCGCGCAAATCGTGGGATGCGGCGTACGTGAAGTGGCGCAGCGCGTTGTTGGCGCGCTCCAGGGCGTGCAGCGTCTGCTGATGTGCGGCGACTTCGTCGCGCAGTTGGCGTTTGCCGAGATAGAGATCCAGGAACACACGCACCTTCGCGCGTAAAATCGTCGCATCGAGGGGCTTCAGCAGGAAGTCGACGGCGCCGCTGCCGTAACCGCGCAATACCCCCTCTTCGCCGTGCAACGTGGCCGTCAGGAAAATGATGGGTACATCGCGCGTGACTGGATTTTCGCGTGCGTACCGGGCAACTTCGTAGCCGTCGATCTCCGGCATCTGCACGTCGAGCAGCATCACCGCGAACTCGCGCCGGAGCATCTCGCGCAGCGCCTCGTTGCCGCCGCGCGCGCGAACGAGCTCGCATCCCATGTCCTCCAGCAGCGCTTCGAGCGCGACCAAATTGGCGTCGACGTCGTCGACCAATAGCACACTGGGTTTGACTTCGGTTGCTTTAGCCATGTGCCGAGCCGGTGGGCGTGGCAGTCGTCACGTCGGGCGCGTCTAGGAGGCAGTGATGCATTAGTTCGATCAGTCGTTCGCCGTCGACGGGTTTGGTCATATAGTCAGTTGCGCCGGCCTCGATGCATTTTAGGCGATCGTTCTTCATCGCTTTGGCAGTCAGTGCGATCACCGGTAGCTTCGACCAGCGCGGCTGACTGCGAAGACGGCGCAACGTCTCGTAGCCGTCCATCTCCGGCATCATGATGTCGAGCAGCATGATGTCGATCGCGGGCTGAGCGTCGAGTGTGGTCAGCGCGGCGAGCCCGTTGTCTGCCACACACAGCTCTGCGCCTTTGGCGCGCAACAAGGCTGACAATGCATAAACGGTGCGCATGTCGTCGTCCGCCACGAGGACTCTGCGCCCATCCAGCCGTGGAGAAGCTCCTGTGGGCGGCAACGATCCACGCGGCCGGGGGCGCACTCCCGCTCTGAGCCGCTGGATGATGTTGCGGATCTCGTCGACGACGCGCTCCGTGCCCGCGCCGCCACTTTTCAAAACGACCGCTTCGCTGTAGCCCTCGAGCCGCTGGCTTTCGGTCTTGCTGAGCGCTCGACCGGTGTACACGACGATCGGCAAAGGTGGAGCGCCGCTACGCTGCCCCAGCAGCTCGACTAGTTCGAGTCCATCCATGTCGGGCAGGCCGAGGTCGAGCACGACGCAGCTGAGCGCGTGGTTCTGCGCCGCGGCCAGCGCCTGTTGTGCGCTCCCCACGCTGAGCACTTCGATCTGCCGACTTTGCAGCAGTTCGCTGAGGGACTGAGCATGGTGCGAGTCGTCCTCTACGATCAGCACGGGTCCATGGTGGATGTCACCTGTTTTCGGCCGTGTGCTCATGCCGGTGCGCGGCGCGACGCTGAGCGAGAGCGTGGCCGCCGGGCTGCCCGTGGCAGCGTAGACGTAGGGCAAGTACAACACGAATGTGCTGCCTTTGGCGGGCTCGCTGCTTACGCAGAGCTCGCCCCCCAGCAACGCGGCGAGCTCGCGCGCGATCGTCAGGCCCAAGCCCGTGCCGCCGAAGCGTCGCTCCTGGCTGGCGTCGGCCTGCTCGAAGGGCGCAAAGACACGCTCGAGGTGTTCGGCAGCGATGCCCACACCCGTGTCAGTCACGCTGAGCTCGAGCGTGCTTTCACGGCTGAGCTCGGCCCGTTGCCAGCGAGCATCGGCCGCGGCCGGCGCGATGCGCAGGCTGACCCGTCCCTTGGCGGTGAACTTGAGCGCGTTTCCGAGCAGGTTCGTGAGAATCTGTTCGACGCGGCGCCCATCCGTCGTCACCGCGCTGGGGCAGCGCGCATCCAGCTCGATCACGAACTCGATGCCTTTGTCGCGCGCAACAGGCGCGAAGATGCGTTCCGCGTAGTCCACCCAGCGCTGCGGCGGCACGACGTCGAGCTGCACAGTTTGCTTGCCGGCTTCGATCTTCGCCAGATCCAACACTTGGTTGATCAGCGCCAACAGGTCTTTGCCGGCGCCGTGGATCGTGCGGCAGTACTCCACTTGTTTGTCGGTCAGATTGCGGCCATCGTTCGCCGCGAGCAGGTTGGATAGCAGCAACATGCTGTTGAGCGGGGTGCGTAGCTCGTGCGACATGTTGGCGAGGAACTGGGTCTTGTAGGCGCTGACCGTCGTCAGCTCCGCGGCGTTCTTTTCCAACACCTGCCGCGTCGTATCCAGCTCGCTATTCTTCTGTTCGAGAACGCGCCGTTGCGCGTCGAGCTCCAGCGCGCTCGCGCTCAACGCGCGGTTACTGTGTCGAAGCTCGTCTTGTTGGGCTTGCAGCTCCTCGTTGCTGGCGCGCAGCTCCTCCTCTTGGTCGGCCAAGCGGCGCGCCTGAGTCTGCGTTTGGCGCAACAGCTCGCGCAGCGCTGCACGCGCCCGGGCGACTTCCAACGCGATCGCGACCGTCTCGCGCACCGACACCAGCAGCTCCTGATGCTGCTCGTTGAACGGAGCGAAGTAGCCCAGCTCGAGCACGCCGATCACACGTCCGAGCTGAGTCAGCGGCGCCAGCACGAGTTGTTTGGGCGAGCTGTGGCCGAGCCCCGAAACCGCCTGCAAGTAGCCTTCGGGCAGCGACTCGATCACCTGGATCTCGGATCGCTTGGCCGCTTCTCCGATCAACCCTTCGCCGAGGCGGAACGAGCGCGGCGCCTCGCCGCCATCGGCGGCGCGCAGCGCATATTGCCCGATGCGCTGAAAGTGCTTCTCGGGCCCTTCGTAGTAGAGTGCCGCCACGGGCGCTCCGAGGTACCGCGCCAGCACGGTGACCGCGCGGTTTGCGACTTCGTTCAACTCCAGCTCGCCCTGAAGCTCGAGTACGAGCTGTGCGTGCCCCGCCTTCAGCCAATCCGAGCGATCGCGCTCCTGGTTCAAGCGCAATAGGCTGCGGGCCATCAGGTTGGCACGCTCGGCCAGATCAGCGAGCTCGTCGCGGGTGTCCAGCACGATTGGTTGGTCGAACGCACCTCGTCCGAAACGCTCGAAGCCCGCGGCCAGGCCCGTCAACGAGCGCAAGATGCCTCGGCTCAACCAGTAGTACAGTAAGCCGACGACCAAGAAACATGCCAAGCTGACTGCCAGGCGAATGCGCGAGGCTTCGGCTTCGGTGCGTGAGACCGCGGCGAATGCGTTACTGAGCTCATCGCGATCGAACGCCACGGCCTTACGCAGCAGCTCGAGCGCACGCGCCTGTTTGGTTTGCATCGTCGTCATCGAGCCCACCAGCTCTTCGCCCGTCTCACCAGCCAGCAGCCGACGGGAGACGGCCAGCGCCAACACGTAGTACTCGTCGATGGCGTTGCGCGCCAACGCCACGTCGACCGCATCCAGCGTGTTCTCGGCCTCCGTCAGCTGCGAGGACAACGTGCCTTTGAGCACGGCGCTGTCGCTCAGTGCCGCCGCATCTTGGGCCGCGACTGCGTCCTGCAGGCTGCGCCCGAGCTGCTCGAAGTTGGCCTCCAGCTTGGGGCCGAGCTCCAGCTTCGGCACGTAGCGGCGCTGAATCAGCGACAGCTGATGGTCGACTCGCGCCGCCACCAGCGCACCGGTGGCGATCAGCGCGACCAGCGCAAACGCTGCCGCTGCCACGAGGAACACCAGCCGAGCTCGAAGCGTCCGTGGCACCGCAGCTGCACCTGTCTTCTCATGGGCCGCGCGAGCCCGGCCCTCTGACACGCTGGGTGAGGCCGGTCATGCGCCGTCACCCGCCAGGCTACCGCATGCTCGCCGCTGGAGGCCAGCGAACGAGCAGGCGGCACGCTCACGCTTGCTTGGGTGATCGCACGTCACCCCCGCGCATAGCTTCACCGTTGGTGTGGGCGCATGGAGACGGCTCGACGAGCGCTGGGGCCCGCCGGTACAGCGACGCCCACATATCCGATCGACGCTGGGTCACGCCAGCCAAACACCTCACACCACCGACAACGATGTTTTGCGTGAGAGAGGCGCGTCGAGCTCGGCGGCCAAAGTTGGGTGACATCGTCTGAGCGCGGTAGGATGCGAACCTGCGTAGCTGACCCCCCCGTGTAGATCACATGAGGCTCGCGTTCGCAACCACAGCTGTGCTCTGCGCGCTCGCTCGCGCTGTGGCCGCACAGCCGGACACCACTTCGTCGCCGCTATCACCTGCAGCGCCGCAGCGTGCGGCCGCACAAGCGGAGCCGGCTCCAGTCGCATCGCCCGACGAACCCGCGCCGGCCGTGTCCACGACGGCGCGGCCGATCGAGCCCGTGCCGCCTTCTGTTGCAGAATCTACACCGCTCGCGAACCCGAGTTTCTGGATGAACAAGATTCAAATCCACGGCTTCGCCAGCGAGGGTGGATTTGTCTCGACCGCGAACGACTACATCGGGGCATCGTCGCGCGGCAGTCTCAAGCTGTTCGAGGCTGGCGTGAACGTGTCGGTGGAACCGCTCGATCGGCTCCGCTTCGCGCTGCAGCTTACTGGGCGGAACGTGGGCACGGTGAGCGAGGCTGTTCCCCGGCTCGACTGGGCGGTCATCGAATATCGATTCCACGCGGCGATCGGTGCACGAGCGGGTCTGATCAAGATCCCGCTTGGTCTCTACAACGAATACGTCGATATCGATTCCGCGCGCACCGCAATCTTGATGCCTCAGAGCGTGTATCCGATCCGCAATCGCGACGCGTTGATCTCGCACACCGGATTCGCCATCTACGGGACCTTGCCTCTGGCCGCCGTCGGCGAGCTCGACTATCAGGTTTGGCTGGGTACGCTCACGATTCCACGCAGCGCGTTGGAGCTGACCGGTGCGACGCTCGACTCGGTGGACACCAAATATGCTGTGGGAGGTCAGCTGTTCTGGCGCCCAGGGCTCGACGGCTTGCGCCTGGGTGGGAGCGTCATGCAAGCGTCAATCGATTTCAACGTGACACTTGGCAGCTCCACGCTCAGCCAGTTGATCGCGGCTGGCAAGCTCGCTGCAAATGACACTGGTAGGCTCGTAGTTTCGCAGAAGCCCACCACGTTCTGGGTCGGCTCTGCGGAATACATGGTCGGCGATTGGACCTTCGCCGTGGAGTACAGCCGCTGGTTGAAGCACGAGGTGACCTCACTGCCGGCAATCGTCGCGACCGTTGACGAAGACGCAGAGCGGATGTACGCGATGGTGACCTACCGCGTTGCACCCCCATTCGAGCTCGGCACTTACTATTCGCTCACGTACGCCGACGTGAACGACCGCAATGGGCGCGGCCCGAAGTTCGGCGAGCGTTTCCAGGCATTTCAGCGCGATCTCGCACTCAGCTTGCGCTTCGACGTGAACAACCATTGGTTGTGGAAGCTCGAAGGTCATTTCATCGACGGCACCGCAGAGTTGCAGGTGACGGCGAATCCGAATCCCAAACGGTACTGGGGCCTGTTTCTGTTCAGAACGACGGTGAGCTTTTAGTGGTGCGCGCCAAAATCATCGCCGGTTTGCTGCTGCTCGCCACGATCTGGCCGGGCCTCGCGAGCAGTACGGTCGCGAGCGATGACACCTTCAAGATCGTCGTACATCCTGCGAACCCAGTCACCGAAGTCAGCCGAGAGTTCCTGCGCGATGCGTTCCTGCGCAAGGCGATCAATTGGGAACATGGCGCTCCGATCCGCCCGATCGATCTCGCTCCGGAGAACAGTGTGCGCGATCGATTCACCCGCGAGATTTTGGGCAAGACGCCCTCGCAGCTGCGAAGCTACTGGGCGCAGCGAATTTTCTCGGGCACGGCCGTCCCCCCGACGCAAGCAGAGTCGCCCGCGGCCGCCGTCGGCTACGTCGCACAGAATACAGGCGCGGTGACATACGTACCGTCGACCACGGATGTGCGTGGGGTCAAAGTCATCGAGGTCGAATAGCAATCGCGGGCCGCCTGGGATCCTCGTCGAGGTGGATGCGCAGGACCGGGAAGAGCTGTGGCACCTTCACACGGTATCGCGTTCACGTTAGCCTTACCTGCGATGGAGCCGCGATCTCGAGCTCGGTGGAAGCGTACGCGTTCTCTGCCTGTCCGGGGTAACCCCGGGCATATCTCAAGACCAAGCCAGTTCACCGCGCGGCGCTGCTGTACACTTCATGTACGACCTGCCGCGCATGACGAGTTGCGTCGAGGTCGCGGCTCCTTCACTGCGCTCGGCGATCGATGCAGCGCGTTCTGAGTTACGGTCTCGCACTGGCCTTGCTGGACGGCGCATGGGACCGCGCGTCACTTCAGTTGCGCGCGCGGCGTGCGCTGGGCCGTCGGCTCCCAGGGGTACGCGACCTTTGCGTGCGCGTGCTGGCTGCGTTTCCCGAGCCTCCGGACGAAGTGAGCGAGCTCAGCGGCTTCATCGCGCAAGACGCGCTGCTGGCAGCCTGGCGCGCGCGCGACGTGGTTCCGCGCATTCGCAAGTGGTTCTTTCCGCCGCCGCACATGGCTGCGGCGAGGGGCAGACTGGCCGCGATTCGCGTGCCGTGGATCGAGAGCGAGGGGGCGCTCGCCACGTACCTCGACTTGTCGCCGCCAGAGCTCTCGTGGTTTGCCGATGTGCAACGCATGCATGCCACCGCTGGGTGCGATGCGCGCTTGCGTCACTATCACTACCGTTGGCTGAAGAAGCGCAGCGCCGGCTACCGCTTGCTGGAGTCGCCGAAGCCGCGTCTAGCGGCGCTGCAGCGCGCGATCGCCTCTGGCATCCTCGCGCGTCTGCCCGCATCCGCTGCTGCTCACGGCTTCGTGCCACAGCGCTCAGTACAGAGCTTTGTCGCGCCCCACGTGGGCCAGCGGGTCGTCCTGCGTCTCGACCTGGAGGACTTCTTCGCGAGCATCACGGGCTATCGCGTGCGCGCCATTTTTCGCTCATTGGGCTATCCCGGAGCCGTCGCTCACTTGCTCGCATGCCTGTGCTGCGTGCCGACGCCCGACGACATCATCAAAGCGCAGCCCCTGGAAGGATCGAGCCCGGCCGCGCGCTTCGCGTGCGGCCTGCGCCTACGTACTGCTCATTTGCCACAGGGCGCTCCGAGCTCTCCTGTGCTCAGCAACCTGGTCGCTCACCGACTGGATCGCAGACTGGCAGGACTGGCGCGCGCCGTCGACGCCCGCTACACGCGTTACGCAGACGATCTGGCGTTTTCGGGAGGCCGAGCCTTCGAGGCAGTCGTCAGTCGGATCATCCCGCGCATCGGCGCCATCGTGTTGGAAGAGGGCTTCGTCCTGCGCTATCGCAAGACGCGCGTCATGCGCAGCGGCGCGCGCCAGATGCTGACCGGCCTCGTGCTCAACCAGAAAGCCAACGTGCCGCGCCGCGACTACGATGGGCTCCGTGCGATCTTGCACAACGCCGCGCGCTTTGGACCGCAGTCACAGAACCGCGCGCAGCACGCAGACTTCCGCGCGCACCTCGCGGGCCGCATCGCATGGATGGCTGCGAGCAACCCACGCCGTGGTCAGCGTCTGCGAGAGCTGTTCACGCGCATCGCTTGGGACGTGTGATGAAGAGCTCGCTCAGCGCGAGGCGACCAGCGCGTTGTGGCTAAGCTCCGTGGCCGTGCCTCGCGAGCAATGCGCAGGCGCCTGCCTCGAGCAGGTCGTGCTGAGCCTGCGTTGGTCGCGAGCCGGTAGACCTGAGAGCTCGTCAAATCACTTCGACATCCACTCCGTCCACGAGCTTGGCGAGCTCCCGCAGGTCCGATGCATCCACCGTCGCGATGACATCGCCGCGCTGCGCCGCAGAAGCCACGACGAGCGCATCGACTGCATTCGAGCCGCCGGTGCGTGCCAGCAGTTCGCCTGCGCGTTTGGCGACCTCGGGAGTGAGCGGCTCGAGCAGGCCGAGCTCGAGCAAGCCTGGATGAGCACCGCGCCACCACTCCGCGACGACGGCTGCGGGGATGGTGATCGGCACGCGAGCCAATCTGCAGGCGCGCAGCAGCACCAACGCGGAAGCTTTGCGGCGCTCGGTTGCGATCAGCATGCCGGTATCGAACGTCAGGCCGCGTGTGCCGCGGCTGGCGTGCGATCGACGCTTGCGCCTCAAGCGGCACCCAGCTTCTTGAGCCAACGCTCCACTTCACGCTCGGGGATCTCGACACCATCCCCGAATTCCTCGAGGGCGCGGTCGAGGGCGTCGAGCCTCGCGGCCTCGGCAACCAGCTCGTTCAATACGGCCGACGTGCTTTTCTTGAGGCGCTTCGCCCGTCGAGCCAGATATTCAGCCGCCTTCGGATCGAGTGACACGCTGCGCTTCTGTACGGCCATGGTATTACCTCGTGGTAGGAACGGTAGCACCACGCGGTCGTACCAACAAGACTCCTACTCCGCGAGGTCCGGCCAGAGCGGGCCGCCCAGGTCAACCCCGGGACACGGCGGCAATTCACCCTCTCGAGGCTTCGGGCGCATGAGCGACACCGAGACGCGAGTGGTTTCTAACGTAAGAACAGCAGGCTGAGTACCAATGCGATGCCGGCCGCGAGCTCGAAGACGCGGACCGGGCGGAGCTCGCCGTTGTCGTCTTGGTCGAGCTCGCCTTCGCGCCACCTCCAGTAGCGGCGCAGTGTGTCCACCGACACGGCGAACGTCACGACGATCAGGAGGAGTTTCGCGCTGTCGGACACGATGCTTCAGCCTGCGGGCCACACTACACGGAACACCTGACACAACACGATGGTGCGGGCGTCGAGCTCGCCGCCGAGCTGGGCCAACACATTGCGAAAATACCACTCGTGCGCGCGGCGCCAGTAAGCCAGTGTGCCGTCGCCCTCGCCTTCGATCGCCGCATAGGTTTCATCGACCTCGTCGAACGGCACCGCGTTCACGCTCGTGCGCTCGATGATCGCCGCGGGGCGACCGTCGCCACGCAGGATCAAGCTCAGGTCCCCGAGCTGCGGCAGCGGCTGCTGCAGCGAGGTGTATTCGATCGGCAAGCTGGTCGTCGCAGAAACACGATGAAGACATCGTCTTGCCTCGGGACGTGGGGTATGCGCTCGGGTCGAATCAGTTGATGCACCTGGAGTTGCACTACATCAATTCAGGATCGAGCACCGCGGACGTCACCGCAGAGGCCGAGCTCTTTCCGTTGTCGCAGACCGAGAACGTGCAACCTGCCGGCTTTTTGGTCGTGGGCAATCTGAACATCGATATACCTCCGCGCTCACAGCACAGCACCGGCGACGTCTTCGTAGCCCAGCCGCCAGCCCTGGAGTCCGCTCACTACTATGCGCTGACGGGTCACACGCATCGCTTCGGCACCGCCGTCCGCGTAGGCCATGCCGCATCATCGCAGGACGAGCCTGAGTGGATCTACCAGCCGCAGCCTTCGACTGGGAGTCCCCGCCCGTCACGTATCTCGACCCTATCGTGCAAATCCCGGCTGGCGGTGGGTTCCGCTTCCGCTGCGACTGGGACAACCCAACGGACGACACGCTCAAGTACGGCGAGTCAGCGTTGACCGAGATGTGCTTCTTCTGGGCCTACTACTACCCACGCCACCCAGAACAGCAAGTCATCTTGGCCGGCCTGGAAGACAGCATGTACGCAAAGGACGGCGCGAAGCAGGCCCCATGAAGGGCTCATGCGGATCGCAAACTAGCGGCTCGAGCCGCTCCCTGCGTGTTGATCGAGCCGCTCCCAGGTGCCACGTTTTGGGGTGAATGACACCCCTCATGCGCGCAGCTGCCGTCCTGGTGGGAGCCTCGCTTGCGAGCTGCGCCACGACCAAGCTGGCGCCGACGCGACAGGAAGTGATGCTGGAGCTGTCGCGCCGCAGCCAGCTTTCACCCGGGCAGCTCGAGCAGCACCTGTCGAGCTGCGAGCGAGATGAACAGAGCAGGTTCGTGTGTGCTGCGCAGGCGCAGGTCGAGGCGGATCTCAAGCTCGACCTCGTCGCGGACGACAAGCTCCGCGAGCTGCCTGGCTGCCGTCTGACCATCGAGCGCAAGCTCTGGCGTTTCCAGCGCGCACGGGACGAGAAGTGCGGACCTCCGCCCGAGGCGAACGAGCTCGCGAGCGCGGAGCTCACACAACGCGTGCGGTGCGCGCACGACGCCACGCGGCGCATGATCAAAGACGTGCTGCACGAGACGCGCTGCCGCGCCCAGTAGAGATCAGCTCACACCGAAAGATGCCGCTGGATCAACGTGTCATCCAGAGCGTCCATCGGGCCCGTCGCCACCGTGCGGCCGCGATCCAGGATCGTGAACTGCTCGGCGGTCTTGCGCGCGAAGGCTAGCTTTTGCTCCACGAGCAGCACCGCGATCCCAGTCTCCTTGCGCAAGCGCGTCACCGTGTCGCCGATCAGCTGCACGATGTTCGGCTGAATGCCTTCCGTCGGCTCATCCAGAATCAGCAGCTTGGGATTGATCGCGAGCGCGCGGCCGAGCGCGAGCTGTTGTTGCTGACCCCCTGACAGATCCCCACCGCGGCGGTGCAGCATCTCCTTCAGCACTGGGAAGAACTTGAAGACGCTGTCTGGCACGCCCTTCTTGCCCATGGCGGACACGCCCACCTTGAGGTTCTCCTCCACGGAGAGCTGCGCGAAGATCTCGCGCCCTTGTGGCACGTAGGCGATGCCTGCATGCGCGCGGCGATCGATGCCTTTGCCTGCCAGCTCCTCGCCTCCGAACTTGATGCTGCCGGACTTCGGCTTGAGCAGGCCCATGATGGTCTTCATCAAAGTGCTCTTGCCCACGCCGTTGCGGCCCATGACGCACATGCACGAGCCCGGCTGGACGTCCAGCGCCACGTCCCACAGCGTGTGGCTCTGGCCGTAGAACTGATTGAGCGCGCTCACTTCCAACATCAGCTGGCCTCCGCATTTACGTTCGAGGCGTTCGCGGCTTTCGCCGCATCGGATCCGAGATACACCTCGATGACCTTGGGGTCGCTCTGCACTTCGTCCATGCTGCCCTCGGCGAGCACGCGACCTTCGTGCAGCACCGTCACGCGCCGCGCGAGCGTGCGCACGAAGTCCATGTCGTGCTCCACGACCACGACCGTGTGCTCCCCGGCCAGCTCCTGCAGCAGCTCGGCCGTGCGATCCATCTCGCGATGCGTCATGCCTGCGACGGGCTCATCCACGAGCAACACCTTGGGGTCTTGCACGAGCAGCATGCCGATCTCGAGCCACTGCTTCTGACCGTGCGCCAGAAGGCCCGCCTGCGTGTGCGCGCGCGCGGTGAGGTTGATGGTCTTGAGCGCCTCCCCGATGCGATCGCTCGCCTCGCTGCTCAGCCGCGAGAACAAGGTGCGCCACACGCCCTTCTTCGTCTTGAGCGCGAGCTCCAGGTTCTGGAACACCGTCAGGTTCTCGAACACGGTCGGTCGCTGAAACTTGCGTCCGATGCCGAGCCCCGCGATCTCGGACTCGCTGCGTTCGGTGATGTCCAGGGTCTGCCCGAACATGTACACGCGCCCGCTGTCCGGCCGCGTCTTGCCCGTGATCACGTCCATCATGGTGGTCTTGCCCGCACCGTTCGGACCGATCACACAGCGCAGCTCGCCGGGATCCAGCTGCAACGTGAGGTTGGTCAGCGCCTTGAAGCCTTCGAAGCTGACACTGACGTTGTCCACCCACAGGATGGAAGGCTCATTCATGCCCACGCGCGGCAGCTCCGGGCTGCCGGAATGAATGTGAACGGACGGGCGATTGTCGGTCGTCATGCTTGGCTCGGCACGTTCTTCTCTTCGGCGATCGCCTCGGAGAGCTCGGGTTCCGGCGCCGCGGGCTCCGCGCGCCCCTTGCGCGCAAAGAGGCCCACCACGCCTTGCGGCAAGAACAACGTGACTGCGATGAACAGCGCACCCAGCACGTACAGCCACAGCTCCGGATACGCGGCCGTCAGCCAGCTCTTCAGCCCATTCACGAGCAGCGCACCGAGCGCGCCACCCACCAGCGTGCTGCGGCCGCCGACGGCGACCCAGATCGCGATCTCGATCGAGTTGGCCGGCGCGAGCTCGCTCGGGTTGATGATGCCGACCTGCGGCACGTACAGCGCGCCCGCGAGGCCACACAACATCGCGGACACCGTCCACACGAACAGCTTGAACTGCAGCGGCTCGTAGCCGGAGAACATGACGCGGCTCTCGGCGTCGCGCAGCGCGAGCAACACGCGCCCGAGCTTGCTGGTCACGATGTAGCGGCACAGCAGGTACGCTGCGAGCAGCGCGATGACGGTCGCCACGTACAGACCGCGCTTCACCGCCTGGTCCGCGAGCGGGTACCCGAGCAAGCGCTTGAAATCCGTCAAGCCGTTGTTGCCGCCGAAGCCCGTGTCGTTGCGAAACATCATCAGCATCAGCGCGTAGGTCAGCGCCTGCGTGATGATCGAGAAGTACACGCCCTTGATGCGCGATCGAAAGGCGAAGAAGCCGAACACGAAGGCGATCAGGCCCGGCACGGCGACGATCAGCACCAGCGTGGCGATGAAGCTG
>Ga0190269_10000473_pt1 | contig 20379 bp, 13 predicted proteins | sample Popmic249IS_FD_133749 | JGI IMG/M metagenome (GOLD analysis project Ga0190269, IMG submission 133749) | Populus adjacent soil microbial communities from riparian zone of Blue River, Arizona, USA - 249 IS | ecosystem: Environmental > Terrestrial > Soil > Riparian zone | place: USA: Arizona... | reverse complement strand
GAGCCGCGGAGCTCGCGGAGCGGGTCCCGTGACCGCCGCAGTGATTAAGTCGGAGGTCGTGAGCCGCGGAGCTCGCGGAGCGGGTCCCGTGACCGCCGCAGTGATTAAGTCGGAGGTCGTGAGCCGCGGAGCTCGCGGAGCGGGTCCCGCGACCGCCGCTGTGATTAAATTGTGATGCAGGAGCTCAGCTGTCAGCTGCAAGACACGGCAGCGCTGCCCGCGCGGCGCAAGACCGCGTACCTGCGCTCGCTTGCCGGGCTCTTGCTGCTGGGAGCGGCGCTGTCCCGGGTCGACGCGGCGTCGCTCGTGGCGCGCCTGTCGCAGCTGCGGATCGGCTACGTGTTGCTCGGCGCGAGCCTCGCCGTGCCGCAGCTCGGTCTGCTCGCGCTGCGCTGGCGTTGCACCGCACGCAGCCTCGGCCAGCGGCTGACGCCGCGCGAGGCGCTGCGCGAGTACTCTCTGGCTCTGCTCCTCAATCAGGTCTTGCCGCTGGGCCTGTTGGGCGATGGTCTGCGCGTGGTGCGGCAGGCGCGGCGTCAGCGGGAGTCGGCGTGGGCCGGCGCGCTGCACGCGGTGCTGCTGGAGCGCGGGGTGGGGCAGCTCATGCTGCTTCTGTGGGCGCTGTGCGCGCTGCCGCTGTGGCTCGGGACGCGCGGGGTGTGGATCGCGCTCGCGCTGATCGCAGCGGCGTGGCTCGTCGCGCGCGCGGCGCGTGCGCTGCCCGAGGAGCGCGCGCTGCCGGCCTCCGCCTGGCGCGAGCAGCTCGTGTTGCTGGGCCTCGCGCTGCGGCGCGTCGCTGCCTCCGGGCGCACCTTGGCACTTTTGCTGTCGGCCTCGGGCCTGGTCTTGCTGAGCATCGCCGGCCAGCTGTATTGCGCGCTGTGGTCGATCGACCTGTCGCTCTCGCCGCTCACGGCGGCGAAGGTGTTCCCGATGTTGCTCTTGTCCATGTCCGTGCCGCTGTCGTTCGCCGGCTTCGGTCCGCGCGAGGCCGCGGCCGCGGGCCTGTACGGAGCGCTGCAGCTGTCAGAGGCAGACGGTCTCGCGTTTTCGGTCGCGTACGGCACGGTGCTGCTGTTCTCGAGTCTGCCTTGCCTCGGCCTCGCGCTCTGGCTCGGCCGGAAGGAGAGGCAGGCGTGAGCCCCGAGCTGCGAGCCTTCAGCGTGCGCCACGCGTTCTGCATGCTCGCGGGCCTCGCGCTCGCATTCGCCACGGCGAGCGGCGCGCCGCTCGCGCTGGCTGCGCTCGCGTCGTTCGCATACTGGTTGTGGCAGGAGCGCGCGGCCTTCAGCGCCTCGGGCGGTTTCGGTGCGGCCAACTCGATCACCAGCGTGCGCGTGCTGTCGCTCTTCCTCCTGGCGTTCGCGCTCGACGCGCGCTTGCAGCTCGCAGCTGCGCTCGTGGGCCTATCGATCTTCAGCCTCGATGGCCTCGACGGCTTCATCGCGCGCCGCACCCGGCACGAGACCAGCCTCGGCGCGTTTTACGATTCCGAGGCCGACGCCAGCTTCACCTTGCTCTTGACCTGGGGCGTGTACCAACAGGCCGTCGCAGGGGTGTGGGTGCTGCTCGGCGGGCTCCTGCGCTACGCGTACGTGCTCAGCCTGTACTTCGCGCGCATCGAGGGCGCTGAGGCGCCGCGCACGCGTCTCGGCCGCTACGTGTTCGGGCTGAGCGTCAGCGGCTACATGCTCAGCCTCTGGCCATTCGCGTCGGTCGGCGGGTTGTTCTCCGGGGCCGCGACGGGGCTCCTGCTGTACTCATTTTCACGTTCATTTCGCGCGAGCTTTGCGGGGGCGGCGCGCCCCGCTTGAAGCGGCGGTCTGGGCGTCACTTGCTTCGGACTGGGCGACGAGTGAGTGACGGATGTGTGCTTCACCTCGTGTCCTGTAGGAACAAGTCGATCTGCAACACACAGTTCGGTTACACATCGCTCACTAGCGCCGCCCTTTGCTGTCGGGGTCGCCTCAGCCTCTCACCCGCGGGGACACGATGAGCCCGGATGCGAATTTCGTGCAGGAGGGAAGCACTACCCTCAGCACCAACGCCACTGCCAGCGCCGTGGCCGTGCGCTCGCCGCACTATCGCCTGCTCGACATGCTCGGCGGCGGACCTTACGGCGAGGTCTATCGCGCACAAGATCTGCGGACCAGCCGCACCGTCGCGCTCAAGCTGCTGTGGGGCGGCAGCGATCCCGTGCGCCTGCTGCGCGAGGCCGAGAGCCACGCGCGCCTGCACCACACGAACATCGCGCAGATTTACGAGGCGGGCGAGTGGCCGGACGGTCGCTTCTACGTCGCGCTGCAGCTGATCGACGGCAGCGACCTGCAGGCGCGCCTCGGTGACGAGCGGTTGCGCGATCCGCAGGCGGCCGTGCAGCTCATCTCCAAGGTCGCGCGCGCCATGCACTTCGCGCACGAGCACCTCGTGCTGCACTGCGACCTGAAGCCCTCCAACATCCTGATCGATCAGCGCGGCACGCCTTTCGTCAGCGACTTCGGCATCGCGTGTCTGCTCGACCGCGAGCGCAGCGAGCCCGCTGCCGTGACCCTGGCCTACATGGCGCCCGAGCAGTGTGATGACGGCGTGCTCGAGCCCGCGATCGATCGCTGGACCGACGTCTATGCGCTCGGCGTGATCCTGTACCAGCTCGTGACCGGACGGCTGCCGTACGCGCTCGATGCGTCGCTCGAGGAACGCCGCGTGCGCTTCTCGCGCGGCGAGCTGCCTGAGCCCCCGAGCGCGCTCGTGCGGCGCAACCGCTTTGCGCTCGGCCGCAAGCTGGACGGCGACTTCGATCGCATCTGCGCCGCGGCGCTGGCGATCAACCCGTTCGAGCGCTACCCGTCGGCGGAGGCGCTGGCCGACGACCTCGATCGCTGGTCCCTGCGGCTACCGATCTGCGGGCCGGCGCGGGTCGAGCCGACCGCGCGCGCCTACATTCCGAGCTTCGTGCGGCGCAACCTCGGTGCGCTGAGCTTGTGGGTGCTGCCGCTGATCCTGTTCCTCGCCGCGAGCGTGTATTGCGCGTACGTCGCCGTGCAGCACGTCGAGCAGTGGTTCCGCTCTGCGAACGGCAGCGCCGCTCAGCTGCAAGGGCAGCTATTGGCGGCGCGCTTCGAGGGCTACCGGCGCGAGGTCGCGGACCTGGCCCAGGATCCCGCCGTCAAGCGCATCCTGCTCGGCGCGCCGGGTGATTCGATGGCGGACGCGCTGGCTATCGCGGGTCAGCGCATGAGCGCGATCAACTGGCGCGGCGGCCCGGATCAGTTCTACTTCCTCGACACGCGCGGCTGCTACGTGAGCCAGTGGCCTTCCTCCGCGATGTCCGCGGACGTGTACGAGAGCTGGTACGGCTTCCGCAGTTACTTCACGTGCGCGGAGGAGCTGCAGCGCAAGCACTCGAAGGGCGCCTGCTTCGCGCGCGTGTTTCGGCCCGAGCACGACTGGGTGCCGAACACGCTGCGCAGCGCGATGGCAGCGCCCGTGTACGACGACGAAGACCAGTGGATCGGCGTGCTCGCGGCGAGCTGGCCGGTCGAACGCTCGCTCACCGACCTGGCGCTCGTCATGCCAGGCGCGTTGCGCGGGACGACCTCGATGCTCGTGTCGCGCGACCGCGAGCGCTCGCAGCTCAAGACCGCGAATGCGCAGCTGCCGACCTGCACGCGCAGCCGCGCTGCGGCGCAGGACCCGGGCGTGCTGCAGAACCCGCGCGTCGGGCCGGCCGCGCCGGACAGCTTCGTGGTGCTGCCGCGCAGCACGCCGCGCGACGAGCGCTCGCTGACGCGCGTCGCGACGGCGAGCATCGCGGAGCGCCTCGCGACGAGCGACTTGCACGATCCCAGCTTCCTCGATCCGCGCGACGGAAAGCGCTACGCGGTCTCGTACGCGGCGCTCAACCCGCACTCGGGCGAGGGCACGCCGGCCGAGCACGCGCCGCTCCTGGCCGTGTCGATGGACCGTGAGCGCATGGCGGACTACACGCACGCGATCTACGCGTTCGTGCTGGTGCTCTGGGCCGCATGCGGCACGTTGCTCTACGGTCTGCTCAAGATGCTCGCGCGCCGAGACGCCGAGCAGCTGCGCTGGCTGAAGCGCTCGAGCTCATAGTCCAATGATGAGATAGACCGCGCCGCCGAACAAGCTGAGAAACAGCAACGTCGCGATGCGGTTGCGGCGCTGGCGCGTGCTGCGGCGCGACAAGCTCTGACCCTTGAGCAGCGGTCCCAGATCCAGCGCCACGATCGAGACGGCGATGGCGCCAGCGACCACCGCGCTGAGCGCCGAGCCCGCATCCGCGGCTTCGCCCCATGCCGCTTGTAGCTGCGACCAGTCGCTGCTGAGCGGCGCCACCAGCGCGATCGCGAGCGCGCCGAGCAGGATCAGCGCTGCCGCCACGTTCCGTATGCGCTGACGCGGCTCGTTGCCGCCGTTCTGCTCGCTTCGCCGCGCATGGCTGCGGGCAGGCAGAATCGGCAGCGGCGCACGACAGGTCTGCAGAGCTGCCACACCGTATGCGAGTAGCGACAATCCGCACAGCAGCAGCGACCCCGCACCATGCGCGCGCTCGCGCAGCTCCTCCGTGCCCAGACACAAACCCGCTGCTAGCCCCGTGGGGAACACACACAAGAGCAGCCAGCACGCGGCCTTGTACGTGCGCTCGCTGCGTGCGCGCGCCGCGAGCGCCACACCCAGCGCGAGTGGTGCGAGTGAGATCCCTGACACGATGCTGCTGCGCCAGAAGGGTGCGAGCGGTCCGTCGTCGAGCCAAACGTCGGCGGATAGCAAGAACCAACCTACACTCGTCAACCATGCATTCACACCGAGCGCGAACAGAGGCAGCGCGCCCGGACCCTTTGCCGCGGTGAGCTGCAAGGCGTCCTTGCTTTGCTCGCGCTTCGGCGCTTTGGCTCCCGGCGGGGTTGGGTTATCCTGAAGCTTGTGATTTTGTGCCATCAGTGCGGGACTCCGCATGACGACGCCGATCGCTTTTGTCGCACTTGTGGAGCTGCCGCCGTCTCGGGCAGCACCGCTGGCGCCAAGGATCCGCTGATCGGCCGAACCATCTCTGGGTCGTATGTGATGCTCGAGCTCGTCGGCGTGGGCGGCATGGGCAGGGTGTATCGAGCCGAGCAGAGGATGCTCGGTCGCACCGTGGCGATCAAGGTCATCCATCCGCACCTGCTGTCGGACGAGCAGTCGGTCGCGCGTTTCTACACCGAGGCGCGCGCCGCGAGCCGCCTGAACCACCCGAACAGCGTCAGCATCATCGACTTCGGGCGCACCGACGACGGCATCTTGTACCTGGTCATGGAGTACCTGCAGGGCAAGGATCTCGCGCGTTTGATGCGCGAAGACGGCCCGCTGCCGGTGGCGCGCATCTGCGAGATCCTGAGCTCCGTGCTCGACGCGCTCGCCGAGGCGCACGCGCTCGGCGTGGTGCACCGCGACCTGAAGCCGGAGAACGTGATCATCGAGCGGCTCAAGGCCGGCCGCGACCTTGTGAAGGTGGTGGACTTCGGGCTGGCCAAGCTGCTGAGCGGTCAGCTCGGGATGCAGTCGATCACATTGCCGGGCCTCGTGTGCGGCACGCCGGACTACATGTCTCCGGAGCAGGGCCGCGGCGAAGAGGTCGACGCGCGTGGCGACATCTATTCCGTCGGTGTGATGCTGTTCGAGCTGCTCACTGAGCGCCTGCCGTTCGTGGCCGATACGCCCACGAACGTGGTGCTGATGCACATCCAGGATCCAGTGCCCGACCCGCGCGAGATCTCGCCTGAGCGCGCGATCCCGGAGAACCTGGTGCAGGTGCTGATGCGCTCGCTGTCGAAGAACCTGCTGCAGCGCTACCAGCGCTCGGAGGAGATGGCGAGCGCGTTGCGGCGCGTGGCGGCGGACCTGTCGCCCAGCACGTTCGAGATCATCTGTCCGGCCTGCAAGGGCCGCTCGCCGATGAACAAGCGCTTCTGCGCGGAGTGCGGCGCGCCGCTGCAGCACAACCCCTCGCCGCTGCCGCGCGCTTCGCTGCCTCCGCGCATGACCATCGCGCGCTCGCAGCACCCGCTGCTCGTGGGGCGCGAGCGGGAGCTGGACGCGGCCGAGGCGCTGCGCCGCTCGGCGTACGGCGGGTTCGTGTCATTGCACCTCGTGGGTGAGACCGGCGTGGGGCGCACGCGACTGATGGCGGAGCTCGCGGAGCGCGCCAGCCTGGACGGCGACCTGGTGATCGGCGCTGGCCCGCACGACAGCGCGACGCCCGTGGCCTACCACCCGATCCATCTGCTCGTGCAGGCGCTGCTCGACGGCGACGACGCCGTACTGTCGCGTGAGGCCGAGCGCGAAGCGCGCGAACAGCCGCTCGTAGCGGCAGGGCTGCGCGAGCTGATCAACCCGACCGGCGTGCTCGGCGCCGCGCACGAGTCGAAGGTGGGCGCGGTCGCATGTGCGCTCGCGTTTTGTGCGCGCAAGGCGCAGGCGCGTCGCGGCGGCAAGCGCATCGTGATGTTCGTGGACGACCTGCACCGCTGCGACGGCCTGTCCCCGCGCGTGTTGTGCGAGCTGCCGCGCTACACCGTCGGCGACTCGCTGTTCTTGATCACGGCGGGCAGCAAGACCAAGCCCACGCCGCTGCCCGACGGCACGCACGTGTTGAGCCTGCGCGGCTTCACGTTGTTGCAGGCGAAGGCCTTCACCACGGGCATCAGCCTGCCCGAGGAGGGCCACCAGGATCCGGAGGAGCGGCTGTACGTGCCGCTGTACCTCGAGCAGCTGCAGGCGCTCGGCCTGCCGGCGGACAGCAGCCAGAAGACCTTGCCACCGCGGCTCGCAGACGCGGTGGCCAAGCGCATCCAGCGCCTGAACGTGTCCGCGCGGCGCCTGCTGCAGGGCATCGCGGTGCTGGGCCGCTCCGCGCCCCGCGCCGGCGTGGAGCACGTGGCGGAGCGCGAATACATGGCGAGCTTGCCGCAGCTGCTCGCGCGCGGGCTCGTCGTGGAGAGCTTCGGCACCCTGGAGATCATCCACCCGCTCGTGCGCGATCTCGTGGAGGCTTCGACGCCCGCGGAGGTGCGGCGCATGCTGCACCTGCGCGCGCTGGAGCTGGCCACGCGCATGGATGCGCCGCTCGAGGTGCGGGCACATCACGCGTACGGCTCGGGCGAGACCCTGAGCGCGCTGATGCTGCTGGAGCGTCTCGGTGACGTGTCGGCCGCTCGCGGCGATCTGGAGACCGCCGTGCTCGGCTACCAGCGCGGCATCGAGCTCGCGCGGCGCGAGGTGCTGGAGTCGGGCGACACTTCGCTCGACGACGTGGTCGCCAGCCTCGGCCGCCGCCTCGGCACGGTGCTCGCGAGGCGCTGCGACTACGCGGGCGCGGAAGGCGTGCTGCGCGAGGCGCTCGAGCACAGCAGCCTCGATGGCCCGCAGCGCGCGCCGATTTTGGTCGCGCTCGCGCGCGCCGTGGCCCAACGCAACCGCGAGCGCGAGGCCTACCGCCTGCTCGGTCAGGCGCTGGAGCTCGCCTACCGCGACGACGCGGTGCTGGTGCAGGCGGACGTGCAGCTCGCGCTGGCCGAGCTGCGGCGCCGCGAGAACAACGTGCAAAGTGCGATATCGGCGCTGTCCGCGCTCGCTAGCTTGCTGAGCGAGCACGGCGCGGACCCGACGCGCTGCTGCCTCGTGTACATGGAGCTCGCCGACGCCCAGCTGGACGACGAGGACTGGCAAGCGGCCGAAGTGAGCCTGTCGCGCCTGCGCCCGCTCCTGGACGAGGTGGGCGTCCCGCACATGCGTGCGCGTGCCCTGGCGCTACGCGCGCGTGTCCACGCCCTGCGCGGCGAGCACGCACGGGCCGCGACGCTGTACCGCGAGGCGGCCGAGCTGGCCTCGGGCGCGGGCGCAGCGGAATTCGTGGCGTCGCTCGAGGCCGAGGCGCGTGAACTTTCCGAGGGTCCGGGGTACAAACGGGTGGATCCGGCGCGTAACGCCGCATCCTGACCCAACCCCGTGCCGCGTCTCTCCCAGCGTCTATTGCTGCTCCTGTCTGCGTGCCTGTTCGCGTGCGAGGACCTGCGCGAGTTCCAGACCACGGGCGATGCGGTGTACCGCGGCGAGGTGATCGGAAGCGACGCTGCAGCCGACGTGGAGTCATTCATTCGCAAGGGCTTCCCCTCGCACACAGTGCTCGAGCTGTCATTCGACCCCAGCTCGACCGACGTCGTCGAGCCGAGAGATGGGACTGTGCGGGCGGCCGATCGCACCGCCGCTGGCAGCGTCAACACCTACGTCTGCCCGCAGGGTGCAGCGCAGTGCCCCGCGGCCGATCGCACGCCCGGGCCGTTCGTGAACGCGCCGCTCGTCACGATCGATGCGCTCACGCACGACCCATTGAGTCAGTACACGTTTCCGGGCGGTGGCCGGCTGCGCAACTACATCTTCGGCGTGCGCTTCGTCAGCGAGAGCGCGGAGCACCGCACCGGCCGCGACGCCATGTTGTTCATCTCCCTCATGGAGAATCATCAGGTCGAGCTGCGGGCCATGGCCCCAGCGGTCCTCGATGGCGACGGCGAAGGCGAACGCTGGCCAGCCCTGTTCGGCGTCTTCGTGTTGCAGCGCGGCAAGCGCTGAGACCTCTGCTGCGTAGGTGCCATGTGACGAGTGAAAAGACGGCCGCCAACTGGTTACTCGACGTGCTCGACCTGCAAGCGCAAGGGCAGGGCGTGTTTACGGGTGCGCCCGCGCCAGACGGGGGCGAGCGCACGCGCATGTTCGGTGGGCAGCTGATCGCGCAGGCGCTCGCCGCTGCCAGCTTCACTGCACCCGAGGAGCAGGTCTGTCATTCGCTGCACGCGTACTTCGTGCGTCCGGGGCAGGCTGGGCGCGCGACCGACTACGAGGTCGCGAACATGCGCGACGGCGAGAGCAGCAGCCTGCGCAAGGTGATGGCGGTGCAGCGCGATGAGCTCATCTGCGAAGTCACAGCTTCGTTCAGCGCGCCTGCGGTCGGCCGCGAGTACCAGCCCACGATGCCTTCCGTCGCGGGCCCCGAAGCGCTGCTGCGCGAGGCGCAGGCGCACGCCGCCGAGCTGAAAGACGCGCCCCCCGAAGCGCAGCGGCTCGTGGAGTACGGCCCGCTGCAGATCCTGCCGGTGCAGCCAGTGGAGGCGGCGCCACAACATCGCGTCTGGATCCGCGTCGCGGGTCCGCTGCCCTCCGATCCCAACCTGCACGCCTGCGCGCTCGCGTACGCCTCGGACATCGGCGCGGTCCATCCCAGCATGCGCGCGGTCGGCGTGTCCGTACGGGACCCTGACTGGCAGGTGGCTAGCCTGGATCATGCGGTCTGGATCCACCGGCCATTTCGGGCCGACGAATGGCTGCTGTTCGTACTCGACTGCAACTCCGTGTCCTCCGGTCGCGGCCTCAGCCACGGCGCGGTGTACTCGCAGGCGGGCGCGCTCGTTGCTTCGCTCACGCAGGAAGCCATGCTGCGCCCCCGCGATCTCGTGGCGCAGCGCTGAGCGGCTGCCGCTGGTGGCGGCTGCCTGTTGGGTGTTGCCCATGGCCGAACACGGCTGAGGCGAACGTGGAACTGAGCCGCGGCAAAGATGTAATATCAAGTTCCGCCCTCAGCGACCGAATGAGCCTCTAAGGGTCTTGCGCAGTGGACTTCGTGCAGAGCACTACCCCACACATGGGCGCGGATTCGGAGGCAGCGGCGGGGAGCCAGCCCTTGTTCGATGCCAACGAGGGCCCGGGCGCCGAGTGGCGCGAAGAGCGCGTGCTCTTCGTCGACGATGAGGCCGAAGTGCGCCGAGCCGCGGCGCGCTTGCTCGCACGACACGGCCTCTGTGTCGATGTCGCGGGCTCCGCGAGCGACGCGCTGCGCCTCGCGCAGCAGCATCACTACCGCGTCATCGCGACCGACCTGCGCATGCCGGGCATGGACGGCCTGACCTTGATCGAGCGGCTGCGTCCTCTGCAGTCGCACGCGGTGTTCCTGCTAGTGACCTCGCTGCCGGAGATCGATCTCCGCCGCAGCATGGCGGCGGACGCGGGCATCGCGCAGATCATCCCGAAGCCGTGGGATGAAGATCAGCTCGTGCGCTCGTGCAAGCGCAGCGTACGGCCGCGAATCGGCGGCAGCCTGCTCCTGGTCGAAGACAATCCGGGCGATGCGCTGCTCGTCCAGGAGCATCTCGAAGACGCGTTCGGCGGCGCGTATCGCGTGCACGTCGCGAGCTCGCTGGGCGAGGCCCTCATCTTCCTGCAGGGCGAGAGCGTGGATCTCATGCTCGCGGACCTCGGCTTGCCCGACGCCGTCGGCCTCGAGACGGCGCGCCGGCTGACGAGCGCTGCGCCGCATGCGCCGCTCGTGATCCTGTCCGGCGCGTACGACGACGAGCTCGCGCTCGAAGCCATCGCGTTCGGCGCGCAGGACTTCCTGCCGAAGGAAGACATCAATCCCTCGCGCCTGCAGCTCGCGATTCGCTTCGCGCTCGAGCGTCACCTCGCGTCCAAGCGCCTGGTGCGGCTCGCGCATCAGGATCAGCTGACGGGCTTGCCCAACCGCGCGATGTTCCGCGCGCGCCTCGAGCACACCGTGGCCGTGGCGCGGCGCAGTGGCGCGAACTTCGCGGTGATGATCGTCGACGTCGATCGCTTCAAGCCCATCAACGACACGTACGGGCACGATACGGGCGACGTGCTCTTGCAGGCGGTGGCCGCGCGCCTGACCTCGGCCGTGCGCGCCTGCGACACCGTGGCGCGCCTCGGCGGCGACGAGTTTGGGCTGATCCTCGACAACGTGTCCGACGAGCAGCAAGTCACGCAGGTCGTGCAGCGCATCCAACAAGCGCTATCGGCCACGGTGCGCGCCGAGGGTCACGACATCGGCACCTCGCTCAGCATGGGCGCGGTGTTCGGCGCGGACGTGGAGCACAACGTCGACAAGCTGCTGAAGGCGGCCGACACCGCGATGTACCGGGCAAAGCAGAGCTCCGGCACGACGTTCGAGTTCTACGTTCCGTCGGCCGCGTCCACGCCGCGCACGCCGCGCCTGCAGCTGCAGCACGAGCTGCACGGCGCCCTGTCTCGCGGCGAGTACGTGCTGCACTACCAGCCGCAGCGTTGCCTGCGCACCGGCAACGTGGTGGCGCTCGAGGCGCTCTTGCGCTGGACGCGCAGCGACGGACGGGTGCTGCGGCCTTCGGAGTTCATCCCGATCCTGGAGGACTCGCGACTCGTCGTGCCGGTCGGGCGCTGGGTGCTGGAGACGGCCTGCCAGAAGCTGCGCGAGCTGACCGACGCCGGACACGACATCCGCATGGCCGTGAACGTGTCCGCGGTGCAGTTCGAGTCGGATGATCTGATCGACGCCGTGTCGCACGCGCTGTCGCGCTACGGCGTCGACCCGCAGCTGCTCGAGCTAGAGCTCACTGAGAGCGTGCTGATGCGCGACACCGCGCGCGTCAACCGCCTGCTGGCCCATCTCAAGTCGACGGGCGTTCGGCTGTCGATCGACGACTTCGGTACGGGCTACTCGTCGCTCGCATACCTGAACCGTTTTCACGTGAACGCGCTGAAGATCGATCAGTCGTTCACGCAGCAAGCGTCGGCCGGGTCGACCGGTGCATCGGTCGCGCGCGCGATCGTGGGCCTGGGCCACGAGCTCGGGCTCGAGGTGGTCGCCGAGGGTGTTGAGCAGCCGGAACAGCTGCATTTCCTGCGCGAATGCGGGTGCGACGTGGCGCAGGGGTATTTGATTGGTCGACCGATGGCGGACGGGATCGCCGCTGTGAGCGTCCTTCCTCCACCGAGTTGAGCGTTGCGTAAACCGTCGACTTTGCGAAGATCGGTTACGGTTACGATTAGGGTTACGGCTACGTGCGCTTAGGCGGCTTCAGGCCACCGCCGCGCTCGGGGGGGCTGTAAGCTCGGTCTCGCGCTTGGCGCGGCGGAAGGAGCGGGGGGTCATGCCCGTCCAGCGCTTGAACGCGCGGTGGAACGAGGCCTTGTCCGCGAAACCGAGATCGCGCGCCGTCTCCTGGATGGTGCGGCACTCCTCGATCAGGTAGCGCGTCGCGATCGCGAGCAACGTGTCGCTTACGATGGCGGCGAATGACGTGCCTTCGGCCGACAGGTGACGGCGGAGCGTGCGCTCGTTTACGCCGAGGGAGTGGCAGACCGAGCGCATGTCGATCCGCTGCGGAGGTCGTTGGTGCAGCAGGAACTCCCGCACGCGGCTGGCGGCGGACCGGCGGGCGACCTGCGGTTCGCGCGTCGGGCTGCTGTCGATCGACTCCCCGATCGAGGGGTATGGATGTTCAGTCGCCATGACTTGGACTACGCCGAGAGCATCTTGGGTCATCTCTCTGCTATGTCTGGGACGCGCCGATCTTTATCACGCGCCAGTGCGAGCATTGCGGCCATGCGGCCGATAGCGGCAAACGCCGCGCTGGCGGCCTGAGTTTCCTGCAACGGGCTGTGGCCAGCGTGCCGCTAGTCTCGTGCGTTTTCGCGACGATCGAGCTCGTTGTGCACCAGCGCGATCACGTCCTCCGTGTGCAGCGCTCGCGGTCCCACGCTCACGAGCCGCGCACCGGCAGCCACGAGCTGCGCGCGCAGCGTGGCATCGAGGCCGAGGTGGTCGCCCAGAACGAACGTCTGATCGGGCTCATCCAGGCGGAGCTCCCGGATGTCCGTGCCGCCCGGCTCCAGCAGGTACAGCACGCTGCCCGCGAGCTCCGGCAGGACGGCATCGAGCCCGCCGCCGCACACGGACAGGCCCGCGCGCACCTCGACGAACGCGCGGCTGTCGCACGGCCCCGCGAGCACCTTCTTCAGCGTGGTGGCCAGGCTGCGCTCGTCCGGCCGCAAATACTTGGACGCGGCGCCCTCGATGCGCGCCGTGCACGCGCGCTCCGGCAACCCGAGCAGCAGCAAATACACCAGGCTGTCCTTGCGCACACCGTGCGAAAAAAGGAGGGCGGCGCGTAGCGCACGCAAGAGCACGTCCAGGCGGCCGCTGGTGCTCGGGATGTCCACCAGCAAGAAGTCCGCAGAGGCGCGCGCCTTCTGTCCGATGACAACGAATCTACGCATACCTGGTCTTACTCCAAGGCGGGGCATGTTACGCGTGCAGCGGCAAGATCACCTTGGAGGCCCATGTGAAAACGATCTGGACTGGATTGTCGTTCATGCTGGTCGCGGCGCTCGGATGCGCAGGACAGGCGCGCGGTGCAGAAGATGACGTTGGAGTTGCGGTCGAGGCGCTGCGCACGGCAGAGTTTTCGTTCGACGTAAAGCTGCGCGAGACGGGCAGCTCCACGATCTCCGCCGTCGAATACACCGACAGGCGCAGGCCGCGCGGGCAGACGCTGCTCGCCATCCCGGGCCTCATCGAGACCGGGCCGACGTACGAGCCACTCGCGCGCGCCGTGTTCGAAGATCGGCAGCTGCGCCGGCAGGTCGGTCGCATCATTGCGATCAGCTTGCCTGGGCGCGGCGAGAGCCCGTTCCCCACGGGTTTGCCGGCGGGCACGCAGTTCGGCACCCTGCTGATCGACGACAATGCTTCGGTCATCGTGCAGGCCATCGCGGCCTTGCGTGAGCGCGGCACACCGGCGCAGATCATCGTCGGGCACAGCATGGGTGGCCTCGCCATCACTGCAGCGCAAGCGCTGTTGCAGAGTAAGGACAGCTCGCTGCGTGCGCTCGGCATCGAGCGCGCGGTGTTGATCGCGCCGGTTCCGCCGCACGCACAGCCCTGGACGCCGCCGCCGCCGAGCGATCTGAGCCAGTTCGTCGTGCAAGATCCCGTGCAGGGCGCGTATCTCGCGCTCAGCGACGAAGCCTGGATCGGGCAGGGTTACACCACGCGCGCCGGCAAGCTGGTGTCGAACGCGCCGACGCCCGCGCAGGTGAAAGAGCGCGGGTACAACGGCTTCGAGCCGCTGTTGACGTTGAGCCAGCTGCTCGAGACGCCGTTCACGTTGCCCGACGGCAGCATGCAGACCATCGCGCGGCCCAGCGTCCCGGCCGGCGCCTTTGCAGCTGAGCGTGGCACGCAGCTGAGCGTGTTGTCCTTCTCGGAAGACATCCTCGTGCAGCCGACGGATCTCGAGCCGCTGTACGTGCACCTCACGGGCGACGCCGGGAAGAGCGGCTATCACGCCGTCGTGGCCGACGACGCGGTCCACAGCATGTTCGTCTCGAATCCCGAGGGCCTCTTGGACGCGGCGCTCGACTGAGCGGAGAGTGTGACGCGCCCGGCGTGAGCCGGGCACGTCCGTGTCACAGCCTCAGAGCGCGCCCTGGTAGACGGCCACGATCTCCTCCGCGCTGCGTACCGCGCGGGGGTTCGTGGCGGTGGCGCCGTCCGAGAGCGCGAGCACCGCGCAGGGCGCGAAGTCCGCGGCCTTGACGCCGACCTCGCTCAGCTTCGTGGGATGGCCGATGCGCGTGAGCAGGTTGGCGGCGGCGTCTGCGGCTGCCGCTGCCAGCTTCGCTTCGTCGAGGTCGCCGGTCACGCCCAGCGCGCGGGCGCACAGCGCGAGCTTGCTGCCCGCAGCGGCGATGTTGAAGCGCATCACGTGCGGCAGCAGGATGCCGTTGGCCGTGCCGTGCGGCACTCCGACGCGCGCGCCGAGCGAGTGCGACATGCCGTGGACCAGGCCCACGCCTGCCACCGAGAACGCCCAGCCGGCCATGGTCGACGCGAGCTGCATCTGCGCGCGGGCCTCGGAGTCCTGCGGCTTCTCGATCACGATCGGCAAGTACTGCGCGATCATGCGGATCGCCTGCAGCGCGAGGCCCTCGCTGATCGGGTTCTGCGTCTTGCTGACCACGGCTTCGACGGCGTGCGTGAGCGCGTCCATGCCGGTGGAAGCGGTCAGACCGCGCGGCAAGCCGAGCGTGAGCAGCGGATCGAGGATCGCGGTCTGCGGGATCACCTTGTCATCCAGGAAGTAGACCTTGCGGCCGAGCTCCTTGTGATGAATGACGGCGGTGTTCGTGACCTCGCTGCCCGTGCCCGCGGTGGTGGGGATCACGAGGTGCGGCACGGGCTGGCCGCGCAGCATGTACACGCCGATGTGATCGATCGCCTTGCCGCCGAGGCCCAGGCAGATGGCCGTCGCCTTGGCCGTGTCGATCACGCTGCCGCCGCCCACGCTCACGATGGCGTTTGCGCCCACTTCGCGGCCCGCGCGTGCGGCCGCGTCCACAGTGTCGAGGCTCGAGTCCTGGTTCACGTCGAGGAACTTGCCCGCGAGCAGTGAGCCGAGCGCGCCTTCGATGTTGGCGAGCAAGCCCGCCTTCTCGACGCCGCGGTCGCCGATCAGCAGCACGCGCGTGCCGCCGATCTTCTCGATCTCCTCGGCCACCGCGGCCGAGCGGCCCGCGCCGATCACGAGCTTCGTCGGACCGGCCCACGAGAACGCCGTGGTGCGCGGATAGCTGAAGAGCAAGCGATTGCCAGAGCGCAGCGCCGGGCTGCCCTCCGAGCCGATGTGCACGTGCTTGACCTCGGTGTACTCCTCGAGGCCCCACAGCCCGAGCTCACGGCCCACGCCGCTCTGCTTGTAGCCGCCGAACGGAGCGAGGTCGCTGAACACGTGGTAGTCGTTGATCCACAACGTGCCCGTCCGCACCTGTGCGGCCACGCGCTCGGCGCGCTGCACGTTCTTCGACCACACGCCGCCCGCGAGGCCGTAGATCGAGTCGTTCGCGATGGCGATGGCTTCTTCTTCGTTCTTGTAGCGAATGACGCTGAGCACCGGCCCGAAGATCTCTTCCTGGGCGATGCGCATGCTGTTCTTCACGTTGCCGAACAACGTGGGCGCGTAGTACGCGCCGTTCTTGAAGCCCTCGACCTCGAGCGCCTTGCCGCCGGTGATCAGCTCGGCGCCCTCGGCCTTACCGATGCGCACGTAGTCGGCGACGCTCTCGAGCTGCTTCTTGCTGACCAGCGGACCCATCTTGGTCTTGGGGTTCAGCTGGTAGCCGACCTGGATCTTCTCGAGGCGCGCCTTCAGCTTCTCGACGAAGCTGTCGTACAGCGAGTCGGGCAAGAGCAAGCGGGTGCCGGACTCACACACCTGACCCGAGTGCAGGAACGACGCGAGCACTGCGCCGTCGACCGCGGAGTCGAGGTCGGCGTCGTCGAGCACGATGTTCGCCGACTTGCCGCCGAGCTCCAGGGTGACCTTCTTGATGGTCTTGCTGGCCATCTGCATGATCTGCGAGCCGACCTCGGTCGAGCCGGTGAACGCGATCTTGTCGACCTTGGGGTGCGTGCACAGCGCCTCGCCGATCGAGCCGCCAGGGCCGCTGATGATGTTGATGACGCCCTTCGGCACCTTCGACTCGGCGATGATCTTCGCGAGCAGGAGCGCGGACAGCGGCGTGTCGCTCGCGGGCTTCAGGATAACCGAGTTGCCCATGAGCGCGGCCATCGTGATCTTCCACATGGCCATGGTGAACGGGAAGTTCCACGGCACGATGCCCACACACACGCCGATCGGCTCGCGGCGCGCGTAGTGACGGCTGGGGAACGCTGGGCTGCCCGCGTCCGAAATCGCCTGGTACCAGGGGAAGTCGTCCTGTGCCACGCGCGCGAGCTGGCGGATCATGCGCACGCCGCCCATCACGTCGCCGACGGTGCGGCGCAAGAGGCCGCCGCTGTCCTGCGCTTCGAGCAGACCGAGCTCACTCGTGTACTGCGCGATGCGATCTGACAGATCCATCATGACGCGCGCGCGCTCTTTGGGATCGAGGCCCGACCACACGCCCGACTCGAAGGCGCGCGAAGCTGCATCGACTGCCTGCTGCGCGTCCTTCACGCTCGCCGAAGGACAGGTGCCGACGAGCTCACCGGAGCCCGGATCGATGCTCTCGCGGCGTGCACCGTCGCTCGCGTCGACCAGCTCACCACCGATTAGCATTCTGTAATGGGACGACATTTCGGGATCCTCCAATGGGACGGGGCAACGGCCGAGCAGCTCCTGGGGGGCCGATCCGTTCCAGAACGCCGCTCGGTGTAGGCTGCCAACCTGCCTGCCGTCAACGTGACATCGCTGCCCCCGAGCCAGAGCCCGAGCCCGATCGCGGCACGCAACAACGCCTCGCCCCCTTTAGCAATTTCCAGTCACTGCCCATCGCGCTCCTGGCCGAGCCCTTCCGGACTCCTTCCCAAATGCTTCCTGAAGAACTCGACCTGCAGCTTTTCGCGAGCCAGCGCCTGTCGCGGATCCACGACCATGTGCGTGGACGCCAGCGCCACGACCTCCACCGCCTTGCTCGCGGCGTACAGCGCTTCGATCAGCGCCAGCGCGTGGGCGAAGTGAACGTTGTCGTCGGTCAGACCGTGGATGAGGAGGAGCGGGCGCGACAGTCCGGCCGCGTGCGTCAGCGCGCTGGTGTGCGCGTAGCCGCTGGGGTTTTCGGCGGGCGTCCGCATGTAGCGCTCCGTGTACGCCGTGTCGTAGAGCGCCCAGTCGGTCACGGGCGCGCCGGCCACCGCGGCGTGGAACACGTCGGGCCGCAAGAGCACGGCCATCGTGGATAGATAGCCGCCGAACGACCAGCCGAACACGCCCACGCGCGTGCGGTCGAGCTCCGGGTGCCGGTCGCACAGTGCGCGCAGCGCGTCCGCCTGATCGGCGAGCGGCAGCGTGATGAGATCCTTCAGGATGGCGCGCTCGAACGCGCGCCCACGGTCCGGTGTGCCGCGGCCCTCCGCGCGCAGCACGATGAAGCCGGCATCGGCGTAAATTTGGTCGAGCAGGTAGCCGTTTTTCGTGTCCAGCACGTTGTGGGCGCGCGGGCCGCCGTACACGCGCAGAAGCACGGGATAGCGCTGGCCGGGCTGGAAGCTGCGCGGTCGGGTGACGCTGGTGTACAGATCGCGGCCGTCCACGCGCACGGACTCGAGCTGCGTCGTGGGCGTGACAGCCGGCTTTTCGGCGAGCGAGGGCAGCTGCCAGCGGCGGGCATTCTGAGCGTCGCCGGCGCTCGGCAGGGCGACTGCTTCGCTGCGGAAGCCACCTTCGCGCGGCTCGGAGTTGATGACCACGACGCCGTGCTCCGCGAGCGCAGCGTGCACGCCGCCCGCTTCGGTGAGCCGCTCGGCGGGCCCGCCGGCCAGCGGGATGCGGTACACGTGCTGCTCGCGCGGGTCCTGGCTCGCGGCCACGATCACGGCGTCCGGAAAGGCCGCGTAGATCTCGCGCACGCCTTGGTCCGGGGACGCGAGCGTGCGCGTCAGCGCACCGTCTGCCGCTCGCAGCTGCAGGGCGTAGCCGGCCTCCTCCTCGTGCAGCCACAGAAAGCCCGAGCCGTCCGAAAGCCACGTCGGAGAGCCGGACTTCAGGTTTAGCCAGCTGTCGTCTCGTTCGCGGAGCAGCTCGCGCAGCGCGCCGCTGTCGGCGTCGATGGCGAACAGCACGGACGTGGTCTGATCCCGGCTCAGCGCCAGCACGGTCAGCGGCGCGTTCTCGGGCCACGACAGGTGAGCGAGATAGGGCAGGCGCTCCAGATCCCAGCGGATGAAGCGCGGCTGGGACTTATCGTTGATAGCGACCACACCGAGGTCGACGCGCGCGTTGGGGCGGCCGGCGCGCGGATACTTGAACGGCGTGGGCTCGCGCTCGGGGTGGCGCGGATCGGACACGTACAGCGTGTCGACTGCGCTGGCGTCCGTGCGCTGGAACGCCAGCTTGCGGCTGTCCGGCGACCAGACGTAGCCGCTCTTGCGGTCCAGCTCCTCCTGGGCCACGAACTCCGCGCTGCCGTATTCGGTGTGCGGCTCGTGCTGTGTCAGCCGGCGTGGCTCGCCGCCGCCGTCCGCGGCACACACCCAGAGGTCGCCGTCGCGCACGAACGCGACGTGCTGGCCGTCCGGCGAGAGCTGCGGATCGAACGGAAAGCCGGGGCCGACGCCGAGCTCGTGCACCCGACCGCTGCGGCGCTCGAGCACGAACAGCCGCTCACCAAGCGGGACCAGCACGCGCTCGCCGCTGCTCGACAGGCCGATGTCCACGACGCCCGAGGTCTGCGTGCGCGAGCGCTCGCGCCGCGCGCGCTCCGCCGCCGACAGCTTCTCGTCGCCGGCTTGCAGCAGCGCGTCGACGTTGAGCAGCTCGCGCGCTTGGCCCGTCTGAGGATCCAGCGTGAACAGATCCGCGCGGCGCGCGCGAGGCGGCGTGCGCCGAAACAGCACGCTGCCATCCGGAGCCACGGCGAGCGGCTGCGGACGGCCCAATCGGAACTGCGCCGTCTGCGCCGCCGCCGTGAGCAGCTGCTCGTCGAGGGCGGGCCAGGCGTCTGCGGCCGGGGCCGCAGCTGCGGGCGGCTTGCGCGCGGTGCGCTGCTGGCAGGCGGCGCCGAGGCTCATGGCCAGCGCGAAGCCGGTGCGCAACACACTAGCGGCGCGCTGAAACGCCGCGCTGCGGCCGGTGCGGGACGGATCGAAAAACGAACGCATGCACCCAGCGTACCGAAACCACACCCGATTGTGCGCCTCTCCGCGGACCGGCGGACCGCTTTGAGGGCGCCTGCTGCTACGCCGCGCGCCGGTGATCAGCTCCCAACCAGCTCGCCGGCGCCGAATCGGTGGACGCGTTCAGCGCTGCCGCCTTCGGCCGCGGGGGCGGTCGCGCCGTGGACCCTGGGCGCGTGGGCCGCGCGCGCCTTCGGACGCCGGCGGAGCGGGGAGGTGCGCGATGCGGAGGCTGTTCAGCACGGCGTTCGATGGCGTCAGTGCTGCCGATCGACATGCACCGGCGTACCGCTCGACGCCACGCTGGCGAGATCCGCTCGCTGCACAGCGCGTGCGCGCCCGAGCTCGCGCGACGCTGCGCTGGCAGGCGCGCGCGGTCTGTGTCACAGCTTCCGGACGCGCAGCGCCACGCGCCGGAAGTCCGCCGGGTGCACGCGCGATTGGAGTCTCTCTTTGTCTGGCGACGATTCAGCTGCCGTCACAGCGCCGCCTGCGGCAGCGGAGCCGCTGCCCGTTCCTGCGCCGGCCGCACGCCTCTGGCTCGGCTTCGCATTCGCGATCGCGTCTGCGGTGGGCTTCGCGTGCAAGGCCATCCTTGCCAAGCTCGCTTACCGCACAGGCGTGGACGCCACCACGGTGCTCGGCCTGCGCATGGGCTTCTCGCTCCCCGCGTACCTGCTCTTGGCGTGGCTCGGGGCGCAGCGACGAACGCGCCGGCTGACTTCGCGCGCCTGGGCCGAGGTCGCCGCGCTCGGCCTGCTCGGCTACTACCTCGCGAGCTATTTGGACTTCGTGGGGCTCACGCGCATCTCGGCCGGGCTCGAGCGGCTGATCCTGTTCCTGTATCCCTCGATCGTCGTGGTGCTCGCCGCGCTGCG
>Ga0190269_10000472_pt1 | contig 20413 bp, 19 predicted proteins | sample Popmic249IS_FD_133749 | JGI IMG/M metagenome (GOLD analysis project Ga0190269, IMG submission 133749) | Populus adjacent soil microbial communities from riparian zone of Blue River, Arizona, USA - 249 IS | ecosystem: Environmental > Terrestrial > Soil > Riparian zone | place: USA: Arizona... | reverse complement strand
TAAGTCTAGTATACAAGACGTATGTCTCGGATGAGGTTGTGCCGCCTGCCGTGGTGCGATAAGCACGGTCAACGAAGGAGCAGGTTAATGGTTCGTTACGCTCGCTGGATCGTGCAGGGATCTCTCGCATTAGTGCTCTCGTGCTCGCGCGCGAGCGGTGGTGATCAGAGGAGTGACGGTACGCAGCTCGAGACGCAAACGCTGCGGCATCAAGGCACCGTGGGCCAGGTCACGTACCCCGAGCTGGCGGCGGATCTCGGTTATCTCGCCCCGCTCAAGCTCGAGTTCGTGGGCAACACGATCAGTGGGCCGCAAGACATTCAAACGGTGGTCACGGGCGATGTGGATTTCGGTCTCGCGTTCCATGGCGCGATCATCAAGCTGATCGCGGCCGGCGCGCCGATCCGCGCGGTGGTGGGCGGTTACGGCGTGGATGAGGAGACGTTCAGTGGCTTCTTCGTCAAAGAGGACTCGCCAGTTCGCAGCGCGCGCGACTTGATCGGCAAGCAGGTCGCGATGAACACGCTCGGTGCGCACGCCGAGTTCATGACGCGCGAGTACTTGAGCCGCGCCGGCCTGAGCGCGGAGGAGATCAAGAAGGTCACGCTGGTCGTGCTGCCTCCGGTCAACACGGAGCAAGCGCTGCGCGCAGGCAACGTCGATGTGGCCTCGCTCACCGGCATTTTTCGAGACAAGGCGCTGGCGCGCGGCGGTTTACGCCAGGTGTTCACGGACTTCGACCTGTATGGCAAGTTCACCGCGGGCAGCTACGTCTTCACCAGGCGCTTCATCGAGAAGAACCCGAACACGGTCCGCAAATTCGTCGACGGAGTCGGGCGCGCGATCGAGTGGGCACGCAGCACACCACGCGAGCAGGTGATCGCGCGGCAACGCGCGATCATCGCAGGGCGCAAGCGCCAGGAGAACGATGAAGCGGTGCAGTACTGGAAGAGCACCGGCATCGCAGGCACGGCTGGGCAGCTGCACGATCGCGAGCTGCAGATGTGGATCGATTGGCTGGTCAAAGACGGCGAGCTGAAGCCCGGTCAGCTGAAGCCGAAAGATGTGTACACAAATGAGTTCAACCCAGCAGCACGGAGTGAAGCACGATGAGCGCTAGACCGCGACAACTGCACTTGAATGCGTTTTTGATGACTGTCGGCCACCACGAAGCGGCCTGGCGCTTTCCCGAGTCGAGCTTGCTCGGAGCGTGGGACTTGCAGCACTACATTCATCTCGCCGAGGCCGCTGAGCGCGGCACGTTCGACTCGATCTTCTTTGGTGATGGACCTGCGTTGCAGGGCGACCCGCGTTATCGTCCAGTCGGGCGGCTCGACCCGACGGTGCTCCTGCCTGCGCTCGCTGGCGTGACGAAACACGTGGGCTTGGTCGCGACGGCATCGACTACCTACAACGAGCCTTATAACCTCGCGCGTCGCTTCGCATCGATCGACCACATCAGCAACGGCCGCGCGGGCTGGAACATCGTGACCACCGCAGGCGCCGATGCCGCTGCGAACTTCGGCCTCGACGAAGTGCCCGAGCATCGCCACCGCTATGAGCGAGCCGCCGAGTTCGTCGAAGTCTGCTTGAAGCTCTGGGAGAGCTGGGAGGACGACTTTCTGATCGGCGACAAAGCGGCAGGTCGCTACGCAGACGGCGGCAAGATCCATCCGATCGAGCACGTGGGACGCTTCTTTCGCGTGCGCGGCCCACTCAATGTTCCGCCCACGCCGCAGCGTCATCCGCTGCTCGTGCAAGCAGGCTCGTCCGAGGATGGCCGCGACTTTGCCGCGCGCTACGCCGAGGCGGTCTTTACAGCCCAGCAAACGCTCGAGGATGGTCAGCAATTCTACGCCGACCTGAAGCGCCGCATCGCCGCGCTGGGCCGCGATCCCGCACGTGTGAAGATCCTGCCGGGCATCGTGCCTGTGCTGGGCAGCACGGAGGCTGAAGCGCAGGCGCGCGAGGCCGAGCTAGCGCGCTTGCAGGTCGCGGAGTACGGGCTCAAGCAGCTCGGCAGCCTGATCGGCGTGCAGCTCACCGAGGACGACCTCGACCGGCCGCTGCCGGACCTCGGGCCTGCGTCAGCGGTGCAGGGTCACCAGAGCCGCTTCACTGTCATCACCGACCTCGCGCGGCGCGAGGGCCTGACCGTCCGGCAGCTGCTCGTGCGGCTCGGCGGCGGGCGCGGTCACCGCACCTTCACCGGCACGCCCGAGCAGGTCGCGGACACCATTCAACATTGGTTCGAGAGCGGCGCCGCTGATGGCTTCAACGTGATGCCGCCGCTGCTGCCTGGCGGGCTCGACGAGTTCGTGGATCACGTGGTGCCCGAGCTGCGGCGACGCGGCTTGTTCCGCCACGAGTACACCGGCAAGACGCTGCGTGAGCACTACGGCCTGGAGCGCCCGGACAATCGGTATACGAGCGTGCGAAAGCTACCTGAAGTGCGCGCTGTTTGAGGGAACATCGCGCAATTTGAGAGGCCGCCGGCAGCTGGTAGCGCAGCTGCTGGCGGCTTTGTTTATCTGACTGTTTAGAAGCCGAACTGAACCTGCGTGAACAGCTCGTTGGATGGGCCATTCTTGTTCGTCTCGTCGCGACGATGGCTGTAGTTGACCTGCAGCTTCGTGGTTTCTGCGAAGAACAGGTTCAGGCCGAACGTCAGGATGTGGACCTCTTGGCCATCCGTGTCGACGTCGCGATTGAGCGTGTCCCAGCGCACGAACGGCTGCCAAGTCTTTGGCCACCAGTCGTCGAACCGGCCCTGGTTGCGGAAGCCTGCGACAAACTGCTCACCGAAGCTCAAGAAGAACGTCGCGGTGTGCGCGCGCGAGATGACATCGCGACGTTGCGGATCGACCAATGTTTTACCGAGCGTGAGCGTGTCCTTCGCGAGGATGAACTCGTAGGTCAGACCGAATGGCCAGTGGTTGTAGTAGAAGTCGATGCCGTAGCGCTCTTTTGTGCCTTTGCCTGAGAGCGTCTTCGGGTCGTCAGTGAGGTTCGTGTTGCGCTTACCCCAATAACCCGTGGCGCCGATGGTGATCTGACGCAACCAGGAGTTGAAGCCGCAGGGCACGGTGAACGCGAGGCGTGCGATCACGTCCTTCCAGTCGTTGTCGTCATTGGTGTTCGGACCTGAGCCGTTCACCACGCCGAACGCATAGGCGATCAGCGCTTGGCGATAGTTGTAGCCGAAGTCCATCTGCGAGAAGAGATCGCCGCGCACGATCAAGCCGATGTCGCGACGGCCCAAGCCCAACGTCGGGTTCGTGCTGAACTCGGCGTTGCGGATGACAGGCTTTAGCTCTTCGTTGGCCGGAACTTCCAAACCAAACGGCAAGAGCTGCTGACCGAGCGTGATGGTCAGCGCAGGCGCTTCACGGTCGACTGTCGGCAGGACAGAATACTGGATGTTAGCATCGAGCAGGTTCAAGAAGCTGTTGCCAGCTGTCTGCGGCGACGCGCCATAACGCAGCGAATAGGTCAGGTTTCGACCTTCTTCGTAGTCACGGTACAAGTTGCCAGTGAAGCCCACGATGGCTGAGCCGATGTCGAAGCCGGCGCGCCGGCCGTACACCGTCGCGTTCGTGGTGTCCTGATCGATCCAGCCGAAGCGACCCTGGACGACGCCCGTGATCAACAGACCACGCGTCGTCGTCGCAGTGTGCAGGTCGCGCTCGCGCTGCCACTGAAACTTGAAGTTTTCGACGTCGGTCTGGAGACCTTGATGGTCTTCGCGAATGCTCTGCAGCTCGAACTTCACGTCGAGCGGCGGCTCCCAGTCGGCTGGCGGCTCCCCGGGTGCTGGTTCCGTAGCCGTAGGCGATGGCTCTGCTGCCGGCGGCGCTGCTGGGGCTGCTGGCGCTGGAGGCGCAGCCGCGGGTGGCTCAGCCGACGGCGGGGCAGCCGTCGGTCCAATCTGAGGTTGGTTGCCGGGCACCTGCGGTGCACGAGGATTGCCCTGTGAATCGGTCAGCTGTGCTGTGGCCGAGTCAGGTGTTTGGGCGAGCGCCGCCCGCGATGTTGCCGCGACTAGAATGAGGGTCGTAAAGAACTTTTTAGCCATCGTAGACGAGCGGACTGCAGATGCGTCCGTAATGGTGGAGAAAGGGTTTGGGGAAACTGACTACAGACCCAAGCTCCACAGAGCGTGAGATGCTCCCGTCCCGTGGCAAAACTGGTATGATCGTGGCTCACGTGCTTGCCCTCCTGGCTGAGCAGTGAGTCGCATAGACACGTCTGTTTTTCAAGAGGCGTGTCTAGCGTGTATGCGCGCCGCGACTGCAGCCGGGGGCAAGTTACCCCACGAGCACAAAGGCAAAGCCGTCGTAGCCTTTGCTTCCGACTGTCTGGATCTCCGTCGCGCTCACCCGCTTCTCGCGGGCGAGCAGCTCGTTGAAGCGACGGACACCCTGGACCGCACTGTCGCCGCTGTTGGCGTCGACGACCGCGCCGCGCCGGATCACGTTGTCCACGACGATCACCGTGCCGGGTCGCGAGAGCTCGAGCGCCCAGGTGAAGTACTCGGGGATGTTTTGTTTGTCGGCATCGATGAAGATGAAGTCGAACGGGCCGCGACGTTCCGCCGCCAAGCGCGGCAGGCTCTCGAGCGCGGCTCCTAGCCGCACCTCGACGCGCTCGGCGAGGCCCGCGCGCGCGATGTTGGCGCGGGCGACCTCGGCATGCTTGGGATCGATCTCCAAGCTGATCAAGCGGCCGTCCTGGGGAAGGGCGCGCCCGAGCCAGATGGTGCTGTAGCCGCCGAGCGTGCCGATCTCCAGGATCGCGCGTGCCGACAGCGCGCGCGCAGTCAGCGAGAGCCACTTGCCCTGGTTCGCTGCGACAGCGATCGGCGGCAGGCCTGCGGCTTCACTCGCCTGGAGCGCGGCTTGCAGCACGGGATCTTTTTCGATCAAGAGGCTCGTGATGTAGTCGTCGACTCTCGACCATTGCTCGTGACTCATGGTTGGCTCGTCTCCTTCCGACGCAACGTAACCGTTAGGATGATGTGTGATCGTAATCGCGCTCCGCGGCGCGGAAGCGGTAGGTGGGATCACGCTCGGCGCCGCGCGGCTTGGCTTTTTGCCAGCCCATCTCGCGAGCGTAGCTGCCGAGCGTGCGGGCGCGGGTGAGCGCGGCTTCGTCGACATCGACGCTCCGGTCCGCATAAGGGCTCACGTAGAGCGCGTCGACCGGGCAGTAGAGCTCGCACATGAAGCAAGTCTGACATGCGTTCGCGCGTGCGAGCGTGGGGATGTCGCCGTCGACAGCTTCGAAGACGTTGGTCGGACAGATGCGCACGCACAGGTTGCAGCCCGTACAACGCTCTTTGCTGAGCAGCTCGATCATGCCTGAGACCCCTCGATATAGCGGTACGGTCGCACTTCGATCTCGTCCAAACCGACCACCGCGAGTGAATGCGCTTGCGTCGGATCAAGCCCGGGCGCGTCGAGCCGCCGATGCAGACCTCGTGTTTCGACACGCGCCAGCGCGCTGCGATAACCGAGGCGAGCGCATGCGAGTAGGGCAGCAGCCTCGCGTGCGCGCACTGCAGCGCGACCGCGTGCCGCGAGGCGATCTCGCGCGACTTCCCATGCGGCATCCAGCTGCACGAGTGACGCGCGCATGCGGTCCGCGGAGCGGAACAGATTCTTGTCGATCGGCAGCGCTTCGCCCTGCGCGCGCTGGATCAGTGTCTCCGCATCGACGTGCGCGGCAGTGCGCCGTGGACGCAAACCAGCAGCGCCCGCTGCGGATGCTGCGCGCGTCTGCGGCAAGCTCTGCCGTGCGAAGTCCGCGGCTGCGCCACCGCTAGACGTGCCGCTCGAGATCGCCCACGCAGCGTTCGGCGCGCCGCCGCCAGTGGCTGCACCGACCAAGGTCTCGCGCGAGGCCGCATCACCTGCGGCATAAAGGCCCGGAACACCGGTGCTACCGCTGCGATCGTAGATGCGAATGCCACCCGTGCCGCGCACTGTGCCTTCGGAGCGCAGTGTGACCGGAAAGCGCTCACGAAACGGGTCGATGCCGATGCGGTCGTGCGGCAAAAAGCAGTTCGGTTGACCCGTTCGCAGCCAGCGCTGCACGTGGGGAGGCGCGCGGTCCAGCACCGCGAACACGGGGCCCTCCAGCAGCGCTTCTGCCACCGTCAGCTGCCACAGCCCGCCTTTGTGGATCACGCGCCCTGACGCATCGCTGAAAGTTGCCCAAAAATACGGCAAACCCTTGGTCACCGAAGAGTAGGCTGGACAGATGCCGTATTGACTAGAGAACTCCATGCCGGACAGCTCGGCGCCGGCTTCCGCCGCCATCAGCAGCCCGTCGCCGGTGTTCACATCGCAGCCCAATGTCTTGCTCAAGTAAGCGACGCCGCCGCTGGCGACGACGACTGCGCGCGCGCTGACGCTGTAGGCTTCATCGCTCTGCAGCCTATGGCCGCGCGCACCCGCGACACCTGTTTCACTCACGAGCAGCTCGAGCGCAGGGCTGTGATCGAGCACCGTCACACCCGCGCGCTTGATCAGCTTGCGCATGAACGCCATGTAGTCGGGCCCGCGCAGGTTCGCGCGGAACTGCACCCCGTCGTCCTGCTCTGGAAACGGGAAGCCCCACGCGGCGAGCTGTGCGATCTGCTGCCACGTGGTCTCTAGCACGTGCTCCATGGTCTCGCGCCGACCGAGCCCTTCGCTGAGCTGTAGGCGCTTCTGGATCGCATGCTCGCGGGCGTCGCCCTCGGGCGCGACGTACCACACGCCGGTGTTCGCCGACGCAGTCGCACCCGAGGTTCCGCAGTAGCCCTTGTCGACCAGCACGACGCGTTCGGCGCCGCGAGCACGCGCGGTGAGCGCTGCCCAGGCACCTGCGGGGCCACCTCCGATCACCAGTACATCGGCGGTCAGCTGCAGCTCGTGATGGCGGATCATGCTCATCAGGCCTGCGCGATGACGCTGGGCTCTTGTGACTTCTTGGCGACTGGCGAGACTTCTACGCCGAACGGCTGGCCTTGGACCAGCTGCGAGCGAAAGCCGTCGACGCCAACCGGGACGTCGCCGACGATCGTGGTGCGGTAGAGCACGCGCTCGACGTCGTAGTCATCGAGGTCTTGCGGTCCGAGGTGTGCGGTCGCGCGGTTGTCCCAGAACGCGATGTCGCCTGGATTCCAGCGGAAACGCACGGTGTATGCGGGCCTCGCGATCTGCTCGAAGAACAGCTCGAGCAGCTTGTCGCTCTCTCGCTGCGACAGGCCGATCAAGTGCGAGGTAAAGCCCGGGCTCACGAACAAAGCGCGCTCACCGGTCTCCGGATGCACACGTACGACGGGGTGGATCGACACCTGCGGGTTCGCGGCGACGCGGCGAACGTACGGGTTGTCGTTCTCCTTGAAGCGCTGACGCGCGTTGAAGCGATGCTCAGCCTTGAGCTCGTCGGCCAGCTTGCGCAGCGGCTCTGACAGGCCTTCGTAGGCGGCGACGAGGTTGGTCCAGGTCGTGTCGCCACCGATCTCCGGCACGGTGACCGCGCGCAGGATCGAAGCGGCAGGCGGGTTGACGACGGCAGTCACGTCGGTGTGCCAGCGGCTCTCGTAGGTGGAGCGCCGACCGTCCTTGCGCTCATAGCGCCGGCGATCGATCGCCAGGATCTCGGGATGAGCTTGGTTCGGCTCATCCTCCAGCGGGTGCGCGTAGGTCACTTCACCGAAGCGCGCTGTGAAGGAAACCTGCTCCGCGTGGCTGACGTTCTGATTGCGGAAGAAGACCACCTTCCACTTCAAGAGCGCCTGCCGAATCTCCTGGACGGCCGCGTCACTCACCGGCTTCTTGAGATCCACGCCGTGGATCTCGGCACCGATCTTCCCAGCGATGGGTTTGACTTGGACCGACTCTGTCTGCGCGTTGGACATGTTCGTTTCCTCAGTTCGGTTGATAGGGGTGCTGCTCTGGCAACGTATGCGCAATTCGTATAGCGAACGTCTGTCTTTTAAACAAGACAAGTTCGGTCCCTGTCGCGGGGGAGGTTTGAAAAGTCAAAAAAAATCCCGCGCGGTGGTGGTCCACCGTCGCGGGATAGAACGTCGACACGGCGCTGCTAGTCAGTGGCGACGTTTCGCAAGCCTGCTCATGCGGTCGCTGTAGCGGCCACGGCGCGCGGACGCTCTTGGGCCGGGGCCTTCGGCGTCTTGCTGCGCGTGCGGCTGCGCCGACCGTCGACGGCCACAGGTGCCAGCCCATCCACCGTAACGCGTCGCACCAAGCGATGCTGATCGCCGTAGTCGTTGATCGCGTAGTGCTGCGTCGCGCGGTTATCCCAAATCGCGACGTCACCCACCTGCCATCTCCAGCGCACGGTGTTTTCGAGGCGCGTCACGTGGTTCTGCAGGACCTGGAACAGGTGCGCGGAGTCGGCGGCGGGGAGGCCGATAAAGTTCTTCACGAAGTGCCCCAAGAGCAGGTGCCGCTCACCGGTCTCCGGATGCACGTGCACGACAGGGTGCTCTGTCTCGTAAACCGTCGAGGTGAACACTTCCTGGTAGCGCTTGAGGTCTTCCTCGGAGACGTTGTGCTTGTTCGAGAGGTAGTCGTACTCGTTCGTGTGCAGCGCCCACAGCTTGTCGGCGAGCTCACGCAGCTCGGGGGTCAAGTCCTGATAGGCGCTCGCCGTGTTGGCCCACACGGTGTCGCCGCCATACGCCGGAATCACGAGCGCGCGCAGGATCGACGCGCGCGGGTAGGCGTCGACGAACGTCACGTCTGTGTGCCACGAGTTGGCGCGGCCGCCGTAGCGGGAGTCGAGCTCGTGCGTGAACTCGGTGTTCTTGATCACGGGCACCGTGGGGTGCGCGACCGCACCGGCACCGAACAGCCCGACCAGCTGCTCGTGGCTGCGGTCGTCCAGGTGCGTTTGCCCGCGGAAGAAGATCACTTTGTGCTGCAGCCATGCGCGGCGGATCGCCCGAACCGTGGCTTCGTCGAGATCGCCGGACAAGCGTACGCCGCGGATCTCCGCGCCAATTCGTCCAGCTACAGGTACCACTTCGATGTTGCTGTTCGCTTCAGTCATTGCCGACATTCCTCCGATTCACGCGTTTCAGTAGTGGATGGTTCCGCGGCTGCCGCCGCCGACTCGAATGGCGTCGCCGTTGATCGCGACGCTGAGTGGGGAGGCGAGAAACACGACGACGTTGGCGACCTCGCTGGCGTCGACGATGCGCCCGATGCTGGTATTGCTGGCGAGCTGCGCTTCGTTCTTCGGATCCGTGCGCTCGGTGCGCGTCGCGCCGGGGTGGAGCGCGACCACGTTGATGCCCTTCGGACCGAGCTCATCGCCGAGGTTCTTGCTGATCGCGGCGACGCCCACGTTGCGCAAGGTGGCCACGGGCCGACCAGTCTTTTCGATCGCGAGCCCACCGATGTTGATGATGCGGCCCCAACCGTTCTTGATCAGGTGCGGCGCGATCGCACGCGCGGTACGGAGGTAGCCCACGACCTTGATGTCGATGTCGTCGAGAACTTGCTGGTCCACGATGTCAGACAGCTGGGTTGCCGAGCTGATGCCGCCGGGAACAGCCGCATTGTTCACTAGGATATCGATGCCGCCGAGCTCCGCGACTGCGGTGGCGATCAGCGCATCCACGGCCTTCGAATCGCCGGTGTCTGCGACGACAGGGATGATGCGACGGCCTGTTTCACTCGCGAGCTCGGTGGCAGTCGCGCGCAGGCGCTCCTGGTTACGAGCCGAGATCACGACGTCGACGCCTTCGAGCGCGAGCTGGCGTGCGATCGCTTTGCCGATGCCCCGGCTGCCCCCGGTCACGATGGCGCGCTTGCCACGTAGCTGCAGGTCCATGAGTTGCTCCTTGGCTGGAAGGTCCGGACGGTACGGTGTGGCAGTCTTTTATTCAAGACAATTGGGCTGAAGCTCACACAAGCCCGCCGGACTGTGTCTCTGAAGATGTGAGCGGGTGCTGCGTACACGGTTGCGGTGTTCGGAATAACAGACTAGTGTTCTCGACCACGTTATGTTGCAGGCAAACACTGAACAGAATCTCGGCGCCTTTGAAAAGGCCGGTCCTTCGAAGCGACCCGCTCGTAGCAGTCGTCCTCGGAATGGCTATCTGTTAGCCAAGGGCCTCGGTCTGCTCGTGCCGGCGACGCTGCTCCTCGCGTGGAGCGTTGCTGCCGCGAAACAATGGGTGCCGCCTCAGATCCTGCCGTCGCCAGCCAGTGTGGTCGACACCTTGCTCGAGCAGGTGCGATCCGGCGATCTGTTCGTAAACCTGGGCATTAGCCTGGGCCGCGTCGTGGCAGGTTTCGCGGTGGGCGGCGCTATCGGGCTCTTGCTCGGCATCGCGATGGGGCTGTCCCGTACGGTCGAGGATTACCTGCACCCCATGTTCAAAGCGGTGAGCCAGGTGCCGGTGCTCGGCTGGTTGCCACTCGCGATGATGGTGCTTGGCATCGGCGAGTCGCTCAAGGTGGCGATCATCGCACATGCCAGCCTCGTGCCCGTGGCGCTCAACGCGCTCAAGGGCATCCGCGGCGTGTCCCGCAACTATATCGAAGTTGCCAAGGTGTTTCAGTTCAGTCGCCGTCAGCTGCTGGGCAAGGTGGTGCTGCCAGCTGCAGTGCCTTCGCTCTTTGTCGGTATCCGTTACGGCATCACCCAGGCTTGGTTGTCGCTGGTCACGGTCGAGCTCTTGGCTTCTTCGGAAGGGCTCGGCTTTATGATCGTGTGGGGTCGTCAGCTGTTCCAGCTCGACCTCGTGCTCTCGGCGATCATCGTGGTCGGCGCGGTGGGCCTGTTGATCGACAAGAGCTTGGAGCTCGTGGAGTCGCGGCTCTTGCGTTGGCGCCCGCGGGTAAGCTTCGAAGCACAAGCTGCCGGTGCGTTGCCCTCCACCACGGCTGGTGAGTCGTGAGCGCGTCGCGGCGTAGTGTCCTGCGCGGACTGGTGGTTCCGCTCGTGCTGCTCGGTGTGTGGTTCTTCGTGACCCACGCTAAGCTGGTGAATCCACTGCTGCTCGTGCGTCCGGACAGGGTGGTGACGAGCGCGATCAAGCACTACGAAGAAGGCGCGATCGTCGGACCGTTGCTCGCGAGCTTGCAGCGCGATCTGTTAGGATTGTTCATTGGGTCGTTCGCGGGACTCGTGATCGGTGCCGCGATGGGCATCTCCCGTTTGACGGACCGCCTACTCGGACCGACGTTCCACGCGGCCAAGCAAGTCGCGCTGTTCGCTTGGATTCCACTCCTGTCTGTGTGGTGCGGCACGGGCGAGCTCGCGAAGGTGGTGTTCATCTCGCTGGCTGCGTTCTATCCGGTCGTGCTCAATACCCACGAAGGTGTGAGCAGCGTAGGCCGCGAGTTCATCGAGGTCGGGCGGGTTTTTCGATTTTCGCGCTGGCAGGTGCTGCGCAAGATCATCTTGCCCGCCGCATTGCCTTCGATCTTCGCGGGCCTGCACTTGGCGCTCATCTACGCGTGGCTCGGCACGCTCGGCGCGGAGTATCTCTTGGCTGCTGCGCCCGGCATCGGCAACTTGATGGTCGAGGGCCGCGAGTCGTTCCAGATGGACAAAGTGCTGCTCGGGGTGATCCTCGCGGGCGTGGTGGGTGCGACGTTGAACACGCTCGCGACTCGAGTGGAACAATATGCGCTGCGCTGGCGTGTGCGGGGCATTTGACAGGTTAGATCATGACACAAGCATCATCGTCACTCATCGAGATCCGCGGCGTCAGTAAGCACTACGCGGTGAAAGAAGCGCCGCTCCAGGTGCTGCGCGAGATCAACTTGTCGATCCGCGACGGCGAGTTCTTGAGCATCGTCGGCGCGAGCGGCTGCGGAAAGTCCACGCTGCTGCGGCTCTTGATCGGGCTCGATGTCGATTATCAAGGCGAGATCAAAGTACAGGGGCAGCGCGTCGTGGGCACGAGCCTGGACCGTGGGATCGTGTTCCAGGATCACCGGCTGTTTCCCTGGCTGACTGTCGAACAGAACATCGCAGTCGGGCTCGAGAACGCGCGTTTCAGCGCGGAAGAGAAGAAGCGCTCGATCGCCGAGCACATCGCGCTCGTCGGTCTGCGCGGCTTCGAAAAGGCGTATCCGCACCAACTCTCGGGTGGCATGGCGCAGCGCGCGGCGATCGCGCGCGGCCTCATCAACAGGCCGCGCATCTTACTGTTAGACGAGCCATTCGGCGCGCTCGACGCGCTCACCCGCACCAGCCTCCAAGCGGAGCTGCAGCGCATCTGGCAGACCGCGGGCATCACCATGATCCTCGTAACGCACGACGTCGATGAAGCAGTGTACCTCGGTGATCGCGTGGTCATCATGCAGCCCAAGCCAGGCCGCATCCGCAAGATCCTAGACATCGACGTAGCGCATCCGCGCGATCGCGACGACACGCGTCTCAAGACCCTGATCGAAGACGTACGTCGCCAGATCCTGGAGCGCCCCGCCGCGGATTGAGGTCGGCTGAGTTACGGCGCACGTGCGGTCGGGCTGACCACGTCGCTTTGCGATGCGGCGGGCACGCGTTTTGCGTTTGGGCATGTCGAGACGATACAGATGTGCCGCGTTGTGCCAGCGGGTACGTCAGTACGAGTGCCCATGCTGCGACAGATCGAGCAAGCCAGCTGTATAGTTATCGCGCTCGTTGCCGCTCTCAGCTGCAGCTCAGAGCGGCGCGCTGCCAGCCCGCCCCGAGCCGAGTTAATGCGTGACCCCGATGCGGCTCTCGGCGCAGATGGTGGCCAAGATGGTGGCGAAGACACAGCGCCGCCGCTCTCCGCTGCCGGCGCCGGCCCGACGCCGCCAGCTGCCAATCCGCTGGTGCTCTCCGAGGCCGAACGTTGTCCGCTCGGCTGTGAGCCGGCCCCGAGCCCACTGGAGCAAGAGACCCGCAGGCCACATGATGCACCGCCCGCCCTCAGCGGAGGCACGCTGCTCACGACGCGCGACAAGAAGTGGCTGGTGGCAGCGGATCCTGACCGTGACCGCGTGTATTTCGTAGATATCGAGCGTCGAGCGCTCTCGCACGTGCGCAAGCTCGGCTCCGGCGCCGAACCCGGTCGCTTGATCGAGGACGACAGCGGCAGGATACACGTGGCGCTGCGGGGCGGCGGCGCGCTGCTGACACTGACTCGTGCAGCAGATGGTCCCATGACGGAACGCGCGTTATGCCCTCAGCCGCGCGGCCTCGCGTACGATTCGACCACCCGACAAGTGCACATAGCATGTGCGGGTGGCGAGCTCGTGAGCATAGCCGCCGATCCGGGCATACGAACGTTTCACAAGGTCGACCTGGAGCGCGATCTACGCGATGTCATTGTCCGCGCTGAGGAGCTGCTGGTGACGCGCTTTCGGTCCGCGGAGCTCTTGCGCGTCGGCGCCGACGGAAGCGTGCGTGAGCGCCTCAGGCCGCCCACCTTCTTGTTGCGAGAGCCGATCCACCCATCGTCCGGTGAGCTCTCGAAGAACGATCAAGCACCGACCGTGGCCTGGCGGGCTATCGATATCCCCGGAAAAGGCAGCGCGCTCTTGCACCAGCGTGCGCGCGTCGGACCTGTGAAGACAACGATGGGCGGGTACACTTCATTGCGGTGCGGCGGAGCCATTCAGACCGCGGTCACGATCGGCCTCGATGCGGAACGCGCGGTGAGCGCGGATCTTCGTGACGTGGCATTGGCAGTCGACATGGCGGCCAGCCCGGATGCGAACCTGCTCGCAGTCGTCAGTCCGGCCGGCCGTGGCTCGGCGCGCCAGCTTGCCGTATTTTCGCTGACCGGCACGAGCGCGCTCAACCCTCATGCACCGCTGCGGCCGCTTTCTCAGTCCCTCCTAGTTGGTCTGCCGCCGCTATTGGCTGCAGATGACCTAGAGCGACGTGACCAAGTCTGCATCGAGCCGCGCACGCGCTTCCCCACACCGCACGGTCAAGTCACCTCGGTCAGCTTTGTGGGTGACCGTAAGCTCGCGCTGCTTCAGCGCGAGCCGGCCGCCATCAGCATCGTCGATCTCGTCGACCCAAGCGCCAGCTTCGAGATCGACCTGCGGCAGGAGACTCGTCGCGACACCGGCTACGACCTCTTTCACATGCCTACGCCTGCAGGGCTCGCGTGTGCGTCTTGTCATGCCGAGGCTGGCGACGACGCGCACGTATGGACGTTCGAAGCGCTCGGTGCGCGGCGCACGCAGTCGCTGCGCGGGGGCATCCTGGGCACGGAGCCGCTCCATTGGGACGGCGACATGGCCGACTTCGGTTCGCTCGTGAGCGATGTGTTTCGGGGGCGGATGTTGCTCGGCGAGCCGGTCGCAGAAGACCAGGTCACAGCGCTCGCCACCTGGATCGACGCGCAGCCCCGCATGCGCTCGGGCCAGCCTGACGGTGTGCAGGTCGAGCGCGGTAAAGCGCTGTTCGAGTCCGCCGCTGTCGGCTGCGCCGCATGCCACGGCGGTCCATTGTTTACGAATAACCAGCGTGTCGATGTCGGCACTGGCGCTGCTTTTCAGGTGCCCGCGCTGCGCGGAGTGTCCTTTCGTCTGCCGCTTATGCACGACGGCTGCGCGAAGACAATGGCAGAGCGCTTCGATGCAGCTTGTGGCGGCGAAGCGCATGGAAACACAGGCCAGCTCAGCGCTGGCGAGCTCGACGACCTGATCGCGTACCTCAACACGCTCTAACATCGAGGATCGTTGCAGTGCAAAGACGCAGACGTGTGAAGAGCAGCAGCCCGGACCCAGGTGGGGCCATCGGCCAGCGCTTGCGGCGGCTCAGTGAGTGGGCGCTGGCGAGCTGTTTCACGGCCGCCATAGGCTGCGGGGAGGAGCTGCCCGGCAAGCTCATCGCGCAGCTCAGTCCGAGCTCTGCGCCAGCACGTCTCATGCCGTGCCCTGATTTGCTGCTGGTCGCAGAGCCGGTTCATCCGGACGCGGAGCTCGACTACATCGGCGTCATCGGCGGAAGGAACAACCACGAGGCGTTTCGCATCCTGCTGGCCGACTACGGTGAACCCTGCAAGTCGGCGCGAGACCGAGACGCGTGCCTCTTGGCGATCGAACAGGCTATCCAAGCGCCGGATTGTGAGGGCGACGTCTTGTCCTGTAAGCGGAACGAGCCGGTCCTCGGCCGGTCGCCGGTCATCGTGACGACCAGCGGTGACGACGTCGCGCGCCACGAGACCGTCGATACCCTGCGCCGGGTGCTCGGAGACGTCGACACTGCCTCCGAGGCAGTGCTGTTCGCGCAGCTACATGGCTTACATGCGGTTTGCGCAGCGGAGAGCTCACGCATGTCGAACCCGGGCACTTTGGTGCAGGCGACCGAGCGCGGTTGGCGTGTGCAGAGCAGGTGGCTGAACTGCGGCACTGGTCCAGAGGCCGAGCAAATCATCGAGCTCGACAGGAACGGACGAAGTGAAGGCTTCGAGCACAACGTCGATGTCGGCATCGGTCCATGCACTTGGACCGCCCGCCGCCCCGCCGGTCTGCAGCTGAGAGCCGCAGGCACTAGCCGTGAGCCTATCGCTTCGTTCCTCGCGCGCAGCGCGCAGCTGGAAGCGGCATCCGTCCCAGCATTCCTGCGCCTCTCGCGCGAGCTCTCGAGGCTCGGCGCGCACGCGCTCGCAGCCGCGGCGCGGCGCAGCGCGCACGATGAGCTGCGTCACGCCGTTTCGATGGGACGCTTGGCCGCTCGCTACGGTGCAGCTCCGCTGCAGCCGATGGTAGCGGCCGCGCGGTGCGGTCGCACCGCCTACGAGATCGCGCAGGAGAACGCGGTCGAAGGCTGCGTACGCGAGACATTCGGTGCGCTCGTCGCATGGCAGCAGAGCGCGCTCGCCCCCGACCCCTCGATAGCTCGCACCATGCGCACCATCGCGGCGGACGAGACCCGCCACGCCGAGCTGTCGTGGCAAGTCGCAGGTTGGATCGAGCCGAAGCTGACGGCGACAGAGAGCAAAATGCTCGGACGAGCACGCGCAGGCGCGCTGGGGCAGTTGCAGCGGGAGATCGCGATGAATCCGCTGCCGCGATCGGCTCGCGCCCAGCTTGGCTTACCTTCTCGGTCGCAGCAACAGGTGCTCCTGCAGCGCATGGCGGCGGTACTAGGGGTCGGCTGAGCCGCGCGCGTCTGCCGCGTATCTGGCCTCCGAAAAGCAAAAGGGCGAGCCTAACGAGGCTCGCCCCTTTTCGGTTGTCTTGGCCGGGTTTCACGCCAAGGGGAGGTCGAGCCACTTTTTGAAGCCGGCGCGTTCGCGGATGCGGGCGTACCAGGCGTCCAGGTTTTTGAGGGCAGGGCGCTCGATCGGCAGGTTGACGTAGCGCTGCGCGGCGGCGCCTACTGCGATGTCGCCCCAGGTGAAGTGTTCCCCGGCGACGTATGGTGTCTTCGCCAACTGTCCGTCGAGGATCTTTGCGGCAGCCTGAGCTTGCTCTTGCGCTGTCTTGATTGCAGCGGCGTCGCGCTTCTCTTCCGGGGTGCGAACGAGCTGCACGAGCAGGACGCGTGTCGGCGGCCAGAAGGTGCTGCTCTTCCAATCGGTCCACTGATCCGCGTGTGCACGTGCAACGGGGTCCGCGGGCTGCAGGGGTGCCTTGCCGTAGCGGTTGAACAGGTAACGGACGACAGCGTTGGACTCCCACACGGGCGCGCCGTCGTCCTGCAGCGTGGGGATGAGCCCGTTGGGGTTGAGGCTCAGGTAATCGGCGTCTTTGTTCTTACCGAATGCGCCACCGGCGTCGATGCGCTCGTACGGCAAACCGAGCTCTTCGAGCGCCCAGAGCGCTTTTTGAACGTTGATCGACTTCGGCTGTCCCCACAGTTTGATCTGACCCATGCAATATTCTCCGTCTCAGGTCGACGCGTCCTCATCGGACCCCGCGTCGCGTTCGTCATCGCCGCTGCCCCCTTGGCCGCCTTTGCCTGCAGCTGCTCCACCACCTCCTCCCTTGCCTGCAGCGCCCGCGCCCGCACTGTTGCCTGCTGCTCCACCCGGCTTCGGCTCTACGACATCAGGTAGATCAGAGCAGCTAGGAGCGGCGGCGATCGCGATCAGAAAGGCAAGGGTGGAACTACGAAGCATGTGCACAGGTCCTTCAGTCAGGTTTGGTTTCGTTATTCAAGACGTGAGCTCTAGGCCAACGCGAACTTGGTCGGTCTCGCCCTTGGCTGGAAAGCGCAGCTCGTTCAAGCCGGCGCGCAGGCACTCGAGCAAAGCCGGATCGTTCGCATAGCCCGCCTCCGGATCGCTGCGCACGCGGCCTTCTTCGTCGACGAACAGCAGGAACTCGAGCTGCACGTTGCGCTTCGCGCGTTGGCTCGCAGAGCCCGCATAACAGCGTTGTTGCAGCGGGCGCAGCGGTGCGAGCGCGCGATTGGTCTCTTCGGCGGAGTACACGATGCGCTCTGGGTTGGCCCAGGACGAGGCGCAGCCCGCCGCCAAGAGCAGCAGCCAAGGTAACGATCGTGTGTTGTTCATTCGCCCCCGGACGCCGGTGCTTTCCACGACGTGAAGCGCTGTTCGATCGCGAGCAGGAGCTGCGTAAAGAGCAGACCCAGCGTCGTGGTCGTGAGAATGCCGACGAACATGTGCGGGATCTGGAAGTTGTACTGCGAATAGATGATCAAGTAGCCGAGACCTGCCTTGGCGCCGACCATTTCGGCAGCGACGAGCACGAGCAGCGAATACGCACCGGCCAGGCGGATGCCGACAAAGATCGTGGGCAGCGCAGCCGGCAACATCACCTTGCGAAGCAGATCGAACGAGGTGAGCCCCATCGTTTTGGCAGACTTGATCAGCAGCGGATCCACGTTGCGAACACCGCTGATCGTGTTGAGCAAGATCGGCCACGTGCAGGAGTAGATCACCAGCGCGACCTTGGACGACTCACCGATCCCGAGCAGCAGGAGAAACACGGGCAAGAGCGCCAATGCCGCCGTGTTCCGGAACATCTCCAGGAGTGGGCTGAGCACATCGGCCAGCCGCTTGAACCAGCCGATCGCGAGTCCCAGCGGCACCGCATAGACGATCGAGATGCCGAAGCCAGTGAGGGAGCGCTGCAAGCTCGCGCTGGTGTGCTCGAGCAGCTGCCCGTTCTTGATCAACTCCCACGCCGTCTTGAGCACGGCGGAGAACGGCGGCAGAAAAGCCTGTTCCACGAGGCCGAGGCGCGGTGCGGCCTCCCAGATCGCGAAGAACGCCAGGATCGCACCGCTGCGACTGAACGCGCGACCGAGGGACGACACGAGGGGCGCCGCCGATAGCGGCTGCGCGTTCGTGACGTTGCTACTGGCGGCGGAGCTAAGTACCGACGCGGATCCGTTGCTAGCCATGGAACACAGCCTCCTCACCAGCGGGCTGGGATGGACGCCCCAGCTTGCGACGCTTCTCTTGCTCCTGCGCCTTGAGGACTTCCTCGCGCAGGAGCGACCAAATTTCGTGTCGGAGCGCCCCGTATTCGGGGCTCGAACGCACGTCCGGAGTTTGCTTGAGCTCCGCGGGGATCTCGACGACGTGTTTGATGCGCCCAGGACGCGAGGTCATGATCGCCACGCGCTGCCCGAGCACGACCGCTTCATCGATGCCGTGCGTGATGAACAAGATCGTCTTGCCGGACTTCTGCCAGATGTCGAGCAGCTCAGTCTGCAGCGTCTCGCGTGTCTGCGCGTCCAGCGCGGCGAACGGCTCGTCCATCATCAGGACGCCCGGCGAATACGCGAGGCTGCGCGCGATCGCGACGCGCTGCTTCATGCCGCCCGACAGCTCGTGGGGCAGGCGCTGCTCGAAGCCACCGAGCCCGACGAGCTCGAGGTGCTCTTGCGCGATCCGGCGTCGCTCTTCGCGTGGCACACCCTTGGCCTCGAGCCCGAACTCCACGTTGCCGAGCGCAGTGCGCCAGGGAAAGAGCGCGTACTGCTGAAACACGATGCCGCGGTCCAGCGCAGGACCCGTGATCGGCGCGCCGTCGATGGTGATCGAGCCGCTCGTCGGCTTGGTCAGCCCTCCGAGCAGATCGAGCAGCGTGGACTTGCCGCAACCGCTCGGTCCGACGATCACCATGAACTCGCCGGGCTGCACGTCGAACGTGATGTCGTCGAGCGCGGTGAACGTAGACTGCGTGCCCGCGGTCTTCACGCTGAATGTCTTGTGGACTTTATGAAAGCTGATCTGACTGGTCATACTTGCTTCAACTCGATCCAGGCGCATGCAGCGCGGTCGTGTAAACGTCGCTCGCTTTGATCTGTCCAGGCTCGAGCTGTTTGTCTCGAACGAGCCAGTCGATCCAAACTTGGAAGTCGCGATCTGACAGTATGCCGTCGGGCGTACGCACGCCGTAGCTCTTCCAGTATTGGATAGGCTCGGGGTTCTCCGCCCGTCCGCGACTACGGACAAGGCGGTCCATACGCGCGACCACTTCTTCGCGCGGGGTGTTCCGGGCCCACGTGAGCGCACGCGAGACAGCCTCTACGAACTTGCGCGCCGTCTTCGGGTTCTTGCGAATGAAGTCGTTGCGCATCACGTAGCTGCCAGCGGTGAACTCGCCGTAGAGATCGAAGTCGCGAAACAGCGGGTGGATGCCACCGCGCTCGAGCGCTTTGTCGCGCATGATTCCGCCGAGCGTCGCGACCTCCACGTGCTCCTGGCGTAGCGACTGCTCCGCGCTCGTGGGCGGCACGACCACCAGCGTGACTTGCGCAGCCTTCTCGGGCGGCAGGCCAGCGCGCGACAAGTACTCCTTCAGCATGAACTCGCTGTGCGCGCCGATCGTGTTCATCGCGACCTTCTTGCCGAGCAGGTCGCTCGCTTTCTGGATCGGGGAGCCGTCCAATACGTAAAACCCCGACCATTGCTTCGCATCCACGCCGTAGTAGCCGATGATCGCGGTGATAGGCGCCTTTGCTGCTATGAGCTTCAAGATGGCACCGTTGAACGCGCCACCGAAGTCCACGTCACCAGTCACGACGTTCTGGATACTGGACGGGCCGCTCGAGTTGTTACCGATATATTTCAGCTTGAGCGGGGCCAGATAGCCGAGGTCTTCGGCTAGCTCAGCAGGAGACACTGTGCCGGGGTTGCCCTCCGCGCGCAGCTCTAGTAGCTCATAGCCATCCGGATGCTGCGGCGCGCTCCCCTTGGCTCCGCTGCTGCAGGCGCTCAACAGTAGCGCGACGCAGGCGAGCGCGTGGGTGTTGCAGAACATTCGCATCGGCAGGCAATCTACCTTTCGAATGTGCTCGTGTCTACTAAAAGAGACGACTGTTCATGTTCGGCTTGTCAGTAGCCCCCGCGGTCCCCTAAGGTCGGCGTTCGGAGGCTCGTATGAATCAGCGCAGCGAAAGTCCGGCGCTCAGCCGTGACGCTCTTACACTGGACGCCGACGTGCTCGTGCTGGGTGGTGGCCCGGCGGGG
>Ga0190269_10000471_pt1 | contig 20423 bp, 23 predicted proteins | sample Popmic249IS_FD_133749 | JGI IMG/M metagenome (GOLD analysis project Ga0190269, IMG submission 133749) | Populus adjacent soil microbial communities from riparian zone of Blue River, Arizona, USA - 249 IS | ecosystem: Environmental > Terrestrial > Soil > Riparian zone | place: USA: Arizona... | reverse complement strand
TGTGACGTCGCCGGTGGACGGCCCATCCGCGCAGGCCCCGTCCCGGCCGACGGGGTAGGCGCGTTCGTCATCGGCTCTTCCTTTCTGCATCGAGTGTCATTAGTGTGACCGGTGTTCCTGAGTGACGCCCGCCGTCCCGACGGCGAGCTCCCCATCAGCGCAAAGGAGCCTTTCATGGCTGTCGAAATCGCGGAGCAGGCCGTCGTCGAGGAGACCGTCGAGGTCGACCTGGTAGAGGAAGACCTGCTGGTCGAGGACGTCTCGATCGACGGGATGTGCGGCGTCTACTGAGCCCGGGGCTCCTGGAGGTTCAGCCGTCATGACCGCACTTCCCGGGCTCCCCGAGAGCCCCGCGGTCCTCACCGGCTTCGACCTGGATCGCGCCTGGGACGTCCACTCCCAGGTCGCGGTCCGGCCGGAGCCGTTCGGGGCGCTGCTCTACCACTTCGGCACCCGCCGCCTCTCCTTCCTCAAGGATCCGACGCTGCTCGCGGTCGTCACGTCACTGCCCGAGCATCCTTCGGCACGGGCCGCGCTCGCGGCGACCGGGGCCGACGTGACCGTCCAGCGGCGCCTCGCGCGTGCGCTGGCCACGCTGGCGGCCACCGACATGATCACCGAACGGGCGGAGGCCTCCTCATGACGGCACCGACAGCCACCCGGCTGATCGACCACTTCAAGCTCGGGCTCGACGCCCCGATCTGCCTGACCTGGGAACTCACCTACGCGTGCAACCTCTCCTGCGTCCACTGCCTCTCCAGCTCCGGACGCCGTGACCCGCGCGAGCTGACCACGGCCGAGGCGAAGGCCGTCATCGACGAGCTGGAGCGGATGCAGGTCTTCTACGTGAACATCGGCGGTGGCGAGCCCACCGTCCGGCCCGACTTCTGGGAGCTCGTCGACTACGCCACCGAGCACAAGGTCGGCGTCAAGTTCTCCACCAACGGCGTCAAGATCACGCCCGAGGTGGCCCAGCGGCTGGCCGCCAGCGACTACGTCGACGTCCAAATCTCGCTCGACGGTGCCACCGCCGAGGTCAACGACCACGTCCGCGGCCCCGGCTCGTACGCCACCGCCGTGCGGGCGATGCAGAACCTCTCCGACGCCGGCTTCCGGGGCTTCAAGCTCAGCGTCGTCTGCACCCGGCAGAACGTCGGCCAGCTCGACGAGTTCAAAGCGATCGCCGATCGGTACGGCGCCCAGCTGCGCCTGACCCGGCTGCGTCCGTCCGGGCGCGGCGCCGACGTCTGGGACGAGCTGCACCTGCTGCCGCACCAGCAGCGCGAGCTGTACGACTGGCTGGTCGCCCACGGCGAGTCGGTACTGACCGGCGACTCGTTCTTCCACCTCGCCGCGTTCGGCGACGCCCTGCCCGGCCTCAACCTCTGCGGTGCCGGCCGGGTGGTCTGCCTGATCGACCCGGTCGGCGACGTCTACGCCTGTCCGTTCGCGATCCACGAGAACTTCCTCGCCGGGTCCGTGCGGGACCCCGGCGGCTTCACCGGTGTCTGGCGGACGTCGGCGCTGTTCGCTGAGTTGCGGCAGCCCCAGACCGGCGGGGCGTGCACCTCCTGCCAGCACTACGACTCCTGCCAGGGCGGGTGCATGGCGGCGAAGTTCTTCACCGGCCTGCCCCTGGACGGGCCGGACCCGGAGTGCGTCCAGGGGTACGGCGAGAGCGCGCTCGCGGGCGTCGTCGCCGGCAGTGCCCCGAAGCCCTCGCTGGACCACTCGCACCGCACCGAGCGCAGAGCCCGCACGTCCGGGCCGGTCACGCTGACGCTGAGCCGCCGCAAGCCGGCCAGCGCGTGCGACGAGAGCCCGCTGGCCGGGTTCGAGGGGCTCGACCAGCCGTCCGGGTCGGGCTGCGCGTCCGGCGCCTGCGGCTGCTGAGCCCATGGGCTCGCTGACCGAACCCGTCCGACTGGCCGGGGTCACCGCCCCGTCCCGGGTCGTGTTCGGTCCGCACGAGACCAACCTCGCCGACGGCCGGTCGCCGGCCGGTCGCGCGCTCGCCTACTACGCCGAGCGCGCGGCCGGTGGCACCGGTGTGCTGGTCACCGAGATCGCATCGGTGACACCCGACGACTGGCCGTACGAGCGTGCGCCGCTGGCGTCCGAGTGCGGTCCCGGCTGGTCGGCGATCGCGGACGTGTGCCGTCCGCACGGCACGCTCGTCCTGGCCGGCCTGGGCCATGCCGGGCTCCAGGGATCCAGTGCCTACTCCCAGAGTGTCCTGTGGGCGCCCTCGCCCGTCGCCGACGTGGTCACCCGGGAGCTCCCGGCCGAGCTCGAACAGCCGGGCATCGACGCGGTGGTGGCCGCGTTCGGCGCGGCCGCGGCGGTCGCGGTCGGCGCCGGCCTGGCCGGTGTCGAGCTGAACGCGGGGACGCACTCGCTGCTGCGCCAGTTCCTCTCCGGCCTGACCAACCTCCGGTCCGACGCCTACGGCCGGGACCGTTCCCGCTTCCTGCGCGAGGTGATCGGCGCGGTGCGGGCCGCGGTCGGCCGGGACCGGGTGCTCGCGCTGCGCCTGTCCTGCGACGAGGACGCGCCGTGGGCCGGGCTCACGCCCGCGGCCGCAGCGTCGGTCGTGGACGCCGTCGCCGGCAGCGTCGACCTGCTGACCGTGGTGCGGGGCGGGCACTACTCCGCGGCGCGGTACCGGCCGACCGCCCGGACGGCGCCCGGCTTCAACACCGAGCTGTGCCGGGCGATGCGTGCCGCGGCCGCCGGCCGGGTGCCGATCGTGCTCCAGGGCAGCGTCGTGGACGCCGGGGCGGCGCAGGCCGCCCTGGACACCGGCGTCGCCGACCTGGTGGAGATGACGCGGGCGCAGATCGCCGAGCCGCGGCTGGTCGCGCTCGTCCGGGCCGGTGCGGCCGACCGCGTCCGCCCGTGCCTGCTCTGCAACCAGGCCTGCCAGGTCCGGGACGTCGGCAATCCGATCGTGAGCTGCGTGGCGGACCCGCGCGCCGGGCACGAGACGCTCGAGCCGGACGTGCCCGGCGGCGGTGCCCCGCCCCCGGGCGCGCCGGCCGGAGATCGCCCCGGCGGGTGGCCCGGCGAGACCCGGCCCGGCGAGACACCGCCCGGCGGGGAGGCCCTCGACGTGCTGGTCGTCGGCGGAGGCCCGGCCGGGTTGGAGGCCGCGCGGGTGCTGGCCCTGCAGGGCCATCGGGTGCGCCTGGCCGAGAGGTCCCCCCGCCTCGGCGGCACGCTGCGGACGGCGGCCCGCGGGCCCGGCCGGGAGCGGCTGCGTGCCCTGACCGACTGGCAAGAGGCGCAGTGCCGGGCCCACGGCGTCGAGATCGCCGTGGGTACGGACGTGTCACCCGAGGACCTGCGGTCGGCGGACCACGTGGTGCTCGCGACCGGCTCCCGATCGGGCACTCCCGGCCGTGCCGCGGCCTGGAGCACCGGTGGATCGCCGGCCTCCCGCGCTCACGAGCGCGCCCGGGACGTCGACGACCCCGCGGGCGCCGTGCCGGTGCTCGACGCGCTCGACGTGCTGGCGGGTGAGCCCCTCCCCGACGGCCCGCTGGTCCTCGACGATCCCGTCGGGGGACCGGTGGCGGTCGGGCTGGCGGAGCTGCTCGCCGAGGCGCACGGGGTCCGGGTGGTCCACGTGGTCACGCCCGACCCCGTGCTCGGCGCCCGCACGCCGGAGCTGGCCGAGGTGAACTTCCGGCTCGAAGCGCTCGGCGTCCGCCGTGAACCACGCACCCGGATCGTGCGGGTGGTGCCCGGCGCGGCGGTGCTGGAGCACGTCTGGACCGGTGAGCAGCGCACGGTCGCCTGCGCCGCGGTCGTCGACTGCGGCCACCGCCTGCCCGACGAGACGTTCCCGGACAGCCTGGCAGTTCGTGCCGGTGACTGCGTCGCACCCCGGACGGCGCTGGAAGCCGTCCTCGAGGGCCGCCGCCGAGCCCTCGAGGTGGGTGCGGCACCACCCGGCGCCGCGCAAACAGCCCCACCCGCACCCGCACCCGCACCGATACCAGTACCCGTGGCCGGCCTCCGCGAGGGCCCGCCACCGCTTCAGGAGAGAGCGTGCAGATGATCACGACTACCGCCCCCGACGTGGTCGCCGCCCGGGGAAGAGTGGGTGCCCGGCTGGTCGGGCGGGAACGCGAACTCGACCTGGTGCTCGCGGCCGTCGCCGCCGGCCGGGACATCGTCCTCGAGGGCCCGCCCGGCACCAGCAAGACCACGATGCTCACCGCGATCACCGGCGAGTGGGGCATTCCGCTGCTGTTCGTCGAGGGCAACGCCGACCTGACCCCGGCCAAGCTGGTCGGCCACCACAACCCCGCGCGGGTGCTCAAGGAGGACTACAGCGAGGACAACTTCGTGCCCGGCCCGCTCACCGAGGCGATGCGCCAGGGCGGCTTCCTCTACATCGAGGAGTTCAACCGCGCACCCGACGACACGCTGAACACGCTGCTGACCGCGATGGCCGACCGCCGGCTGTCGATCCCGCGGGTGGGCACGGTCCGGGCGCAGCCGACGTTCCGGATCATCGCGTCGATGAACCCGTACGACAACGTCGGCACCACCCGGCTGAGCTCGAGCGTGCACGACCGGCTCTGCCGGCTCGCCGTGGACTACCAGGACGAGGCCGCGGAGCAGGGGATCGTCGCGCTCCGCACCGAGCTGCCGCCGGGCGGGGACTCGCTGGGCGCGTCGCTGTTGCGGGACGCGGTGGCTCTCACCAGGGCCACCCGGGAGCACCCGGACGTGCGGCAGGGCTCGAGCGTCCGCGGTGCGATCGACCTCGCGCTGGTCGCGGTCCAGCTCGGTGCGCTGCGCGGCCTCGCGGTCCCCGACGAGGTGACCCGTGCGTCGACCGACCCGTACGCCGTCCTCGTTCTCGACGCCATGCTGGTCGCGTTGTCCGGCCGCATCCACCTGGACGAGGCCGCGGACACCACGCCGGAGCGCATCCTCACCGAGATCTGGGAGGACCGGTTCATCCTGCGGCCGTCGGCGGCCCAGCCGGGTTGAAGAGCGCTCGAGGCCGACTCGCCGGTGACGCGGCGGCCGCACACGCCCGGCCGGGGCAAGCCGCTCAAGCGCAAGCCCAAGCAGCTGTCCGAGAACCCGACGGAGTTCCGCCCCGGCCGGTCGCCGAACGGATCCGGAACGGTGCTGACCGGGCGCGGCAAGCCGAAGAAGGGCGACCGGCAGGTGCCGGGGAGCGTCGCACCCGGCACCACCGACGAGGAAGCGGCGCTGGTCGCGCTGGACCCGGACGGCAACGGGCCGGATCCGGCCGTGCGCGCCAGGGCACGGGCGATCGCGGCCCGGCTCTCGCTGCGGCGCCCGCGCCGGGACCGGCGGCAGCACCGGGGCGTCGGTGACCTCGCGTCGCTGCCGTACCGGGACTCCTCGGCCGACCTGGACCTGGACCGGACGCTCGAGGCGCTGATCGGCAACCCGGACGAGGCCGACGACGAGTCCGGCACCGATCGGCGGATCGTCGTCCGTGAGCGGGTGCGGACCAGACGATCGGTCGTGCTCGCCGTCGACGTGTCCGGGTCGATGAAGGGCGAGCGGATCCGCACGGCGGCGGCCACCGTCGGCGCGGTCGCCGGTGAGCTGGCCGACGACGACCTCGCGGTGATCGCGTTCTGGTCGGACGCGGCCGTGCTGCTTCCGCTGGGCCGCCCCGCCCGCCCGATCGACCTGCTCGACCTGCTGCTCTCCGTACCGGCACGGGGCCTGACCAACGTCGGGTTCCCGCTGACGCTGGCCGCGCGCGAGCTGGCGCGGGTGCCCGCCAGGGACGCGCGGGTGCTGCTGCTGTCGGACTGCGTGCACAACGCCGGGCCGGATCCGCGTCCGCTCGCGGCTCGCCTTCCCCGGCTCGACGTGCTGCTCGACGTCGGTACGCCGCCGGGCGAGCACGACCTGGATCTGGGGCGTGATCTGGCGTTCGCCGGCCGGGGACGGCTCCGTCCGATCTACTCGCACCGGGACGTCGCGCCCGCGCTGACGTCGATCTTCACCAGTTAGGAGCCGTACATGCCGATCATCGTCGCCACGGTCGTGCCGAAGGCCGAGGACCGGGCAGCGGTCAAGGACGCGCTGCTCGCCGCCGCGCCCGCCGTGCACCGGGAGAAGGGCTGCCACCTCTACGCGCTGCACGAGGCCGCGGACCGGTTCGTCGTCATCGAGAGCTGGGAGTCGCTGGAGGACCTGGGTGCCCACGCGCAGGGCGAGCCGTTCAGCGCGATGGGCAAGGCGCTGGAGGGCAAGCTCACCGCGCCGCTGGACGTCGTCGTACTGGAGGCGTTGCCCGCCGGTGACCCGGCGAAGGGCGCCCTGCCGGCGTGAGTCGGCTCTTCACCCCGTTGCGGGTGGGTCGCCTGACCCTCCGCAACCGGGTGGTGTTCTCCGCGCACCTGACGAACTTCGCGTCGGACGGGCTGGTGACCGGCCAGCACGTCGCGTACTACCGTGCGCGGGCGGCCGGGGGAGCCGGGCTGATCGTCACCGAGGAGCACACCGTGCACCCCTCCGACCGGGCCTACGAGAAGACGATCCGCGGTTACGACCCGGCGGTGCTCCCCGGCTACCGGGCGCTCACGGATGCCGTGCACGCCGCCGGTTCTGCGGTGTTCGCCCAGCTCAACCACAACGGTGGACAGGCGTCCGGGCGGTATACGCGACAGCCGGTCCTCGCGCCGAGCCCGGTGCCCGACGCATTGTTCCGCGAGGTGCCGCGCGCGCTCCCGGTGCCGCTGATCCAGGAGATCGTCGAAGGCTACGCGTCGACCGCCGCGCGCTGCATCCAGGGCGGGTTCGACGGGGTCGAGCTGCAGGCCTCGCACTCGTCGCTGATCCGGGGCTTCCTCTCCGGGGCCACGAACCGGCGCACGGACGCGTACCGGGCGCGGCCCCGGTTCCTGCTGGAGGTGATCGCGGCCGTCCGGGCGGCGATCGGGCCGGCGGCGGTGCTCGGCGTGCGGCTCGGCGGCGACGAGATGATCGCCGGCGGCGTGACGCCGGAGGAGGCGGTGACCACCGCCCGGCTGGTCGAGGCCACCGGGTGCGTCGACTACCTGAACACGTCGATCGGGCTGGCCACCGAGACGCTGTTCCTGATCCAGGCCAGCATGCGGGTGCCCGCGCGGTACGCGCTGCACATCCCGGCGGCGATCAAGGCGGCGGTGTCGGTGCCGGTGGTCGGCGTCGGACGGTTCAAGGACCCGGCGCAGGCGGAGAAGGCACTGGATGCCGGGTACGCCGACCTGATCGGCGTGGTGCGCGGCCAGATCGCCGACCCGTCCTGGGCCGGGCGGGGCGCCGACGAGGTCCGCGCCTGCCTCTCGTGCAACCAGGAGTGCGTCGGCCGGGTCGGGTTCAACCGGTGGCTGGGGTGCGTGGCCAACCCGTCCACCGGCCGCGAGGCGGTGGCGGTCCAGCTGCCGCGGCGGCGGTCGCTGCGGGTCGCGGTGGTCGGCGGCGGGCCGGCGGGGCTGCAGGCAGCGCTGACCGCGGCCGAGCGCGGTCACGAGGTGACGCTCTACGAGCGGTCGTCCTCGCTCGGCGGAGCGGTGCCGCTGGCGGCACGGGTGCCCAGCCGGGCGGAGTTCGGGGAGCTGACCCGGTCGCTGGCGGGTGCGGCGCGCCGCTCCGGGGTGGCGGTACGGACCGGCGTGGCGGTGGACGCCGCGGTGCTGGCCGCCGCCCGGCCCGATGCGGTGGTGCTCGCGACCGGCGCGCGTCCGGTGCGTCCCCCCTGGGCCGCCGCGAAGCACGTGGTCGACGTCCGGCAGGTGCTCTCCGGGCGCGTCGAGCCGTCCGGGGACGTGCTGGTCTACGACGAGCTGGGGTTCCACGAGGGAACGTCGGTGGCCGAGCTGCTCGCCGACCGCGGGTGCACGGTCGAGATCGCGACGCCGGGGATGATCGTCGGGCAGGACCTCGGCGCGACGCTCGACCTGGAGCTCTGGACGATCCACGCGCATGCCCGCGGGGTCCGGCAGACGACCGACGTCACGGTGGCGTCCGCGGCCGACCACGCGGGACGCGTCGACGTGGCGCTGGCGCACCACCCGACCGGTGCCCGGTTCGTGCGGAGCGTGGACTGGGTGGTGACGGCGGTGCACCCGCGCCCCGACGACACGCTGTGGCAGGCGCTGCGGGGTGCGTCGTTCCCGGTGCACCGGGTCGGTGACTGCCTGGCTCCGCGGCGGGCGCACGCGGCGGTGCTGGAGGGCGACCGGGTGGCGAGGGCGCTGTGAGCGGCCCGGGCGGCGGTGCGGCGGGCGGCGGTGCCGCGGCCGGTGGGGGGCTGGCGAGTGCCCGGGTCGTGGTCGTGGCCGGCGGGGGAGTGCTGGGCGGCTTTCCCCGGGCGGTGTTCGGTCTGGTCACGGACGTCGCGCACGCCCTGGGCGGAGAGGCCGGCGCGACCAGGGCGGCCGTCGACGCGGGGGTGGCCGGGCGCGAGCGGCTCGTCGGCGCGACCGGAACGTCGATCGACCCGGACCTCTACCTCGGCCTCGGCGTCTCCGGGGCGTCGTTCCACGAGATCGGCCGCCCGGTGCACGTCCTGAGCGTGAACACCGATCCCGGGGCGCCGCTGTCCCTCCGCGCCGACCTGGCGCTCCGCACCGACGGCGCGGCGCTGCTCACCGAACTCGCCGCGCGCCTGCGCGACCGACGCCCCCATCGCGGTCACCGTCCGGCGGGTGGTGCCCGGCCGCGCGTCGATCCGATCCGGCCGGGCGGAACCCCGCACGAGCGGCTGCGGATGGTGACCGGGGTGCTGCCGGGGCCGGTACGGCCCGCGCCTGCGCTCGGCGCGGCGGCCGCCACCGACGCGTTGCTGGACTTCCTCACGCGCCACGGATACCTGGGAGACTCCGACCGATGAAGCGACTGGCCCACAGCGTCTGGCCGGAGATCTCCGGTGACCACATCCTGGTGATCCCGGTCGGATCGACCGAGCAGCACGGACCGCACCTGCCGTTCTCCACCGACACCGACGTCGCGGTGGCGCTCGCCCTGGCATTGGGCACCGTCCGCGACGACCTGGTGCTCGCGCCCGCCGTGCCGTACGGGTCCTCCGGTGAGCACCAGGGATTCCCCGGCACGCTCTCGATCGGGCCGGACGCCACCGAGCTGGTACTGGTCGAGCTGGGCCGCTCGGCGTCGGAGACGTTCTCCCGGATCCTGTTCGTCTCCGGCCACGGCGGGAACGCGATCCCGGTGAACCGGGCGGTCCGGCGGCTGCGCAGCGAGGGGCGGGACGTGCTCGCGTGGGCCCCCCGCTGGAAGGGCGACGCGCACGCCGGCCGCACGGAGACGTCGCTGCTGCTGAGCACCCATCCGGAGTCGGTCCGGCTCGATCGGGCCGAGCCGGGGAACACCGCTGCGCTCGCCGAGCTGCTCCCGGTGCTGCGTGAACAGGGGCTCCGGCCGGTGACCGCCAACGGCGTGCTCGGCGATCCCACCGGAGCCGACGCCGAGGAGGGCGCCCGGCTGTTCGCCGAGGCCACCGGTGATCTGGCGACCACGGTGTCGCGCTGGCTCGGCGAGTGACGCGCGGACACGCTCGCGCGGCCCGGCTCGAGATGCGGGGCCCGGCCGGGGGTGTTCTGATGTCGTCAAAGGCCGGAAAAGGCCGGTCCGACTGAAGGAGGAGCTTTGGCTACGGGTGTCGCTTCAGTATGGGTTCCGGTGGACGACATGGAGCGCGCTGTCGGGTTCTACCGCGACGTGCTCGGTCTGGAGCTCACCGACCAGCAGCCGCAGTGGAGTGAGCTCGACGCCGATGGTCTGCGGATCGGCCTGAACGCCAGGGAGGGCGTCTCCCAGCACGCGGACGGCGGCGCGGTGATCAGCTTCCGGCCGGACGGGGAGCTGGAGGCCGAGGTCGAGCGGCTGCGCGGCGCCGGAGTGCGCTTCACCGGCGAGATCAGCGACCACGAGTGGGGACGGATCATCCCGTTCAAGGACAGCGAGGGCAACGACCTGCAGCTCTACGCACCGCCGAAGAGCTGACCCGGAGTTCCCGCCGCCCGCCCCGCACTACGGTGCGGGCGTGGGCGCGGGCTCGGGCGTGGGGGCGCCGACGCGGGAGCGGCGACGGCGGGCCGCCACACCCAGGACACCGGACACGACGAGCCCCAGCGTGAGCCCGGCGATCGTCCCGACCCACGGCCGGTCGGCGAACGCGATACCGCCGAGGTACCCGAGCAGCGCCGCGTCCTGGTGGATGTGGCCGCGCATGGTCGACTCTCACCGGCCGGTCGGCCGCGATGAGTCCGGGCGTATCACTCCAGTGGCGTCGTACTGCCGAGGCAGGAGCACGACCGGACGCGCGATCGACGGTGTGTCCCGTACAGCGGAACTGCTGTAAATGATGCCGTTGCTTTGAGCTTTTTCGGCTGAGCCGTCGCCACTTAGGCTCGCTTCCTGGTGGCACGAGTCGTTCGCCTCTGGATGGGCAAGCGACGTTGCTGTGCTCCTGGGGCGTCGCTGGCGACTATCGCCAGACCTTCGACCAGCCGGGGATCGTCCGGGGACACCTTGTCCAAGTACATCTTGGTGAGGCGGATGCTCTTCCGGTACCGGAGGAAGGCGACTGCGACGTGGGCCACGGCAAGCCCAAGAACGGCGGGATGTTCTCCCACCTGTGAAGCGATGGTTGCGAGGTCCACCAGCTCGGAGCCCTTCCGCTCTCGAACTGATCGAGCTGGGTACAGAACTCAGCCCGATCAGTCTCAGATGACTGATCAAGCCGAGTTCGACAGCACCCGAACTAGGCGGTTTTAACTCCGTCGTACACCTGCACTTGCTTCTTCGGTGCTACCCGGTGGCTCGTGCTGGGGGGCCGGGCGAGAGTCCCAGGGTTCGCTCGTCGCCATCCAATGGCGACCCCCGTGAATCCCACTGACGCTTCCACGAGTCGAGCGTGGATGGTCAGCCGCTTGAAGCATACATCGGCGGGCAAGGCGTAGCGGCTTCCGCTGCCGCCCGGGTCCGGGGTGGTGTGCCCGCCGGGCCGTGCCGCGCGCTAGCGGCGGCAGGCCCGAACCGGGCGCGCCGCAGACCCTGCCCGAGGGGTGCGGCGGCGGAAAGGCCGGCGACGGCCGTAGGCCGCCCTTGATCACGGAGTTCTACCCCCGCGAGTTCTACCCCCGCGGGGAGAACGGGTTCCACGCGTGGGCCGCGCCGAAACAGGACTGGACCGTGGCCACGCAGCGAGACGGCGATCAGTGGTGCGTGCACCGGATCGCGGTCACGTACCGGGCGGGCTTCGACCCGGCAGGGCAGACCCTCACCTATGGCGGTGGCGGGCTCATCAGCGGCGCACCCGGCGGCACGCCTGACAACGCCCCGGGGGCGGCCGGAGACGACGACACGATCGGAGGTGGCATCCAAGGAGAAGCACACCGCTGACTGACCAAACACGGAGACCGCGAGAAGGAGGTGACACGTCGGCGGTGACGGTGGCCGGTTCCCTTGCCTGAGGGGGACCAGCCATCGGCGTGTTCTGTTACAGGGCGTGAGACCGGGCGTTCACCTGAACAGTGGGTAGCGTCTCGGGTACTTTCGGTTATGGTCCGTGCGGCGGGCGTGGCCGGTTTGTGCCGGGTCTGGCTCGTCGGGAAGGCTGGTCGGGTGACTGCGAAACGAGTGGATGCCGCGTCGGGTACGCGAGACTTCCTGGCGGCCGACGTGCGGGCGCGTGAGGAAGCGTTCGCCCTCATCCGGCAGACCTTCGACCGGTACGGCTTCGAGCCGCTGCAAACCCCGGCGTTCGAGCGGCTGGAGCTGTTGACCGGCAAGTACGGCGAAGAGGGCGACAAGCTGGTGTTCAAGATTCTCCGCCGGGGTGAGCATGAGGCCACCGGCGAAGCGGATCTTGCGCTGCGCTACGACTTGACGGTGCCGCTGGCGCGGGTGGTCGCCACCTACGGCAGTCAGTTGCCGTCGCCGTACAAGCGGTACGCGATTGCGCCGGTCTGGCGGGCCGACCGGCCGGGTAAGGGCCGGTTCCGCGAGTTCTACCAATGTGACCTGGATGTCGTCGGGTCGACGTCTCCCCTCGCAGACGCCGAGGTGGTCTGCGCGCTGGCGGATGCGTTGAGCGCGCTCGGGGTTCCGGAGTTCCGGTTTCTCGTCAACTCCCGCAAGGTGCTCTATGCGCTGCTGGACGTATTCGACGTTCCCGGCCCGGTCGGCGGGCGGGCGCTGATCGTCCTGGACAAGCTGGACAAGCTGTCGCCTGAGGCGGTGGCCGGGGAACTGCTCGGGCTCGGGCTGGACGCTCCCACCGCGACGAGGCTCGTGGAGACGCTGTCTGGCCCGGACGCGGACGCAAGCGTGCGCAAGGCGTTGGCGGGCTCGGATGCCGGGCGCGAGGGTTTGGCCGAAGTTGATCAGCTCATCGCGTTGAGTGTCGGTCAGGTCGGCGAACACCGAATCGGGTTCAGCGGCTCCCTGGTGCGCGGGCTGGACTACTACACCGGCCCCATCTATGAAGTGAGCGCTCCGGGCATGCCGGGCTCGATCGCCTCGGGCGGCCGGTATGACGGGCTGGTCGCCAAGCTCGGCGGGCCGGACCTCCCCGCCTGCGGCGGCTCCCTCGGAGTCGAACGGATTCTGCCTCTTCTGCCTGCCAAGGACACGGCAGGCACAGGGCTGGATGTGGCGCTCACGGTGCTGGATTCCGACAGCAGCGCCGACCTCGCGCGGATAGCCGGCGGTTTGCGTGCGGCCGGTCTGCGCACCGGGGTCTACCTCGGCAGCAGCGGAAAACTCGCCCGGCAACTGAAGTGGGCCAACGACCAGCACGCGCGGTATGCGCTGCTCTACGGCGCGGCCGAACGCGAGCAGGGTGCAGTCACGGTGCGGGACATGCGCACCGGTGACCAGCACGCAGTACCGATCGAGGAAGTCACGGCGTACCTCACCGGGAGGCGCGCCGAGTAACCCCACTAGAAGGGTGGCAGACGCGATGGGTGTGCAAGGACGCAGGATCATGGCCGTCACGGCAGAGCGGGGATTCCCTGAACCGTGGCTGTCGTTCGGCAATTGCCTGTGCAACGAGTCGGCGTTATCCACCCGCCTCAAAGGCGCGATCGAGACCGCACGCAAGGAGCAGGACACGGCGAGCCTGACCACGGTGACCGAGGTGTTCGACCGCAAGGCGGCCAACCTGGACACGGCGGCGGGCATCCTCGCGCAGGTACGACGTGAGTACGACGGCACCGGCGAGTGGACACGGCTAGACGAGCTGGCCGCGCGGCTGGACATCGCGGACGTGTCCGAGGAATGGGGCGCGGTGCTCAACGTGCATCCGCTACCACTGGTGATGAACTCGCTCCAGTTCAACTGGAACTACATGAAGACCTTCGGCGTCGCGGCGTTCTACGCGATGTGCGCGGACTACGTCGCGGCGCTCCAGAAGAACACCGAGCGGTGGCAGACGGCGTGGACCACCGAAGTGGAAACCGGCGTGGTCGACATCTTGACCACCGTGCAATGCGACCTGGTGTCGATCGAGGCTCCGTTGCACTGCGACGCGTGCAAGAAGACCATTACCGCGCTGCTCTACCTCGACGCCTGAGTACACACTGGACGTCCCAGCGCGGGGCTTGGAAGGCTGGTTCGCCTCGGTCGCGTGCCAGCCTTCCGCCGTGTCCGGGCAGGGGATCATGCGTGCCTCACGGCGGATTCGGGTGGCGCGTCTACCGGTCCTACCCCTCGGCGGGGAGACGCTGTGCGGGCGGACGGGGCGCGGGGGTCACGCGGGTATGGACCGCCAGCACGAAGCGTCGTTCAGTACAAGGGAACGGCTCGCCGCGCCGGGCGCACACGTCGCCCTGGGATTCCGGGGTGTCCTCGTGCGGCGCCGAGTGGTCGGCGGGCAGTCTGGCGCTGTGCGGACCGTTCGCGGATCCGGGTAGGTCACGTTCGGAAGGCGTCCACACCGGGCTGTGTTCCTCTCTCGGTCAGCCGTGCATCACGTCGGGGTCTGCTTCCGTGGCTGGGGTGAACCATCGGGTGGTGGCCTCCGGGTCGGCGGGCGGCGGGCAGTCGAACAGGGTCGCGCCGGGTACGCGTTTCGGTAGCGGTGGTGGTGGCCGGTCGGGCTTGCGGTAGTACTCGCCGGGCTGGTCGTAGGAGACGGTGGCTCGCCCGGTCGGTGCGGGGTCGTAGTAGGAGGTGCGGGTCATCGCGGGTGCCTCTCGTCGGGTCCGGGGAGGATGCCGACCGCGCCGTAGAGAAGGCGGACGCCGGGGCGGGGATTGTCGACAGGGGGCCGGTCGGGAGTTCCCCAGCGATCAACCGGAATGGCGGTAGTCGCTCCGGATGGGTGGGCGGGGATGATGTCGAAGCCGCCGAGCAGGGCGGTGACGTCGTCCGGGGTCCGGAGGATGAACCGGCTTCCGATGTCCCGGAAGGTTCGGGACAGTCCTTCCGCTTGCGTGGGGCCGAGGTCGGCGGAGACCGGGTGGGAGAGCACCAGCGCGGAGCCGGGGGCCAGTGCGGTGCGGTAGGCGGCGAGTACGCCGCGTGGGTCGTCACCGTCGGTCAAGGCTTGCAGGACATTCGTTGTGATCACGGCGACCGGCTTGGAGAGGTCGAACAAATCCAGCACTTCGGCGCTGGTCAGCACGCCGCCGGGGCTGCGGAGGTCGGCGTGGAGCGCGGTGGTGTGGTCGGTCCCAGCCAGATGCGCGCGGATGCGCTCGACCACCTTCGCGTCGTGGTCGACGTAGGCGATGCGCGCGCCTTTGGCCTGGGCCAGCAGTGTCCGGTGGAGCGATCCGGTGCACGGGGGAACGCCTGCGCCGAGGTCGAGGAACTGGCGGATGCCTCGGCGGAGTAGGTGCAGGGCGGCGCGGTTACGGAAGGCGCGGTTGGCGAGCGCTTCGCGGCGTAGGTGGGGCACGAGGCGGCGGAGCATCTGTGCGGCGATCCGGTCATCGGGATAGTGGTCGGTGCCGCCGAGTAGGCAGTCCCAGATGAATCCGGGGCGAGCGCCCGGCCCGTGGGCCAGTCGGCGGTAGGCGAGGGTGTGGAAGTACGCCACGAATGGAACCTCCGAACGGGTCAGCGGGTCGGCGGCTGGTTGCAAATCTCGTCGCTGCCTCCCTGCACCCGGCCAGAGGGCTCAGACCCGTCAGGGGCAACGTGGCGGGCCGAAAGGAAGCCGGGGGTAGGGAACGCGCCGATGCCGTGGCGAACCGTGACGACGCCTTGGTAGGCCAGCTCCTGATACGCGCGACGCGCGGTGTTCCGCGAAACGCGGAACTCGACCATGAGGTCGGATTCGCTGGGTAGGCGGTCGGCCTCGGTGAGCTGGTCGGTGATGATGCGGTCATGGATGGCGGTCATGAGCCGCCGGTAAGCCGGTGGGACCCGGTCGGTAGGTTCCTCGTCCAGCGGCGCTACTCGGAGCGGGCATCCGGGCGAAGCCTGGAGCAACGCTTCGTCGATGAGGATCGCGAGTGCGCTGCGGAGCGTGCCCTGCGCGACGGCGTACTGACTGGCGAGGTCGGCTTCGGAGGGGAGTATTACGCCCGGCAAGAACTCGTGTGTCTGGATGCGGGTGCGCAGATGGTCGGCGATCCGTTGGTGCGGCGGGGTCTCAGTCATGCGTGGGGCCTGGTGGGACGTTCGGAGCAGGACGGAAATTCGGCCGGAGGGCGGTGGCTCGGTCGGGCGTCTCGTTCTCGTCGGTCTCGTCCTGGGACTCGGAGTCGTCCCCATGCCGCTTGTAGCCGTTGCTGGCGGTGATCGGCGCGGGTGGCTGGTCCGCCGGGGAGACGTCGCCTGCGGTGGGTGAGAACGGAGCATTCGACGGGGCGTTGAGCCGCTGCATCGCCCACACGTGGGTTTCGCACTCCCAGGTGGCGCCATCCAGCGCGCACACCTGTCGGGGCTTCCGGACGCTGCCCTGGCCGGTTTCCCATGTCGTGATGGGCTTGTGCTGACCGAGCGCCATCAGCGCAAGGGACCGTTCGACTTGGGTGTTCTGCTCAGCGCTCAACGGCTGCCTGGAAGGCGCGTCGGAGGTCGGGTGATGTGCGGGTGTCAGCGGCATGACGCAGGCTCCTCCTGCTCGATGTAGTGGACGACTCCGCCAGCGGCGCGGACAGTGGCCAGCAGCGTGGCGCGGTCGGTCGCGGTCGCGGCGAGATGATCGCGGCGGGGAACGATCACGCCGTGCGCCCGACCGGTCCGCAGAGCCGTGACGCACTGCTGGAATCCCGTGCGAGGCGTACCGGGCTCTGTATCCGGGTCCCGGTAGATCGCCTCAACGGTGCCCAGCTCGTGGGCGGCGGCGTACGCGTACACGGCTTCTTCCAGCGGCGCGGCGACAGCCGGCATGGCCGCGACGTACCCGACCACGTGAAAGCGCGTGCAGTCGCGGGTGTAGGTCCGGCGGCGCTGCTGGGGGTGGTGAGAAATCCGCGGTGACCACTGCGGCTCCCTTCCTCGTCTTGGCGTTCGCTCCATCTCCGGTCGCTGGCCTCGGACGGGTCCGAGGTGCGCACGCGGCGTGCTAGTTGCGGCTGGCTCACAGGGCGGCGCATCAATTGATGTTCTGCAACCCTTACCGACGTTCATGCGGGTAATCGCGTGAGCGCAAGCAACAGCCACCGAGATTGTGGGGATGGAGTGCACATGCGGGAAGATTCCAAGGTGGCCCGCTTTACGCCCCCAACGCCTCGCTCACGTCGCCTCGGCCGTGAGCTGCGGCGCCTGCGCGAGTCGCGCGGCTTGAAGATGGAAGACGCCGCGAAACAGCTCCGCTGTTCGACATCTCGTGTGAGCCGGATCGAGTCTGGAGACATCAAGGCGCGTCCCGGCGACGTGATGGAGCTGTTGGTCGCCTACGAGGTGCCGGTCGAAGGCGACATCGGCAGCGCTCTTGTCGGGCTGGCTCGCGATCTTCGAGAGTCCGGCTGGTGGCAGCGGCTTGACACACTGTCCAGCCGGTACGCGACTTACATCGCCTACGAGGCCGAAGCCGCCGAGCTGCGAAACTTCGAGCCGACGTTGGTCCCGGGCCTGCTCCAGACAGAGGCGTATGCCCGTGCGGTCAACAGTGTCGGCCGTGAGACCGAGCCTGACGCGATCGAGCAACGCGTTCAGGCACGCGTACGCCGACAGACGGTCCTGAGGCGGGAGGGCACGCCTCTCCGGCTTCGGGCGATCCTCTCGGAGGCGGCGCTTGCGGTTGAGGTCGGAGGCCCGACGGTACTCCGGGAGCAGATGGACCATCTCGTCAAGCTGGCGAGCTTGCCGAACGTGACCATCCAGATTCTGCGGTTTGCGGCTGGAGCGCACCTCGCCGACCGGGGCGGCTTCGCGGTCCTCGCATTCGACAGCGATGACCCACCGTTGGGATACATCGAGACGCTCGCTGGCGAGTTGTTCCTTGAGTCCGAACGCGAGATTGGCCGCCTTACCAGCGTGTACGACAATCTGAAGACGCTGGCTGTGTCACCGGCGGAGTCAGTGAGCCTCATCAAGGAGCGAGCCCGTGCAATCGGCTAAGTGGTTCAAGTCCAGCAGGTCTGGCAGCAATGGGCAGTGCGTCGAGACCGCCTACATGTCGGAGACCGTCGCGGTGCGCGACTCCAAGAACCGGGACGGTGCCGTCCTCGCCTTCCCCCGGGAGAATTGGGCATCTTTCGTGGAAGGCATCAAGCGGGGAGACTTCACCACCTGATCCGGTCTTCTCGGCTTCGGCGGTCGACGGATGCGGAGAGCTTCCGCGCGTAGAGGTGAGTCGGCGGAGCCGTCCGGAGTTGTGAGTTCTGACCTGGGGAAAATCGGGCCGCGCCGCTGGGTGGTGCGAGGGTGGGGGCGGCGCGGCCGACCCCCACCCTCTGTAATCGGTCTCTCGCCTTCGACCAGCGCTGCTGCATCTGAGCTGGTCAGAGGGGTCCACAGGAAATCGTGGGGTAAGCGCGGGGTAGATCAGGGCTGACCCGCGTCGGACCCTATCTGACCTGCGGCCGAGCGGCCTAGCTGGTCTGATGTCCGGATACAACGGCAGTATCCGGCTGGACCTCCGCCTTGCCGGATCGCCGCCTGGACCACGCCCACGGCGGCCTGAACCTTTGAAACAGGGCCTAAGGGCGACCCCTCAGCACCGGTCACAGGTCCGCGACGGGCTGCGCGAACTGGGCGGCGTAAAGGCGGGCGTACGCGCCCTCGGCGGCGAGCAGCTCGGTGTGGGTGCCCTGCTCGACGATGCGGCCGTCCTCCATGACCAGGATCAGGTCGGCGTCGCGGATCGTGGAGAGCCGGTGGGCGATGACGAAGCTCGTCCTGCCCTGCCGCAGCGAGCTCATCGCCTGCTGGATGAGCAGCTCGGTGCGGGTGTCGACCGAGCTGGTGGCCTCGTCCAGGATCAGGATCGCCGGCTCGGCGAGGAACGCGCGGGCGATCGTGATCAGCTGGCGCTCGCCGGCGGAGACGCTCGAGCCCTCCTCGTCGAGGACGGTGTCGTAGCCGTCGGGCAGCGTCCGGACGAAGTGGTCGACGTGGGTGGCCACGGCGGCACGCTCGATGTCGGCCTGGGAGACCTCCCGGCGGGCGCCGTAGGCGATGTTGTCGGCGATCGTCCCCCCGAAGAGCCAGGCGTCCTGCAGCACCATGCCGGTGGCCGCGCGCAGGTCGGCGCGCGACATCGCCGCGATGTCGACGCCGTCGAGCAGGATGCGCCCGCGGGTGACCTCGTAGAAGCGCATCAGGAGGTTGACCAGCGTGGTCTTGCCGGCGCCGGTGGGCCCGACGATCGCGACGGTCTGCCCGGGCTCGACGCTCAGCGACAGGTCCTCGATCAGCGGCTTGTCGGGGGCGTAGCGGAACGAGACCCGCTCGAACGCCACCCGCCCGCGCATGCGCTCGGGCTTCGCCGGGGTCGCCGGGTCGGGGTCCTGCTCGTGCGCGTCGAGCAACGCGAAGACGCGCTCGGCCGACGCGACACCGGACTGGAGCAGGTTCGCCATGCTCGCGACCGTGGTGAGGGGCTGGCTGAACTGACGGGAGTACTGGATGAACGCCTGCACCTCACCGAGCGACAGCGCGCCGGAGGCCACCCGCAGCGCGCCGACGACCGCGACCAGCACGTAGTTGACGTTGCCGATGAACATCATCGCGGGCTGGATCAGCCCGGAGATGAACTGCGCCCGGTAGCTGGACTGGTAGAGCGCCTCGTTCTGCGCGGCGAAGACCGCCCGGGTCTCGTCCTGCCGGCCGAACGCCTTCACCAGTGAGTGGCCGGTGAAGGCCTCTTCCACGTGTCCGTTGAGCCGCCCGGTGGTGGACCACTGCCCGACGAACTGCGGGCGCGCCCGCTTGCCGATCAGGCCGGCGACGAACGTCGACAGCGGGATCGTGATCAGCGCGATCAGCGCCAGCAACGGCGAGATCCAGAACATCAGGCCGAGCACGCCGACGATCGACAGCAGCGAGATGATCACCTGGCTGAGCGTCTGCTGCAGGGTCTGCGACAGGTTGTCGATGTCGTTGGTGACCCGGGACAGGATCTCCCCGCGGGGCTGCCGGTCGAAGTAGTTCAGCGGCAGGCGCTCGAGCTTGGCCTGGGCGTCCTGCCGCAGCCGGTGGACGACGCGCTGCACGATCGTGGTGGTCACCCGGCCCTGCAGCAGCGCGAACGCGGACGCGCCCAGGTAGATGGCGAGGACGATCAGCAGCACCCGGCCGACCGCCCCGAAGTCGATTCCCTGGCCGGGGACGACGTCGATGTGGCTGATCAGGTCGGCCATCGAGTCCTCGCCGCGGTCGCGCAGCGCGTCGACGGCCTGTTCCTTGCTGACGCCGGCGGGCAGGCTACGCCCGATCACCCCGGCGAAGATCAGGTCGGTGGCGTGGCCGAGGATCTTCGGGCCGGTCACCGAGAGCCCGACGCTGGCCGTGGCGAGCACGAGGCCGAGCGCCATCAGCGGACGCTCCGGGCGCAGCGTCGCGAGGAGGCGACGGCCGGAGCCCTTGAAGTCGAGGGCCTTCTCGCCGGGGCCGCTCATGAACCGGGCCGGGCCCGGCCCCGGTGGGCCGCCGGGGCCGCGTGCGGCGGTGGGCCGCTCCCCGACCGCGGTGGCCGTGCCACCGCCGTCGGCGGGTGCCGCGCCCCCGGCGCCGCCGGGACCGCCCGCGCTGCCGGGACCGGTTCCGCCGGGTGCCGGGGCCTGGGGGGCGCTGCCGTTGCGCGACGGGCCGGTCATGCCGCGGCCTCCTCTACGGTGAGCTGGGACAGGACGATCTCCCGGTAGGTGTCGTTGGTCTCCAGCAGCTCCTCGTGCGTGCCGGTGCCGACGACGCGGCCCTGGTCGAGCACGACGATGCGGTCGGCGCCGCGGATCGTGCTGACCCGCTGGGCGACGATGACGACGGTGGCCTCGGTGGTCTCCCTGGCC
>Ga0190269_10000470_pt1 | contig 20433 bp, 18 predicted proteins | sample Popmic249IS_FD_133749 | JGI IMG/M metagenome (GOLD analysis project Ga0190269, IMG submission 133749) | Populus adjacent soil microbial communities from riparian zone of Blue River, Arizona, USA - 249 IS | ecosystem: Environmental > Terrestrial > Soil > Riparian zone | place: USA: Arizona... | reverse complement strand
GGCCACGCAGCTGCGGGAAGTTGCCGGTGGACAGGTCGCGAGGGCGCCAGCCGGTGACCCAGGTGTCGAGCGTGACGACGATTCCGGCGAACCCGGCTTTCTCGGCCCGGTGGACGAGGCTCTCGGCGATCTCGCGGTCGGTGGGCGTGTACAGCTGGAAGTAACCAGGGGTCGCCCCGAAGGAACCGGCGACGTCCTCCAGCGGGTCGACCGAGAGCGTCGAGGAGACCATCGGGACGCCGGTCGTGGCGGCCGCGCGGGCGGTGGCCAGGTCGCCGTGGCCGTCCTGGGCGCACAGGCCGATGACGCCGATCGGAGCCAGGAACAGCGGCGACGGGTACCTGCGGCCGAACAGCTCGACGGTGAGGTCGCGCTGGGCGGCGCCGACGAGCATGCGGGGGACGAGCCCGTAGCGCGTGAACGCGGTGACGTTGGCGCGCTGGGTGTGCTCGTCGCCTGCACCGCCCGCGACGTAGGACCAGATAGCGGGCGGGAGGGCGGCCTCGGCGCGCTTCTCCAGCTCGGCGAAGTCCATCGGGTAGGTGGGGACGACGCCTTGCAGGCCCTTGAGGTAGATCTCGTTCTGGTAGAGGCCGAACGGCTGCGTCATCACTCACCTCAACGGTCAGGTTCACGCCGGCAACGACGGCGATCGTACCGTCGAGGTCCGACACCGCACCCTTGGAACGAGCGCGGTGCCCAGGCCCCCGCCGGTAATCGGTGGGCCGGTACGGCGCCCGGTGTTAGCTTCCGGCCATGTCTGCTCGCCTGCTTTCCTACGCGGTGTCCCGTTGGGCCGAAGATCCGTGGTCGCGGGGATCGTGGAGCCTGATCGGGCGGGAGGGAACTCCGGCCGACCGGGTCGCGCTGGGTGAGCCGGTCGGCACCCGCTTACGGATCGCCGGCGAGGCCACTCACCCGAGCCGGGCCGGCATGACGCACGGCGCGTACGAGCAGGGGATCGCAGCGGGGGAGTGGGCGGCGGGTCTCGGGCACTCGCGGGTGCTGGTGGTCGGCGCCGGGGTGGCCGGTCTGGCCGCGGCGCGGACCCTGGTCGCGCACGGCGTCGAGGTCTGCGTCCGGGAGGCCCGGGACCGGATCGGCGGTCGTGCCGCCGGGGTGGACGTCGGCGGGTTCGCGTTCGACCTCGGGGCCAACTGGCTGCAGCAGTACGACGAGAACGCGCTGGCACCGGTGGCCGCCGGGCTGGGGCTGACGACCGTGGCGACGGACTTCACCGACCCGTTGGTGCTCGGCGGTGGGTCCCCGGCGCCCGAGGGGCTCGAGGACGAGTTGCGGGCGCGGCTGGCGGCCGCGCCGGAGAGCGCGGCGATCGCCGCGGTGCTGGAGGCGTGGCTGCGCGATCCCGCCCCGTGGACGGCCTCGGACGTGCGACGGCTGGTGGACGCCGAGATCGTGATGGACTCGGGCGCGCCGCTGGAGTGGCTCAGTGCCCGGCACGGCTTCGAGGCCGGCGTCGGCGAGGGCCATCGCTGGATCGTCGGCAGCTACCGGCCGCTGGTCACGCATCTCGCCGACGGGCTGGACGTGCGGCTGCGACAGCCGGTGCGCCGCATCTGCGTCGGTGCCGACGGGGTGGTGGTCACCGGCGACGCCGGTGCCGAGACGCACGCCGACGCGGTCATCGTGACCGCGCCGGTGTCGGTGCTGGCCGCGGACGTCCTGGAGTTCGTGCCGCCGCTGCCGCCGCAGCAGCGGGCCGCGCTGGGCCGGCTCGGCACGGGGCGGGTGGAGAAGGTCGTGCTGCGCTTCGACCGGAGGTTCTGGCCGGAGCACGAGGCCGGCTACTACCGGATCCACGGGCCGGAGGCCGGCAGCATGAGCGAGTGGCTCGACGCGACCGCGGCCGACGGAGGCCCCACCCTGGTCGGGTTGTTCGCCGGGCCGTGGCTGGACACGCTGTGGGCGGGCGACGACGCCGAGGTGGCCCACCGCGCCGCCGCCGTCGTCGCCGCCGCGGTCTGAGCCCCGACGTCCTCGGCGTTCGCGGGTTGAGCCTCGTCACTTCGGGAAACTCCCGGAGGCGCTTCGGCGTCTGACAGGTGACGAGGGGGTGCGCATGGGGTGGAGTGCAGTGGTCAGCGTCGTGCTGGCGCTGGTCACGGTGGGGCTGGCGTTCGGCGTCGTGCTGGCGGGGCGCCCGGCGACCCGGCGGCTGCGCGCGTTGCGGTCGAAGCGCCCGCTGCCCGAGTGGCTCCGCAGCCGCACCGTGCAGAGCGGCCTCGTGCTGGCGGCCGGCGCCACGGTCGCGGTCGCGCTGCTCTCCGTCTTCGTCGAGATCCTGGACGGCGTCCGGGAGAACGACGACCTGACCGCGTTCGACCGGCCGATCATCGAGTGGGTCGCCTCGCACCGCACCGGCTGGGGCAACAGCCTGGTCGTCGCGCTCACGAACATCGGAGGCCGAGCCGGTCTCACGCTCCTGCTCACGGTGACCGCCGTCGCGGTCGCCTACCGCCTGCGCTCGTGGCGCCCGATCGTCCTGGCGGTCGTCGCCGGCGGCGGTGGTGCTCTGCTGGTCACGGTCATCAAGGCGCTCGTGGCCCGGGACCGGCCCGATCCACTGCTCCGCGCGATCACCGAGGACGGTTTCTCGTTCCCCTCCGGCCACGCCGCGAGCTCGCTCGTCATCCTCTGCACGATCGCCTGGCTGATCTCGATGACGACGAGCAACCGCACGATCCGGGCGACGGCCTGGGTCGCCGCCGTACCGCTGGCGATCGTCATCGGCCTGTCCCGGATCTACCTCGGCGTGCACTACCCGACCGACGTGCTGGCCGGCTGGGTGCTCGGTGCGACCTGGCTGGTCACGGTCGCCGTGGCCACCCGGATCCCCGGCTCGCCGATCGTGCCGCTGCTCCGTCGTCGGCGTACCCGAATCGCGGGTGAGCGGTCCGGGGTGGCCGGATAACGTTTCTCCGAGTGGTTGCATGGGATTTGTCCGGTTGTGAACCGGCTCCACCCATGGAGACAGCCATGTACCGCTCTGCCCTCGTCACCGCCTCCCTGCTGGTCACCGCGTGGCCGATGCCCGCTCACGCCGACCCCGGGCCGAACACGATCCCGCTCCCGACCACCGGCGGCGTCCGGACGTCGACCCTGGAGTACCTGCCCGGCAGCCACCCGTGGACCGCGCGGCCGGCGATCGCGTTCAGACCGAACGGGGCCGGGTGAACCGGATCGCCGGGTGACCGTCGACCACCTCCACCGAGGTCTCGACGCCGTACACCGCGCGGATCCGATCGCTCGTCAGCACGTCGGCCGGCGTTCCGGCGGCCACCGCCCTGCCGTCCTGCAGCAGCACCAGCGAGTCGCAGAACATCGCCGCGAGGTTGAGGTCGTGCAGCGCCACGACCGAGGTCACCGGCAGCGCCCTGACCAGCGTCAGCAGATCGAACTGGTGGCGGATGTCGAGGTGGTTGGTCGGCTCGTCGAGCAGCAGCTCGCGCGGCTGCTGGGCCAGGGCCCTGGCGATCTGCGCCCGCTGGCGTTCACCGCCGGAGAGCGTGCGCCAGGCCTGGTCGAGGTGGGGCGTCAGCCCGGTCCGGGCGGCGGCGTCGGCCACGATCACCTCGTCGTCCGAGGAGAGCGCGGCCCACCCGCGGCGATGCGGCACCCGGCCCAGCGCGATCACCTCGCGCACGGTCAGATCGACGTCGGTCACCGCGTGCTGGTCCACCACGGCCAGCCGCCTGGCGACCGCGCGCCGGCCCAGCGACGCCAGCGGCCGTGCGTCCAGCGTCACCACACCGGCGGTCGGCCGCCGTAGCCCCGCCAGCATCCGCAGCAGCGTCGACTTCCCCGACCCGTTCGGTCCGAGCAGCCCGACCGTGCTGCCCTGCCGCACCTCCGTGCTCACCGAATCGACGACGAGCCGCCCGCCGACCGTCCAGCTCACCCCGTCGGCGCGCAGGCTCATCGGCCCCGCCTCCAGAGGACGAGCGCGAACGCCGGTACGCCGATCAGCGCGGTCATCACACCGACCGGGATCTCGCGGGGCTCCAGCAGCGTGCGCCCCAGCGTGTCGACCCACACCAGGAACACGGCGCCCACCAGCGCGGACGTGGGCAGCAACCGCCGATGCACCGGCCCGACCAGGGCCCGGGCGGCGTGCGGCAGCACCAGGCCGACGAAGCCGATCGCACCGGCCGCGCTCACGAGCACTGCGGTCAGCAGAGCGGTGATCGTCAGCAACACCGCACGCACGACGCCGACGGGGACGCCGAGCGCGGCCGCCGCGTCGGTGCCGAAGGCGAACGCGTCGAGCGACAGCGCGAGCCCCGCGCAGCCGAGCAGCCCGGCCGCGAGCACGGCCGCGCAGAGCGTGACGTCGCCCCAGCCGGCGCCGCTCAGCGAGCCGAGGAGCCAGAACAGGACGCCGCGGGTCTGGCGGGCGTCGGCGGAGGAGATCACGACGAACGACGTCACGGCCGCGAACAGCTGTGTCCCGGCGACACCGGCGAGGACCAACCGGTCGGTGGTGCCGCCGGCGAGGCGGGCGAGCGCCAGTACCAGGACGAACGCGACCACGGCCCCGGTGAAGGCGCCCACGCCGAGTCCGACGGAGCCCGCGCCGACGCCCAGGACCAGGACGAGTACCGCGCCGGTCGAGGCCCCGGACGAGATGCCGAGCACGTACGGGTCGGCCAGTGGGTTGCGCAGCAGGGCCTGCAGGACGGCGCCGCAGACGGCGAGCCCCGCACCGCACACCGCGGCGAGCAGCGTGCGGGGGAGCCGGAGCTCCCAGACGATCGCGTCCCGGATCGTCGACACCCCGGACGGACGCCCACCGAGGTGCTCCCCGATCACCGCGAACACGTCGCGGACCGACAGGCTCGCCGGCCCGATCGTCACGGCCACTGCGATCGACGCCGCCAGTACGCCGACCCCGCCCGCCCCGAACAGCAGGCCCCGCCCGAGTCGCCACGGGCGCCCGACGACCGCGCGGGTCACGCCGGCCGGGCCGGGCGGCTCACGCGTAGCCCAGCTTCGCCAGACCGGCGCTGACCTTCTCCACGGCCTGCACCGTGCGCACGCCGGGGTCCATGTCCGAGCCGGACAGGATGATGTACCGCTTGTTCTTCACCGCGGTCAGCTCGCGGGCGACCGGGTCGGACGCCAGGAACGCGATCTTCGCGGCGGCGCTGTCCCCCTCGTCGCCGCGGGTGAGGTCGGCGAGCACCAGCACCGCCGGGTCGCGGTCGAGGATGCTCTCCCAGCCGGTCTCCGGCCAGAGCTGCGTGTTGTCGGCGAACGCGTTCTTCGCGCCGACCGCGCCGGTGACCAGGCCGGGCGTACCGCAGCAGCCGGCGATGTACGGCGCCTTCGTGCCGGAGTACCACCAGGCGAGCGTGACGTCCTTCGCCTCCACCGCGGTGGCCATCCGCTTCCTCAGCGAGGCGACGAGCGCATCGCCTCGCTCCGGGACGTCGAACAGCGTGGCCAGGTCGGTGATCTCCCGGTAGAGGTCGTCGATGGTCAGCGCCCTGGTCTGGGCGGCGTCCTGTCCGGTGCACTCGCTGGACGACAGGTAGGTCGGGATCTTCACCTGATCGAACGTCGCGCGGTCGGCGACGCCCTCCGGCGTGTAGGTGTAGGCGAACGTCGTGTAGACGAAGTCCGGCTCCTCCTCGAGCAGGCGCTCGAACGACGGGAAGTCCTTGGTGATCCGGGGCACCGACGCATCGGCGTCGGCCAGCTCGGGCAGCACCGGGTCGGTCCACGAGGCCGTTCCGGCCATCCGGTCCTGCAACCCGAGGGAGAGCAGCAGCTCCGAGGCAGGCTGACTGATCGAGACCGCCCGCTCGATCCTGGTGCCGACGCTGACCGCGCGCCCACAGTTGTCGACGCTGATCGGGTAGCCGGTCCCGGCGGCCCGGGATTCGGCGGCCGGGCTGCCGCAGGCGGCCAGGAGCACCAGGCTCACGGCCGCCGCGAGCCCACGGCGTAACGACATGGAGGTCCTCGAAGATCGCGGACCCGGTCGCGAGGTCCGTAGCCGATCCGCCGTCCCGGTGGACGCCGGCGCCAGCAGGTCTTCGGACTCGGGATCGTCCGGCCGCGGCGCCTTCCCAGGCGGGAGCCCAGTGGCGAGTGCCGTGGCCGTCCCCCTCACCGCTGCGCGTCAGCCCCGGATTCGCACCGGGTTCCCTGACCCACCTCGTGGGTTGACTGGCGTCCCGACGGTAACACGGCTGTTGCAAACGGCTGGCAATAGCTCGTCCGGCCGCCGAGCCGGTGCGGTGCGCCGAGCCCGACGAAGGAGCAGGTATGAGGGCACGGTCTCCGGGTAGGACACGGACATGACTGAACCACGAGAGACGACCGACGGCCCGACGCTCGCCGGCGGCCCCTACCTGGGCGGGCCGGGCAACGACGCCGGCTACACCGCGGGGCTGCCCCGCCCCGGGCACGGCGACGAGATCCCGGACGACGACGACGCCGCCAAGGACACGATCGCGGCGTCGGGCTCGACCACGGCCGCCGACGCGAGCCCGGCCGCCGACGAGCCCGGCGCGGAGGCCGGCGCCGTCAACCCGAGCTGAGCGTCAGGCGGGCCGCTGCCGCCCGCACCGCCGGCGCGAGCGCGTCGGCGATGCGGGCGTAGCCCGCGCTCGACGGGTGGAAGCGGTCGGCGCTGAACAGCGACGCGTCGGCGGCGAACCCGGCGGAGGTGTCCAGTGCGTGCTCGGCGATCGTGGCGCCCTCCGCGCGCGCTGCCCGGATCTGGGCGTCCTGCAGCGCGAGGCTCCCGGCCCGGACCGTCGGCCGCATCGCCACCGGTACCCACGGGACGACGCTGAGATCCGGGGCGGGGGCGACGATCACCTCTACGTCCGCCGCGCGTAGCGCCCGCACGGCCGCGCCGAGCTGGCCGGCGGCCTGCTGCGGAGGGACGAGGCCGGTGAGGTCGTTGGCCCCGATGATGATCAGCGCGAGTCCCGGGTCCCAGAGCAGGGCCCGCCGCACCTGCTCGGCGAGGTCCCGGCTCCGCGCGCCGGGTACGGCGAACACCCGGACGTCGGCCGGAATGCCGTCGGCGGTCAGGCGGGTGGTCAGCCGCGCGGCCACGGTGTCGGCCGGTCGCGCCGCACCCTGTCCGTAGGCGATGGAGTCCCCGAGGACGGCGAAGGAGAGTGGCACCTGGGATACAACGCCCCGGCCTGCGAAGGCCATCCCGATTCGACACTGAGAAGTACCTCTTGATCGTGTGAGGTCTAACTCACAGTACTAGCCGAGCGGCTAGCGGGTAGCAGGGCGGTCGGGCACGATCAGTGACGGTGCCCACTCCGTTCCGACCAAGGATCCACATTGGCAACCCTGCTCTACCGCCTCGGCCGCGGCGCGTTCCGCCGCCGCAAACTCGTGGCCGTCCTCTGGCTCGTGGTACTGGTCGCCCTCGGTGGGGCGGCGCTCGCGTTCAAGGGCGCGACGACCGACGACTTCGCGTTGCCCGGCACCGAGTCCCAACGTGCGCTCGATGCCTTGGCGCGTGAGTTCCCGCAGGCCAGCGGCGCCACCGGAACGATCGTCGTGGCCGCGCCGGAGGGCAAGACGCTCGCCGACCCCACGTTCGCGGCCGCGGTCGGCATCGTGGTCGAGGAAGCGAACGCGCTGCCGGGTGTGGTGGGCGCGGTCGACCCGTTCACGGCGAAGTCCCTGAGCCAGGACGGCCGGTACGGCCTGATCCAGGTGCAGTTCGAGAAGCGCGCCGACGAGGTCACCGAGGAGCAGCGCGCCGCTTACGAGGAGTCCGGCCGGAGTGCGCTGGACTCCGGCCTCGTGGTCGAACACGGCGGCGAGGTCATGAGCTCCCCGCCGGAGGTCGGCGGCACCGAGGCGATCGGCGTCGTCGTCGCCCTGGTCGTTCTGCTGATCACGTTCGGCTCGCTCGTCGCGGCCGGGATGACGATGCTCAACGCGCTGATCGGCGTCGGCGCCGGCATGGCGGCCCTCTACGCGCTCAGCAGCGTCATCGAGCTGAACAGCACCGCGCCGATCCTCGCGCTGATGCTCGGCCTCGCGGTCGGTATCGACTACTCGCTGTTCATCACCTCGCGGCACCGCCAGCACCTCGTCGAGGGCGTGGACCCGGAGGAGGCGGCCGGACGTGCCGTCGGCACCGCCGGATCGGCCGTCGTGTTCGCCGGTATCACCGTGGTCATCGCACTGGCCGGCCTCTCGGTCGTCAACATCCCGTTCCTGACCGCGATGGGGCTCGCCGCGGCCGGTACCGTCGCCGTCGCCGTCCTCGTCGCGATCACGCTGCTCCCGGCGCTGCTCGGCTTCGCCGGCCTGCGGGTCCTGCCGCGGAAGCTGCGGGCCTCGGTGGCCGCGGCCCACGGTGCGGGCAAGCGCGCCTCGACCGTCGTCGCGGACGCCGACGGCGAGGGCCCCGGCAAGCACGAGGCGCCGGGCGTCGGGGTGAAGGAAGGCTTCGGGTTCCGCTGGGCGCGGCTGATGATCAAGCTGCGGATCCCGGTGATCCTGGTCGGCGTCCTCGGGCTGGGGCTGCTGGCCCTGCCGGCGAAGGACATGCGCCTGTCGCTGCCCGACCCGAGCAACGCCGCCGAGGGTACGCCCGCTCGCGCAGCCGCCGACCTGATCCGCGAGGGCTTCGGGCCGGGCTTCAACGGACGTCTGGCGCTGGTGGTCTCCGGCGACTCGCCGCAGCAGACCGCCGCCGCCGTCCAGCAGGTCGACCAGGCGCTGCGGGGTACGCCGAACCTGCTGGTCGTGGCGCCGCCGAACCTGAGCCCCGACAAGAAGACGGCGCTGCTCGGCATCGTTCCGAAGGACGGCCCGACCGCGGCCAGCACCGAGACGCTGGTGCACGACGTCCGCGACCGCACGCACGGGCTCGGCGGCGCCGACGTGTCGCTGACCGGCCAGACGGCGATCGGCATCGACGCCTCCGAGAAGCTCTCGAACGCGCTGCCGATCTACCTCGCGCTCGTCGTGGGACTCTCGGTGCTCCTGCTCATGCTGGTGTTCCGCTCGATCCTGGTGCCGATCAAGGCCGCGCTGGGCTTCCTGCTCACGGTCGGGACGACGTTCGGCATCACGGTCTGGATCTTCCAGGAGGGGCACCTGGCGAACCTCGTCGGCGTGTCGTCGCCGGGGCCGCTGGTGAGCTTCCTGCCGATCCTGCTGATCGGCATCCTGTTCGGCCTGGCCATGGACTACGAGGTGTTCCTGGTCTCGCGGATGCGGGAGGACTTCGTCCACGGCGCCGGGGCGCAGGAGGCTGTCGTCAGCGGAATGGGCCACGGCGCGCGGGTGGTCACCGCCGCCGCGCTGATCATGACCAGCGTGTTCGCGGGTTTCGCGCTGATCGACGACCCGACGATCAAGTCGATCGGCTTCGCGCTCGCGCTCGGCGTCGCGATCGACGCGTTCATCGTCCGGATGACGATCGTGCCCGCGGTCATGTCGCTCTTCGGCAAGGCCGCGTGGTGGCTGCCGAAGTGGCTGAACCGGGCGCTGCCGGACGTCGACATCGAAGGCGAGAAGCTGCGCAAGCAGCTGGCCGAAGAGCCCGAGAAGGAACTGGTCAACGTCTGAGGCGGCCGATCGGGCCCGGCCGAGCCGGGCCCGATCGCCGCGACGGTCCGCGCCGGATCTTACTGGCGCGTAAAATACCGCTGTGCACCCGAGACGGTCGTCGGATCCGGCGCTGCGGCGTGTGGACGCCCGGCGCAACCGGGAAGTGATCCTCCGGGTGGCCGCGGACGCGTTCGCGCGCGGCAGCGGTGCGGTCTCGCTGGACGAGGTGGCGCGCCTGGCCGGGCTGGGCAGGGCCACCGTCTATCGCCACTTCCCCGACCGGAAGGCGCTGGGGCTCGCGGTGGCCGGCGAGAGCCTCACGGCGCTGGCGCGGCAGATGGACGGATCCTTCCGGGAGATGCTCGCCGTGGTCCTGCACACTCAGATCGAGCAGCGGTCGCTCGTCCGGCTGTTCCGGGAACTGCCCGAGCGGGTGCAGCGGCGGTACACCGACGGGCTGCTCGACGTCCTGCGGCCGGCGTTCCGTCGCGCTCGCGACGACGGGACCCTGCGGCCGGACTTCGAGATCGGCGACCTGCCGGTCCTCTTCGAGATGGTGGAGGGCGCGCTGCGCGGGGCGCCGTCCGCCGTGGAGCGTTCCGCCTCCACCGAACGTCTGGTTCGGGCCCTGCTCGACGGGCTGTTCCGCGAACGCGCCGCCTAGTTCACCGCCTACCCTTGGTGACGTGACTGCAGCGAACACCGACCGCCCGTTCCGTCTCGTCGTGTCGGGGGGTGGCACCGGTGGGCACACCTACCCGGCGCTCACCGCCGTCCGGGCCCTGCAGGCGCGGCTCGCCGGTGCCGGTCGCTCGGTGGACGTCCTGTGGATCGGATCCGCCGACAGCCTGGAGTCCCGCGTCGCCGACGCCGAGGGCATCCCGTTCGCCGCGGTGGCGACCGGGAAGGTCCGCCGCGACCGCAACCCGCTGAAAATGCTCTCCGGGGCCAACATGCGAGACATGGCGCGGGTGCCGGTCGGCGCGAACGAGGCCCGGTCGCTGGTCTCGAAGTTCAAGCCCGACGTGGTGCTGGCCACCGGCGGCTACGTGGCGGTGCCGGTGGGTCTCGCGGCGAAGTGGTGCCGCCGCCCGCTGGTCGTGCACGAGCAGACCGTGCGCCTGGGCCTGGCGAACCGGGTGCTGGCCAAGGTCGCCGCCCGGGTCGCGCTCTCCTCGCCCTCCAGTGTGGAGCTGCTGCCGGAGTCCGCGCGGTCCTCGGCGGTGGTGACCGGCAACCCGGTGCGGCCGGCGGTGCTCGCCGGCGAGCCGCAGAAGGCGATCGAGGCGCTCGGCCTCCAGGGCTTCGACCCGGCGCTGCCCACCGTCTACGTGACCGGCGGCGCCCAGGGCGCGCAGCAGATCAACCGGCTGGTCGGCGAGATCCTGCCCTGGCTGCTCACCTCGGCCAACGTCCTGCACCAGTGCGGTCCGGCGAACCTGGAAGAGCTGCGGGCCCGGTCCGCGTCGCTCCCGGTCGAGCTGGCCGCCCAGTACCACGTCACCGGCTACCTCGGCGCGGAGCTGCCGGACGTGCTCGCGCTCGCCGACGTCGTGGTCTCGCGCAGCGGCGCGGGAACGGTGGCCGAGCTCACCGCGCTGGGCAAGGCGTCGGTGCTCATCCCGTACGGCGCCGCAGCCGGCAACGAGCAGGCGCACAACGCCAAGCACCTGTCCGACCAGGACGCCGCGATCGCGCTGCTCGGCGACCCGACGCCGGACGACCTGCGCAGTGCGGTGGCGCCGCTGCTGGCCGATCCGGCCCACCGCCACCGGATCGCCGAGAACGCCCGCGCGCAAGGGCGCCCGGACGCCGCCGACCGCCTCGTCGACGTGCTGCTCGCGGTGGCCGAAGGCCGCTGACGAACCGGGCTACCGGCCGGTTTCGCTGGTCAGGCCGCGGTACGTCTCCGGCCGGCGGGTGCGGAAGAACGGAAAGAGCGTGAGCCAGTCGCGGCGCTGATCCAGGTCGAGCGTGGCCACCAGCGCCGCGTCCCCGATCCGCCCGGCGGTGACGAGCACCCGTCCGTACGGGTCGGAGACGAACGACGACCCGTAGAACGTGATCAGCCCTTCGCTGCCCCACCGGTTGGGCACCACCATGAACAGGCCGTTGGCGATGCCGTGGCCGACGATGACCTGGCGCCAGAGCGGGGCGGTGTCGAAGCCCGGGTGGTCCGGCTCGGAGCCGATCGCCGTCGGGTAGGCGAGCACGTCGGCGCCTTGCAGGGCGTACGAGCGGGCCACCTCGGGGAACCACTGGTCCCAGCAGGTCGGTATGCCGATCCGGGCGCTCCCGACCGCGATCGGGGCGTAGGCGTCCGGGTCGGGCGGGCCGGGCCGGAAGTACTGGTCCTCGTAGTAGCCGGCGGTCTGCGGGATGTGGGTCTTGCGGCGACGCCCGAGCAGCGTCCCGTCCGGCGCGACCAGGATCGCCGTGTTGTAGCCCAGGCCGTCGTCGCCGGGGCTCCGCTCGAACAGCGACGCCTGGACCGGAACGCCGGCGGCCTTGGCGGCGGTGGCCGCGAACTGCCGGGTCGGCCCGCTGTCCAGGTCCTCGGCCGAGGCGGCGGCGTCGCCGTCCGGGCGGACGTCGGCGGGGTACCGGCTCAGCGTCAGCTCCGGGAGGAACACGATCTGCGCTCCGGCCTCGGCGGCGGTGAGCACACCGTCGAGCAGCACGTCGGAGTGCTCGTCGGGGTCGGGATGCCAGCAGGTCTGCACCAGGCCGACCGAGAGCGGCGTCCGCTCCGGTGCGGTGGTGCGCGCCGGTGAGTCGGTGATCGGCGCGACGAAGAGGTCCATCTTCTACACCTTCGGCTGTTGCTGGGTGATGCAGTGGACACCGCCCCCGAAGCGGAAGATGTCGCGGGCGTCGACGAGGACGACGTCCCGGCCGGGGTAGGCCTCGGCCAGTACGGCGGCGGCCTCGTCGTCCCGCGGATCGTCGAACGCGCACCCGACCACGACGCCGTTGCCCACGTAGTGATTGACGTAGGAGTGGTCGACCGGCCGCCCGTCGAACTCGGCCACGGTCGGCGACGGCAGCTCGACGACCCGCAGCCGCTCCCCGCGGGCGTTCACGGCCGTGCGGAGGATCTCCGTGATCTCCTTCATCGGCGCGTGGTCGGGATGCCCCGGGTCGGGTTGGGCGTGCACCACCACCGTGCCGGATCGGGTGAACGCGGCGACGACGTCCACGTGACCGCGGGTGCCGAACTCGTCGTAGTCGGCGGTGAGGCCGCGCGGTAACCAGATCGCGGTCGTCGTCCCGAGCCGCTGGTGCACCTCCGCCTCGACCTCCGCGCGGGTCCAGCCGGGGTTGCGGTCGGGATCCAGCTGCACGGTCTCGGTCAGCAGCACGGTGCCCGCGCCGTCGACGTGGAGGCCGCCGCCCTCCTGGGTGAGCGTCGAGCGGTCCACGTCGACCCCGGCGGCCACGCCGACCAGCCAGCCGAGGTGGCGGTCGCGCCCCCAGGAGGCCCACGACTGGGCTCCCCACCCGTTGAACCGCCAGGCGACCGCGCGTGCCGTGACGGTGGCGTCGGAGAAGTCGTGGACGAACGTCGGCCCCGCGTCGCGTAACCAGGCGTCGTCGAGGGCGACGTCGACCAGCTCGACCCGCGGGTCGAGGACCTCCTGGGCAGCCTTGCGGTCGGCGCGGTTGACCAGCATCCGGACTGGTTCGTAGCCGACGATCACGTTCGCGACCGCGGCCCACGCGCTGCGCGCGGCGGCCAGCGACGGGCTGCCCTCCTCGTCGAACGTCGCGTTCGGCGTCGGGAAGGCCATCCAGGTCGCTTCGTGCGGTGCCCACTCCGGGGGCATCCGTACGGGTCTGACATGCGCGCTTCGATATGGGCCACGTCGTGCAGGCCTGCGTCCACGTCCGGTCGTCTGTAGCGAGCCGGTGTTCAGCACAGGATCCAGCCACCCCCGCTGTTCGAGCCGGTGAGCACCTTCGGACGACCCACGCGCAGGTCGGGTGCGGCGCCACTGATGCTAGGGCCGGGCCGACTGACTCCGCAGGCGGATCGTGATTTCGCTGTCACGCTGCGAAGTCTTACTGCTCGTTCGGTCCGCTTTCGGTGGCGCTCGGCCCGAACGTCGACGGCCTAGCGGGTCGGGACGCCCGGTCGGCCGGCGTGGCGCGTCGACGGTGCGTCCGAGTCGGCGGCGTCGAGGTGGTCGGCGTGGAAGAGCGCCTGCCGCAGGAGACGCCGGACGTGCTCGTCGGCGGCCGAGTAGTAGACGAACGTGCCTTCGCGGCGCCCCTTGACGAGCCCGGCGAGCCGGAGCTTGGCCAGGTGCTGGCTCACGGCGGTGGGGGCGGCGCCGGCCAGCTCGGCGAGGCAGGCGACCGAGCTCTCGCCCTGCAGGAGTGCCCAGAGCACCCGGATCCGGGTCGGGTCGGCGAGCAGCCGGAACGTCTCCGCCGCCAGGTGGACCTGTTCCTCGTTCGGCATGTCGAAGTCGGGCAGGTCCGTATGCATGCCGGGAGCGTAACTGATCATCTGCTTGCGTATCTGCGTGTCTACGCATATACATTCCCACGTGACGATCCTGCGCGAGCGAACGGTGCGACGGGTCCCGGTGTCGTGGGCGGTGCCGGAGGTGCGGTGGGCCGCCGCCGCCACGGTGCTGTTCGCCGTCGGCCTGGCCCTGCGACTGTTGGGCAGCCCGCCCGTCGTGTCCTGGGCGTTCTTCCTCGCCTGCTACGCGGCCGGAGGGTGGGAGCCCGCGCTGGCCGGGCTGCGGGCACTGCGCGAGAAGACGCTCGACGTCGATCTGCTGATGGTGGTCGCCGCGCTCGGTGCGGCCGCGATCGGGCAGGTCGTCGACGGTGCGCTGCTCATCGTCATCTTCGCGACGTCCGGCGCGCTGGAAGCCGTGGCGATGCGCCGGACGGCCGAGTCGGTGCGAGGGCTGCTCGACCTGGCGCCGGAGACCGCGACGCTGCTGACGGCGGGCGGCGAGCGCGTCGTCGCCTGCGAGTCGCTGACGGTGGGCGACGAGATCCTGGTGCGCCCGGGCGACCGGATCGGCGGGGACGGCGTCGTGGTCGGCGGCGGCAGCGAGGTCGACGAGGCGACGATCACCGGTGAGTCGCTACCGGTGGACAAACAGCCCGGTGACGACGTCTACGCCGGCAGTCTCAACGGCAGTGGCGTGCTGCGGGTGCGGGTCGGCCGGGCTCCCGCCGAGACGGTGCTGGCCCGGATCGTCGCGATGGTGGCCGAGGCGAGTGCGACGAAGTCCCGGACCCAGCTGTTCGTCGAGCGGATCGAGCAGCGGTACTCGATCGGAATGGTGGCCGCGACCGTGCTGCTGTTCGTCGTGCCGCTGGCCTTCGGCGCCGACCTGCGCACGACGCTGCTGCGCGCGATGACGTTCATGATCGTCGCGTCGCCGTGTGCGGTGGTCCTGGCCACGATGCCGCCGCTGCTGGCGGCGATCGCCACCGCCGGCCGGAACGGAGTGCTGGTGAAGTCCGCGGTCGTGCTGGAACGGCTGGCGACCGTCGACCGGGTGGCGTTCGACAAGACCGGCACGCTGACGTTCGGCACCCCCGAGCTGACCACCGTGCGGCGGTTGTCGGATGCGGTGACCGACGAGCAGGTGCTGGCGTGGGCCGCCGCAGCCGAAGCGCCGTCGGAGCACCCGCTCGGCCGGGCGGTGGTGGCCGCGGCGCGAATTGCCGGGGTGGGCGGTGCGGGGGCCGGGGATGCTGGGGCCGTGGGTGGCGCGGGGGTGCCGATCCGGCCGGCGGTGGGGTTCGTCGCGGTGCCCGGCCGCGGCGTCCGCGCCCGGGTCGACGGGCGCCTGGTGGAGGTGGCGCGGCCGTCGGGGCCGGGCACCGCGGCGTCCCCGGACGTCCTTCCCGAGGAGGCCGGTGGGGCGACCGCGGCCGTGGTCTCCGTGGACGGTGACCCGGTGGCCGTGCTCGGGTTCACCGACCGGATCCGGCCGGATGCCGCCCGGGCGGTGGGGGAGCTGTCCGCCCTGACCGTCGGAGCGCCGATGGTGCTCACGGGTGACAACCGGGCGGCCGCGGAGCGGGTGGCCGCGCGGACCGGTGTGCCGGAGGTCCGGGCCGGGCTGCTGCCGGAGGAGAAGGTCGCGGTGGTTCGACGCTGTCAGGAGGACGGCGGTCGAGTGCTGCTCGTCGGTGACGGGGTGAACGACGCCCCGGCGCTGGCCACCGCACACGTCGGGGTGGCGATGGGCCGGGTCGGGTCCGACCTGGCGCTGGAGTCCGCCGACGCCGTCGTCACCCGCGACGAACTGGGCGCGGTGCCCGCGGTCGTCGCGCTGGCCCGCCGGGCGCGACGGGTGGTGATCGCGAACCTCGTCATCGCGGCGATGTTCATCGGAGCGCTGGTGGCCTGGGATCTGTTCGGCACGCTGCCGTTGCCGCTCGGCGTCGCCGGTCACGAGGGTTCGACGGTCCTGGTGGGACTCAACGGCCTGCGTCTGCTGCGCGACTCGGCCTGGCCGCGCGGGGGCCGGACGTCCGAGGCGCCGCAGCGTTCCCGTTGACCGCGCTACCGGCGGGATCGGGTTTCCCGTAACGGTCCGGTCAGCGGGCCCGGAGCCGCTCACCACTCCTTAGTCGTACGTTCAGCTGCTTCAAGTGTCAGATATTTGCTAACGGCTGCAATTTGCGAATAGCCGTTTGCTCGGTGGAGCTACAGTGGAGGTGGTCGGGGCGCCGGTCGGTGCCCGCAGCGCTACAGGGGTCGGTGAGCGCGATGACAGCCCGAGAAAGATGCCGGACTCACACGTACCGCCTGCGGGTGCACGCCGCAGCGCGAGTAGCGGGCCACGACGCCTGCGCGGACGCCACCGGTGCGCGCCGCATCCTGAACGCCACGTACCGCGCGGCGTACCGCCGCCACGCCACCCACATGTGCACCCTCTACGAACTGCCGGTCCGCCCGAAAACCTCCACCTGACCCTGGTCGGCCGCCGTGCGGAAGCTGCGCGGTAGCCGCCGTGCGTAAGCTGCCGCGCGGTGTCGCCGTGCGGAAGCCGCGCGGTGCCGCCGTGCGGAAGGTGCCGCGCGGTGCCGCCGTGCGGGAGGTGCCGCGCGGTAGCCGCCGCGCGGCGGCTGCCCGCGTCAGTCGCTGGGGCGCAGGTGCCAGGCGTCGCCGGTGCGGGCGGCGGTGAGCGTCACCCGCCAGCCCGGCTCGGCCTGTTCGGCGATGCCTGCCGGTACCGGGATCGGCCCGATCGTGCGGCCGGCCGGATCGTCGAACGTGATCGACTCCTCGGTGACGTCGACGACGCGCAGCACCGTGTCCCGGAGCCACTCGTCGACCGCGCCGTCGGCCGGTCGGGCCTCGTCCTCGAGCCAGAACCGGAGTTCCTCGAGGAACTCGTCGACGCCGTCCTCCGGCTCGTCCTCGCCGAGGTCGTCTGCGAGGTCGTCGGCGTCGCTCCCGGGGGCGTCGGCGGGCACGCCGGTGGCGGATGGCTGGGGGACGGACGCTCCGGTGGCGGGCGCTCCGGTGGCGGCCGGAGCCGCCGGAGTCGGCGCGGGGGGAGCGGGGACGGGGTCGCCGGCGCGGAACGGGAGGCTCGCGCGCTCCCCGGAGGGGCGCCCCAGCGTGCTGGCGGGCCGCATGGCCGCGGCGATCTCCGCGGGCAACCCCCGCGGAGCACCACCCACCGGCGCCGCACCTCCCGCCGGTGCTGCTGCGGCCCTCGGCGCGGCCGAGGTCTCGCGGACGGGGGCGCCGTCGCCCGCCGCCGGTTGCTGCGGTGCCGCGGCCCCTGGGGCGGCCGAGGTCTGGCGCACCGGGGCGCCGTCGCCTGCCGCCGGTTGCTGCGGTGCTGCGGCCCTCGGCGCGGCCGAGGTCTCGCGCACGGGGCCGCCGTCGCCCGCCGCGGGCTGCTGCACCGACGGGCCGACGGCCGCCACCGGGCTCCCTTGCCGCGGTGCAGCGGCCCGTGGGGTCGAGTTGGCGGCCGGCGCGGCCGGTGGCCGCGCGGAAGCCGACTCCCGCCCCGGCGTCGCACCCGCCGACGCGGCGGGTTGCCGCCCCGGCGTTGCGGCGGGCGTCGTGGCAGGCGCCCCGGCGGGGGGTGCGTCGGGCGCCCCGGGGCGCGCCCCGGCGGGGGTTGCGGCCAGGGCGGCCGCGCGGCTCGCCAGGGCCGCGTCGACCACCACCCACTGCACCCGGTGCCGCGTCACCGCCGTGCCCAGCCGCGTCCACAGGTCCGCGTCGCGTTCGTCGGCGACGGCGCCCTGCGTCCGCGCCGCCACCCCGGCGCGCACGTACTCACTGTCGGTGAGTACCAGCACCGACGTCGGCCGGGTCAGACACTCCACCGCACTGACCACGGCCAGCAGGCTCATCCGGTCGCGGGGCGCGCCGCGCTCCGCCCCGGAGAGCTCGCGCCGCGACGCGCCGTGCGTCAGGAGCACCCCCCACCCACCGTCGGCGCCGGACGCGTAGACGACGACCCGCTTGTCGTCAGCGGGAGCGACCTGCTCGACCACGCCGTGCCTCCTGAGTCTCCGTGTTCCCCGCCATGATGCCGGGTGAGGTGCGGGTGTGCCCGTCCGGTGGGGGTCGGATGAGCTGTCCGGACCAGGCCGGTCGGGTGCCCATGTCCCCCGTTCGGAGGGTCCGGCCGAGGAAATCCTTAGTGGAGAATCGGCGACCGTGTTCACCCCCGCCGATCACTCCCCGTCCACGCCGAACCCCGGAAACGGTAGGAAGATCCTCGTCGTCGGTGGCGGAATCGCCGGTCTGACCACGGCGAACGCCCTGGCCGGCGGTGGTCACACCGTCCGCGTCGTCGAGCTGGAGCCGACGTGGCCGACGGTCGGCTGGGGGCTGAGCCTGACCGGACCGGCTCTCCGCGCGCTGGATCGCCTCGGGCTGGCCGATCAGTGTGTCGCCGCGGGCTTCCGGGTCGACTCGGTACACAACTGCGACCGCGACAGTGCGCTGCTGGTCGACCAGCCCATGCCGAAGCTGCTCGGCCCCGACCGGGCCGCGCAGGCCGGAATCCGCCGTCCGGTGCTGCGGGAGATCCTGCGCGAGCGGGCGGCGTCGGCAGGGGTGGAGCTGCGGAGCGGGCTGACCGTCGCCGCGCTGGACGAGGGACCCGGCCGGGTCCGGGTCGCGCTGACGGACGGTTCGAGCGACGACTACGACCTCGTCGTCGGCGCCGACGGCGTCCGATCCGCCCTGCGGACGACCATCGGCGTTCCGGCGGCCCCGCGCTACACCGGCCAGATGGTGTGGCGGGCCCGGGTGCGGCGGCCGGGCTGGGCCGACGTGATCACGACCGTCGCCCACAACGGCGTGAACGCCGGGCTGATCCCGATCTCGTCGGACGAGGCCTACGTTTTCCACACGGAGAACACGGCCGAGCCCACCCCGCTCCCCGACGACCGGCTCGCCGACCTCATGCGGCAGCGGCTGGCCACCTTCCGCGGCCGGTTCGCCGAGGTGGTCGCGGCGATCGTCGACCCGGCGCAGGTCGTGCGGCGCCCCGTTCACGTCGTGATGGCCGAGGCGCCCTGGCACCGGGGGCGCGTCGTGCTGATCGGTGACGCGGTGCATGCCCCGTCGCCGCAGCTGATCAGCGGTGCGGCGCTCGCGATCGAGGACGCCGTACTGCTCGCCGAGGTGCTCGGCCCGAGCTTCGCCGACGAGGACCTGCCGACGCTGCTGGACAAGTTCGCCGCCCGCCGGTACGCCCGCTGCGCCGCGGTGGTGGACGCGTCGCTGCGGATGAGCGCCGAGGAGCGCGCCGGACGTCATGCGGAGGCGCACGGCGTGCAGGGGGAGGCGTTCCGAGCACTCGCGGCTCCCGCCTGAGCGACTCACGAACCTCACCGATCTCACCGATCCCATCCATCCAGTCCAGGATGGACGCTACGGTCGCACCGCTGCGATGACCGCAGGGCCGGGCGTCATCTCGTTGCGGACCGACAGGACGGCTATGTCTTCCCACGCGCACACCTCTGCCCCCGGCGGCGCCACCCGGCCGCACCAGCCCGGAGCCTCCACGGCCAAGCGAAGGCGCGGCCTGCCCCCGACCATCGCGATGGCGTTCATGGGCGCGGTCGCGACGGGGCCGCTCGCCGTGGTCACCGGCGGTGTCTCCACGATCGTCGGCTCGACCGGTGTCATCGGGCTCGGCCTGATCTACGCCCTGGTGGCCGCCGCCCTCATCGCGTTCGGCCTGGCCTGCTCCGCGCTGGTCAGCCACACCGGAATCGCGGCCGGCCTGCACACCTACGTCGCGCGCGGCCTGGGGGAGCGCCTCGGGCTCGGCGTCGCGGTGCTCCTGGCCGTGTCGTACACGGCGATGTCGGTGGGGTACTACGGCATCATCGGCTTCGAGGTCGCCAACCAGATCCAGGCCAACGCGGACAAGTCGGTTCCCTGGATCGCCCTCGTCGTTCCGGCGGTCGTCCTGGTCGGGTTCCTCGGGACGCGCTCGCTGCGCACCAACGCGATCATCGGCACGGTCGTGCTCGGCGTGGTGGTCGCGGCGCACTTCCTGTTCGACCTCACCGCGGTGCGCTTCCCGGCGTCCGGTGGGTTCACCGCTGAGACGCTCGACCCGGTCACGCTCTTCACCGGCGCGGTGGCCGCGGCGGTCGGTTTCTCGGTCACCGCCTACCCCGGCATCGAGACGCCGATGGCGTACGGCGGCGAGCTCGGCGCGACCAGCAGGCAGGTCACCAACGCGACGTACATCGCCGTGGTGATCGCGGGGCTGGCGAACGTCCTCGCGGCGGTCACGGTCACGTCCGCGCTGGGCCCTCAGACGCTCGCCGACGGCGAACTGACCAAGGGCAGCCAGCCGGTCTTCGACTTCCTCACCGTCCATCTGGGTG
>Ga0190269_10000469_pt1 | contig 20441 bp, 16 predicted proteins | sample Popmic249IS_FD_133749 | JGI IMG/M metagenome (GOLD analysis project Ga0190269, IMG submission 133749) | Populus adjacent soil microbial communities from riparian zone of Blue River, Arizona, USA - 249 IS | ecosystem: Environmental > Terrestrial > Soil > Riparian zone | place: USA: Arizona... | reverse complement strand
GGGCACTTGCTCGCCAGTCTGTGGGATCACGCGCATGAGCCCGCCGCTCACAGCTGCGTGCGCGCCCCTCGCGACCCCCACACCAGGCACTGCTCCGAGCGCCAACCCTGCTCCCGCTAGCTTGATGAGAGCGCGCCGCTTCATCGTGTCCGAGATCATCGCCTACCTCCGTTTCCCCTAACGTGGGCGCGCGCCTCGGCGGCGGCGCGCACGATCCTGACCGCTTGCGCGCGATCCTGCTGCGAGTTGCTGCTGGCGCGCGGCGGCGATACTGTGCGGAATGCCCACCAGCTTGCGGAGAATCGAGCCACTCGCGGTCGATTGGAGCCGCTTCAGCTGGTCGAACGGCACATTCGACAGCGCACGACGCTCGCTCACCCGCGACGTTGCGGGCGTCATCGCGGTGCCACACCATCTCGTGCTGGTCACGCTCTCGGGCGGCGCTCGCCACCAAGAGGTGCGCGCCGAGTGCGGACACCGCTACAGCGGCGAAGACTTCAGCGGGGCGGTCTCGTTCGTGCCCGCGGGCTGCACGCGCGAGCTCGTGATGCAAGACGTGCAGGCCCGCTGGGCGTCGATCTCGCTCGCGCCGGATCTTCTCGACGAAGGCATCGGTCCGCGCGCGCTCGACCTGCCTACGTTCACCAACGTGCGCGATCCGTTCATCGCGAGTTTGCTCGGCGAGTTCACCCGGCTCGCCGACGCGGCGCAGCTCGACGCGAGCTACAGCGAGGCGATGGCGCTCGCACTCGGGCACCACCTCGCGCGACGCTACGGCAACCTGCGAACCGCGGGCGAAGCGAACGCGCCGCGTCGCCTGCCGGCCTGGCGCATGCGCAAGGTGGTCGACTACATCGAGGCGCACCTCGACCAGCCGATCAGCGTGCGCGAGTTGGCAGAGCAAGCGCGGCTCTCGGTGAGGCACTTCCATCGCACGTTGCGCGCGAGCACCGGGATGTCGCCGCTCGACTTCATTCAGGCGCGCCGCATCGAGCGCGCGCGGCGCCGCCTGCTCGAAGGCGCGCCGATCGCCCAGCTCAGCCGCGAGGTCGGCTTTGCCAGCCCGAGCCACTTCGCGCGGACGTTCAGGCGCTGGACCGGCCGCAGTCCCGCGGCCTTTCGCGACGGATCACGCGGGAAAAAGGATCACTCACCGCCGCCGGACAGATCGAGGCGGTAGCCCACGCCGCGCACTGTGAGCAAGTGGCGCGGCACTGCGGGGTCGGCTTCGAGCTTGCTCCGTAGCTGCGAGACGAAGTTGTCGATGGTGCGGAGTGTGCCGTGGTGAGAGTCGCCCCAGACGTGATCGAAGATAGCTTGGCGGCTGAGCACGCGGCCATGCGCGTTTTTGAGGAGCTGCAGCACCTCGAACTCTTTCGCCGTGAGCTCGACATCTTGGCTGGCTTTGCGCACGAGGTGCCGCGCAGGATCGACTTCGACGTCGCCCATCTGCCAGCGCTCGTCGGCGGTTTGCACGACGTTGCGGCGCAGCGCCGCACGCACCCGTGCGAGCAGCTCAGCGACTGAAAAAGGCTTCGGAACATAGTCGTCCGCGCCGAGATCGAGGCCCATGACCTTGTCCATCTCCGAAGAGCGCGCGCTCAAGAGCAGCACCGGCGTGCGCGTGTGCTGCTTGCGCAGCGCATCCAGCACTTCGTAACCGTTCAGCTTGGGCAACATGATGTCCAAGATCACGAGGTCGAACTCGCCGGTGCGCGCGCGCGTCAAGCCTTGGTCGCCGTCCTCGGCCAGCTCCACGCTGTAGCCTTCACGTTCCAGGTTCATGCGCAGGCCGAGGACAATGGACGGGTCGTCTTCGACCAACAAGATGCGCTTACTTTGAGCGTTCAAGCTTCCTCAGCAGTGCTGCGCGGCGGGCGCGAGCTGTGTGCTCTGTGCGATTCGGTTTGCGGTGTTGCGATCGGGATCGAAAGCGTGAAGGTGCTGCCGCGGCCGGGCGCGCTGCGCAGCGTGATCTTGCCGTGATGACCGGTGGCGACGTGCTGCACGATCGCGAGGCCCAAACCCGAGCCTTCGATGCTGCGCGACAAACGGTCGTCCGAGCGATAGAACTTGTCGAACACGCGCTTGTGCTCGTTGCGTGCGATGCCGATGCCATGATCTTCGACCGCAATGTACACGTATTGACGGTCCTGGAACGCGCGCACTGCGATCGGCTGCTCCAGCGGGCTGTACTTGTGCGCATTCGCGAGCAAGTTGAGCAGCGCGTCCTCGAGCGCGCCGCGATCCGCGAGAATGGGCGAGAGATCGTCTGGCAGCTCTAAGTTGATCGTGCGGTCTTGGCCCATGTACGCGTTGCGGAAATGCTCGAGCGTGGTGGAGATCACCTGACCTACGTCCTCGGCCTGCAGCTCGTAGAGGCGCTTTCCAGCCTCCATGCGACCCCAGTCGAGGAGGCGTTCGATACGACCACTCAAGCGCTCGGTCTCGCGCTGCAGCACATCGAGGCAGGTCGCGACGCGCGTGGGCTCGTGCTCGTAGCGCAGCGTCTCGACGAACATGCGGATCGATGTCAGCGGCGTCCGCAGCTCGTGGCTGACCTTCGAGACAAAGTCGAGCTGCAGGCGCGAAAGGTTGGCTTCTTTGCGCACGAATACCAGCGCCAGCACCACACCCACGATCAAACACACGACCAGTGTCATGACTAACAAGCCGAACACCAGGTTCGCCCGCAAGTCATAGAACACGAGCATCACCGTGCCGATGACCAAGAGCAGCGCGGTCGGCACGATGACGAGACTGATCAATGAGACGACGATGCGGCGGAAGCCGCGGTTGTAGTCGTCGGAGCCAGAGACCAGTGCCATGGCCTACACGCTAAAGCGCGCCGCTCGGCTCGGCAACAGGGGCCCGAACATGCGGAGTTTCCAGCACTTCCTCGCCTGCGAGCCGGCCCTGGCTGTCGGGCCGGCGATCCCGAACAAGGCCAAGACGTGCAGGAACCCATACGACGGATTCCGCCCGTGGCGATGGTGGTTGTTTTGAAACAGCTCGCCCAGGGTGGGCAGGGCAAATGCCAGATAAAACGCGATGTAGCTCAGAGCCCAACCGATCCGGCTGATTTCGCTATTCGTCGGCAGATAGCCGCGAAAACGGGGCTCCAGCAGCACACGTTCGTGCACCAACGCGTGGTAGGTATGCTTGGTGTCCAGGATCATGCTGAACACATTGCCGATCGCTGCGGCGTGTGCGGATCTTTCTCGGTGTCGCTGTAGGCGTGGTGCGCGCGGTGCATATGCGCATGGGCCCGCGGAACGAGATAAGACGAGCCTTGGAAAACGTATGTGAGAAAGTAAAAAGTCCGCTCCCAGCCTTTCGAAAGGCGGAACATACCGTGCGACGCGTAGCGGTGGAGGAAGACCGTCTGCATCAGCACGCAGCCCCACCAGTGCACCAGGAAGAAGCAAACGATGGGTACGACACTCGAGCTCTGGAACATGATCGCCTCGCGGAAATCGCTCCGGCGCAGCGCGATCGCGCCGGTATTACGCTCTGTTCCGGCACAAGGTAGTCAGCCCGGTTCAGTTCCCGGTGATGCCACTGTCACACTTTCGTCATATCGCCACACCTTGGCCGCCGTCAGCATCGGCCTGCTGCTGACGGCTGCACCCCTGATCTCGGTTGTGCGAGCGCAAACGCCAGAGACTCCGCCGGAAGCCACGACAGAAGAAGACGCCGTCGAGACGATGATCGCGACGCCGAGAGCGGCGCTTACCCGCTTTTTGGAGCTGTCCCGACGCGGCGATTACGAGGGCGCGGCCAAACTGTTCGACATGCCGGCCGACATGGATCCGGCTCGTGGACCCGAGCTCGCCAAGCGCCTGCGCCTTACTTTGGATCAGCTGCGCTGGATCGACTTGAGCAAGGTCTCTTCACTGGCCGGCGGCACGACGGGCGACGGCCTGCCAGCGAGCGTGGAGGAGATCGCGCGCTTGCCGATCGATCGCTCGCTCACCGCGCCCGTGCGCCTCGTTCGCCGCGGCGGCGCGGATGGGCGCTGGTTGTTTTCGAAGCTGACCGTCGAGCGCATCGACGACTTCTACCAGCACTTGCCGAACCGCTTGCTGCTCGACTTGATGCCGGAGCCGCTGCTCCGCATGGGCCCGAAGTCGACGCTCTACGGCCAATGGGTGGCGATACCCGGTTATCTCTTTCTGATCACGATCGCTGGCATCGCGCTCAGTCGCTTGAGCCGCAAGCTGGTGCGGCCGCTCGTGCGGCGCACCTCCGGCCAGTGGGACGACGCGCTCGTGGAGCGCATCAGCAGCCCGCTCTCGATCGCGTTTGCCGTGGCCTTTGGTTACCTGCTCCTGCCGCTGCTCGGCTTGTATGCCCCTGCGCATACGTTTGCTTTACGTGCGCTGCGCGCGGTGTTCATCGCGAACTTCTTCTGGGGCCTGGCGCGCAGTGTCGACGTCACCGAGCAGCTCCTCGCGCGCGCGCAGTGGGGTCACAGCTCGGCGAGCACGCGGGCGACCTTGGTGTTCGCGTCGCGCTTCGGAAAGATGGTGGTCGCTGCGTTTGCATTGGTCGCGCTGTTCTCCGAGCTCGGTTACCCCGTGACCACCTTGCTCGCTGGTCTCGGCGTCGGCGGTATCGCTGTCGCGTTGTCTGCACAGAAGAGCCTCGAAAACCTGATTGGCGCGTTCACGATCGCGGTCGACCAACCTTTTCGTGAGGGCGACTTCGTGCGCGTCGACGGTGTGCTCGGCACGGTCGAGATGATCGGCATGCGATCCACGCGCATCCGTTCGCTCGACCGCACCATGATCACCATCCCGAACGGTAAGCTCTCCGAGATGCGCATCGAGACCTTCGCCGCGCGCGATCGCGTGCGGATGAACTTCACCTTCGGGCTGACCTACGCGACGAGCGAGAGCCAGATGCGCGCCATCATCACCGAGTTCGACGAGCTGCTCGCGCAGAGCCCGAAGATCTGGCCGGATGGCCGCTCGGTGCGCTTTACGACGCTCGGTGAATCTGCCTTGGTGATCGAGGCCGGCTGCTTCTTCAACACGGCTGACTTCGATGAGTTCACCAAGCTGCGCCAAGACATCTTGCTCGGGCTGATGAAGATCGTCGAACAAAACGACGCCACCTTCGCCATGCCGACGCGCACGTTGCTGATCGATCCCAAGTCGGCGCGGCCATCCGAGGCCGCTCCGGCGGTCAGCGGGCATCGCTGGGATCAGCCCGAAGGCGCACGTGTGGCGGAGCGCACAGCCGAGCCATACGGCCGAGGCTAAGCTGCACGTACGGGGCGTGCTACGCTCCGCGCACACAGCTGTACTCGCGTCCGAGGTTTGGATGAGCCCGCCCAAGAACCAAACCGATCCGATCGTACCTGCCGAGCCAGCTGACGAGAGCGGATCACGTCCGCAGCCGTGGGCTGCACAGGCGATGCCCGACAACGTCCAGCTGCACGCGCGTCAGGCGCTGCAGCCCGGCCCCAAGCCAGAGTTCGCGAGCTTCTGGCAGCTGTGCCGCGCGCACCCCAGAGAAGGCCTGCGCTGGCTCTTACTCGGCGGCGAGAAAGCCCGCTTTTTCCATGCGCCGGTGCGCTGGCTATTCGGGCGCGATCTTTTGGTCAGCATGCGCTCGATCGCGCTGTACAGCGCTTTCGGCGACGAGCTCGATCATCGCGACTGGATGGAAGCCGAGCTCGACGATCTCAGCGACATGCCCTGCGAGGAGGGCGGTTTCTGGTTCGATTACGTGGCTGATACGGGTGACGGGCAGCTCTCGATGTACAACACGGCGAGCCTGCTCTTGTCAGATCTCTATGTAGACGCGGATGGCAGCAGTGTCAGCGTGACAGAACGCGCGGACGGGCAGCGCTTGCCACGCGGACGCTTCGTCTTCTTCGGCGGCGACACGGCTTACCACGTGGCGGACACCGCGACGCTCGAGAAGCATCTGTGCACGCCGTTCGCGTGGGCGCTGCATGAGAAGCTGGAGCGCGAGGATGGAGCAAAGCCCGAGACGCGCTACGCGTTCGGTGTACCGGGCAACCACGACTACTACGACTCACTGATCGGCTTCAATCGCTTGTTTCGCGCGCCGGGCAGCCCGCTCTTGCCGCTCGCCGACTACCGGCGCAAGCAGCGCGCGAGCTTCGTGGCGCTGCGCCTGCCATTCGACTTCTTATTTCTCGGCTTGGACAGTCAGCAGGGCAAGCTCGACCGCCGGCAGCGCCAATTCATGCGCCGCTGCCTCGCGAAGTATGGCCGCGAGCGGCTGATCGTCGCGACGCCCGAGCCGACCACCGTCTTCGAGAGCACAGCGCGAGGCGCGGCCCAAGCGTTCACAGATCTGCGCTTGCCACGACCGTTTACAGAGCCAGCCCCAGCCTTTCCCGAGCCCGAGCAGCTGCACTTGGATCTCTCGGGCGACGTGCATCACTACGCGCGCTACGCGGATTCTTCCCATCCCAACTATGCGTCGGTCGTCGCCGGTGGCGGCAGCGCGTTCGTTCATCCCACGCACACCTCACACTTCGAAGCGAGCAAGCCGTGGCCGCCAAGAGCGGCAAAGCTCTACCCGGATCCCGAGGCGTCTCGCAACCTGATCACCTCGCGCCTCCTTTGTCCGTGGCGCATCCTGCGCGGGGGCGGCGTGTTCCTCATGGGCGGTGTGTTCGCACTGTTGATCTATCTGGGTGTCGCGCTCTCGCCCGATCTCCAGCCGCACTGGGATCTCGCGCAAGCGCGCCCGTACGGCAGCAGCTGGGAGCTCGACTCCCCCGTCGCGCAGAACCTCGACCGCGTGCTCGACCGCGACGGCGGCGCGCAGCTCTACCGCTCGCAGCTGCTCGCATCGGAGTGGCTGGCTTTACTCACGCTGCTGAGTGTGATCGTGTGGGCGGGCGTTCAAAGCCCGAAGCTGTTTGCGCTCGCCACTGCCCGCGACGAGACTCGCCGCGAGAGAGTGTACGTAACGCGCTACGCGCCGCTGTGCGCGATGGCGCTCCTCAGCTTGAGCACGATGGGCGCAACGTATTATCTCGTGTCGAACGCGTCGATCGAGCCGCTGCGCCCGTTCCTGGCGAACTTCCTCGTGTTCGCGTACCTCTTGCCCGTGCCGCTCACGCTGCTGTGGGTCGCGAACTACCTCGCGACCTTGGCCAAGCAGGCCAAAGTTCGGCTGATGCACGCTGTGGACTCCCTGCCGCGCTGGATCGCGTTTGCGTACGCCGTCGGCTGCGCCGTGTTCGGCCTGCTCAGCTACGGCGTGAACAGCATCGCAGCGTTCGTCACGGACTTCTGCGCGCTCAACGCGCTTCTCTTGGTCGCGTTTGCGCCGATGGTCGCTGCGTTCATGCAGGGCAGCGGGCGCGGCTTGCGTAAGCAGCTCGGTTATCTCGCGCTCGGCGCGCTGTTCGGGCAGCTGCAGCTGTGGCTGCCGCTCGCGATCGCTACGTACGGAAGCGCGTGGACGTGCTTGCTCAGCGCAGGCGCGGCGACGATCTTGGGGATGGTGACCTTCCTCCTGCACAGGAAGTGGAGCTCGGCGTGGCTGATGCTCGGCATGTGGTTGCTCGCTGGTGCTGCAGCCACCGGCGTCGCGCTGTGCGCGCCAACACTGCGCAGCGTGAACGGTATGAGCGCGACGCTCGCATTTGCAGCGGGCGGCGTGTTCGCATGTATTTGGTTCGGTTATTACCTCGCGGTCGCGATGAGCTTCGGCGCTCACAACAACGAAGCTGGTGGCGCTGCGTGCGCGGACAAGTATAGGCACTTCGTGCGCATCAAGGTGGAGCGAGATAGCTTGACGGGCTATGTGATCGGGTTCGATCAACCCGCGCGCGAGGTCAGCGACATACATCCTCACATCATCGAGACCTTCCACCTGCGTGTGACACAAGGTAAGCAGAGCGGACACAACACGCAGTGACACAAACTAGTCGTTCCGTTGAACCAGGCGTAACATCCAGTTCTTCGGCGACCCATGCGTGCGCTCGTCATCGGGAACAATACAGTCTTTGGACTCGGCGTCGTCTCGGCGCTCGGCGCGGCGCAGCACCAAGCCGACGTGCTCAGTCATTGGTACGCGCCGCGCGTGCGCTTCTCGCGCTATTGCAGGAGCTACACGCGCGTCGCGCCAGCGCTGCTCGACTTCGAGAACCTGAGCGGCCAGGGCCTTGCGCTGCTGCAAGACTACGTGCTCGCCAACGCGATCGATCTCGTGATTCCGGGCGATCTGCCTGCGACCCTGGGTCTATCGAAGCTCGCGCAGGACGCGCTGCCTCGCTTTCCGGTCGCGAGCCACAGCGTGCTTCAGCAGCTCCACGACAAGTGGAGCTTTCACCAGCTGCTCACACGTGAGGGCCTGCCCTCCCCGCGCACCGAGCTCCTCGACCTGGACGCGCTCACCCTTGGCTTCCCGATGATCCTGAAGCCCGCGGGCAGCGAAGGCGGCGAAGGCATCCACATCTGCGAGTCGCCAGAGGAGCTGGCCGCACGCTGCGCGACTTTCGCGGTTAGCAGCAGGCGGTACATCGCGCAGCAGCTGATCATCGGGCACGACGTAGACGTGAGCGTGCTCGCCGAGCACGGGAGGATCGTCGCTTACACGATCCAGCACACGGAGACACACGACGTAAAGCGCTTTGTGTTGGATGAACGGATGCTGGAGGTGGCCGCGGCCATCGTGCAGGCCACAAGGTTCCACGGCCTCGCGCACTTCGACATGCGCGTCGACGGTCAGACGGGTGAGCTGTACGTGCTCGAGTGTAACCCGCGCGTTTGGGGCAGCCTGATGTACTCGGTCTGGGCGGGCGTGAACTTCATCGACCTCGGCTGCCAGCTGGCGCTCGGGCAACGCCCTGCCGACAGCGTACCGCCGACAGAGCGCGTCTGGCATCAGGGTGTCGCACCGCGACGCATGCTAAAGGCTCTGCTGCAAGGCAGGCGCGCGCCGGTCGGCATGACCGGCGCGACCCTTGCGTCCTGGGAGCAAGCGCACCGCGATCCCTGGACACAAGTGATCGGCACGCTCGCCGAGCGCGGCGAAGCTTACATGCGGGAACGGTTGCACCAGCGCTCGCGTTCCTGACTGTTTGAATAGTTAGCGCCACAGGAGTGGTAAGGTTTGCCGATGCAGACGTATGACGTCGTCATCGTGGGTGGCCGACCGGCCGGCGCGAGCTTGGCACTGCGGCTGGGCGCGGCCGGCGTGCGCGTACTGATCGTCGACCAAGCCAGCTTTCCCAGTCGACCCGCCGTGTCCGCGGCCTTTGTGCTGCCGCACACGCTGGAGCTGCTCGATGAGCTCGATTTGGACGAGCGCGCGTACGCAGCGGCGACGCCGAAGCTGCGCCGCTTCATGCTCGAGTTCGCGCGCTACTTCCGCACGGAGCTGCACTTCGACGAGCCGATCGCAGGCAGGAGCTACTGCTATGCAATCGACCGCGCGAAGCTCGATGCTTGTCTCTGGCAGGCGCTCGAGCGCTGCCCCACGGTCACAGCACAGAGCGGCACGCGCTTCGCAGGCGTCAAGCTCGCACACGCCGGCGCGCTGCACGAAGTGCGGCTCGTGCACGAGCGTCAGGATCTAACTGTCAGAGCACGCGCACTGGTCGGCGCAGATGGTCGCTACAGTCCAGTGGCGCAGGCCGTGGCTGCGCCGGTGCTGGTCAACCGCACCGACGTAGAGACCAGCCTGTACTACGCACACTGGCGCGGCGTCGCTGACTACGCGCCAGGCGTCACAGATGCGGCGCATATCCACGCGTCGTGTGACGGCTTCAGCTTTGTATTCATGCCCAGCGCGGACGGCGAGACCATGGTGGTGGCGCAGGGTCGCAGCGATCGCTATCTCGCGCAAACCGGTACGCCGCAAGAAGTGTACAACCGCTTGCTGCAAGCCCGACCACTCGTCCAGCGCAGGCTACGTGACGCGACGCAGGTCAGCCCACTGTCAGGCATCAAACACATGGGCAACAAGTTTCGTCAGGCATACGGACCGGGTTGGGTGTTGGTCGGTGATGCCTACCATCAGAAAGACTCATTGGATGCACAAGGCATCTATGACGCCCTGTTGGGCGCCAAGCTGCTGGCGGGAGCATTGGTCGATTGGCAAAACGGACAGGCATGGGAAGCCGCGCTCGCAGGTTACGAGTCGCGTGTCTGGGCCGCGCTCAAGCCCATGTTCGACGCGACCATGGAGCGTGTGAAGCGCGAGATCTACAACGTGCCTCCTCCAGCGGTCGCCCGTACGGTCTTGCGTTACGTGCTCACGCATCCCGCGTACGCGCGACGGTTCGCGAGCGTCGTCACACGCAAGCTCGCGCCCGACGCGTTGTTGCCGCCGCAGGTGCTGCTCAAGCTCGCGGCCGAGGGAGCGTTGCGGCGCGGCAGGCAACGCCTCTTGCGCCGTGACCAACCCGATCCCACGGACGCCCTGCGCATTTGATCGCCAAGCTCCGGCGCGCGCCGTGTCGCAGATCTCGCTCGCCGAGACCGCAGACTTTCCTCGGGATTGCGACAGTCTCGCCGTGTTGGGTGTCACGTCGCTGTGGGCTGCAGCGGCTCGTCTCCGGTTGGCGCGGCTCCTTGCGCGTACGGCCCGTTGTCCGCGGTGGGCGTGTCGTTCCACTGCGATGGCCTCGCTCTCTTGTATGATCTGCCGCGCAACGTGGCCGGATCGGCACCACCGCAGCAACTTGCGCAGACACAGCGCATACACAGCCTGCCCTCGTCCAGTGCGAACAATCCCTGGAGGATCGTTAACAGTTGCTGCCCCAACGATCGACGAAGAATGCGCGCGCAGCGTGCAAGCCGGCGCAACCTGTGGGCTTCTCCGTGCCAGAAACAAATAGTTAGATTTGGAGGAAGCGTACGACGACCTAACGTGTGGACTTCTATCCAGTCGCGCTCACCTCCCATGCTCGCGCTTGCGTAACGATGACGAAGACGCAGGAGGCACGGGGAATGTCGATGGGGAGCGCGAACGTTCGGATGGCACCGACCACTCAGATAACGCCGAGGACGTTGCTGCTATTCGCATGCGCGCTCGCGGCCGCTTGCTCGGACGCTGATCAGGCAGCGACCCAAACGGCAGCCGAGAACACACCGCCGCCCGTGCAAGCCACATCGGCGGCGGGCTCCTCCGGACCTGCGCGAGGACAAGGCAGCGCTGGTGCCGCCGCGACGCCGGCAGCTGTGGGCGGCGCTCGTTCTGCTCCGATCACTCCGCCGTCCGCTTCCGGCGGCAGTCCCTCTCCGGCTGCCGCTGGCAACGGCAGCCCGCCGCCGGCCGGCAGCGCCGGCATGGTAGCAGCCGTTGGCGGCACAAGCGCACCAGGGGGCGGCACGACGGCCCCAACGCCGACGACAGGTGGCATGACCGATGCGCCGGCGGCCTACCACGATCCCGGCACAGGTCCCTGGGAGATGGGCACAGCGGAGGACTGCAAGATGGACACGAGCCTGATCGGAGGCGCGCAGAACCTCGCGGTGTTCCGCTACGGCAAGCTGTGTCACGTGCAAGGTGGAAACACCTCAGGCCAGAACTGGTCCGCCACGAAGACGCTCGGCGGTGTGTTGGCAGGACGCGCAGCGTATCTCGTGAAGGATGTGCCACGCATGGGCGCGGGTACCGGCCCGATCCTGCACGAGGACAAAGCGACCGATTGGCTCGGCAATGTCAGCTACAACCAAGAGGCGCTGCTGAGCCACGTCATGGCGATGGTCGCGCACAACGCGAATCTCTCGTACGGCGCGAAGTCTTTCTCGTACGACACGGTCGGGACCGTCCAGATCAGCAGCATTGTCAGCGTCTCGATGGTGGCACTCGGGCAGGTGAGCGGCCCGCCGACGCAGGACACTGAGTTCATGAACAAAGAGGTGTTCATGAAGCTCGGCATGAACGACTCGAGCTGGCCTGGCAGCACGATCGGCTACGGCTGGACCGGCACGCTCGAGGACATGGGCCGTGTCGGTGTGATGCTCGCGCACGATGGCTGGTACGGTGGTGAGCGTTTCATGGAAGCGAGCTGGGTCTACCGCATGTCGCACCCCTCCCACGAAGATGCGAACACCGCGTACGGCCAGCTGGCGTGGCTCAACAACCGCGGTGGCGGCACGAGCTTCGGCGCGGCCATCGATCAGTGCGCGCCCGCGGCGTTCTGGCCCAAGTATCCGCACGTCGGCTCGGAAGCACCGGACTGCGGAGCACAAGGCGGCAACTGCACGCAAGAGCACGACGTCGGTGTATTCAGCGCGCAGGGCCTCGGTGGACAGTTCATCGTCGTGCATCCTGGGCTCGACCTCGTGATCAGCGCGCACAACGCTAGCGCCCCTGCGAGCCTGTGGGCCGACATCCGGCCCGCAGTCGTCGCGATGGATCCCGAGTTCAAGGGCGACGAAGCTGCCTTCTGTGAAGCCTACGGCGCCGGCAGCTACGCCCCCGACTTGCTCGCACCGCGTGTTGCGCCGACCATGTGAGGCGCGAGCCCCATGCTGATGCGGCCGCTCTCGCTGAGCTGCTCGCGCAGCCATTTCTGACCTGGATCGCGCGTGAAGCGCTCGTGCCAGACCAGGTTGACGGTGTGCGTGGGGAGCGCAAGCGGTGGCGGCAGCGCGCGTACAGCGCGCGTCGCACCGTCGACGCGTGCGAGACCGCTTGGCGCGGTCAGGATCAGATCGCTCTTTTCGACCAGCACGAGCGCCGAATAAAAGTGCGGGACCCGCAGCGCGATGCGGCGCTTGAGCCCCTTTTGGGCGAGCGCCTCGTCGATGTAACCGCGGCCTTCGCCGCGCGGTGCGATGAGCAGGTGCGAGAGCTCGACGTAACTCTCCAGCGTAAGTGTCTGCTTTTTGTTGCGCCCGCGCAGCACCGGATGATCCGCGCGCAACAGACACACGAACTCGTCGCGAAAGATCGCGCTGCGCACCAGGCCTGATGCTGCCAGCGGCCCCTGCCCCGGCGCGTCCGTATCGAAGCGCGGCGCCACTGCGATGTCCACTTCGCCAGTCTCGAGCCGATGCTCGAGGTTGCGCTGATCGACTGGCACGACGCTGAGATCCACGCCTGGCGCGAGCTTGCGAATGCGCGCGAGCAAGTGCGGGATCACCAGCACGTCGAACAGATCCGGTGTGGCGATCCGAAACGCGCGGCGCGCCGTCGCAGGCTCGAACGCTTGCGGCTCTTTGAGCGCGCGCCCGAGCGTAAGGAGCCCGCTGCGCAGCGGCACCACGAGCGCCTGCGCGCGCGGCGTGAGCATCATCCCGCGCTGCCCGCGCACGAACAGCTCGTCGCCGAGCAGCCCGCGCAAGCGCCGCAGCGCATGGCTGACCGCGGACTGAGTCACGCCGATGCGACGCGCGGCCTGCGTCACGCTCAGCTCGCGCGCGAGCGCGTCAAAGGCCACGAGCAAGTTGAGATCGATCGCGGCCAGCTCCTCCAGCGAGACCTCTTCACGCGCATGAATACCGTTCATGTGCGAATGAGAGCCCATCATTGGATTCATGGCAAGCGCTCGGGCATCTTGAGCATCGGAAGGCGGCGCGCGAAGCCGCCCGCAAACATCAGGAGATGAACATGAAAGTCCTCGTTTTCGGTGCAACTGGTGGCTCGGGACGCGCGGCGGTGCAGCAGCTTCTGGCCGAGGGTCATGTGGTGAGCGCGTTCACGCGGCGACCACTTGCGGAGCAGCGTGCCGTGCACCACATCCATGGCGACGTGATGAACAGAGCGGACGTCGAGCGGGCGGTCATGGGCCAAGACGCCGTCGTGGTGACGCTCGGCATCAGCGAGAACCCGTTCCGCGTGCGCTTGTTCGGGCCGGCGCGTACACCGATGACCGTGCGCTCACTGGGCACCAAGCACATCATCGCGGCCATGCACAAGCACGGCGTCCGCAAGCTCGTAGTCCAGACAACGTACGGCGTCGGCGCCACGCGCGATCGCCTCAAGTTTGCCGACCGGCTGTTCTTCGACTTGATCTTGAAGCCACAGATCGTCGACACCGAGCTGCAAAACAGCGACGTCGCCGACAGCGGCCTGGACTGGGTGCTCGTGCAACCTGTCCATCTCACAGACGGTGCAGACGACGCAATGCCTTTCATCTCGACCCAGGGTGATGTCGGCGCGCTGAAAGTTACGCGCAACAGCGTCGGTCGGCTGCTCGCACAAGCAGTCGCGGATCCAGATCTCGTCAGAAAATCAGTCGCAGTCTCGGGCCAGCGCGCGGTCGCCTGAGCCGCGGCTCTTGCGCTCGATGCTGATTACACTCGCTCGACGCCCATCGAGAAGCACTTGTGCACATCTAAGATATCGCCGGCCGCCAACGGCGGCTCGCGACTTCGCGACGATCGTCGCGGAGTTGTTATGGCGCGGTTACGCGGCCGTGACGTAGACAGGTTGCTAAAATATAGACGCTGGCCTCACAGTGTTAGCGCAGTGTAAAGCGCTGTTGCTCGGGGGACATGCGCCTGCACACGCGCTGTTGCCCCATCAACAGCGCTTGTGCCGAGCCGGTGCTTTACGCGCGTCGCGCGCTGGCACGATGACTGCTCTTCGCAGAGCGTCCGCGCAAGGAGATGAGCGCGCCTGCCGCGGTCGCGATCTCCTCGTGAACGGGTAGCGGCGTAGTTCTGAGAGAAGCGGAGCGAGGTCATCTATGGCGAACAACAAACACGACTACGATAAGGTCAGAGCAGACATCCGCGCGATCGTAAGCGAAAAGATCGCTCCGAACGCCGAGCGCAACGATCGCGAGGGGACATTTCCGCGGGACAACCTGCAGGCGCTCGCGGAGGCAGGCTGGAACAGCATCCTGTTCCCGAAAGAGCTGGGCGGGCTCGGCCTGGATCACATCGCGTTCACCATCGCGGCAGAAGAGATCGCAGCGGCGGATGCCTCCACCGGCTTGATCTACGTGATGCACGTGAGTGCCGCGCAAGCCATCTTCCTGTTCGGCACAGACGATCAGCGTGAGCGCTGGGTGAAGGGCGCGCGCGCTGGGAAGCTCGGCACCTTTTCGACGAGTGAAAAGGCGACGGGCGGTCACTTCTGGCACAACCTGAGTCAGGCGCGCCGCGATGGCGACGACTACCGCATCGATCTCGAAAAGTCGTTCACTACGAGCTCGGGATACGCTGACTTCTACGTGCTGACCTCGCAGACACCCGGCGCAACAAAAGCGTCAGATGTCACTTGGTTCATCGTCGACGGCAAAGAGCCCGGGATCAAGCCCGGCCCGTGGGACGCGCTCGGCGTGCACTCGAACCACAGCGGACCACTACGCTTCGAGAATGTGCGCGTACCTGCGCGCGACCGCTTGGGCCGCGAAGGTCAAGGCAAGGAAGTGATGTTCGATGGCGGCTCGCCTTCGTACCTGCTCGGCCTCGGCGCGGTTTGGCACGGCGTCGCACGCGGTGCGCTCGCGGAGACGACGTCTTATGCGACGCGCACGGTGCATCGCGACTTCGACAAGCGGCTCGCAGATTATCAGCTGCTGCGTCAGGAGCTCGGCCGCTCGGAGGTCTTGATCGAGAGCCTCGCGCCCTGGCAGCGTTCGCTCGCCGAGCGCCTCGACGAATACCAAGCCGCCGGCAAGCCACAAGGCGAGCTGCTCCTGCAGCTCGTAGCGTACAAGGTGCATGCCGCAGAGGTCGCGGCGACAGTCACCCGCGCGGGGCTCGATGTGTCGGGGGGCTACGGTTACAAGCGCGGTCCGCTCGAGCGCTACTTTCGCGATGCGCGGGCGGGCGTCGTGATGGGCCCTTCGAACAACATCGCGCGCGAGTGGCTCGGCAAAAGCCTCGTCGGTCTGCCGCTCGAGCTCTGGGAGGTCGGCGGCGACTGACGCTCGTCACCGAAAGACAGCAAACTCGGCCCGGCGCGCGCGTGTGCTCGACGCGCGCCCCGAGCTGATGTCGCCTCCGAGATAGAGCGCTTCGATGCCTGCCTCGTCGCGCAGGGCTGCAGCTTCGCCGTGACGTGCGATGCGGCCATTCTCGACGAGATACGCGTAGTGGCTGAACTGCAGCGCGAGCACAGCGTTTTGCTCGGCGAGCAAGAAGCTCACGTCCCGTTCGCCGTTCAAGCGCTGCACGATCTCAAAGATCTCTTCGACCACCTGCGGTGCGAGGCCCATCGATGGCTCGTCGAGCAACACAAGCCGCGGGCGCGCCATCAGCGCGCGCCCGATCGCGACCATCTGTTGCTCGCCGCCCGACGTGAGGCCCGCCGCGCTCCGGCGCCGCTCCCGGAGGCGTGGAAATAAACTGTAGATCTGCTCGAGCTCTGCGCCGAGCTCACGCCGCGAAATGCGTCGACTCGCTGCGCCCATGCGCAAGTTCTCCTCGACGCTCAGGTGCGGGAAGCAGCGACGTCCCTCGAGCACTTGCACGAGGCCAGCGCGCACGAGGTCGGCGGGGTCCGCATGCGTGATCGACTGCCCGCGGTAACGGATCTCGCCCGCTCGTACCTTGCCGGATTCGGCATGCAACAAGCTCGAGATCGCTTTGAGCGTGGTGGACTTGCCGGCCCCATTCGCGCCGAGCAGCGCGACGACTTGGCCTTTGCGCACACGCAAGTCGATCCCGCGCAGCGCGAGGATGGCCTGATCGTAGATGGCCTCGAGACCTTTTACCTCTAACATCCACTCGCTCATGATGCTTTCACCATTGTCGCAGCGGCCACAGGCGCGCGCGCTCGCGCGAGCTCCGCCAGAGCTTCGCGAGCCCGAGCGGCTCTTTGATCAAGAACACGACGATCAGCGTTCCGAACACGATCTTCTTGTAGTTTTCGAGCGCACCTTGGTCGATCCAGCCGCCGAACAGCAGGCTTGCAAGCTGACTCATCGCGATCGGCAGGAGCAGGATGAACGCCGCCCCTAGAAAGTTGCCGAGGATGCTGCCCATGCCACCTATGATGATGATGAACAACACCTGGAATGAGCGTGTGAGATCCCACGCGTGTGGGTCGAACGATCCGAGATACGTGAAGCCCCAGAGCGCACCCGCGACGCCGCAGTAGAACGAGCTGATCGCAAACGCGAGTAGCTTGGTGCGTCGGACTGGAATGCCGATCACCGCGGCCGCGGTGTCCATGTCGCGCACGGCCATGAAGCGGCGGCCGAGCTCGCTGGTCGCGATCCCGACGGCGAGCGCGGTCAGCGCAGTCACGACTGTCAGTGTGATCATGTAGCGGCCCAGCGGGTTCGACAGGTTGTAGCCGAGCACACTGAGCGGTGGCACCGACACGAGCCCAGAGGCGTTATCGTTCGAAAACCAGCGGTAGCGCGTGAACACCCACTCCACGAAGAACTGCACGGTCAGCGTGCAAACGACGAGGTAGAAGCCCTTGATGCGCATGCTCGGCAGGCCGACGACAGCGCCGACCAGCGCAGCGCTGCAGCCAGCAGCGGCGAAGCTCGCGAGCAGCGGCAGCTCTGGCAAGCGCAGAGCGAAGTTGTAAGCGGTATACGCACCGATCGACATGAACGCGGCAGTTCCGACCGAGAGCTGGCCAGCGTAGCCGGTGAGCAAGTTGAGGCCGATGCCCGCGAGCGACAGGATCAGCCAAGGGATCAATATCGCAGTGAACCAGTAGTCGTTTCCGAGCAACGGGATGACGCCAAAGGCTGCAAGCGCGAGCACCGGCAGCGCGCGGATGTTGCTGACGGATCGAGGCGCAGAACGGAGCGACATCGGTTATACCCTCTCGATCGCGCGGTCGCCGAACAAGCCGGACGGACGCAGCATCAAGAAGCCCACCGCGAGCAGGTACGGGAACCAGTTCTCGATCCCGCCGCCGATGATCGGTCCGAGCTCGGCTTCCGCCAGCTTCTCCGCGGCGCCAACGATCAAGCCACCCATGATCGCGCCGCCGATCGAATCGAATCCGCCGATGATCAAGACCGGCATGGCCTTGAGCACGACCAGCGTGAGGGAGAACTGTACGCCGGAGCGCGCGCCCCAGAGCAGACCGGCGATCAAGCCGACCAGGCCGGCGAGGCTCCAGACGGTGCGCCAGATCGCCGGCAACCTCACGCCGACCGAGAGCGCGGCGAGCGGGTCGTCCGCGACAGCGCGCAGCGACAGCCCGATGCGGGTCTTGGTCGCAGCGAGCGAGAGTACGGTGACAAGCAGGCCGGCGATGAGCGAGGCGAACAGATCGAAGCGACTCAAGCGCATGCCGAGCACAGGCACGGGAATGTCGTCGATGCCAAGCTCGAGCCCGTGCACGTCCGCGCCCCAGATCGCCTGCGCGACGCCCTCTAACACGTAGCTCACGCCGAGCGTCGCCATGAACAGCGTGACTGGCGAGCGGTTTACGAGGTGGCGCAGCACGAAGCGCTCGATCGCGACGGCCACGACGCACATGGCGAGCAGGCTCGCACCGAACGCCAGTGCGAAGCTGAAGCCGCGTTCTACGAGACACACGAATGTGAGCGCGGCGAACAGCACCATCGCGCCTTGCGCGAAGTTGAACACGCCGGACGCTTTGTAAATCAGCACGAAGCCGAGCGCGACGAGTGAGTACATGATGCCCGCGAGCAGTCCGCCGACGAGCGTTTCGATCAAGAGCTCCATACGCTCCTATGCGACGCGCTTGCGGCCCAGATAAGCTCGCAACACGTCTGGGTTCTGGCGTACCTCGGCGGGCGTGCCATCGCCCACCAGCCGCCCATAATCGAGCACCACGACGTGGTCCGAGATGTCCATGACCACGCGCATGTCGTGCTCGATCAGCACGACAGTCGTGCCGAGCTCGCGGTTCACGTCGAGGATGATCTCGCTCATGTCGGCCTTTTCGTCGGCGTTCATGCCGGCCATCGGCTCGTCGAGGAGGAGCAGCCGCGGATCCGCGGCGATCGCGCGCCCGAGCTCAACGCGCTTTTGCAAGCCGTACGGGAGCTGCGCCGCGGGCACGTGCCGATAGCGCTGCAGGCGCAGGAACTCGAGCACCTCTTCGGCGCGCTGGCGGCTTCGATCCTCGCTCTCTCGCGCGCGGCCAAGCCATAGCGCCTGCTCGATCCAGCTACTGCGTACGCTCAAGGTGCGCCCGACCATGATGTTCTCGAGCACAGTCATGCCCTTGAAGATCGCTAGATTCTGGAAGGTGCGCGCGATACCCACTCGTGCAGCCCCGCGCGGGGTCATCTCGCTGCGTGCTGCGCCGTCGAAGAAGATCGTGCCGCTATTCGGGCGATAGATGCCGTTGATCACATTGAGGAGCGAGCTCTTGCCAGCGCCGTTCGGCCCGATCAGCGCGCAGATCTCGTGGCGAGAGACCTCGAAGCTGATGTCGCTCACGGCCTTGACCTCGTTGAACGCAAGCGAGATGTGGTCGAGCCGCAAGAACGCTTCGCGCGCACGCGGCTCGAGCGTGGTCACGGCCGCGGGCGTCGCAGCTGGCAGCAGCGGTCTGCTGACCGGCGGCTCGCTCCTGGCAGGCTCGGATGCTGGCGCTTCGAGCGTTTGCACCTCGACGCCGACCGCGGCGCAGAAGTCAGCAGCAGCTGGCGTGAGTTGCCCTGCGATCAGCGCGAGATCGAGCTGGCCCCAGCCGAGCGCGTCGCGGATGGCTGCACGCGCGCGTGCACGCAAGAGCATAGGCCGGCGCAAGTCGAACCCAGGTGGCGCGCTCTCGACCACGCGCCGGCGCAGCTGCTCGATCTCTTCAACGGGGCTGATGAGCAAGCTCGGCCCAAGCTCGCGGCGGTCCGCATCGGCAGTGGTCGCGGCGTGCTCGGCAAAGCTCAAACGCAGGCCGGTGTGCAGCCAGAGCGGAAGCACGGTGGTGATCTGCGCCTCGAGCGAAAGACGCGGAGCGAAAGCATCATGGTCTGAAGAAAGCTGGACGCGGCTAGCGTTTGCAGCGGCCGCTGCCATCAGCTGCGCAAGTGCATAGCGTTTGCTTACCGCACCTGCGACGAAGATCGATGGCTCTCCCTCACAGGGATCGAGCTCACTGCGCACGCCATGCGCGTCAGCGTGTGCCACCTCGTCTGCGCCGCGCTCGGCTGCGGCCGTTTGGTGCACGGTCTTGTATTCACCGCCACCCGAAGCCCACGCGCGACCGTGCTCGCACAGCCAGCGATAGCTGATGGCATCGGCCGCTGCGCCGCGCGGGTCGAGATAGAGAAAGAGAACCGAATTGCTCTCGTGTTCCGGCCATCCGCGCGCATGTGCGCCATCCTGTACAAACACGAACCTCGCCCCACTGCGGCCGCCGACGATCACGCTGCCGCCCAGGCAATGCGCGGCGAGCGTGATCAGCAGGGGCTCGGGCCGAACGTCCGTAACGATCGCCAGCCGATCGCCGGCCGCAAAGCCGAGCGACGCGAGGCCGGCGGCCAATGCGGCCACTTCGTCGCGCAGCTCGGCCCAGGTCCGCGCGACCCAAACGTCGAGCACTTTGTGGCGAAGCGCGATCGCAGTAGGAGCGCGCTCCGCCCAGGCCTC
>Ga0190269_10000468_pt1 | contig 20454 bp, 17 predicted proteins | sample Popmic249IS_FD_133749 | JGI IMG/M metagenome (GOLD analysis project Ga0190269, IMG submission 133749) | Populus adjacent soil microbial communities from riparian zone of Blue River, Arizona, USA - 249 IS | ecosystem: Environmental > Terrestrial > Soil > Riparian zone | place: USA: Arizona... | reverse complement strand
GTCCGCCCAGTTGTCGGTTCGAGGCAGGTTGATAAGGCTCTCGATCGACCACTCGGGCTGCGCCGCGGTGCTCTTGAGCGCGACGGGAGGGATGTTGGCGAGCTCAGGAATGGCCGCGTTCAGCACGGGCCCGTGCGGTGTTTCGGAGACTGTCATCGACTGCGGCGCTTCTCCTGCGACCAGGATGATCTCCTCACGCGTCATGACGGGCACCAGCGCTCCGTTGAAACGCACCTGCGTGCCGTTGTTTTCAAACTGTTCGAGGTAAAGGTCTACGTCGTCGAGCAGCATAAACGTGACTGCCCACGAGGTTGTGTCGGTGCGCGCGCTCACGAAGATCGGAAACCCGGGGAACGTGATGCCTTGCACGTTCATGCGCTTTCCGTTGGCATCACTGTCGACCTCCAGCTGCGCGGCGTACGCGAGGGTCGGCGTGGTGAGCGGAAGATGCGGGTCGTTTGCGACCATCGGCCGCCCGGACTTGGTCAGCTTGCCGTCCACTGCATAGTTGTTGCTCTCGGGCCCAGCTCCTTCGCCGAGGCCTGTCGTGCGACGTTCGGGTGAACGCCAGCCGCGAGACAAGTGCGAAGCAGCAACGTTTTTCGAGGGCTTCTTGCGGCCACCCTTGCCGGGTTTCACGACATATTGTTTGGGTGGGTTGAGCTTACCTGTAGCGTCGAACATGCTGAGCTCAGGTGGCGTGGGCACGAGCGCGGCCGCGACATCCACGCCGAGCGATGCTGCGATCGCTGAGAACTGAAGCTTGGTAAGGTAGATCCCTGTATCCAAGTTCATGGCGACGCCCATCGAAACCGCGAGGCTGTCCTCAGGCGACCACGGCGCAGGCTCGTACTGCAAAATCAGAAACTCCGGCGGCAGCGTTCCGTTCGCGATTCCCCGGCTGATCACCAAGTTGATGCCGTCGCTGCACGCCTTCATCAAGCCCTTGGACTGCTCGCTCATGGTGGCGAAGCGATCACGCGCGAGGCGTGGGATGTCGATCACGCGCGCCACGCGATCCCCTTGCAGCACAGATCCGTCCTGCCCTCTACCGAAGACTTCAGCCAAGCGGCCTTGGCCCACGCGTCGCAGCAGGTCGAGCTGGAACAACCGGTCCTGCGCGATGGCATAACACAGTCCAGCGTAACCCTCGGGCTCGGTGCGCGCTGAGATGTGCGGAACACCGTGATCGTCGCGCGTGATCTGGATCGGATTGGCGTAATCCGGCAGCTCGAGCTGCTCGGTCGTCGCCGCTATGAGCTTCAAGGGCGTGTCGTCGACGAGCGGCGCCGCGGGCCCGATCTCACCGCTACAGGCAGCTGACAACATACATGCGCTGGCATGAGCATATAGGCGCAGTCTCTTCGACAAACCGCTTCTATTAGATGTGTTAGAGGTCACAGCTAACTCCAGTCATGCCACCGCGCATAGTGTTGTGACACTTATGCTGTTGCACTCGAGCTATAGCAGGACCTTGTTGCGAGTCACTTGATAGTTGTTTGCGTGCGTCGATCTCGTGCGCGCACTTTATCCGACTCATCCACAGGCTTGTGTCAGGTGCCCCCCTCACGCGAAAATGGCTCCTACGAGCGTGCTGAGAGAAGGTGGTGTGATGTCAGACGACGATATGCACGGGTTGGATCGCCTCGACCCCGACACCGAGGAGCGCCTGGCCCGGGATGCCGTGGGCCGCTACGTGGCCGAGTGCGTCCGGGCCGGCAAGGCCGTCAAGCCGGTGTGTAAGACCAACGTCGACGCCGTCGAGGTGGTGCTCGAGGACGACAAGGGAAACCCACTCGCGCGCTACCCGTGGATCTACGACGCGATGGTCGGACTGGCGCGCTTGAAGTAAGAGCGCGCCGCCGGCGCCTTTCCTGGTACTGTTGGACAGATGAGGAAACGGCTTCGAAAGAAGAAGCGGGTCGGCGAGTTTCAGGAGCTCTGCTTCGAGCTGCGCGCCGAGCTGCGGTCCGATCAGGACGAAGCCGAGCTCAGCGCGTTCGTGGACCGGCTGATCGAGACGGTCGAAGCGCGGAAGCTGGCGTTCGGAGGCGGCGCTGGTCGCGACCATCTGCTGGAGGGCGTAGTGACGCGCGACGGTCGCGGAAGCGCCACCGAAGATGATCGTGCGGCGCTGGCCGCGTTTCTCGAAGCCGACGGCTACGTGCTCCGCCACGACATCGGCAAGCTGCAAGACGCGTGGTACGGCTGGAAGTGAGCCGCTCCAAGCTTACTTGTTCGAGCTCCGGCGAGGATCGCGGACGGTGAGGTAGCGGACGAGCATGGGCCCGAGCCATGACACAACGTCGTCGCGGGTCATCGCGGTGATCGCGGGTATTCGCAGCACATAGCGCGCGAACGCAAAGCCAATCACCTGGCTGCCGACGAGCGCTGCGCGCCGCACCGGCTGATCGAGCGCGGCTCGCGACAGCGCTGGCACGACTTGCTCTTGGAACACGCTGCGCATGCGCTCGGCTGCGACCTCGCTCGTTGCAGAGGCGCGCAGCAGCGCCAGGAAGGTGTCGTCGTTCTCCCAGACCTCGAAGAACGTACGCACCAGCGTGCGCGCGATCTCGCCAGCGCCGAGGCCAGCCAGGTCGGGCAGCGCCAGGTCGAAGTCGGCAGCTTCGGCGAGCAGCCGATCCTTGCTCTCGAAGTAGCGCAGCACCAAGGCCGGGTCGACGCCAACAGCGGCAGCGACCGCGCGCATGGACGTGCGATCGTAACCGTCCTGCGCGAACAGGTTGCGCGCCGCTGCCAAGATGGCGGCTTTGGTCTTAGGGGCGGATCGGGTCCTCGGTGCGGTCACGCGGGGAGCATACCTAGGATGATCACGCGGCGCCGCGCTGAACGTGCCAACGCTCCAACGCACGCTGCCAGCCAGCGACTGCACTGGACGCGCCGGCCCACGCGATGTAGCCGTCGGGCCGCACGAGCAGGGCAGGGCCGCCGTCGGTGCGTTGTGCTTGCAGAACCGGTGCGCTCGGGAGCGCGGCTCGACCTTGCTCGCGAATCAGTACAAAGCCGGGTGATCTCTGCACCACGCTGAGGCGGCCTTCCTGCAGCGGCACTTCGCTGGCGCGCGTCCCGACGAGCGCGTGGTCACCTGGTCGGCGCGCGTAGCAGAGCTCGGTGCCTGCGAAGCTGCCGGCGAGGAAGTCGCGCACGGGCCCGATGCGCATCAGCCGCGGGGCGATGCGATCGCGCAGCCAACGCGCGGGCTTCGCATGGAGGGTGACACCGCGCATCATCATGCCGGATTGCAAGAGCACGCGCCGACCTATCGGATGACGCTCGCTCTCGTAGCTGTCGAGCACAGCGTCGTCGGCGCCGCTCAGAGCGGCATCGAGCTTCCATGCCAGGTTCGCGGCGTCCTGGATGCCAGTGTTCATGCCTTGACCACCCATGGGCGAGTGCACGTGTGCGGCGTCGCCCGCGAGCAGCACGCGGCCGATGCGGTAGTGCTCGACCTGTCGTTCCTCACAGTGGAAGCGTGAGCGCCAGCTGATGTCCACGACGCCCAGATCACGGCCCATCGCTTCGTTCAGCACGGCTGCCACCTCGTCGCTCGAAATAGGCTCGCTCTGTGCGACCTGGTGCTGACGGTGCCATGTCATCGAGCGGTACCAGCTGCCGTCTGCATCTCGTCGGTTGTAAGGCACGAGAAAGACGAAGCACTCGGCCGTGCTGCCGAGCGTGAGGCCGCTTCCCGACGGGCCGCCTGCGAGCTTCACGTCGGCGAGCACGAGCGAGGACAGCACCGATTTGCCGGGAAAACTTGCGCCGACCAGCCGACGCACTGTGCTGTGCGCACCATCGGCGCCGATCACATAGCGCGCACGGATCGTCCGCTGCTCGCGCAGGCCAGCGCCTTCCTTCGGGCGTGCAATGACCGTGACGCCCTCATCGTCCTGCGTGAGCGCGCTGGCTTCCCAGCCGCGCTCGATCCGTGCGCCTTGGGCGGCGGCGTAGCGGCCCAGCGCCTGATCGACGTTCGTTTGTGGTGTGATCAGCACAAACGGATAACGCGAGCGCAGATGAGAAAGATCGAGCTCTGCGCCTGCAAATAGGCGCACTTTGCCGACGGCGTGCCCGAGCTCGATCAGCTCGTCTGCGAGTCCGCGGCTGTCGAGCAGCTCCAACGTGCGTGCCATCGTCGCAAAGGCGCGACTCGAAGGATTGAGGCTCGGCCAGCGCTCGATCACCAAGGCGTGACGCCCCAAGCGCGCCAAGTCGCCCGCAGCGGTCAAGCCGGTCGGACCAGCTCCGACGACCAATACGTCTACATGCTCGATGCCCATGGCGCCTCCTGCGTAAGTCAACGCGTGTTGACTTGCCTCTAGCGCTGCACGGGCCGTATGTCAACGCGTGATGACTTATCCGACCGCAGACAAATCTGACCTCTGCCGCGAGGTGTTCGCACCTTAAGCCGACACCGAGAGGAGACCTCATGCCGCGTGGATTCCAGATTGCGTCGAGTTTGTTCTTGCTGGTGCTGGGCGCAGGCTGCAGCGCGCAATCCTCGAACCCAGACGCGAAGACGGATGTTGTTGCCGTCGGGGGCAGCGCTGGTGTCGCACCGGGCATGTCAGTGACAACGGGTGCTGCAGGCGTGACCTCGGCAGCTGCAAGCGGCGGTGGTGGTGTAAATAGTGCGGCACCACCGGCGAGTGCTGCGGCGGGCACATCGGGCGGCTCAGCGGCTGGCAGCGGCGCTGGGCGCGGTGCCCCTGCGAACAGGGGAGACGTGATCTCGGAAGGACGCGCGGGCGCAGGTGGGATGTCAGTCGGAGCGGTAGGCGGCGCCGGTGCAGGAGGCGCGGCCGGCATGACGAGCGCCAACTCGAGCACTTGCACGGTGGCGCCGATCACCGACGAGATGCGGCGTCAGTACGACAATATGGATGAGCCGTACTACACGAAGTACGCATCCGCGAACGGCGTGATCGTCGGGACTGGACCGAAGGTCTCTGACGAAGCGGTGATTCGCTACTGTCAGTTCCTCACCGAGATGGTGTCGAACGAGAAGATCCGAGCTGCGATGATCGACGACAAGATGTGGTTCACGATGATCGACGAGGGCGAGCAGCTCTCGGACTTGCCGCAGATCGAACGCGCGTACGGCACTTCGCTCAATCAACGCGCTCGCGGCCTCGGCAGCTTGACCCCGACGATCTGCGCGGAGGACAGCATCATGTGTTTGCCCGGTGATCGCTGGCGGGGCGACTGCATCTGTCCGCACGAGGCTGGTCACACGTTGTACAGCTCGGGTATCGCCAAAGTGCCCGAGCTCTCGCGTCGTCTCGATGAGATCACCGCTGACATCCGCTCGTCGGGCAGGCTCTCCAATGCCTACGTGTGGATGGATGGCAACGAGAACGGGATGATCGCCTGGGGCATCCAGGTTTGGTACGACTGCGCGATCAACGGGATGATGGGCGGTTATCACAGCGACATCAACACACGCGCCGAGCTTGCCACGGAGCTACCGGAGCTGCATCAGCTGCTCTCGGAGCTCCTCCCGACCGACAACCAATACAAAGACTGCTACGCCAAGTAGGCGCACACGCTCCTTGCAGGCTTCGCACTGGACGGTCAGACAGATGTCCGAGGACTGGGTTGGGCGCCGGGCCGCTTATACGTTCGAGAGCCTTTCCACGCCGAAGTAGGCTGGACGATACGGGGCGCGAAAACGCTTTCTCGCCAGAATCGTTTTGACTACTCCTAGACGTCCGTGAAGTCAGCGAAGTCCGCGAAGGAGATCACCCACCCATGAGCTCGTACGACAAAACCAAGGCTGAGCAGACTGAAGCGATCACGTTCGAGCTCGACTTCAAGCACTCGCCGAAGAAGGTTTGGCGTGCGCTCACCGATCCCGACTTGCTCTCCAAGTGGCTCTTGCCAGTCGTAGGTCTCGAGCTCGTGCCCGGTGCGACCTTCACCTTCAATGCCCCGCCGAAGCCAGGCTGGGATGGGCGCGTAAACTGTCAGCTCGTCGAGATCGAGGAAGGAAAGAAGCTCAGCTACAGCTGGCGCGTCGGCGAAGAGCTCGACACCGTGGTGACGTTCAGCGTGACGCCCACAGCTGCAGGGACACATCTGTCCATCGTGCAGACCGGCTTCAAGCCTCACCAGAAGCAGAACTTCGGTGGTGCGCGCTACGGCTGGAGGTTGATGAGCGACCGGCTGAGCGAGCTGCTCGACGAGCTGGACTGACCTAACAGTCAGGGAACCCAGCCGGGGATTTCGGATGCTTGTTTGATCCATGAAGACATGAGCTCCTCGTCGAGCTCATCGTCTTCGTAGATGTCGATCCAACGTGTGCGGCCGCTCTTGGGGGTGCCACCGGGCGGGATGGGCGAGAGCGCCACACCCTCGAAGAACGTCACTTTGACGTACTTGGTCAGCACGTGGAACGAGACGAACCAGCCCTGGCCATCGATGCCGTAAAGCGGCGAGTTCCATTTCACCGCTTTCTGCACCTTCGGCACGTTCTTGACGATCAGCGCATCGAGCCGCTTGCCGAGGGCGCTCTTCCACCCGGGCATCGCCTTGATGTAAGCCTGAACCGGAGCGTCGCCATCACCCTTGGCGATCTGCGGATTGCCACCTGAGAGCAGGATAACGCCGTCCTTGTTCTTCTTCAGCTTGCTCGGTTTGGCCCGCGTGGCTTTGCTCTTCGTCTTTGCTGCCGATCGTTTGGAAGCCATCACAACCCTTTCTTTCGAGGCGAAACCGTTGCTACTACAACAAAATCAGCCATGACCTCCCCCTTCGGCAACATCGAAGTGCGCGGCGCGCGCGAGAATAACCTGAAGAACGTCTCGGTCGACATTCCGCGGCGCACGATCACTGTGTTCACAGGCGTCTCGGGCAGCGGCAAGAGCTCGCTCGTGTTCGACACGATCGCCGCTGAGTCGCAGCGGCTGATCAACGAGACGTTCTCTACGTTCGTGCAGAACTTCCTGCCGCGTTACGGGCAACCCGATGCCGATGCGCTGCACAACCTGTCGACCGCGATCATCGTCGATCAGCAGCCCCTGGGCGGCAATCCGCGCTCGACGCTCGGGACGGCCACCGACGTGTTCACGCTGTTTCGCGTGCTGTTCGCGCGCGTCGGCGCGCCGAAGGTCCCGCACGCGCTCGCGCTTTCGTTCAATGATCCACGCGGCATGTGCCCTGAATGCGAAGGGCTCGCGCGCGTGTCGAAGATCGATGTGGACGCGCTCGTCGATAAGAACAAGTCGCTCGCCGAGGGGGCGATCCTCTTTCCCACCTTCAACGTCGACGGCTACCACTGGGCCATCTTCGCGAACTCGGGCTTCTTCGACGTGAAGAAGAAGCTGCGCAACTACACCAAAGCCGAGTGGGAGAAGTTCCTGTATGCCGACGACCCGAAGGTCAAAGTAAACTCGATCGGCAACATGAAGAGCCCGTACGAGGGGCTGATCGTCAAGTTCAAGCGCATCTACCTGGGTAAAGACTCGGAGAAGATGGCCAAGAACCTGCGCGAGCACTTTGATCGCATCGTGACGCGTGGGCCGTGTGATGCTTGCAACGGCTCGCGTCTGAGTGAGGCTGCGCGCGCGTGCAAGATCGCAGGGCATAGCCTCGCGGATCTGGCTGCCATGCCGATCACGCAGCTCGTCCCGTGGATGAAGAAGCTCGATGCACCGGCGGTCGCGCCGCTGACTGCGCGCATCATCGAACGGCTGGAGCACCTCGTCGCGATCGGGCTCGGTTACCTGACGTTGAGCCGCGAGACAGCCACGCTCTCGGGCGGTGAATCGCAGCGCGTGAAGATGGTGCGTCACCTCGGCGCCGCGCTCACCGAGATGGTCTACATCTTCGACGAGCCGACGATCGGCCTGCATCCGCACGACATCGAGCGCTTGAACGGTGTGCTGCGCATGCTGCGCGACAAGGGCAACACTGTGCTGGTGGTCGAGCACAAGCCTGAAGTGATGGCGATCGCAGACCACATCGTCGACATGGGTCCTGCAGCGGGCAAGGAAGGTGGCACGGTGGTGTTCGAGGGCTCGTTCGCCGCGCTGAAAGACTCTGGCACCAAGACGGGCAAGCACCTCGCACAACGCGCAGCGCTCAAGACGGAGTATCGCAAGCCGAAGGGCCAGCTCGTCGTCGAGCACGCGAGGCTGAACAACCTGCAGAACGTGAGCGTGAAGATCCCGAAGGGTGTGCTCAGCGCGGTGACGGGTGTCGCTGGCAGCGGCAAGAGCTCGCTGATCCATGGCTGTCTCGTGCCGCTTCACCCTGACGCTGTGGTCGTGGACCAAGCGCTCACGCCTGGCTCGCGGCGCAGCAACCTCGCGACGTATTCGGGCATGGCCGATGCGATCCGCAAGGCGTTTGCGAGCGCGAACAAGGTGCAGCCGTCGCTGTTCAGCGCAAACTCCAAGGGCGCGTGTCCGGTGTGCGAAGGTCTCGGCGTCGTGTACACGGATCTGCAGCACATGGATCCCGTCGCTACGCGCTGCGAAGCTTGCGATGGTCGCTGCTTCACCGACGAGGTCCTCGCGCTCGAGCTGCGTGGCAAGAACATCAACGACGTGCTCGGTTTTTCGGTCGCCGAAGCGCTCGACTACTTCGTCGAGAAGTCCGTGCTCGCCACCTTGCGCACGCTGCGCGATGTGGGGCTCAGCTACGTGGCGCTCGGCCAGCGGCTCAATACGTTGAGCGGCGGCGAGCGTCAGCGGCTCAAGCTCGCGGAGGAGCTCGCCAAGCCGTCCGACATCGTGATCCTCGACGAGCCGACGACCGGCCTACACATGGCCGATGTGGCGGGTCTCATCGGCTTGCTGGATCGCATGGTGGACAACGGCTCGACGGTGATCGTGATCGAGCACAACCTCGATGTCGTGGCGCGCGCCGATTGGGTGCTGGACATGGGCCCAGGGGCAGGCGACGAGGGCGGCCACGTGGTGTTCGCAGGCACACCAGCAAAGCTCGTCGAACATGCGCGCTCGCTCACCGGGCAGCACCTCGCGAAGCGCATTCAGCGCGGGTAGGCGCGCAGCTCACAAGCACGATGACGCTCGCTGCGTCCGCACCAGTGGCTTCATCGCGGATCGTGCGAACGGCGTCGTGCCGGAGGTCGCTTGGCCTTCGGCGCGGGGCGGCGCGCGTTCGCGGACGGGCCAGCGTCGACAGGCTCAGCCAGCGCGATCCGACGCGCGCTCTCGGCGGCTGCGCGCACGAGGGGTGCGAGCACATCCGCGGGCTGCGCCGCGTCGCTCCATGCTGTAGGCGTGCCAAGCTGGCGCAGCACAGCGCTCTGACCCGCGCTCGCCTCGAAGCTGAACTGCAAGCTGGGGGGTGGTTGCTGCGGCTTGTCGTAGTCTTCCGCACGCAGCTGATCGAGCACGACGCTCGCGATCTCGCTTGCTGCTGTTGGCTGCGAGTCCGCTGCGGCCTCTCCGCCGCGCGCCGCGCGCAGCGCCGAGAGCACCTGCTCTTTACTCCGGCCGCGCAGCTCGAACAGCAGGAACGGGTCGCGGTCGAGCGCGTCCCCGAGCACGTAGTGCGTGGCTGCCACGTGCTTGCAGGGGTCGCCCCAGTCGGGGCACGAGCAGCTGGTAGACAAGTCGCTGCGGGTCCGAGGAAACAAGCTCACCGACGCCGCGACGAACACCTCGTCGATCTCTTGCGGCATCTGCCCGGCGAGCAGCTCGGCTGCGAACTGCGCTTTGGCGGCCATGCCCGCGATCGCCGCGCGCCACGCCGCATCGTCGAGCTGCTTCAGCGCGATAGTGATCTGGTACGGCTCGGAGCGCGAGCCCGTGACGCTGGCGCTGACTTTCCCTTCGTTCACGCTGAGGTCGTGCGTGCGACCGGCGCGTGCGTACGTCTTGCCGCGGGCCAAGCGCCCTGCGTCGCCGCGCAGCACCTCTTCGAGCGCTTCGATCCAGCGCTTGCCCCACCAGGTGGTGCCCGCCTTTTTGATCTTGATCCCGTGTTCGGGCGCAGGTTTCTTGCGCGAGCTCTGTGGCCAATCGCGATTGAAGCGACTCATGGCTGCGCCTCGTTCCTGCGACGCTTGCGCGCTCGCTTCGGGGTGTCTGCGGCGCCTTCATCCCCCTCGTCGTTCGCGACTGCCCCGTCTGCGAGCGCGAACAGGTCACGCAGCGCGCTGCCGTCGAGCTCGGTGATCCATTGCTCGCCGCGCGCAACGACGGAGCTCGCGAGACCGCGCTTGTGATCGAGCAGCTTATCGATCTTTTCTTCGACCGTGCCTGCACACATCAGCTTGTGGACTTGCACGTTGCGCGTCTGACCGATGCGATACGCGCGATCGGTCGCTTGATCTTCGACTGCGGGGTTCCACCAGCGATCGAAATGGAACACGTGATTGGCCGCCGTCAGGTTCAAGCCAGTGCCGCCTGCCTTGACCGAGAGCACGAAGATCCGGGCTGCATGCGGCTCGTTTTGAAACCTGTGCACCATCTCGTCGCGCGCCTTTTTGCTCGTGCCGCCGTGGAGAAACAGGATCTCACACCCGAGGCTCGCCGCAAGGTGCTGGGCGAGCTTGTCGCCCATCTCGCGAAACTGCGTGAATACCAGGGCTTTATCGCCCGCAGCCAGCGCTTCTTCCAGCATCTCGGTGAGCCGCGCGAGCTTGCCCGAGCGCTGTGGGAGCGGGCCGCGCTCGCCGAGGTAGTGCGCGGGGTGGTTGCAGATCTGCTTGCTGTACGTGAGCAGCGCGAGGACGCGTCCGCGCCGCTCCATACCTTCCGCTTGTTCGATGCGGCGCAGCTCCTCATCGACCACGGCTTTGTACAGCGAGGCTTGCTCGCGCGTGAGCGTGCATACGACCTTCATCTCCAGCTTGGGCGGCAAGTCCTGGATCACGCTGGGATCGCTCTTTTCGCGGCGCAGGATGAACGGGCCGACGACACGACGCAGCCGCGCCGCAGCGTCTTGGTTGGCATAGCGCTCGATCGGCACTGCAAACTCACGGCGAAAGCGCTCGATCGGACCGAGCAACCCTGGATTGGCAAACTCGAGGATCGACCACAGCTCCGCCAAGCGGTTTTCTACCGGCGTGCCCGTCAGCGCCACGCGCTGGCTGGCCCGCAGCGCTCGTGCGGCACGTGCCGTCGCAGACGCCGCGTTCTTGATGTTCTGCGCTTCGTCGAGCGCGACGACAGACCATTCGAGCTGCGACAAGAGCTCAGCGTCGCGGCGCAGTAGCCCGTAAGTCGTGAGCACCAGCGTGCCGGCTGCGCTCGGGAACTGCTCACGCTCCCGCGCGCGCTCTGACCCATAATGCCGCACGATCCGCAGCGCCGGTGCGAAGCGCTCGATCTCGCGCTCCCAGTTGCCGACGACGGAGGTCGGCGCGACCAGCAGCGCAGGGCGGCGGTCGTCGGGCGCTCGCTCGAGCCGGTGCAGGAGCGCCGCCAAGAGCTGCATAGTCTTGCCGAGGCCCATGTCGTCCGCGAGGCAAGCGCCGAGACCCAACCCGCCCATGGTGACGAGCCAGTGCAGCCCGCGCTCCTGGTACGGACGCAGCGTGGCCAGCAGCGCAGCGGGCGCCGCGCTGGTCGTCGCGCCTGCGCTCGTGAGCCGGCCCAGCAGCTCGCTCAGCGCCCCCGATGCGGACACCGCGACCGACAGCTCGGCGACCCTGGTCTCGCCGAGCAGCGTGGCCTGCAGCGCCTCGCGCACGCTGATCTGTGAGGGCCCGCCTTTCAGCCGCGCTTGGATCTCGGGCAGCTCTCCCGGATCGATCGCGACCCATGCGCCGCGATAGCGCACGAGCGGCGATTTCTGCCGCGCGAGCGCCGCGAGCTCGCTTGCTGTCAGCGCGCCGTCGCCGATCACCGCCTCCCAGTCGACAGCGAGCAGCTCGTCCATGCCGAGGCCGGCTGCGCCGGAGACCACGCCCGAGACTTTGGCTGCTTTTCCGCCCACGCGCATCCGCAGCCTTAAGCGGCGCTGCCCGGCGGCTGTCAGCTCGGCTGGCAGGATCACGCCGAAGCCGGCTTCGGACAGCGCTGCTGCGCCTTGACCGAGGAACGCCCAGGCTCCTGCCGGATCGAGCTCGAGCGCTTCGGGACAAGCTTCTTCGAGCGCACGTGCGATCGGTGGATACACCCGCGCTGCGCGGCCGAGCGCTTCGAGCAACGACTCTTGGGGATCGCGAAACGCGCGACCGAGCTTCTCCAGCTTCCGGCCTTGGCTCGACCAGACCTCGTGCGCGGGCACGAGCAAGCTGAGGTCATCTGGCGACTGCAGCAGAAACGACAAGACAAAGGTCTCGCCATCGGCTTCCGGCAGCTCGAGCCTGAAGCACGCGCGCAATCGATCGCGTGCGCCCAGCGCAGGCTCGCTCCAGCGCGCGAGGTCGTCCACCACACTGCGCTCGCCAAAGCCTTGCGGCTCGAAGCTGCGGTCGCTGCCGACGAGCGCGCGCTGCCAGCGCTCTGTCCACGCTTGTGATTTCCGCGCGGGCAGCTCCGGAGCACCGCGCGCGCTGCGCACCATGGCATCCACCACGGCATCGAGGAACGCGCGCAGCAGCGCGTCGGGCGCCCACACGGTGAGCGGTCCGGCGAGCGCATTGTTCACAGGGACCGCGTGCGCCGCGACGGGCATGCTGGCTGCGATCAAGCTCACGCGCGCGCCGTCCTCGCCGCCGCCGAGAGCGGCAGCCCAGCGCGCTTCGATCCGGCCGGCGTGGCGCGTTACGGTGGGAACGACGCGCTCGCGCGCGACCAGATCGATCGCCAGCTTGCTCGCGATCGACCACGCGGCGACCGAGCCGGGCAGGGCGCTCAGCGCTGCCGCGGGGATCACCGCGAGCTGGCTCAGCGCCTCGAGCAGCGGCAGCTTGCGACCAGTCGTCTCGAGAGGACCGCCCGGCGTTACCAGCCGCGTCGTCCAAGCTTCACCTGCAACGCCCGCGAGCGCGCGCGGAGGCTGCTCCTCTCCCCACAAAAACAGCGCCTCGACATCCGGCAGAAAAACGAGCGGCATGATGCGAGCGCTTTACATGCCACGTACCAGCCACGAAACAAATGCCTCACGCAGGCACTGATCTTCCCCCCATGCACATCGTCCGTGCGATTGCCGCACCAAGTCGCTATAGGACAGACCGGCATGAGCACGAGTGAGAACGTGAGCCATGAGCTGGGAGCGCCCGCGCGTCTGCCGGCGCTGATCGAGGTTGCCGCCGTGTTTTCGCGGCTGGGCTGCATGTCGTTCGGCGGGCCGGTCGCGCACCTCGGGTACTTCCGCGCCGAGCTGGTCGAAAAGCGCAAGTGGATCGACGACGCGCGTTATGCCGACCTGGTCGCCTTGTGCCAGTTCCTGCCGGGGCCGGCGAGCAGCCAGGTCGTGTTTGCGCTCGGGCTACAGCGCGCGGGTCTCGTTGGCGCGTTGCTCGCCTCGCTGTGTTTTACGCTGCCCTCTGCGCTCTTGATGATCGCGTTCGCCGTGGCGCGACGCGCATCGGCTCGCTCGAGCATGCACCCTGGCTGCACGGCTTGAAGCTCGCGTCGGTCGCCGTCGTGGCACAAGCGGTTTGGGGCATGGGCAAGAAGCTCTGCCCGGACCGCGCGCGCGTCACGCTGTGCATCGCCGTCGCGGCGCTCGTGCTGCTCTGGCCGATCGCGCTCGTGCAGGTCGGCGTGATCGTGTTGGGTGGCCTCGTGGGCTATGCGCTGTACCGCGATTTGCCGCTGCCAGCGGCGGGACAGGATCCCCCGCGCCACGCGCGAGTGGGAGCCTTTGTGCTCGCCGTCTGGCTGATCTTGCTCATGGTGTTGCCGCTATTGGCTGCAGCCGTGCCCGCGCGCCCGCTCGCGCAATTCGATAGCTTCTATCGTTCTGGCTCGCTGGTGTTCGGCGGTGGTCACGTCGTGCTTCCGCTGCTGCGCGCAGAGCTCGTGCCGCGCGGCTGGCTGACCGATGATCAGTTCCTCGCCGGCTACGCCGCCGCGCAAGCCGTTCCAGGTCCGCTGTTTACGTTCGCGGCTTACCTCGGCGCGATCATGGGCGAGCGCGGAGTGAGCTGGGCCAACGGCTTCTGGTGCCTGTTTGCGATCTTCTTGCCCGCATGGCTGCTGATCGGTGGCGCGCTGCCGTTCTGGCAGCGTGTGCGCGGCACACGCTGGGCCCAAGCGGCGCTGGCTGGCGCGAACGCTGCCGTCGTCGGGGTGCTCCTCGCGGCGCTCTACTCGCCAGTCTTCAGCGACAGCGTGCACGCGCCGCGCGAGCTCGCGCTGGCGCTGATCGGCTTTGTCGCGCTCGAGATCTGGCGGGTGTCGCCGGGACTCGTCGTGCTCGCTATGGCAGGCGCAGGCCAGTTGCTGCTGTGAGCCGCATCAGTCCCGCGCGCGGCCCAGGATGCCAGGCAGATCCAGGCCGTGCTGCTGCGCGGTTTCGATCGCGAGCTCGTAGCCGGCATCGGCGTGGCGCATCACGCCGCTCGCCGGATCGTTCCACAATACCCGTGCGAGTCGCGCGGCCGCTTGTGGTGTGCCGTCCGCGACGATCACGACGCCAGCGTGCTGCGAAAAGCCGATGCCCACGCCACCGCCATGATGGATAGACACCCAGGTCGCGCCCGACGCGGTGTTGAGCAGCGCGTTCAGGAGCGGCCAGTCCGAGACCGCATCGGAGCCGTCGCGCATCGCTTCGGTCTCGCGGTTCGGCGAAGCCACCGAGCCGGAGTCGAGGTGATCGCGACCGATCACGACAGGCGCTTTCAGCTCGCCGTTCGCGACCATGGTGTTGAACGCGACCCCCAGCCGATCGCGATCGCCGAGACCGACCCAGCAGATGCGCGCAGGCAAGCCTTGAAACTTGATGCGCGCGCGGGCCATGTCGAGCCAGTGGTGCAAGTGCGTGTCGTTCGGGAGCAGCTCTTTCACTTTCGCGTCAGTCTTGTAGATGTCCTCGGGGTCACCGGACAGCGCGGCCCAGCGAAACGGGCCGATGCCGCGACAAAACAGCGGACGCACGTACGCCGGGACGAAGCCGGGAAAGTCGAACGCGTCGCGCACACCTTCTTCGAGCGCGATCTGGCGGATGTTGTTGCCGTAGTCGACCGTGGGTACGCCGGCAGCACGAAAGTCGAGCATCGCGCGCACGTGCTGCGCGATCGATGTGCGGGCCGCGCGGTTCACGCTCGCCGGGTCCTCTTGGCGCGCGCGCAGCCACTGCTCGACGCTCCAGCCGATCGGCAAGTAGCCGCTACTGGGATCGTGCGCGGAGGTCTGATCAGTCAACAGATCGGGCCGTACGCCGCGCGCGTAGATCTGCGGCAGCAGCTCCCCCGCGTTGCCGAGTAGGCCGATCGACTGCGCGCGGCGTGCGCTGCAGGCTTCTTGCACGAGCCTGAGCGCCTCGTCCAGATCGTCCGTCGCGCGGTCGAGGTAGCCCGTGCGCAAGCGCATGTCGATGCGCGACCTTTGGCACTCGATCACCAAGCAGGCCGCGCCGGCCATCACTGCAGCCAATGGCTGCGCACCGCCCATGCCGCCGAGGCCCGCAGTCAAGAGCCAGCGCCCTGCGAGATCTCCGCCGTAGTGCTGGCGGCCCATCTCGACGAACGTCTCGTACGTGCCCTGCACGATGCCCTGCGAGCCGATGTAGATCCACGAGCCGGCGGTCATCTGCCCGAACATCATCAAGCCCTTGCGATCGAGCTCATCGAACTTTTCCCAGCTCGCCCAGCGCGGCACGAGGTTCGAGTTGGCCAAGAGCACGCGCGGCGCATCGGGATGCGTGCGAAATACGCCCACAGGTTTTCCCGACTGGATGAGCAGCGTTTGATCGTCTTCGAGCCGGCGCAAGGTCGCGACGATCTGGTCGTAGCTCTCCCAGTCGCGGGCTGCGCGCCCAACACCGCCGTACACGACCAGCTCTTCCGGCCGCTCTGCCACGTCCGGATCGAGGTTGTTCATGAGCATGCGCAGCGGCGCTTCAGTGAGCCAGCTGCGGGCGCTGCGCGTGCCGCCGGTAGCGGCACGGATCTTACGCGTGGGATCGCTGCGCGTCATGTGTCCCTCCGAGTGGCGAATGCGAGACAAGCACGTAGGATCTGCTCGAGCACGACCTGCAGCGGCGCTGCGCGCGCAGGCTCGAACAACGCCGGCCAGCTCGACTCATCTGGAACATCCGGCTCTTGCATGTAGCTGCGGCACGCGAGCTCCATCTGCACGGCGTGCACACCGCGCGTGGGCGCGCCGTAGTGACGGGTGGTCCACCCGCCCTTGAAGCGGCCGTTCGCGACCCAGCTGCGATCGGAGCTCGCGATCACCTGCTGGAGTGCTTGCGAGAGCGTGGGGTCACAGCTCTTGTCATCATTGGTGCCGAGGTTGAGCTCGGGCAGTGTCGCAGGGAACAGCCGCTCGATGCGCGAACGGATGGCATGGGCGTCGTAGACCACCACCCGCTCGTGCTGCGCGCGCAAGCGATCGATCTCGGCTTGCAGCGCGTGGTGGTACGGCCAGAACCAGGTCTTGGTGCGTTGCCCGATCTCCGCCGCGCTCGGCTCTGCGCCCGGTCGATACAACGGCTCACCATCGAACGTCGTCGTCGGGCACAGCTCGGTCGTGGCTTGCCCTGGGTAGAGCGATGCGCCGGATGGATCGCGGTTCACGTCGATCACGCTCCGCGAGATGGTCGTGCGCAAGGTGGTCGCGCCGAGCTGACGCGCGAACGCGTACAGGCGATGCACGTGGTGGTCTGCGTCTTTGCGCGCGAGCCACGCGGACACGTAGTGCGGCGCGAGCGAGGTCGGCAGCTCCAGACCGGTGTGCGGGAAGCACACGATCAGCGGCGCGTCGGCGCGCGAGAGCTCGAGCCAGTCGCTCATTGTCCCCTCCACACGCGTGCATGCAGCGGGCGTTTTCCGATGTGGTAGACGAGCTCGGCTGGGCGCTCCACGTTCCAGATCGCGAGGTCACAGCACTTGCCGCGCTCCAAGCTGCCGAGGTGTGCGCTGCGCCCGAGCGCGCCTGCTGCCGCGCGCGTGACGCCGATCAAGCACTCGTCGATGTTCATGCGGAACAAAGTCGCTGCCATGTTCATGACCAAGAGCATGGAGGTCAGCGGCGAAGTGCCGGGATTGCAGTCCGTTGCGAGCGCGATCGGAACGCCGTGGGCGCGCAGGAGAGCGACCGGCGGCAGCTGCGTCTCGCGCATGCAGTAGAACGCCCCCGGGAGCAGCACTGCCGTGGCGCCAGCTCGCGCGAGCGCCTGCACGCCGGCTTCGTCTAGATATTCGAGGTGATCCGCGGAGAGGCAGTGGTAGCGCGCAGCCAGCGCTGCGCCGTGCGAGTTCGACAGCTGCTCTGCGTGCAATTTGACTGGAATGCCGCGTGCAGCGGCGGCGGCAAACAAGCGCTCCGTCTGCTCGAGCGAGAAGCCGATGCGCTCACAAAACGCGTCGACCGCGTCGATCAGCCCTTCGTCCGCGAGTCGCGGCAGCATCACGTCGCAGACCTCGCGCATGTAGCTGTCATTGTGTCCAGCAAACTCAGGTGGCACAGCGTGCGCGCCGAGGAAGGTGGTGCGCACGTCGATCTGGCGTTGCCGGGCCAGCGCGCGCGCCGCTCGTAGCTGCCGTGCCTCAGCCTCGAGCTCCAGGCCATACCCGGACTTGATCTCGACGCAGGTTACGCCTTCTGCGAGCAACGCGTCGAGCCGCGGCAGTGTTGCCGCTATCAGCTGCTGCTCGGACGCCGCACGTGTGGCGCGCACCGTCGAGACGATGCCGCCTCCCGACCGCGCGATCGACTCGTAGCTCTCGCCGTTCAAGCGGCGCTCGAACTCCGCGGCACGATCGCCGGCGTAGACCAGGTGGGTGTGACAGTCGATGAGGCCGGGCGTGATCAGCCGGCCCTCACAATCGATCACCTCATCGGCGCGATAACCTTGGGGCAGGGCGCTGGCGGGACCGACGTAGTCGATCAGCTCGCCGCTGCAGCCAACGGCTGCGTCCTCGATCAGGCCGAGCCCGGCGCTGTCAGCTGCAAGCGTGGCGACGCGTGCGTTGCGCCACAACCTGCGAAAGTGGTTAGGGCCGCGCACCCCGGATTGGATCTCCGCGACCATAAGGTATATTAAATATCTGCTAGCCAAGGACGTGTAAAGTGAGCGGCTCCGCGACTTGCGTGCCATCGTCGGGCGTGCACATGCAACGTGCGCTACTGCCGCAGGGCTGGGCTAGAGACGTGCGAGTCACGATCAAGGACGGCAAGTTCACGTCGGTCGAAGCAGGGGTTGCCGCCGCAGGGGGTGACGAGCGCGCGGCCGTCGGCTTGCCAGGCATGCCGAACGTGCACAGCCACGCGTTTCAACGCGCGATGGCCGGCCTGACGGAGTACCGCGGGGAGGTGCGCGACAACTTCTGGACGTGGCGCGAGCTCATGTACCGCTTTCTCGCACACATGACGCCTGACGATATCGAAGCCATCAGCGCACAAGCGTACGTGGAGATGCTCGAAGCCGGCTTCACGCGTGTAGGCGAGTTTCACTATCTGCACCGCGATCCCGCGGGCCAGCTCTACGCAAATCCGGCTGAGCTGAGCGAGCGCATCGTCGCGGCCGCGCAAGAAACCGGGATCGCGCTCACGCTCTTGCCCGTGTTCTACGCGCATGGCGGCTTCGGAGGGGTTGCGCCGGTTGAAGGGCAGCGCCGCTTCGTGTGCACGCTCGACGAGTACGCGCACCTCTTCGAGGCCAGTCGCGCGCTGATCGCGAGCTTGCCGTGTGGTCGGCTCGGGATCGCTCCCCACAGCTTACGCGCTGTCACGCCCGAAGAGCTGCGCGCGCTCCTGCCGCTCGCAAACGGCTTACCGGTCCACATCCACGCCGCAGAGCAGGTGCGCGAAGTGGAGGAATGCATCGGATGGTCGGGTTTGCGACCGGTCGAGTGGCTGATCGAATATGCGCCAGTGGACAGTCGTTTCTGCTTGATCCATGCCACGCATCTGTCGCCGTCCGAGATCGAGGGGCTCGCACAGTGCGGTGCAGTCGCTGGGTTGTGTCCCGTGACAGAAGCCAACTTGGGTGACGGTGTGTTCCCCGCGACGGCGTACCTGGCTGCCCACGGCAAGATCGGCATCGGCACGGACTCGAACGTCAGCATCGGCGTCGCAGCTGAGCTGCGCATGCTCGAATACACGCAGCGCCTGCGCGATCGCGCGCGGAACTTGCTGGCAGCGCCGGATCGATCGACCGGCCGCGTGCTGTTCGAGGCCGCGTGCGGCGGCGGAGCACAGGCACTCGGGGCACCGGCGGAGATCGCGGTGGGCGCGCCTGCGGATCTGGTCAGCCTGGATCTGGACCTGCCGACCATGGCCGCGGCGCAGGGCGGCGATCAGATCTTAGACAGTTGGATCTTCGCAGCAGCTGGCGGCGTCGTGCAGTCGGTCTGGTGCGCGGGCGTGAAACAGGTGGATAACGGAAGGCACCGCGAACGAGCGGCGATCGCGGCGCGCTACAGGGCCGTGTTGGACCGACTCCTGCGGTCATAGCTGCGTCGTCTGCTGGAAAAGCCGTTGCGATGCCTGGCTTGTCCCGTGACATGTCACCCCAACCACCGTGCCTTGCGTGCGAACGCTTGGAAATCGCTGGAATGTAGGGGTGGCACGCCCGTTGCTGACTCGTCGCTGCAAGCTCTGAGCATGTGCTCTGAGCAGGCCCGCAGCGTAGCAGTCAGGAGTCGACATGCGCGTTGGTGTTATCGGTGGAACAGAAAAGAACCTCACTCGCTTCGAACAAGTCGCGGCGGAGGAAGGCTGCGAAGTCGAGTTTCACGACGGCCGTCTCGCCGGTCGTGGCTCGGAAGCGCTCGAGACGTTGCTGTCGCGCTGCGACGTGATCGTGCTGATCACACGCATCAACAGCCACGCTGCGGTGCACAAGACGCAGAAGTTCTGTCGTCGTTACCCGCGTAAAGTGCTGTTCATGCGCCGCTTCGGGCTGCACGCGCTGCAGAGCGTGGCGCGCGAATATCACGACGTCACTCGCGCCCAGGCGAGCTGACCCCGGCCCGTCGCTCGAAAAATCGGCAAGCGAATCTCGGGGTTCTCATACTGCGCTTTCGCTGCGACGTTCCTCGCGACGGATGCCCTTTTCGGTTTTTTGCTGCGTCCAGCTCGCCTACTCGTGTTGCCGCTCTTGGCGGCGATACGGGACCCGGCGTTCGGGGCGCGCCCTGTGCCGAGGGCCCTGCCGGCGGTAACACCCCCGCCGGCAGGGCGACCCCGCAACCCACTCGAGGTGCCGCGCCTCGCGTGGTGATTGCCCCACTCGTGGCGCCGACGCCGAACATCACGCCGCCAACGGCTGCGGCTGACCACTGGTCGGAAGTTCTTAAGCGATTTCGATCGCTTGTGAATTGGCGCTTGACCGTGCGAACCGATCGCGATCTTGTGAGCTATGGAGTTGAGTCGGAAGGCCATTGAGCGCGTTAGC